>Ga0207701_10000016_pt1 | contig 127775 bp, 116 predicted proteins | sample KBSSwiSSwithPhiX_FD_184294 | JGI IMG/M metagenome (GOLD analysis project Ga0207701, IMG submission 184294) | Switchgrass rhizosphere bulk soil microbial communities from Kellogg Biological Station, Michigan, USA, with PhiX - S5 (SPAdes) (version 2) | ecosystem: Environmental > Terrestrial >...
TCGTTCCCGCCGCCTCCACCAATTTTCCTCACTACATCTGCGGGTTTTACGCCCCGGGTCGCGCATCTTCCGCGTGACGCCACGGTCTGTGGTCGTCGATTCTCATTGGAACCAGCATCGCCACTCGTTCACGCCCCTCGAGGCGCGGGCGCTCGAGCGTACCGACTACGTAGTCGACGTCTTGGCCGTAAAGTAGAAAATGAATGAACCCTTCGTGCGGTCGGTCGCGTTCGCGACATTGAGCGTCAACATCCCGCCATTCGCCGTCAGCGTACCCGTACCGTTGATGGCAGTACCGCCACGAGAAGGGGTGCCCTTGATCTCGATGCGAAGCGGCGCGCCCCCTGGCCCTTTAACAATCGCGGAAGGCCACTTGTTGTCGGCCGCTAGATAATCCCTGCCTCTCTTCGCGCCACCACCGTCGTCGTAACGCGCGTTGGCCAAGCGCGCGATCGACTTTCCGTTGGCGAAGACTTCAAAGACCCAGTTCGTATAGCTCGCTGAACCGTCCCACTCAACTCGTATCTTCTCGAGCGACAGTTGCAGGACCGTTTCCGGCCATGATTTCGTCAAGTCGAGAAAGTAAGTCGTTTGCGCATCTGAGCCGTCCGTGAAATGGACGGTTATCAAGACCGTGAATCCGCCCCAGCCGGAAGCGGTCAGGTCAAACTGCTTGCTTCGGTCGCTCGAGTTTTGAAACGGCTGCGGGAAAGTCGGATGCAACAGGTAATCGACTGAAGCGATCGTGTTGAGCACCGATTGCGGCTCATCGACGAAGATGCGCCAGTCGTAGAATGCGCGACCGTATTTGTCAGCTGTTTTTCTCGCGTAGTTGTTGAATTTCACCGACGCGATCTGTGGCGCGCCTCTCTGTGCCTGGACTTCCGCCGCCGTGACCACCGCCACCCCGGGGATCGACGGCCTCGCGTCGACGACGAACTTTTCACCCTTCTTCAGGTCCTGAATGATCACATTCGCGAAGAACGGTCCGACCTGCCACCATCCGCCCCTCTCGTCTTCAATGTGCAGCGTCACGGCGCTGTTCGGGGCGACATCCGGAATGATCGCCTGCCATCCGCCAGGCGGGACGAATCCAACTTGCAGCGATCCCGTATGTCGCTCGACTTGTTTGTCTTGGATCACTAGGTACTCGTAGGTGCCGCTGCTCTTGAGTCCCGGCGCATCGAGAGGCATGTTCAACGTGACGATCATCGAAGAAGCGACGAACGCCAAGCGGAACAGGCTGAACCACGCGCTCACCACACCCGCGAGGAAGCCGGGAATCGCCCAACGCTTGAACCGCTCGTCTGCGTTCTTGAAAAACCCAAGCATCACGGCCAGACACGTAATACCGATGGTGACGAAGAACATTGTGAGAATCGTCAATAACCAGAATTGAAGTTGTGTCATGACTCATCTCCGGCTGAAGCCTTCTTGGCGCTTGAAGGGTAGCACGGCCGAGCTAGGGATGGCGCACGACAAAGTGCGCAGAAAAATGGGTCGGCCTGTGGCAGATGGAGAGACGTCAGGAGCAGCAGATTGACGCCGTCACGCTATTGTTAGCTATTGTGCTAATCATCTAAATGCCATCGACGCCGTCGAATGCCCTGTTCAAAGCGCTCGCCGACGAAACCCGGCGCGAGATTCTGAAGCTGCTGCGCTCCGGACCGAAGACCTCCGGCGAGCTCGCCGACAGGTTTCATTCGAGCTGGCCGACCATTTCCCGTCATCTGGCGGTGCTGCGCGAAGGCGGCCTGGTGATGACCGAACGCAAGGGCCAGGAGATTTACTACGAGCTGAACACCTCCGTCTTCCAGGATCTCGTTCGGCACCTGATGGAATGGGTGAAGCCGTCCGCACGCACGCCGTCGCCGCGAACCCGTCGCTCACAGGAGGGCTGATATGGTCATCCCGCTGCTGATTGCCTTCGCGCTTCCCGCCACCGCCGCCGTCATCTACGTCACCTTCCGTCCGCTGTGGAGGAATGCGACTGGCCCTTCCGAAATCGGTGGCACCTACAGAGCGATGACCCTTCATGCGGTCGCTTGTGTGTTGGTGCTCCAGGCACTCGCACTCGCCACACTTGCTGACGTGCCTGGACTACGGCCCATCGCGCCGCGCGCTGCCGCGGTCCTCGTGGGGCTTTTCTTCATCGGTGTCGGCAACCTGCTTCCCCGCACCAGGCCCAACCTCCTGATCGGCATCCGCACCGGCCGCACGCTCGAGGATCGCGAATTGTGGACGCGCGTTCACCGAACGTGCGGATATCTGGCTGTCGCCTTTGGAAGTGTCGTGGCGTTTGCGAGCGCACTCCTGTCGCGCGACGGTATTCAGGCCGCGGTCAGTGCGGCCGCTCTCGCATGCGCGATTGCCGCTCCCGTGTCGTACTGGATCTATTCGACGCCGAAGCAGATGACCATCGAGCAACGTCGCGCACGACGGCTCGAGGGAACCATATGGCTCCTGCGAATGGCACTCGCGATCATCTTCGTCGTTGTGGGATTCGTGAAGATTCCTGGCTCGATCCATCCGATGTGGGTGCGAATGTTCGAGCGCATCGGGCTCGGGCAATGGTTCCGGTATTTCACGGCACTGGTCGAGATCGTCGGCGGGATGCTGATGCTCGTGCCCTCAGCCACGCTGGTGTCGGGTCTTCTCCTCGCCTCCGCAATGGTGGGAGCACTGCTCGTTCACATTTTCGTCATCGGCATCGGAGTGCAAACCGTCGTCGTCTTTGCGCTGCTCTGCGCAATTACTGCCGTCATGTGGCATCGCCGCGACAATCGTTGAGTGGCAGCGCTGATCTCTGAAAGTCGCACTTGTAGGGGAACTGCCCGCGACAAAATTTTGGGGCATTCGGCGGAGAAGAATTTGTCTCACGATCGCTTGTAACGCGCTATCCCCCGTGGCACCATTGCGCAGCGCTGCAGTTCTCCCTGCGACGCGTCGACTCGTCAATCACAAACATCTTTGATGCAGCGAGGAGACGCCCATGTCCCGCGAATTGATCGGCCGCATTCGTGGTGAGTTCCTCGAGATGCCGGGCTTGAAACTCAGTCTGCAGCAGGCGTGTCGCTTGTGGAATCTGTCCGCCACCGCGTGCGGCGAAGCGCTCGACGAACTGCGAGCGGAAGGTTTTCTCTATCAGACTCCGTCCGGAGCGTTCATTGCCTTCCCATCCGCGACGCGGATGCTCAAGGCGGAAACGCCTTCTGAGCGGCTGCGCTGTCCGCACTGCTTCCATCTGAATTCAGTGGACGTCGCAGCCACGGACGGGCCGATCAGTTTTCGATGCGTCGCGTGCCGCAAACTCGTTGGCAGCCTAACCGCCTCGGCCTAATCGCGCGTCAACCGCAGATCAGCGCGCCCGAGAGAGGCGCGTTTCAACGGCGGCGACAATAAACCCGATCAGCTGCGAGTCGGTCATCTGTGTCAGGTCAACGTCCCTCGCAAGATCGAACGCCGAGATGATGTTGAGCAGGCGCGGACGATTCAGTGCCGTGAGTTCCTGCCGAAGGATGTCAATGTTGCGTCCACCAATCTCGAACGGATCGAGCACCGGCTCAGGCTTGGGAATGACGCGTTCCGCGACCACACGCCGTCGCGCGGGTTGATCCGACACTGGCTCGTCGATGATTGGAACGCGTAGCGTGATTGGATTTCGTGCACGGTGCAGCGCGCCTTCCATGTAGACCTGACTTAAACCCGTCGCCCAGTACACGAGATGCTGCCGCTCGGGCTGGCGGCTCTCAACCGGGGTGACCAGTACGTCACCTCCGCCGTCGGTAGGCAGGAACTCAATCCACCCTTCCCACATGTCATCGCGCGCAAGGCGGCCTACGGCTCTCGGATAGTACGAGCCAAACTCGTCGGTGACCGGCGTGGAGAACGAGGCGAGTACTTCAGCCATAGCTATCCCAAGACCCCCGCATGAGGCGTGCAATGCGGTTGCCGTCTGGGTTAACGACCGATCGAGCGTTTAGCGCTGCGGGATCGGGATCCGATTCCAGACCTGGTGGCCGCTGTTCCCGTCCGCGTTGAAGTTGGTCCAGACGAGCGTGTTGCCGTCAGGGCCGACGCGGTACATCACCCGTTCGTCGACCACCCCCTTGGTCGCACGCTCGCGATACACGGTGTTGCGATCGACCAGCCACATCGCGACCGTCTGTCCAAGACCGTTGGGTCCCTGCGGATTCGGGTAGATGTTCTTGCCGTCGAGTTTGAACCAGAACTCGCGAGCGTCGTCTGTGAAGACGTTCTTGTAGTCCACCTTCGTCGGCGGCCAATACAAGAACACCTCCTGCTTGATGCCGCCGTTCTCCGCCGTATAGATAAGAGTCCCCGTGTCCTTGAACCGGTTCGCCAGCTTCAGCGCCGGATCGGATCGATCGAAATTGATCCGCCACGCGCCGATAATCGGCAGCTTCGAGGGATCGGTCTTCTCGCGGGCGACGCGATAGCTGCCAAAAAATCCGATCGCTGGCGCTTCCGGCAAGCTCTGCGCCGGGCCGCCCTGTCGCCCCTCGGCGCCCCGCCCGCTCCGCCCCTCCTGGCCAAGCGCGGGTAACTGGCTGAAGACCATCGCGGCGATGAAGGTCACGATGAACAACTCCACGTAGCGGATGGGTCTGCTCATTTCTGACCTCCTATTGGCACGGCCTTCGGCGGCCAGCCCGGCCCGTGAGCCTTCTCGTACGTGTTCTTCAAGTGAACGAGGTCGACGTTCCCCTCGTGGCAGGTGTCTTCGACATCAAAGTCGGCCGCTGGCTGAAGCCGTTTCATCAACGCCGGCGACGTCATCGTCCACGGACGCGTGAACACTTTCGGATTGTCGATGGTCATCGTCCACTTGATCGTGTTTGCATCGAGCATCTGAAATCGCTCGACGATGTGCGCGTCGGCGCCGTGAAAGTCGCCGCCCAGCGACATGCGCGGCTTGTCGTTGAAATTCGTGCTGTCGACAACCAGCGTGTCGCCTTCCCAGTGGCCAATTGGATCGCCGAGCCACAGGCGGATGCCCGGCGGCAGGTGCTCCTTCCGATCCATCGGGACGATACGCGTGATGTGCTGGTTCGCGTTGACGATGAAGGTGTTCCCCGAGAACCGGTATTCCTGCGTGAAGCTGTGTATCCGGCCAACGTCGTAGAACTCGCAGTGGCCGACTTGATCTTCGTAGCCGTTGGCGTCGTCTCTGCGCCGGTTGCGCTCCTCGAGCGCCCACGGCTGGTACGGGATGATCCCGTCGGCCGGGTCGATGATCAGCGTATGCCCGCCGAGGACGCCAAAGCCCCCCGGGTGCTCCTCGAGGATGACCGTGTGCGTGACGCCACCGGGCGACCCGTTGAACGTTCCAGTGAGATCAGGATGCCCGTCGGGCCGTCGCGGGATTGCCCCCGCCTTTGTCGCAGCGGCTCCCTCGACGCCATCGACACCTGCAAGCCCGCCTGGACGTCCGAGCTGGCCGGCAATCGGAACGGCTGTCGCGGCGAAGATGGCCAACCAGGCCACGGTCGAGATCGCGCCCCTCATCACTTTTCCTCGTCGAAATCTCTCGGCCACGTGTGGTGGATGCCGAGGTCGTCGAGCATCGCTGTGCACTCGTAATCGAGGATCCCAATGTCTTTCTGCCGCTGCAGCGTCATGCGTATGGTCCACGGCCGCGTGAACACCTTCGGATCCGTCATCGTCGCTTCGTACTGCAATGTGTCGGCGTTGATCGGCATGTAACGTTCGACGACCTGCAACGCGTCGCTGTGGTAGTTGCCGGCCATGTCGAACCATGTATAGCTATTGAAGTTCCTGAGGTTGATGACGAGCGCGTTGCCCTCATAGCGACCGCGCGCAAATCCCATCCAAGCCGTCTCGTCTGTCGGCACGGACGCGGTGCTGTTGATTGGGACGACGCGCTTTTTGTGCGACCACTCGTACACAAAGCTGACGGAGTCGGGCGCCTGGATGATCTGAAACGGCCATCCGAGATACGTCATGCGCGGAATGCCGGGCAGATAGCACTTCGCGAGCGGATCCGAGTTCTTCCAGGGATCGGTATCCTTGGTGCCCGCATAGTTCTTCTCGCGCTTCGCCAGCGCCTCAGGTCTGTAAGGAATTCTGCCGTCCGGTGGATCGACCACGAACCCGCGCCCGGCGGGAACGCCAGGCTTTGCGCCATGGTCTTCGAGGTCGTACCTCGCGAGGTTCCATGCGCGCCAGACACCCTGAAGATCGGGCGGGCGCCTCGCCGGCGCCGGAATCTGTGCGGTGAGGTTCGGCGATAGCGAATGCGCGGTTGCTGCGATCGCAACCGCAATCAACCACGTCAGGACGCGGACGCGCATGTCATCCCCTGAAATCGGATCAGAGCTTGTCGTAAACGGCCTTCTGCGTGCTCGAGTCTCCGCTCTGGGTTCGGGTCTTCTCGACGGTCAGCTCGTTACCGCTGCGGCTCCACACTTCCTTGAAGTCGACGACGATGTCGCCGGCGGGCGAGGAAAACGATCGGCGTGACGTGATGACGAGTGTCGTCCCGTCCAACTTCGCTTCCCCGGTCTCGGTGATCCCTTCCGGCGCCTGCACGTTGACTTTGCTGCCATCGAGCTTATAGACGGCCGATACCGGCTGCTGTCGGATGCTCGTGGCCACGATCGAGATGTCGGTTGCAGACTGCTTCACCTCGAGCTGACTGGCAAACTGGATGTCAGGCGTGTTGCCGACGATCGCCCGACTGCTCTTGGACTGATTCAGTCGCCACATCCCGGAGAATTCCGGCGCTGCCTGCGCGATCGAGATCGCCTGCGCGCCGAGCGTCATGGCGACGCTCACCGCCATCGCCCATCGCGTCATGATGGTCACCCGCGCCTATGGGGCCTTTTCGTCGTTGACGAATTCCTTCTTCGCCTCGACGAGCGTGAAGCTGCTGGCATTGACTGTCGGCGTGCCATCCTTCGCGAGGAAGCCCTTGATGACGACTTCCTGGCCGACGAAGTCCTCTTTCCGCAACCCCTGCTTCATCAAGGTCGTCGGCCCGGCGCTCTCGACTTCCCACGTCACCACCTTGCCGTCGGCGTTCGTCACGTCGACGTAGAGATGGGCATGTGGGTTCTGCCACCCGAGCTTGACGATCTTGCCCCTCAGCGTGATCGGTTTGTTGCCGTCGTAGGTGGCTGAGAACGAGTGATGGGCCTGGAGCGATAAGGTGGCGAGCAGGATTCCGACGGAGACCGACGCCAGGATTACGCGCATATCGCCTCCTTGTCTCACCCCGTCGGGCGAGGCGGGGGATGAAATCGTGAGCGGATGCTACCATACGCGCGCCGCGACACGGGAGGCGCCATGCAGTCTGCTCGAACGCGTCTAATTCTCTTCTGGCTCGCATTCGCGGTCGCCGTGTCCCTGCTGGCGACATCGTCGATGCGAGTGTCTGCGCAGCAGGCGGCGCCGACCCAGCTGACCGAGCAGGTCTTCCGCAACATTCAGGTCCTCAAGGGAATTCCGATCGACACGTTCTTCGATGTGATGGGGATGTTCGCCTCCTCGATGGGGGAAGACTGCACGTTCTGCCACTTGAAGCAGTCCGTCTTCGACCATAACGCCTTCGGCGAGGAGACCCCGCGCATTCGTCGCGCGCGGCAGATGATCGCGATGATGAACACGATTAACGAGGCCAACTTCGGCGGCCGCAAGATGGTGACCTGCTTCACCTGTCACAGGGGAAACAACACACCGGTGAACTCGCCGAAGCTCGCGCTGCAGTACGGAGAGCCCGAAGACGATCCGAATGTGATGAACTTTCCCGCCGAGACCAACATCACCGCGGATCAGATTCTGGACACGTACCTGCAGATGCTCGGGGGCGCCGCGCAGCTCGCCGCAATCGCGAGCTTCACGGCGACAGGCACCTATTCGGGTTTCGATACCGATCACAAGGAAGTGCCCGTCGACATCTATGCGAAAGCGCCAAATCAGCGAACCTGGATCATTCATATGGCCGACGGCGACAGCTCTCGCGTGTTCGACGGCCGCAACGGCTGGTGGGCGGGTCCTGACGCCCCGGCACCAATCGAGACGCTGACGAGCGGCAATCTCGATCGGTACCGCCTCGAAGCGCTCGTGGCGTTTCCTGCGGGCATCAAGCAGGCGTTCGCTCGATGGAAAGTGGGACGCACCGCGATTGACGATCGCCCGGTGCAGATCGTTCAGGGTACGAATCCCGGACTGTTGCCGGTGAATCTGTACTTCGACACGAAAACAGGAATGCTCGTGCGGCTGGTGCGATGGAACGACACGCCAGTCGGTCCGGTGCCGACCGAGATCAATTACGGCGACTATCGCGGCGTCGCAGGCGTGAAGATGCCATTCACATGGACGGTCAGTCAGACGTACATGCAGATGACGATCAAGCTGAGCGAGATCAGACCGAACGTGCCCGTTGAAGCCGCGAGGTTCGCGAGACCAGTACCGGCAGCGAAGCGTTAGTTACACCGAGCGGACCTGAAGGTCCGCCCCCACAGTTCCTAAACGTCCGCCCCTACAACGGTCAGTTGCTGCCGGCGCGCCTGATGGTACTCCTGGAGTTTCGCGTTCGCCGCGGCGATCGCGTGCGCCTTGTCGGCGAGCGTGGGCACGTCCCTTGCGGGAAGCGCCGCGTACAATTCGCCTTCTCCGAGATCCGTATACACACGGTTGCCGATGCAACCAGCACTCACCACCATCCTGCCAGCGAGCGCCGCGGGCACGGCCATACACGTGGGACGTCCCAGCGTATTGAAGTTTGCCGCAACGCCGGCGGCTATCGCCGATTCGTGCAGCAGCATCAGACTCGCAGGAGATGTGACGAAAATGACCACGTCCGGATCGGCAGGCGTGTCGCCGAGTGGCGCATAGATAATGACGGCCGGTGTCTTTGGCAGGACGGGGATGCCAGCGACTTCTTGCATTCGCAAGTAGCCGAGGTCACCCATCAGGCCAAGCGTGTCGCCCAGGTCGTTGGCGCGGTCGCGCGGCAACGGAATGTTGTGCGTGTACGAACCAATCGGGCAATTGTAGTGATCACCCGGCACCGTGAAGAAAACGCGCCCCTCGGAGGCGAGCCGCCAGAAGCTGCAGCCCGACGGCACCGATCCCGTGAACTGTGAGACCCCTGCGGGAGCCGCGTCAGCAAGGGCAATTGCGACCGGTCGCCGCGTCAGGCCAAGTTCGGACGAGAGTTGTTGTTCGAGAGCACGATAGTTGTTCATCACGTCTGGGTAGTCCTCCACTCCGTACACCAACCAGTGATCCTACTTTACGAATGGTCCACGACGTCTTGACATCGGTTACATCGGGTCCTATAGTCGCCGTCCACTAAACACCAAACCTGGAACGACAACCTGACGTGGAGGTCCCCGATGCGTGGATTCCGAGTCATCACGTTGGTCGTCATCATTCTCGCGACTACATCGGCCGTTGCGCGGGCGCAGGCTTCCATCGCTGGTCAGGTGAGGGACCCATCCGGCGCGGTGCTGCCCGGCGTGACCGTCGAAGCGTCAAGCCCTGCGCTCATCGAGAAGCTGCGCTCCGTTGCCACAGGCGGCACCGGCCAGTACCGCATCGAGCTGTTGCCTCCCGGCATCTACACCATCACGTTCGCGCTGCCCGGATTCAGCACGGTCAAGCGCGAAGGGATTCAGCTAACAGGGACGTTCACCGCCACGATCGACGCGGAACTGCGCGTGGGGGAAGTCCAGGAAACCGTTACCGTCAGTGGCGAATCACCGATTGTCGACATCCAGAGCGCCAATAAACAACGCGTGATCGATCGCGATCTGATCGACAAGCTGCCGGCCGGCCGGTCGCCGTTCGCGCAAATGGCGCTGATTCCCGGCGTGACCGTCAACGCGGCCAATCAGGACGTCGGGGGCGCAACGCAGCTCTCGGGCGCCATCACGATGCAGGTGCACGGGTCGACAGGCGCATCGCAGTCGCTGATGGAGAACGGCTTGTCGACGGCGGCCCTCATCTCGCCTGCAAATTCTCAGATCACGTTCAACATGGCGGCATCGCAGGAAATTGCGGTGGACTATTCGGGCGCAGGGGCTGACACCGCCGGCGGCGGCGTGAGGATGAACGTGATCCCGCGCGAAGGAGGCAACACGTTCAACGGCGTGTTGTTCATGAACGGAACCACCGAAGGCCTCGGAAGCAGCAATTTCACGCAGCGGTTGAAGGACGCGGGGCTCCGAACGCCAAACAAGATTCACAACATGTTCGACGTCAATCCGGGATTTGGCGGACCGCTGCGCCGCGGCAGGGCTTGGTTCTATCTCTCAGGACGACGCGCGACTTCGTCGAAGTGGATGGCGGACGAGTTCTACGACAGAAATGCGAATAACCCGAACGTCTGGACCTATCAGGCGGATCTCAGCAAACCCGTCTCGAATGACTCCGATGTCAACGACGGCCGCTTGCGCCTGACGGTTCAGGCCGCGCCGAAGGTGAAGGTGGGATTGCTGTACGTCCAACAGACGGCACGCAACTGGCCTTCGATTCTCGACACGACAGGTGCGCCCGGCGGCACGCTACTCGCGGTCGAAGCAGGCCCTAACCACTACTTCCCCGTCGAGCGGCAGGTCACCGGCGACGTCACCGTCCCGTTGACGAACAACATGCTGATCGATGGTGCCGTGAAGACCACGTTCGAGCGTGCGATTCGCGATCCCGATCGCACGGTGAACCCGACGATGATCAGCGTCCTCGAGCAGTCCACCGGCAGGCAGTACCGCGCGCGGCAGTTCTTCATCAACCGCACGAGCGCCGTCTTCTACTATCGCGCCGCGATCTCGTACATCACCGGCGCCCATTCGTTCAAGTTCGGCGCCGGCGACATCTCGGGCAATACCTCCGAGCGCGACTGGGACGTGAATCCGGTCAGCTACCGGTTCAACAACGGCGTCCCGAACCAGATCACGATGCGCGCCTATCCCGTGCAGTTCGTCGTCGATGTGGATCATCAGTTCGGCGCGTTCGCGCAGGATCGATGGACGATCAAGCGACTCACCGTCAATGCGGGACTGCGGCTGGACTGGTTCAAGAATAGCTTCCCCGCGCAGTCCGTTGGTCCCGCACCGCTCGCGCCGGAACGTAACTTCACGTTCCCGGACACTTCGGGACTAAACCTCAAAGACTTGAGCCCGAAGCTCAGTGCGGCCTATGACCTGAATGGCAACGGAAAGACCGCAGTCAAGGTGAGCCTCAATCGCAACGTCGAGCCGTACACCGTTGGAGGGATTGCGGGCGCGAATAACCCCATCGTCCGGCTTGCGACCACGACGACGCGTTCGTGGGCGGACGACAATCGCAACTTCGTTCCCGATTGCAATCTCGTCGTCCTGACGGCCAACGGCGAGTGCGACGCCGTGGCCAACAGGTTATTCGGCAGCGCAGGCGCGCAGGCGAACTTCGATCCCGAGGTCTTACGCGGATGGGGAAAGCGTCTGTATAACTGGGAGTTCTCCGCGGGCGTCCAGCGGCAGTTGATGACGGGGCTTTCCGCCGACGCGACCTACTTCCGCCGCTGGTACGGCAACTTCACCGTCGTCGACAACCGTGCGGTGACCGCGGCGGACTTCGCGCAGTTCAGCATCACCGTACCCGTAGATTCGCGCCTGCCCGATGGCGGCGGAAATATGATCTCCGGTCTCTACGACGTGAACCCAACCAAGTTCGGACAAACCGACAACATCACCACATTTGCGAAGAACTTCGGCAGGCAGGTGCAGATGTGGAATGGTGTGGCGATCACGGTGAACGCCCGGATGCCGCACGAGATCATTCTCCAGGGCGGTGTCGATACGGGGGCGATTACGCAGGACGTCTGCGATCTGCGGTCGAAGGTGCCCGAGTACACGGTGGCCGATCCGTACTCAGCTCCCGTTGTCGCGGCGGGCACCAGTACGTCGACGCTGAATCTCGCGGGACCGCTCGTCTGGCACTGCCGTACCGAGCGGCCGCAGACGCAGCTGAAGCTGCTCGGATCGTATACGGTCCCGCAGGTCGAGGTGCAGATCAGCGCGGCCCTTCAGAGCATTCCGGGTCCTGAGTTGAACGCGTTTTACACCGCGACGAACGCGCAGATCTCGCCGTCGCTCGGCCGGAGTCTGTCGGGAGGCGCAGCGAACGTGTCGGTCAATGTGGTCGCGCCGGGAACCTTGTATGGAGAGCGGCTGAATCAGCTGGACATCCGGTTCGCAAGGCCGGTCCGTCTGGGCCGAACCAAGACAACGTTTCAATTCGATCTGTATAACGCCCTGAACATTGACACGGTCACCGGTGTCAACACCAACTACGCGACATGGCTTCGCCCGCAGGCCGTGATCCTGGGACGCTTCGCGAAACTCGGAGTGCAGCTCGACTTCTGAGTCGTAGAGGCGGACCTTGTAGAGGCGGACCTTAAGGTCCGCCTCTACGGTCAATGACTCGCGTCAGCGCCGCGCCGTCGTCGTGGACTTCGACAGCTCCGGCGAGCGGGAGCTGACATACGCGGCGATCGCCACCATATCCTGCATCGTCAAGTTCGCAACAACCGGCTTCATCAGCTTCGCGTCCGGTCCGTTGCGGCTCCCTTTCTGGAAGTCGAGCATCTGCCGAACGAGATAGCTCGGTGAGCGCCCTGCGATCGGCGGCATATCCGCATACCCGGTGAGATCCGCGCCGTGGCACGTGCCGCACGCGGCGGTGTTGCCGCCGACGATCTTTCCACCGGCGAGTCGCGCTCCGCCGGTCGTGACGAGCGCTTCCCCTCTCGCGATGCTCCCCACCGGCACGTACGCGACAAACGGCGATTGAGAATCGCGGAGCAGTTCGGTCAGGTGCGCATCCACCGGGACCTCGACAATGCGATTGCCGATCGGTTCGGTGCTCTTATCCTCGAGCGGCACCAGCATGCCGCCAAGAATCTGCGTGCGCGGTGCCGTCTTCGACTCGACGACTTTGATCCACCGCTTCAACTTCAACGAGCCGAAATACTCCGCCGCGATGCGAATGTCTGCGTCGGTCGCCTTCTTCGCCGTGTCGATCATCAGCTGTGGCGGACGCATGCTCGGCTCAGACGATTTGCGAAGCCCGTTCTTGAAGTCGTTCACCTGCTGAATGAAGTACTCGGTCGGAAGACCCGCGATGCTTGCGTTCTCCGGTCGTCCGAGGCCGTTTGGATAGTGGCAATAGCCGCAGGCACGAACGCCTTCCGCGATGCGGCCGCGCCTGACGACGTCGGGCATCGGCGGATGTTCGTCGGGATGCCAGTCCGGAACGTCGGAATTGTTCCGTGCCTGCGTCAGCGTCATCCCGACGGTGCTGTTCGGGACATGGAAGACGGTCCCATCGTCTTTGGGACCGGGCACGGCGGCCGCCACGGGATACGCCCATCCCGGAATTCCAGGCGCATTGGTGACTGCAGGCGCGGTCTGCTGCTGTTGCTGCTGCGCCTGCGGCACCACCGCGAAGGTGACGATCGTGGCGAGCGCAATCGTCGACGCCGCAATAATCCTCACGTCACCCTCCTATTCATTCACTGCCACCTACTGCGACGTGTCGCTGCCACCTGCGACCTGCGACCTTACTGAGTGCCAGCCGCCGTCTTCATGAAATTCATGTGCTGCTGCGCCTGATTGAGGCCGCCTTCAGGTTTGTTCCAGCTAATCTGCCCGTTCTTGTCGGCGTCAACGCCTGTCGTCAGCTGCTCGGCCTTGGTCTGCATCTCCGCCGCGAGCTTCTGCGCTTCGTCCTGCGACGTCGACATCCGAATCTTCTGCGCGAGCGCGACGACCTCGTCCGACATGGAAACGACGTTGGTCGCAGCGGTGCTCACGTGCATCGAGTGGGTCTTCACCATGTCGTTGGCGTTGGCGGCGTTGGCGGCAAGGCCGGCATGCTGCGCGACGCCCTGTGCCGCTTTCTTTGCGCCATAGCCCTTGCCCGGACCCTGTGCGACGACCGTTGGATCGATCGCGTTGAGCACATGCCCGGCGTGTGTCTGAATCATCTGCAGCGAGGTCGCCTTCGCGGCCAGTGCCGCGTGGTCGGCGGCAACTTTCGCTTCCGCCATGGCCGTGGGCAGGAGGCCCATGTTGTCCGGCGTGCCGTTGAAGCTGTCGAGAACGTGACCGATGTGGGTCTGGGCCGTCGCGCCCTGTGCGGAGAGCCCCGCGCGCCATGCGCCGAACACAAGGAGGGAGATTGCGAGAGCGATGGAAGTAACAGTACGCACGGTGCACCTTCCTTCGTGACGTGTGGGGGCCTGTGCACGCTCACAGGCCCCGGTGGAACACGAATTATAGGCGCATCCTCGACCCTACGGCGTTGCGACGTGCCACACCATGCCGCGGCCGTCTCCGGCCTTGTCTCCGGCGGCCTTGTCCATCGAGAAGTAGTAGAGTGGCTTCCCCTTGTACGCCCACTGCTTCGTGCCGTCGTCTCGCGTGATCACCTTCCAGTCGCCCATATCCTTGGCGGTCGCCCCGGCTTTCAGCACGGGCCAGTTGTTCAAGCAGTTGCCCGTACACGCCGACTTGTTTGGCTCTTTGTCGTTGTCGAAGGTGTAGAGCGTCATCCCCTTCGCGTCGGTCAGGATGCCGCCGGTGGCCTTGACGTCGGACGGCATGTTCTGCGCGGCGACATTGCCCGCAATCATCAGAGCCAGAATCGCTGATGCAACGATGGTCATTGCTCGCATAGTGTTCTCCTGAGGATGGAACGTTCTTCCGGGGGGCGGGTATGAACGTGTAAGTGGCGCAGATTATAGGCCTTTCAGCGCGGCTTGACACGCTCGCGGCGCCGGCTCTAGTCTCCCCGCGCGGCATACTCGGCCGTAGTTACTTGTGGGGAACCTCGACTGGAGGAGCGATGAAGGCAGGTTTCACGCGATTCGTGTTCGCCGCCGCCGCCCTGCTGCTTGGTGCCGTGTCGGCTTTCGCACAGCAGGCAACCATTACAGGAACCGTCACCGATACGTCCGGCGGGGTGCTCCCGGGCGTGACCATCACCATCATCCACGAGGAAACGGGCAATACCTTCGAAGCGGTGACTGATGCCCAGGGCCAGTTCCGGGTTCCGGTCCGCGTCGGCGCACACCGACTGACCGCGAGCCTCTCAGGCTTTCAGACCATTACACGCACAGGGCTGCAGCTGTTGTTGAACCAGACGCTGGCAGTCACCCTGCAGCTCGGGCCGGCCACGCTCACCGAGACGGTCACCGTCACGGGCGAGGCGCCACTCGTCGATACGAAGGAATCCACCGTCGGCGCCAACATCGACCCGCGGCAGGTTCAGGATCTGCCGATCAACGGGCGCAACTGGATGGACCTAACGCTGCTGGCGCCCGGTGCACGGCGCAATGAAGGCGGCGGCCTCGTGCAGAACCGCCAGGGCTATGCGCAGACCAACGTGGACGGACAGCAGATCACGACGAACTACCATTCGACGCCGGACAGCGAGCAGGCGCAATTCAGCCGCGATGCGATCGCCGAGTTCCAGGTCGTCGCCAATCGTTTCGACGCCACACAGGGACGCTCCTCCGGCATGATCGTCAATGCCATCACCAAATCGGGCACCAATGCGCTCACCGGCACGTTAGGCGGCTATTTCCGCAACGATCGATTCAATGCCGAGGACCCCATCCTTCATCGCGTTTTGCCGTACTCAAATCAGCAATTCAGCACGACCGTGGGCGGCCCCATCATTCGCGACCGTCTGCACTTTTTCGCCGCGTACGAATTCGAGCACGAGCCACGGACCTTCAACTCCAATAGCGCGTACGCGTGGCTGAATCGAGAGATCACCTATCCGAAGAAGCAGCACACGGCAACGCAGCGCATCGACTGGCAGCTCACGCCGCAGATGCGCGTCGTCGGCCGCACGACGCAGTTCGTGACGGACTTCTACAACGGCGGAAGTCCGACAAGCCCGATTGGCGGCACGCGAGGACGGATCGCGCCGCAGTACTTCGGCACGCTGACGCAGGTGCTTGGCACCAACGCGATCAACGAGATCAAAGTCGGCCGCACGGATTACGAGCGGCGCGACCAGCCGGATGTGCGCTGGAAAGGGCAGGACTTCCCGTATCACCCCTCGCTCCATGGAGGAGCAATCATCACGCAGTTCACGGGACTCACCATCGGTGCGTCGCCGCTGAACATCTTCCAGGACAACACGTCGGTCCGTGACGACTACACGACAGCGTTCAACGCGAGAGGACGCCACGACGTGAAGATGGGAGCCGAGTACATCAAGTTCCACAACGCGTTCATCTGGTGCCTGCGGTGCGACGGTTCCATCAACGCACAGGGCGGCCCGATTCCGAGCGCGGCGGTCCTCCAGCAGATGTTCCCTGATGTCTACGACGCCTCGACGTGGGATCTTGCGCCGCTGGCGACGTTGCGCAGCCCGACGGGCGCGCCGCTCGTGCGCTGGGTGGATCACTCGCTGTCCGACACCGAGCATCGCTACGACGTCACTCGGCACATCTGGGGCGCCTGGCTGCAGGATGACTGGAGTCTCACGGGCAGGTTGACGCTGAACCTCGGGCTTCGGTACGACCTCGACTCGAACGGCCACAATGAGAAGACCGAATTCAGACCGTGGCTGCCGGGCGGCCTTCCGATTGAGAAGACCAATTTCGCGCCGCGCACGGGCTTCGCGTTCAAAATCAACGATCGGACCGCGCTCCGTGGCGGCTACGGGTTGTTCTATGCCTTTGCGCCGAACGACGGGGTGCAACAGACCGAAGGTTATCGGCACCGCTTCGAAAATCAGATCACCTACGACGGCACCGCGGACTTCACGACCGTGAGGGATAACTTCTGGGGATGGTTCCATGGGCCGAAACCAAGCTTCCAGGCCTCGCTGCAGAACGCGTGCGACATCGTGAATAGGACGTCCGGTTGCGCCTTCCGCGCATTGACCCAGGAGATCAACTACCGGGGCCGCAAGACGTCGTATTCACACCAGGCTTCCATTGGCGTGCAGCATCAGATCGGCACACAAGCCTCGCTCGAGGTGAACTACGCATACACGGGCGGCAGACGCGAGGAGCCGACGACCACGGTCAACGCCAACCTGACGTACGACCGCGCCACAGGTGCGAACATTCCGTTCACCAATACCCCGGCGCGGCCGTTCCCCACTTGGGGCACGGTGAACTTCGAACTGCTCGACGGCTGGTCGAACTACCACGGAACCGACATTACCTTCACCAAGCGGTTCAGCCATCGCTGGCAGGCGAACGCCACCTACACACTGGCGTTCTTCAAGGATGCGAACCCACAACGGGACCAGTGGTACCTCGGACCTGACGGAATCGTCGCGCGCCGGACGCTCGATTTCGCGCTCGCGAAGGACCTCGGCGGTGAGTATGGATACGCCGCCGACGATCAGCGCCACCGCGCGAACGTCAACGGCGTTGTCGATCTCGGCTACGGATTCCAGGTGAGCGGCATCTACTTCTATGGCTCGGGGATGCGCTACGCGGTCACGGACGGCACCGATCGCCGCAGCGAAGGCGGTAGCGGGGAGAACCGGCTTCGTGCGGACGGCTCGATCGTGGCGCGCAACAGTCTCGTGGGCCGGCCGATCCACCGTGTGGATGTGAGGCTCCAGAAGTCGTTCCCGATCGTCAGCAGGGTGAAGATCGACGGCATGATCGAGACCTACAACCTGTTCAACCATGCCAACTACGGCAGCTACACGACGAACATGGCCAACGCCAGTTTTGGCAACCCGAACCAGAGTACGGCGCTCGCGTACCAGCCACGCATGCTCCAGCTGGGCGTGAAATTGACCTTTTAGTCGTTCGGATCGTTCGAGTCGTTCGGTTCGTTCATTCGTTCGCCCGGGCCGCCGGAAGAGGCGCCCGGGCGTTTTCGTTTAGGATCCGCTTCATGAAACGCGTCGCTCTCTTCTTATCCGTCTCGTTGCTGCTCGCCGGCAGCTTTGCCACGCACGCTCAGCAGTCTCAAGCAACAACGGCCTCACCGTGGTCCGCCGACATCGGCGAGATTCGACGCACCGCAGCCCTCATCCCCGGACGCAAGGCCTCCCGCATCAACGTGCTGAAGTTCGCCGAGAGTCATCGCACGAAGAACTTTTCCGTCAAGGGTGAACCGGCGACTCCGAGCGTCCAGGCGAGAACCGTGTTCCAGGTGGTGTATCCCGATGGGTACGTCATGGTCGATGCTGGGATGGACGAACCCATGCATAAACAGATCGGGCGCGGTGCCGAGGAACCATACTTCGCCGAACAGGCTCAGCAGGTTGACAAGGCGTTGCGCGGCGCGCGCGCCATCATCTTCACGCACGAGCACGGTGACCACGTCACGGGCGTCGTTCGCACACCCTACCTGGCTGAACTGGCGGCCAAAACGATTCTGACCCGCGCGCAGGTGCGTACGTTGGAGACGACGCCTCAGTTCCCCGACCTGCGCATGACGGAAGAGCAGGCGCAGCGTTATCACATCATTGATTACGACCGGTATATGGCGTTTGCGCCTGGCTGGGCGCTGATCAAGGCCGCGGGTCATACGCCCGGGTCTCAGATGATGTTCATCGCGCTCGATTCGGGACGCGAGTATCTCCTCATCGGCGACGCGGCCTGGCACATGGACGGCGTCCGTAACGTCAGCGGCAAGGATGCGCCATGGATTGTCGAAGACACGGCCTCAGTAGGCGATCAGTTGAAATGGCTGAACACTCTGTCGAAGACACAGAACAACCTCGTCATCGTTGCCAGCCATGACGACGATGAGCACAAGGATCTGATCGCGCGAAAGCTCCTCGGCGGAAAGCTGGAGTAATTACGGGCGCCGCGGTCGGCGGTTGGAAATTCTCGCGCGCCGCCTGGGCGGACGGGGCAGGTCGGGAAAGAAGTCGAACAGGTCCATCAACTCGTTTCCATGTACATCACGAACCACTTGCGGTTTGCGCGGGTTCGGCGGCGCAGCGATGCCCCGCTCGGGCGGTGGCACGGCGACCGGCTCGGGCGGTCGCGGCTGCGCCAGCGGATTGCCACGCGGTGTGCGTGGCACGCCGCGCGCCGGCGGGACCCTGCTGATTTTTTTCATCATTGCGCCGCGCTCGATCGCGTATACACTGCGTCGATTATTACAGGCGGCAGGAGGCAGCTGGCAGGATCACCTCCTGCTCCCTGCCCACTGACATCTGCGACCTTGATATGCGGGCAGCGCACTGCGTTGCCCGCCGCTGGTTGCGAGGGAGCTCGCGAAGGAGGAGTATGCCACCACGTGGCAAGAAGAAGAGCAAGGGGAGCCGCAAGAAGAGCGCGGCCCGCGGCCGGAAATCCACCGCCGCCCGCAGCGCAAAGCGCTCGTCACGCTCGCGCGCAGGCGCCTCACGCAAGACGAGTGCACGAAAGAGCGCGGCTCGAAAGAGCGCGGCTCGAAAGGGAGCGGCTCGAAAGGGAGCGGCCAAACGCAGCACGAAGCGGAGCGCCGCGGGCCGCAAGGCTTCGCCGATCCGCCGCCGCGCAGCAGCAGCTACCGCAGCAGCCGCGAGTGCGCCGTCCTTTGGTGGCGCCATGAACGAGGAATCCGGTCGCGAAGATATGGACACACTCGGTAATGACGAGCTGATGGACGAGCCGGACATCGACCTCGGCGGGGATGACGAAGGCGGAGACGACGACCTCGAGGGCGTGTAGGTACAGAACTCGCAGCAGACGCTCCAGGAGGGAGGAGGACTCATGCTGCAGTTCGCACTGCTGTTCCTCGTCGTCGGCATCATTGCCGCCGTCCTAGGCTTCACGTCGATTGCGGGCGCGTCGTTCGCGATCGCGAAGTTTCTGGCCGGCTTGTTCCTGGTGTTGTTCGTGCTGTTTCTGATTCTTGCGATAGCAGGTGTTCGCAAGGTGTTCTAACTTCGAGGTGGCAGGACGTCCTCCTGCCACCTCTCCTAGGTACAATTAAGTTCCTTTGCGAACGGCTGCTTTGAGCCTCATCGCCGTCGTGCTCGTACTCGTCTGCGGGCCGCACGCGCAAGGAACGGCACCCGCCTCGCCGCTGACCCTGATCACGCGCGAGGGGCGACGCCCCGTTGCTTCGACCGTTCTCAACGGCCAGGAATTCATCGGCCTCGACGATCTCGCGGCGCTGTTGATGTTGGCCGTGCGCGAGGACGCGCTTGCCGGCGGCGTGACCGTCACATACAAAGGACGCACAGTCGTCGCGTCGGCGGATCAACCGATGGCGTCGGTCAACGGTCGCGTCGTCACGCTGGCGGCGCCGATTGCACGCGCCGGCAGACGTCTCCTCGTGCCGCTCGACTTCATTCCACGCGCGATTGCACCCATCTACGATTCCGTAATCGAGCTGCGCCGCGCGTCGCGGCTTCTCATCGTCGGAAATGTGCGCGTGCCGCGGGCGGCGATTCGACTAGAGGCGGCTGGCCCGCCGACGCGCCTCACCGTGGACGTCGTCCCGCCGTTTGCCGTGAGCACCGCATTCGATGCGGGCCGCGTGCTCGTACGCGTCGACGCTGACGCGCTCGACATCGCGACGACGCCGGCTGGTGCGGGGTTGATCGATCAGATTCGTACGGGCGACCAGACGACCACGATCGCGATCGCGCTCAATGCCCGTGCCGGCACGCCCCGGATCTCCACCACGACCACAAACGAAAGCACGCGCGTCCTGGTGGAAGTGCCCGTCGCCGCGCAGCAGGAGACGGCGGCACCTCCCCCGCCGCCACCACCCGCACCGGCGCCCGCCGCGCCTACAGAGGCGCCGCCGCCTCTGCTCGCAGCGCGCACCGCACGGCTGCAGACGATGGTCGTGGACGCAGGGCACGGCGGAGAGGATAACGGCGTGCGGGGCCCGAAGGGCACGCTCGAGAAGCAAATCACGCTCGACGCCGCGCGCCGTCTGAAAAGGCTCGTCGAATCACGGCTTGGTGTCCGCGTCGTGATGACCAGAGACGACGACCGCGCGGTCTCGCTCGACGAGCGCAACGCGATCGCGAACAACAGCAAGGCCGACCTGTTCCTCAGCCTTCATACAAACGGCTCGCCCTTGGCATCGGTGAAAGGAACCGAGGTTTACTACCTCCGTCTCGATCGTGCGGGAGAAGAAGCGCGCAGAAACGCGGCGGCAACCGAGCTGATTCTGCCCGTCGTCGGCGGAATTACCCGTCCGATCGACATCATCCCGTGGGACCTGGCACAGGCATCACACGTCGACGCCTCATCACGGTTCGCGTCCATGCTGGAGGAAGAGCTCGAGAAGCGCGTTCCGGCGGGTCCGCGACCTCTCCAGCAGGCGCCGATGCGCGTACTGAGCGGCGCCAACATGCCGGCGGCCCTGATTGAGATGGTGTACCTGACCAACGGTGAGCAGGAACAGCGCGTGAAGTCCGACGATTTTCAGGGCGCCCTCGTTGAGGCCATCTACGGCGCGATCGTACGGTTCAAGGCGTATCTCGAGGCGCCGCCCACACCATGAGTCGGACCCGATGGCTCCAGGTCGGCGGAATCGTCCTTGTCTTCGCCGTCGCCGCGTGGATAGCGTCAAGCGTCCTCGAGCGCGTGGTTGCGCCGGCGCCTGCGTCCTCTGCGGCACCGACGCCAGCCGCACCTGCGGCAAGTGTGCCTCACATCATCGCGACGCTCTACTACGGCACACCTGATGGACAGGCGCTCGCGGCCGTGAAGCGTGAGGTGCCGCTCGGCGAAGGGCCTCGCGAACAAGGCCGGCAGATCCTGCAGAGCGAGCTCGAAGAAGCACCCGCGCCCTACCTTTCACTCATCCCGCGCGGCACAACCTTGCGTGCGTTTTACATCACGGACCGGGGCGATGCCTTCGTCGATCTGAGCGCCGAGGCATCGACGATGCACCCGGGCGGGACGACACACGAACTGTTGACCGTCTACGCCATCGTCAACGCCGTGACCGCCAATCTCGCCTCGGTCGAGCGCGTGCAAATTCTCATCGATGGCAAGCAGGCAGACACGCTCGCCGGTCATGTCGACCTGCGACGGCCGTTCGAACGCGACACCGTGCTCGTGCGTGAGACGAAGGGAACTCAGTAATTCAACAGTCAAAATGCAACATTCAAACACGTTCTGTTTCGAGCGTCGGGGGTGAACGTCGCCGCGCCGCTCACTCCGTTGTCACGAATACAAGTACTGTTTGCATTTTGAATTTTGAATTTTGAATTACAGTGACACTCCATGAGATCTGACGGACGGCTCGACGAACAGCTTCGCCCAACGCGCATCACGCCGAATTATCTGCTTCACGCTGAAGGCTCGGTCCTCGTCGAATCGGGGAAAACGAAAGTCATCTGCACGGCGAGCGTCGAGGATCGCGTTCCACCGTTCCGGCGGAATTCGGGGAAGGGATGGGTCACCGCCGAGTACGGCATGCTCCCGCGCGCGACAAGCACGCGGACGCAGCGTGAGTCATCGGCAGGCCGTGTCGGCGGCCGTACCCAGGAGATCCAGCGATTGATCGGCCGATCGCTGCGCGCGGTAACGAAAATGGAGGAACTTGGCGAGCGGACCATCACGCTCGACTGTGACGTCATTCAGGCCGACGGAGGTACCCGGACCGCGTCGATCACCGGCGCGTTCGTCGCCCTCGCCTTCGCGATCAACAAGATGCGCGAGCAGGATCTGATTCGCACGATCCCCATCGTCGATTACGTCGCCGCCACCAGCGTCGGCATCGTCGAAGGGATGCCGATGCTCGATCTCGCCTACACGGAGGATTCGAAGGCCGACGTTGACATGAACATCATCAAGACCGGAGCAGGTCTCTATATCGAAGTCCAGGGCACGGCGGAAGCGATGCCGTTTGGACGAGAGGCGCTGAATCGGCTGCTCGACCTTGCAGACACGGGCATCCGTCAACTCATCGCGCTGCAGCGAGGGCTCGTGGGCAACATTGTCGGCAAGTAGGTGCGCACCCTTCTCGTTGCGACCACCAATCCAGGCAAACTACGAGAAATCCGGCAGTTGATGACCGGCGTTGCGGTACGTCTTGTCAGCCTTGCCGATCTGCCGCCGATCGAGGAGCCTGAAGAGACTGGAACAACCTTCGAGGAAAACGCCCGTCTGAAGGCGCTCTACTACTCTGCCCGCAGCAGGGTGTGGACCGTCGCCGAGGACTCAGGCCTCGTCATCGACGCGCTTAACGGGGAGCCGGGAGTGAAGTCGGCTCGGTTCCTTCGCCCAAACGCCACTTATCCGGAACGATTTACTGAAATATATCGGCGGCTCGATGCACAGCCGGACGCGCCTCGCACTGCTCGGTTCGTGGCGGCGCTTACAACTGTCGAGAACGGCAACGTCATTTACGAGACGAGGGGTGTTGTCGAAGGCGTGATCGCCGACGCGCCACGCGGGAGCGGTGGGTTCGGATACGACCCGATTTTCTTCTATCCACCGTACGGCCGAACGCTCGCGGAAGTGACCGAACCCGAAAAAATTGCGGTCGCGCATCGCGGGATCGCATTCCGTCGCTTCGCCGAGTGGATTGAACATCGCGAGGAACGATGAACGGAGAACGGAGAACGATGAGTTGTTCTCCGTTCGTCACCCAGAGTCTGGCCGCGGACGCTAAAGCGTCCGGGAGTTCGAGGGCGGGGCGTGTTGGCCGGTCGGCCTTACGGCTCGTGAGGAAGGAAATGCACCGACCGGCCTGGCAGGTTCAACTCGTCAGGTCCGAACGGCTCGCGCCTGATCGGACCGCATGAAAGCGCCGTCCCGTGTACGGGACAAAAACTTCGAATCGACTAACGCACCGAGCAGCGCATCGCATGCGGCGCGGTCGAGGCCCCAGAGCCGCTGTGCCTGCGCCGTCGTCAACCGCAGTCCGGGCATTTCGATGTACTCGCCCTGGACGCGTCGCAGTACGTCGTCAAGCGGCTGCTGTGCTGGCATTTACGTGGCTCCCCATTTCCAAATATGAGTAAGTAGATAGAGGAATGAGCAACGCACATGCCACAGCAGTGCACTGCAGAACGGCCTAGTGGCGTCGCTCGGATCACTCCAGAAACCATGCCCTTTCAGGGCACGACGCTGCCGGGGTCGAAAAGCGCGGGTGTTTTAGGGCATCAGAATCCTGTATAGCCAGTGACGTACCCTTAAGCGGATCTGTAAGGAAACTAGTCAACAAATCCTTTCGCCTCAGATTTTTGCCGTCCTGTTTTCCTTCCATCCACTCATCGTCTCTACAAGGGGCATTTGCGTTGCAAACACCAGTGCCTGGTACCGCAACGGAATACCCGAGGAGACGACGCATGGCGATGAATCTCGAACTGCACCGGAGCGATGAAAGCATCTGGGACCGGGCCGACGATCGGTTGAACTGGGATACCGAGCGCTGGCTGCTTGGCGCGGCCGCAGGTGTGTTTCTGTTTGCCGGCCTCCGCGTCCGATCGCTGACCGGTCTGGCGCTGATTCTTGGAAGTGGGGCGCTGGCCTGGTGGGCCTCGTCAGAAATGGATCAGCGCAGGCACCGGCGCGGACGGCTGCGCGCCGTGATGCCGGCGCGCAAGTCTGAGGATCCCATCGGTGAGGCGTCGGAACAATCGTTCCCCGCAAGCGATGCCCCTGCGTGGACGCCGACGACCGGCAATACCACAACAACGCCCGAGAAGCCGGGCGCGCGCCGCCGTGCACAGTAGGAGTGTTCCATGGCGGTACTGCTTGCGTATCTGAACGTCCCGCTGACGTGGCCGGAGGTTCTGAAGCGCACAATGCGCGAGGCGATGGCGGACAGCGTCATGGGAATGTCCGCGCAGCTGGCGTACTACTTTTTCTTCTCGCTATTCCCCGCTCTGCTGCTGCTGATCGCCATCGCAAGCTACTTTCCCGTGCAGACCCTCGTTGATGAAGTCTTCAAGTCGATGAGCGGCTTTGCACCACCCGAAGCGCTGCGCATCATCACCGATCAGATCCAGAAGATTCGGGACGCGAAGCCCGCCGGCCTGCTCACCTTTGGCGTCGCGACCGCTGTGTGGAGCAGTTCCTCGGCTATGACGGCGATCATCAGCACACTCAACAGCGCGTACGACATCGACGAAGGACGTCCGTGGTGGAAAGTGCAGCTGACGGCAATCCTGCTGACGATCGGCGTTGCGCTGTTCATCCTGATCTCGTTCGCACTCGTGATTATCGGTCCGACGCTCGCGGAAAAGGTCGCGGACTGGATGCATATGGGAGCTGCATTCGAGTGGGCGTGGAAGATTCTGCAGTGGCCCGTCGTCTTCGCGCTCGCGTGTACTGGCATCGCGATGATTTATTACTTCGCGCCCGATGCGGACCAGGACTGGGTGTGGCTGACCCCTGGTTCCGTCCTTTCGACAATGCTCTGGTTGCTCGCGTCGCTCGCGTTCAAGTACTACGTTGTGAACATCTCCTCGTACGCCGCAACCTATGGCGCTCTAGGCGGCGTGATGGTGTTGATGTTGTGGTTTTATCTCTCCGGCGCAGTGATCCTGTTCGGCGCTGAGATGAATGCCGAGATCGAACACGCGTCACCCTACGGCAAGGAACCAGGGGAAAAGGTGCCGGGACAACGGCGCGTCATCGGCTCGGCGGCCATGCGTGCGTGGCTCGACAAACGAGGCGGTCGCGACGACAAGCCGCCCAGTGCCGACGAAATGAAGCAAGCGACAGAAGAGCAGCCGGCGCTGAAGGCCTTGCGAAAGACGCGCGCCTGATCAATCGTACGCGCCTCAACTCAGGTCGCAGGTGGAGGCCGCCTGCCTCCTGCCACCTTTGACGAGGCGCGTATGACGACGATTTCGAGAAGAGTTCTGATCGGACGGATCGGCGCGGTCGTTGGCGCTGCCGCTCTGACGCCGCGCTCGGCGACCGCCCAGGGTGCCCAGGCTGTCCCTCCTCCCCCGCCGTTTGACACGCACCGCGACTACCGACCCAATGCGGAACCGGTCAGCTATCCGGATCCCGACATCATCACCGTCGATCCTGCTTTCAACGCGCTTCGTGTGAACAACACGGCGATTCACCGACTGTGGACAGGCGGAATGTGGTCGGAAGGACCGGCGTGGTGCAGCCAGGGAAAGTATCTCGTCTGGAGCGACGTGCCGATGGGAGTGCAGCGTCGATGGATTGACGACGATGGTCGCGTGACGGTGTTCCGGAATCCCTCGAACAACAGCAACGGCAACACGTTCGATTTCCAGGGCCGGCAGGTCACGTGCGAGCACACGGGACGCCGCATCGCAAGGTATGAGCACGACGGATCGATCACGGCCATTGCCGAAGCCTATATGGGCCAGCGCCTCAACTCGCCGAATGACGTTGCGCCGCATCGCGACGGAAGCTACTGGTTCACCGATCCCCCGGCCGGGTTCACGTTGTACGAGGGAGCGCCGGAGGTTGCGGGTGCTCCCGGCAATGCGGACGGCCGGTATAACTCACGGGCCGGACAAGCAATTGGCGTCGGCGCGGCCAAGCGCGACATCCCGATGGCGAACGTCTACCGCGTCGATGGCCAGAACGGGCGCGTGGACATGATGATGAGCGCCTCGAACCTGCCTGGAAATCCGAACGGGATCGCGTTCGCACCCGACTACAAGAAGGTCTACGTGGTCACCAACGGCATCGTGCACAGCTTCGATCTCGGCGCGGACAACAAGGTGTCGAACCAGAAGGAATTCAGCAACTTCATGGTGGACGGCGTGCAGTGCCGCACCGACGGCATGCGGGTGGACGTGAACGGCAATCTGTGGTGCGGCGCGAATGCGGGCAGAAACCTCGGCTACAGCGGCGTCACCGTGTGGTCGCCGGAAGGACGCCTGCTCGGGCGCATCCGTCTGCCGGAGACATGCGCGAACCTGGCCTTCGGCGGACCGAAACGCAATCGACTGTTCATGACCGCCGCGCAGTCGCTCTACGCGGTCTATGTGAATACCCAGGGAGCGTCGCCGGGTTAGACCATTCGAAGTCGGACTCTTCGCACCGCGTGATCGCGTCCTTTCTCGAGCACGAGATGGGCGCGTTCACGCGTCGGCAGCACGTTCTGACGCAGGTTGACCAGGTTGATCGTTTCCCAGATCCGCCGCGCGGTCGATTCGGCCTCGGCGTTGGTCAGCGACGCGTACCGGTGGAAGTACGAGGACGGGTTCTGAAACACGGTCGCGCGCAGTTTCAGGAACCGTTCGATATACCACTGTTCGATGTCCGACTCATTCGCATCGACATAAATCGAGAAATCAAAGAAGTCCGACACGAACATCGCCGGCGACTTCTTCTGCTGCGATCCGGTCTGCAGGACGTTCAGCCCCTCGACGATCAGGATGTTGGGCTGGCGGACAGTCTGAAACTCCCCGGGCACGATGTCGTACGCCAGGTGCGAGTACACGGGCGCTGTGACTTCGGGCAAACCGGACTTCACGTCCGCCAGAAAGCGCAGCAGTCGGCGGACGTCATAACTTTCCGGAAACCCTTTCCGGTGTGTGAGCCCCTGTGCTTCGAGCGCGCGCTGCGGAAAGAGGAAGCCATCTGTCGTCACCAGATCGACCTGGGGGTGGCTTGGCCAGTGTGACAGCAGCGCTTTGAGCACTCTGGACGTCGTGCTCTTGCCAACGGCGACGCTGCCGGCGACGCCGATGATAAAGGGAATCCGCAGGTCCGCTGATCCGCCGAGAAATGTGCTCGTTGCGGCGTGCAGGCGCTGCGTCGCGCCGACGTACAAATTCAGCAGACGCGACAAGGGCAAGTACACGTCGGCGACTTCGTCGAGCGACACGCGCTCAGTGACGCCGCCGAGCGGGCGCAGTTGCGCCTCTGACAGCGGCAGCGGCGTGGCCGCGCGGAGCCGCGCCCATTCGGCGCGCGTGAGATCGACGTAGCGAGAGGTCTCGACCCTGTCGCGTGGTACCGGCACGGGCGCTATTGTAGAGCCCTCCTACAACCGCACGAACATCGCCAGCGCCATCGAGAAACCGATCACAATCACGGCACGCCGGACCGCCTTGCGGCCCATTCGTCGTGCGACTCCGGCAGCCGCGACACCTCCGATCGTGGCGCCGATGGCCATGATCACGGCGTCGGGTGCGCGCACCATGCCGGCAAGAATGAAGTACCCGGCAGCCACGGCATTGATGAAGACGGCGAGCAGATTCTTGATGCCGTTCATCTGATGAATGTCCTCGTGGCCGAGTACCGCCAGGGCGGCGAGCATCAGGATCCCCATGCCCGCCCCGAAATATCCCCCGTACACGCTGACGAAGAACTGAAAGATCATCGCCGTGGTGAACCAGAGCGAGCCATGGTGCTCAGGAGCGACGTTGAGCAGCTTCTGCACACGGTCCTGGACGGCAAACAGCACCGTGGCAAAAAGAATGAGCAAGGGCACCAGCCGATCGAACACGTCTGGCGGCGTAATGCGAAGCAACATCGCGCCGGCGATGGCCCCCGCCACGCTCGGAACAATCAACCAGTACATGTGAGGAGCCGTCTGCCGAAGCTCACGGCGATATCCCCACACGGCGCCGAGTGAGCCGGGCCAGACGGCTGCCGTATTGGTGGCGTTGGCGATGATGGGCGGCACGCCGAGCCAGATCAACGTCGGAAAGCTGACGAGCGAGCCGCCAAAGGCGAACGCATTGATGGCGCTGGCGACAAACCCAACGCCGAAGATGATGCTGTTGTGAATGAAATCGGTCACGTGGAGGGCGGGTCCCTTTGGACTCGCCGAATCAGCCGAGTCGTTTCAATATCGCGGCGCCTGCTTCCCTGGTCCCGAGCGACCCGCCGACATCACGCGTCGTCTCGCCGGCGTGGACCGCACCTTCGACCGCACGTTCGATGCGGCGCGCGTCCTCTCGGCGTCCAAGCGTCTCGAGCATCAGCGCCGCGGAGAGAACGGCTCCAATCGGGTTGGCGACGTTCTTTCCCGCAAGCGGCGGCGCCGAGCCATGCACCGGTTCGAACATCGACGTGCGACCCGGGTGAATGTTACCTGACGCTGCCATGCCTAAACCACCCTGCAGTGCCGCGCCGATGTCGGTGATGATGTCGCCGAACAGATTGTTGGTGACGATGACCTGAAATTGTTCCGGGCTCTGGACGAGAAACATCGCCAGCGCGTCGATGTACAGGTGCGTCGCCTCGATTGACGGATAGCGGGGTGACATCGCCTTGAAGACACGCTGCCACAACGCGTGTCCGTGAGGCATCGCGTTGCTCTTGTCCGCCATGCACACTCTGCTCAGCCCATGGTGGCTCGCGAACTCGAACGCGTATCGAACGATGCGCTCGACGCCTCGATACGTATTCACTTCTTCTTGAACCGCGATCTCCTCGTCCGTATCGGCGCGCATTCGCCCGCCGGCGCCGACATAGAGTCCTTCCGTGTTTTCACGAAACACGACGAAGTTGACGTGGTCGCGGGTGCGGTTTTTCAGCGGGCAAAGCCGATCGTCGAGCAGACGGACGGGCCGGTAGTTCACATAGAGGTCAAGCTCGAACCGGGTGCCGAGCAAAATGTCCCGGGCGTGGCGGTTATCGGGTACTCTCGGATCGCCAAGGGCGCCGACGAAAATCGCGTCGAACGACCGAAGCGTGTCGTAACCACCGGGTGGAACAGTGACGTTGGTCTGGAGGAAATGGTCCGCGCCCCACGGCAGCCGCTCGATTTCGACGCCGCCCACCCCGAGCAGGACGCGAATCGCTTCTGCAACGACCTCGGGGCCAATGCCGTCGCCCGGTATGACTGCAAGCTTGAGCGCGGTCAAGATCCTACGTTGGTGCTAATCATAAGAAAAGATTTGTGCATCATTCTGTTCGGAACGCTGCTATTCTCTGCCGTCATGTAGGACCTTACCGAGACAAACGTTACTTAAAGAATTCAGCGTTTTGGATTTCGACACTTCCTTGGATGAAGTGGCCCGGCTCGAACGTCGGAGATACCAATCAAGTTGTTACGCCTCAGGAGTTTACTCGCCAAGCACAGCTTGGTATGGCTTTTCCTTGGGGCTCGCGCAAGAACGTCACAGGCAATTTACGACCGAAGGAGCAACCAATGCACGCACGCATCATGGCCTTGCTGCTCCTCTGCGGCCTCGCCCTAGGCACTACCGCGATGGCTCAGGAGCGGTTCGGCACCTTAACGGGAAAGATCACCGACCAGCAAGGCGCCGCAGTACCCGGCGTCACCGTTACGGCCACGAATAACACGACCGGCGAGCCTCGGGTCTTCGTGACCGATGCTAACGGCCAATACATCGCCCCCGACCTCAATCCCGGCAGGTATACGGTCACCTTCGAGCTGACCGGGTTTTCAAAGATCGAGCGCAACGACATCAGCGTGGCTCTGGGTCGAACCTTCGAACTCAATGCGCAAATGACAGTGGGGTCGGTCACGGAAACGGTCCAAGTCACGGCCGAAGTCAGTCCGCTGGTCGACACGCGCAGCACCCTGATCGCGCACAACGTATCGAGCGAGGAAATCGATCTGCTACCCAAGGGGCGGTCGTATCAGTCGATCGCGCTGACGGCGCCGTCGGTCAACTCCGGCGAACTTGAAGGCGGCTTCCAGGTCAACGGCGCCAGCGGTGCCGAGAATACTTTCACCGTTGACGGCGTCGTCACCAATTCGCTCGTCTACGGTTCATCACGCCAGAACACGGTGTTCGAGTACCTGGAGGAAGTACAGGTCAAAACGAGCGGCATCTCGGCGGAATACGGCGGCGCCCTTGGTGGGGTCATGAGCGCTGTGACCAAGAGCGGCGGGAACGTATTTCGTGGCGAAGGGCACTACTACTTCGAAGGCAGCGCACTTTCCGCTCAACCGGTCAAGCGCCTGAACCTCGACCCGCTCGACGACACGACTGTTCGCTTCGTTCGCGACCGGGAAGATCCGTCGCATCAAAACGAGTTCGGCGGATCCGTCGGAGGACCGATTATCCGGAATCGACTGTTCTTCTTCGGGTCGTTCTCACCGCGAAACGAGAACACCACACGAAACTACGTGTTCACGGACGGCCCGGCCTCGGTCGAACGCAACATCTGGAAGCAGCAGGCATTCGGGAAATTGAGCTTCGCCTCGCGCCGCGTCAACGCGAGCTGGTCCACGCTCTGGACGCCAACCAAGGCCGATGGGACGCTCGATAGCCTGAAAGGGTCAGCTCCAAACGCGATGCCCGCGGTGAAGAGCTCCATCCAGTATCAGCCCGGGCGAGGCTACGAGACGAACCAGGTCAACACCAGCGGCACGGTTGATTTCATGGTTACGGACCTGTCGTTCGTTCGCGTCCGCAGCGGAATGTTTCACGATCGGTACAGCGACACCGGAATCCCGGAGATTACGTCGTACGCGTACCAGACACCGACGACGACGCTGAATGCGATCATTCCACCAGCCCTCCAGGGCGGCACGAATGTCGGCGGCGTCAATGTCGCGCGCGCGCTGATAACTGAGTTCGACACGACGAAGCGTCAAACATTCGATGTCGACTATAACCACGTCCTGAACGCCGGTGGTCTCCACACAATCAAGGCAGGTTTCGGGTACCAGCACGTGTCGAACGACATCAATTCGTTCTATCCGGGCGGCTACGTCAACATCTTCTGGGACCGAAGCTTCAGCTTCGGCGGCGTGACCACGGGCCGCGGACCGTACGGGTATTACGAAGTGAACGACCGCCGCACCTTCAACAAAGCAGGCAGCGACATCAAGTCGATCTATGCCCAGGATCAATGGACCGTGGGCGATCACTTGACGCTTGATCTCGGTGTCCGGACGGAGCACGAACGCGTTCCGACGTTTGTGCCCTCCTACTTGAAGTACGCGTTCGACTTCGGGTGGAAAGAGAAGTTTGCGCCCCGACTCGGCGCCGCCTACGACATCTGGGGCAACGGCCGCGCGAAGGTCTTCGGCAGCTGGGGTCGCTACTACGACTGGACCAAATACGAAATGCCGCGCGGACAATTCGGCGCCGAAACGTGGTGCGTGTACTACCACGGCCTCGACACGCTGAATCTCGACAGCATCAACCTCACCAATCAGCCCGGCACGGACTTGTGGAAAGCACTTCCGCTCGCGACTGGCGCGTGCCGCGACCGTCGCGTGCCGTCGTTCCGCGGCAACATCGATCCGGCCACGCGGCCGATGTCGCAGGACAGCACGAGCGCCGGGTTGGAATACCAGGTTGGACGTGAGAGTGTGCTGACGGCCCACTACATTCACAACAACCTGCGGGACACGATTGAAGACATCGGCTTCCTCAACCCGGCGGGTGATGAGGGGTACCTGATCGGAAATCCCGGACGCGGTCAGACCAGCATCCAGTTCCCAACCGGCAGAACACCGCTCGGACAGCCGACGCCTCTCGCGGTGCGGAAGTACGACGCGCTGGAGCTCGGCTACAGCCGCAGGTTCTCGACGACGTGGTTCTTCAACGCGAACTACACGTTGAGCCGTCTGTGGGGCAATTACTCCGGCATCGGAAGCTCGGACGAAGTCACCACACCGACGACCGGCAACACCGCAGCGACTGCGCAGCAGCAGACGGGCAGCATCGCAAGACCGGGAACCAACGTGAGTCGCGCGTGGGACCTCGATGAACTCATGTGGGACTCTCACGGCAATCTGGATCCGAAAGGACGTCTCGCAACTGACCGACCGCATGTCGTCAAGCTGTACGGCTCCTATCAGGCTCCGTTCAAGACGCAGTTTGGAGCGTTCTTCTATGGCGGCAGCGGCACGCCGATGACGACGTATGTGATGAGCAGCAACACCAGCGGAGGCGTCGGCTCGATGGTCGAAGGACGCGGCGATATGGGACGTACGCCTGCACTGACGCGCACGGATCTGCTGGTGAGCCACGAAGTGAGTGTTGCGGGAACCCGCAAAATGCGGTTCGAGCTGAATGTCCTGAACGTCTTCAATCAGCAGACCGCTCGTCACATCTTCAACGGACTGAATCGCGGCATCGGTGCCGGAGGCGCGCGGGCATCGGCAGCGATCGACCTCTCTGGCACCGATCTGACGAAGGGCTACGACTACAACGCGCTGATTCGACGTACGTCAGAGGGAGCGGCGGCCTACGACCCGCGGTACAAGTACGCCGACCTCTTCGAACCTGGCGCGCGCGGCTATCTCACGGTGAAATTCCTGTTCTAAAGACCAACGCCACATCGCCGCAATCTGGGGGAGCCTTTCGAGGCTCCCCTTTTTTATTGCGGTGACTGCTGATCGCGAGACGCGCGAACAACCGCCAGCAATGGCGATCGGGTCCGCGCTTGGAGACCCGCGCGCATACGCGTCGCTTCAGCCGACGAGAACAGCCAGTCGGCACGACGACGGTCTGGTGTATTCCACGCGCCGCGCATCAGACCGGTCTCCGCATGTTCGAGCGTTCCCAGCAGCAGATGACCCAGTTCGTGAGTAATCGCCCGACCAAGTAGGGTCCCTTCATCGATTCGTAACGCGCTCGCGAGCGCCAGAACCCGATCCGCGAATACGGTTGCAAGCGTCCCCTGCCGGCGGTAGGGATCCACGTGGGAGTACCCAAGTACCTCGACATCCGTAATGGCTGGCGGCGTGCGAACAACTCGGACGATCACTTCTGATGCGTTCAACACGTCGGCGCAGGAATCGCTGGATTGCGATGATGGACCGCTCGTGGTTCTGCAGTTGCGCCAGCTCGAATCGATCCCAGCCTCGTGAAGGAGTCCGCTGACCGTCGACTCAGCATGGCCGAGCATCGACACCGGCAGACCGACGGTGTTGTACGACCGCACGACGATGCGCTGAGCGGCGATCGTTTGTGCGTGCACGCTCGCACCAGACAGCCACGACGCCGCGGTGGCGACGAGGAGCCCCGTTAGCAGCACGTGGCGGCGCAAACCCCAAGCGTGCGGCGAGCGTGGAATAGGAGTAGATGGCAACCGTCCGTACCTCCGCTGACGTTGCGGTCTCGCTTCGTATTCGGTTGTTGCGTGGTGGAACGTTACGGCTGACCTCGCCGCACGGGAAAGCTAAGGTGAGTCGCTGAGAAACGCAAGAGCAAATTACGACAACACGAACTCCACTCTCCAACAAATTGCAGCGTGAACCACGCCGGCATCACCGGAGTCAGCGAAGCGCGACTTCAAAAAGTTCAATAAATCGATAAGTCATCGCAATACCGCTGAGGCTTGGTCATCTCACCGAGGTTGGTACGCGTCTTCCTTCGGATTTGCGCCGTTTGTCTCTGAACGCAGCGCGAGCGAGCCCGAACGATGCATCGTGGTTCCGAGTTTCGATCGCGCAGCCTTCTGGATCGTCACCGTCTGGTCATCAACCAGGCATGTAAGCAGCGGCGCCGCGAGGAATTGCCGTCAAACGCACGTTGGGGGGAACCTTCCTCACGGCACGCGAAGTCGCCACATGAATACTTAAGGAGCGAATCAATGCACGCACGCATTAGTGCTCTGCTTCTTGCGTTTGTTCTGGCCTGTACCGGCCTGGCCAGCGCGCAGGGAACAACGGGCACCATCAGTGGTCGGATCGTGGATTCCCAGGGGCTCGCCGTCCCCGGCGCAACGGTCACCGTGACCGGTCCGCAGGGAATGCGAACGGCCGTGACCGACAGCGACGGGCGCTTCAGCGTCCCGTTCCTGACGCCCGGCCCCTATTCACTGCGCGCCGAGTTGCAGGGCTTCAAGGCCTTCGAGCAGCGCGACATCGTCGTCCGTCTCGAACAGACGGTCGACATTCCCATCACGATGGAAATAGGCGGCCTCACTGAAACAGTCGAAGTCACTGGCGCGTCGCCTGTTGTCGATACGCAGACGACAACCGCAGGCGCGAATCTCGACACCGCTATGCTGGCGCGACTTCCGGTCGGTCGTTCGCTGGCCGATACGTTGTACGTCGCGCCAGGTGTCACCAGCGGCGGAGGTACGGGAAATTCGAATCCGTCGATTGGGGGCGGGAGCGGCCTCGAGAATCAGTACGTCGTGGATGGCGTCAACATCTCGAGCGTCGGCTTCGGGTCGCTCGGTTCCTACGCCCGCGGCGGCAACGAGGCGCTCGGATCGCTCGGCAATGGCGTCACCTACGACTTCATCAAAGAGGTGCAGGTGAAGACGGCCGGGTACGAGGCCGAATATGGGCAGTCGACGGGCGGCGTCGTCAACGTCATCACCAAGAGCGGCACCAACCAGGTCCACGGGACGCTGTTCGGATATACGCGACCGAAAGAACTGGAAGCCAGTTACAAGCAGATTCACACGGAAAACGGCTGGGTCAACACGACCGGGACCACGCAGAGCGACTTCGGCGCGGAAGTCGGCGGGCCGATCGCGCAGAATCGGCTCTTCTATTTCGCAGCCGTCGACCCGCAGTGGGACAAGAAGTGGGCGATCGCTCCCGACAACACCCTGGCGAACGGTACGTTCGCGTTTCCGCTGCGTTCGGAGAACGACTTCGTTCGCACGCGTCGATTCCTGTCCTACTCGGCGAAGGGGACGTACGAAGCGTCCTCCAATCATCGGTTCACTGCGTCGTTTTTCGGCGATCCCGGCCATGGGCCGGCGGGTCCGCAGCGCAACACGGCGTTGCTCGGAACAGCGGATCGCTTCAGCGAACTTGACAAGTTCGGCGGCCACAATCAGGTCGTGAAGTACGACGGCGTGCTGACAAACGCGTTCCTGCTGGAAGCGTCGATTGGCAGAGCCACGTCCGAGGTCACGGAAGTTCCCGCCGTCGATACCTGGAGCGTCCTGGACACGCGGGTGACGCCACAGATTCGAACGGGAGGAATCGGGTCGTTCTCCAACAATCGGGGCACCAACAAGCAATACCAGTTGAAGGCGACCAACGTGTTCGGCGGCCATCAGCTCAAGTACGGGGTCGCGTACGAAGACATCTTCTTCGTCGACATCCCGAACTATTCCGGGCCGACATTCACGCTGCCGAATGGCGTACAGACACAAACGGGAGCGGGCTCGCCGGTGCAAGTCATCGCCGACCCGACTTTCGGGTCGATCTATCGAGCCACGCGTGGCAATTACGTGCTCGGGCGCAGCACGGATCAGCACTACACGAATTTCTTCGTGCAGGACTCGTGGCAGATCGGCGACCGCCTGACCGTGCGACCCGGCGTGCGTTACGAGCAGCAGAAGCTGATCGGAACGGTCAAGGACTTCACGTGGAATGGCAACTGGGCGCCGCGACTGGGCGTGACCTACGATCCGACCGGGTCCAGCAAATCCAAGATCTACGCGAACTGGGGTCGGTTCTACGCGAAAGTTCCCAACGACCTCGCGGCGCGCGCACTGTCGGCCGACGCCGGCATTTCGCGAGCGGACTTCTTCGACGCGAATTTGACGCGACCGGTTCCTGAAGGCGTGCTTGCGGGGGGCCAGACGCGCCACTTCATCCTCGCGGGGACGGAAGCTTCGGAGTTCGACCCGAATGCGAAGTCGACCTACATGGACGAAGGCCTCGTCGGCTTCGAATTCGAGGCAATGCCGGGTATGAATGTGGGCGTCCGGTATATCCACCGGAACATGCCTCGCATTCTCGAAGACGTTGGCACCGCACAGATGGTGGCGTACGACCTCGGGCTACCCGGTCTCGACAGCGTCGAATACTTCATCACCAACGTGAACAGCGACACGCCGGTGACGGTGTTCCCAGGTCTGCCGGCGGCGCATTTCGAAGATCCGCTGCACCGCTACGACGCGGTCGAATTCACCGCGGAGAAGCGGCTGTCGAACAACTGGTCGTTGCAGTCGTCCTACAGCTGGTCGCGTCTGTGGGGGAACTTCGAAGGGTTCTACCGCAACGACAACGGCCAGTCGGATCCCGCGATCAGCTCGCTGTTCGACTTCCCGACCGACGATCCTTCGTACACGCAGATCGGCACACCGCAGTTCGGATACCGTGGCGACATCCGCTACCTCGGACGGCTCGGCGCAGGCCCACTGCCGAACGACAGAACGCACCAGGTGAAGCTCTATGGCACCTACAACGTTCCAATCGGATTGAATTTCGGCGCGGGCATTCAGCTGATGTCCGGCAAACCACTCACTGCGCTCGCGGCGAACCCGAACTACAACAGCCGCGGCGAAATTCCAATGACGCCGCGCGGCGCGGGTTTTGAAACCGTCGACGGCTTCAAGAAGCGGACGCCCTGGGAGACGGCGCTCAACGCGCACGTGGACTACGCGTTTGGCCTGGCGAACCGGCGGGTCGTGCTGCTGGCCGACGTCTTCAACCTCGGGAATCTGCAGCGGGTGGTCGGCTACAACATGCAGTTCGAATATCCAGGGTTCGGCACCCTCAATCCGGATTTCGGACTCGTAGGAGATCCCGTCACGCTGCAGGGATACCAGACCCCGATGCAGGTCCGCGTCGGCGCGCGGTTCGAGTTCTAGCGCGAAGGCACTGCCGGCCCCTACGTACGAAGGGTTCGTAGGGGCCGGCTTTTAGGCCGGCCGAGTAAAACCCAAGATCAATTAGGTTCTTGGGGTTTGGGGTTTGGGGTTTGGGGTTTGGGATTTGGGATTTACTCAACGTCGATTTGCGCTCGCTGCAGTCGGCCGCTGAAGTCCACATAGATCGACTTCCACTCGGAAAACACGTCGAGCGCGGCAATCCCCGCTTCGCGATGCCCATTGCCCGTCGCCTTCGTTCCGCCAAACGGGAGGTGCACCTCGGCGCCGATCGTCGGAGCGTTCACGTAAAAAATTCCCGTGTACATGTCGCGCATCGCGGTAAAGGCTTTGTTGATGTCGCGGGTGTAGATGGAAGCGGACAGGCCGTAAGCGACGTCATTCCCGATTTCGATCGCTTCTGACAGCGAACGGCAGCGCATCACCGCGACAACGGGACCGAAGATTTCCTCACGTGCGATTCGCATTGAAGGCGTCACGTCGCCAAAGATCGTTGGCTCATGAAACCAGCCGCGTGCGTGGGCACCGCTGGCCAGACGGCGTCCGCCGGTCACCAACGTCGCCCCTTCCTCTTTGCCGATCTCGACGTATTTGATCACGGTGGCAAGCTGCGACTCGCTGATCGATGGCCCCATCTGTACGCCGTCGGCTGCGCCGTCGCCAACACGCAACGCCTTCACGCGGCGTGAGAACTCCTCGAGGAACTCGTCATAGACGCGCTCGTGAACCACGACGCGGCTCGCAGCGGTACAGCGCTGCCCCGTAGTGCCGAAACCGCCCCAAACGCATCCCTCGACCGCCAGCTCCAGCTGCGCATCATCCATGATCATGACGACGTTCTTGCCGCCCATCTCGAGATGGACTTTCTTGAAGCTGGATGCGGCATTCTGGTTGACGAGTCTGCCGACCTCAGTGGATCCGGTGAACGACACGACCTTGACCACTCCATGGGTAGACAGCGTCGTCCCGACATCGGCAGCGCCGGTGACCAGATTCACCACACCGGCTGGAATGCCGGCGTCCTCGAGGACCCTGACAAAGTTCACCGCCGACAGCGGGGTCAGCGACGAAGGCTTGAAGACAACGGTGTTCCCGCACACCAGCGCGGGGATGATCTTCCAGGAAGGGATCGCCATCGGAAAGTTCCACGGCGTGATGACAGCGCATACGCCTATCGGTTGACGAACCGACATCGCAAACTTGTCGCGCAGCTCCGACGGAACGGTCTGGCCGTAAAGACGGCGGCCCTCGCCCGCCATAAAGAAGGTCATGTCGATGGCTTCCTGAACATCCCCGCGCGTCTCCTCGAGCACCTTTCCCATCTCTCGGGTCATGTCGCGCGCGAATTGCTCTTTACGCTCGGCAATCAGGTGCGCCGCGCGGAACAGCATCTCGGCGCGACGTGGGGCGGGAACGAGGCGCCAGCTGGCATAGGCGCGCTCTGCTGCTCGAATGGCGTGCTCCGCGTCGGCCGGCGTGGACTGCTGAAACACACCGATCAAATCGTCCTGATTCGCCGGGTTCCGGTCTTCGAAGACGCTTCCCGAAGACGACGCAGTCCACCGACCGTCGACGAAGTTGTTAAAAACCGCACCAGCCGCCGCTTCGCGTGATTGCATGATTTGCACTGTGCCGCAACGCACTCAGCTGCCGCAAGTCCGTCGTGGCCGACTCGGTTTGCTTGCTTCGCGTCACTTTGAACCGACCCAGCAGTGCTGCTGCCACATGTGACACACCTGCGACCCACCGGCCGCAGACGACGCCGAAAATCTGGTTAGTAAAAGAGTTACAGCTCGAGAGCACTGGAAAGCGGTGAATCCCCGTGGACAGCCACCGCACGATTGCCGGAATTTACGCAAAGATACGCAGCATCTGAGCGCTCCGCTCGTGGCACGAATCCTGAATTGATCGAGGCCAGAAGGGCGGGTTACTCAGATGGCTGACACGAACCAGATCGCCGCCACGCCAGTGCAGAAGGTAGTGGTTGTCAACGGCAACACCGAAGTGCTCGGGATGCTCGAGACGGTCCTGGACGCCGGCCGCTACGACATGGTGTTTGTCGAATCGAGTGACCGCGCCTATTCGCAAATCAAAAAGGTCGTTCCGAACCTTGTAATTCTCTGCACGCGCATTGAGGAGCTGGACGGATTTCAGCTACTGACAATGCTCAAACTCGATCAGGAGACGAAGGACATTCCTATCCTGACGTATACGACTGAATACGAAGGACAGGATTTCGACTCCGCTATCTCGCAGCTCGCCGAAGAAGAGGAAGAGTTTCTTCCGCCTCAGCGTCACGCGTTGCGGATGAATTAACCGTCAAATCTCGCTGGGGGCCGGTCTCAAAAAGTCGGCCCTTGGTGCACCCGCCCCCCACGTACGGGCCCTGCTCGGCTCGACATGCGCTTGTTATAGTCCCCGCCGTTGAGCCAGGAATCCGACAAACGCGATACCGAACGGATTCTGATTCTCGGCGATCTTCAGGGCGAAATCATGGTGTTCGAGCCGCTGCAGATCAAGGAGATCAGCCGTGGCGGAGCATTGGTTGACACGCGGTTCCCACTCGCGATCGACTCTCTTCACGAGCTGCGGCTGACCCTCGGTGCGCGATCGATTGTTCTCAAAGGACGGATCGCGCATTCCCGAATTTCAGACGTGGCCCAGGAAATCATCACCTACCGCAGCGGCATCGAATTCGTTGAAGTGTCCGAGGGGGTGCGAGCGGTCATCGCGGAGTTTCTCCAGACGCTGAACGCGGCCGGTAGCGGCGTATGACGGCGGTCGCCGTTGCCGGGCGCTAGCGCGCTTTCAGATATTCGAGGTAATCGCCGCAGTCGATTCGCGCCGCACCGCGGACCGGCGCGTTATAGAAATACGCCCACGCATCGACAACACACCCGTCTTCCAAAATGACCTCCGTGAGTTGGCGCGTGTAGAGGCTCGCACGCGGTTCGGTCGACCGGTAGCCTTCGATGTCATCGAGGATGTGCAGCACGGCGGCTGCGTTTGCCATTTCGTACACCTCGCCGCGCACCCGCGCGTCGTCGTGGCCTGCAGGGACCGCAGCCGGATACATCCCAAGATCGAACAGCGCAGCGGCGATGCGGCCATGCCCCTTGAACGTCAACTGCGAATCGACACGGATCCGGCCGGGCCTGTTGAATGGCGTCATCAGGGTGCCGTAGAAAAAGATCAGACGGGTCACTGGCGCCCCGGTGCTGCCGGACCGCGCAGTCCCGGACCTGACGGCGTCAGAAGGTCGAGTGCCGCCGGCGTCACGTCGAACGAGAGTGACACCGACGTCCCGTCAGCCGTCAACGCGACCGAGTCGAGCATGCTCCTGTAGGCGGGGTCGCGGGCGCCCTGCATCCTTGCCAGCGCGAGAAACCCCTGAATCACGTCACGCAAACTTTCCGCGGACTGGACGTCGCGCGCTTCTGCGCGTAACCGTCCGTGGAGGCCGGTGCCGACGCGCCCGCTCGCGGCAAACCAGTTGATCGGCGGAAGTTGATTCATCAGGGCTGGAGGGAACGGAGCGCGTCCCGAGGCACTGTCCAGCTTCGCAACGCTCCACGCCGTGCCGTCGCTCACGTCGTTGACGAGCGTCATGAACTCGCGATTCGAACCGATCGCTGCCGCGGCACCGGCCTTCGCGTCGAGAGCGCCGCGAACGCTCGCCTGCGGACCGAAGAGCAGAAGACCAGGCTCGGCGAAGGCGAGAGCGGTGTCGCTTGCCGCGTTCGCAAGCGTGACGATGCGTTTGCCCCTGTACTGGTCAACCTGACCACCACGGCTGCGCATCACACTCTCGATGCGGGCGGCGTCGAAACGCCCTCGCGCAATCAGGAGGGAGCCTTCAGGGCGTTCCTGCGGAGCATCGACGCCGCTCGACGCGACCAGCACGCCATCTATGTCGGTATCGAAACGAATCCCAGTGCGCGCCTCGAGATCGTCGGACCCTGCTGCAGGGTTGGTGCGCTGAAGCTGCCGGATACGCTCGTGGAACGGCGAATTCATCAGCCCACGCACGTCGGCGTACGCAACCATCAGGGCATTCGCAGGTACGTATCCGAGCTCGTCAGTTGCCGCGGCTGCGGACACACGGGTCGCCCACGCAACCAGGCCAATAGCCACCGACACAATCAGCACGCTGGCCGCTGCGAACAGAAATACCCGGTTGCGTCTTTTCATCCGGATTCTCCTTACCGTCACCGATTATACGAGCCGCGCCGTGCGTCGGTTTCGATCACCGCTCGAGCAGATACTCGCGGTGCTCTATCGTGCGCATCGCGAGCCACAGGGCAGCGATGGTCGCCGCCAGCAAGGCTGCCACACTCGTCGTATCGGCCTGAAGGTAATGCGCGATCGTGAGCCGCCCGACGTACCCGGGCAGGACGGCGGCCAGCTGCTCCCACCCGAATACGAACAACAGGCCGCCGACCAACGGACGCCTGAACAACGCGCCGGCCCACAGGAAGACAGCGCCATATGCCGCAAGGCCGAGTGCGAGCACTCCGAGGTCGCGGACGAAGGCCCCGAAAAGCGGACCCATATCTCGAAACGGCACCATCACCACGAACACCACCGCAGCCGAGGGAACCACGACCGCCGTCACGCACAGCACGTACGCGAGGTATTTGCCGAGCACGATGGCGCCTCGCGGAATCGGCCGGACAAACAAATAGGTGATTGTTCTGTCCTCCACTTCATCGGCAATAAGCGACGTTCCGTAGAACACGCCGATGGCGGGGACGATGAATCTGAGATACAGCAGGGTCATCGCCGTGCTGAAGACGGCTTCACTTCCTATCTGGCGGCCATTGATCTGAAGGACCGCCGCGCTGGTGGACAGCGTCAGGCGGGTCACGAGCGCCAGCAGGACAGGCGCCGCCGCCGCGAGCGCAAGCAGCATCGTGCGGCGGCCCCAGAGCATCTGCCCGAGCGTTAGTTCAAAGACGCGCCGTGTGGAGGCCAACAGCGGTGCCGTCATGGCTTCACCAGGTAGGAAAACACCGCCTGCAGGTTGTCATCCGGTGAAGTGACCTCTTCGATGGAACCCGCGTCACCGGATGCAGCAACTTCTGTGAGGCGCGAATAGAAGGAATCAGGGTTCGCGGTTTCAACTAGCAGCGCGTCGCCCTCGAAGCGGAAGCTGGAGACGTCGTCGTCAACGAGGAGCCGCTTCGCGAGCGAGCGCGGATCTGCCGCGCGAATCGAGACGCGGTGCGGATGCGCATCGATCAGGGCGCGGATTTGATGAACATCTCCCTCGGCGACGATTCGTCCGTTGTGCATCAGGACGATCGTCGCCGTCATCGCCTCGATTTCGTGCAGCACGTGGCTCGACACGATGACGCTCTTGCCGGCGCCGGCCCATTGTCGGATCAGACGAATCGTGCGGCGGCGCATCAACGGATCCATGCCGCTCAGCGGCTCGTCGAGCACGAGCAGCTCCGGATCGTGCACGATGGCCTGCGCAAGCTTCACACGCTGCCGCATCCCTTTGCTGTAGCCGCCGATTTTCCGATCCGCGACGTCGAGCAAATCCACGGTCTCCAGTGCCCTCGTTGCCGCAGCGGCTGCCGCGGCGTCGTCCATGCCGTGAAGTCCCGCGAGTGCTTCAACCCAGTGACGGCCGGTCATCTGCTCGTAGAAGGCATCCTGCTCGGGGCAGAAGCCGAGGCGGCGGTACTGCGCCGGGTTTCCCCAGATTGGTTCGTCGAAGACACGGAGCGTGCCCGCGCTCGGCCTGAGCTGGCCGGTGACGAGCTTCATGAGCGTCGACTTTCCGGCGCCGTTGGGCCCCAGGAGGCCGGTCACGCCGCGGGGAATCGCAATCGTGACGTCGTTGAGACCCGAGACCTGGCCGTACCACTTCGAGAGGTGATCCGTGGAGACGATCATGCGACGACGTCGACGGCACGAACACGCCGCTCGAGGACCGCGACACAGACGCCCATCAACGCGACGATGGCGACGAGCGCAATGGTGACTGGAATTTCGGGTTCGATTCCGAAGAGGGCATCGGTAATGGCGACGAGCGTATTCTGCGGCGACAGCAGCACCCAGCCGGCCGCGCCGGTGGCCGTCTGAAGCACACGTTCGACGGCGCCAGCGAAGATCGTCACGAGCGCGTACAGCATCGCAGAGAATCTTCGGCTTCGCGATAGCGACGACAGGGCAAGCATCGTCATCGACGCCAGTGCGACCTGCAGCAGCGATGAAATCGTGATGGCTGGAACCAGGCGCGGGTGGCTCGACACAAACTCCACGCTGCCGCTGAAGAGGACCTGCAGCGCGAGCAGCATCATTGCCGGAACCCATGTGACGGCGATCAGGAACACCGCCAGCGTGGCCACTTTTCCCGCGATGTAATCGTGGCGAGTGATCGGCTTCGACAGATAGAGTTGCAGCGCGTTGGCCTGTCGGTCGCTGGCAATCAGACCCGCGCCCGCGTATATCGTGATGAAGAAGACAAACGGCCGCTGCTGGTTCAAAAAGCTGTGGAACGTTTCCTCGGACGGCGCGAAGAAAGACGCGCGGACAATTGTCGTGCCGATATAGATCTGCACGGCGCGTACGACGAACAGCAGCCACGCCACCAGCATCAGCGCCAGAAAGCGGCGCTCGCGCAGCCGTTCGATAATCCCCGCACGTGCGATGACCGACCAGCTGCGCGCGCGCACGACCCGCTCGCCGGCATAGCGACGGTAGCCTTGATCGTGAATCGGCACGTCAGTCGCCGAGGGCCCGGGCGAATACGTCCTCGAGCGAGGGCACGCTCGCGCGGAAGTGCCGCACCTGCACCCCGTGACGCGCCGCGACTTCGAACAGCAGCTGCGCCGAGCGGTCCGCGGGTACAAACACGCGCATCACATCACCGGATTCGCCGTCACTTTCGATGCCGGCCTCTCGAAGCGCTGCGACGAACTGCCTTTCATCGCCCTTGACGCGCAGCTCGAAGACACGCGCCGAGTCGCCTTTCAGCGCGGCAATCGGTCCCTGCGTCGCGACCACACCCTTGTGTAGCACCACGACGTGTTCGCAGGCGACTTCCACGTCGGGCAGCACGTGCGACGAGAGGATGACCGACATTCGATCCGCGACGCCGCGGATCAACGCGAGCATCTCGTCCCGTCCCTTCGGATCCATGCCATTGGTCGGCTCGTCGAGCAACAGCAGATCGGGATCGTGCACCAGGGCCTGCGCCAGCTTGATGCGCTGCTTCATCCCTGTCGAATACGTCTCGACGTTGCGGTATCGCGCCTCGCCAAGACCGACGTAAAAGAGGACTTCATGGGCGCGCTGCATCGCATCGGCGTGCGGAAGACGGCAGAGCTCGCCACAATAGGCGACGAAGGAGACCGCATTCATGCCGGGAATGTGCGTGTCGTGTTCCGGCATGTAGCCAACCCGCGCGCGAATGGCCAGCGGGGCCTCCGCCACGTCGTGTCCGAGGATGTGCATCATGCCGGCGGCAGGACGCAATAACCCGAGCAGCGCCTTGATGAGCGTGCTCTTCCCTGCCCCGTTCGGCCCGAGCAGGCCGGTGGCACCCGCGGGAAACGCAACGCTGACATCACGGAGAGCCGGATGCGAGCCGTAATTGACGGTGACATTCTCCAGAACGACCGGCGAACGGTTCGAACGACCCGACCCTTCCGAACCTTCGGAACCTCCCGAACGATCCGAACGATCCGAACGGCCTGAATTCACAATGTTCCGCGCAGCCCGAGTGCGTCCGCGCGCTCTCGCATGAACCGGATGACGTTGCCAATGTGCTCGTCGAGCGGCAGGTTCAATTCGTCGGCGCCGCGGCGCAGATCCTCACGCGAGACGTTGCGTGCGAATGCCTTGTCCTTCATGCGTTTGACGACCGAGGCGGGCTCCAGATCGAGAATGCTCTTCGACGGGCGCACCAGCGACGCGGCGGTGACAAATCCTGACATTTCGTCGCATGCGTAGAGCGTCTTTTCCAGGCCGCTCTCCCGCGGCACTCCCGAGTAGTCGGCGTGAGAAAGAATCGCACGCGTGACCCACTCCGGATAGCCGCGCCGCTGCAGCTCCTCACATCCGCGAAACGGATGGTCGGCAGGCGTCTGATACCGTTCGTAGTCGAAGTCGTGCAGCAGCGCGACGAAGCCCCACGCGTCCTCGTCTTCACCGAACTGACGCGCGTAACCGCGCACCGACGCCTCCACCGCGAGCGCGTGCTTCCTCAGGCTTTCACTCTTGGTCCATTCGGTGAGCAGCGCCCATGCGGCGTCGCGTGTCAGCAGGCCATCCATGGTTACCTCACGGGCCGCGGCGCTTCGCGCGCGAGCGTCAGACCTCGCTGAATGACCGCGGTCGCCTTCTCGGTCAACGCGTATTGACCGAGCGTCGCCGGGTCCGCCCAGATCGCCAGGTCCACGTCAGAACCGGCCTGCAGCGACCCGTCCGCCGGCCAGCAGAGGTAATCGATCAACACGAAGTGATAGCGCACACGGCGTTCCTCGTCGCGCATGATGCGGTCGAACACCTCGATGACAGGGCCAACCTCGACACGCAGTCCCGTCTCCTCGAGCATCTCGCGGGCGAGTGCCGTTTCCAGCGGTTCGCCAATCTCCACCATCCCGCCCGGCAGACTCCAGTGGCCTTTCAGCGGTTCGTATTTCCGCTTCACCAGCACAACCTTGCCGTCGTCCACGATCACGGCGCCGACACCCACAATCGGACGCTCAGGGTACTGTCGCGTATCGTTCACGCTGTGCACTACTCGCCCATCACCTTCACGATGACGCGCTTTCGGCGCTGGCCATCGAACTCGGCGTAAAACACCTGCTCCCACGGCCCGAGATCGAGCGCACCGCCCGTGATCGGCAGCGTCACCTGATGACCCATGATGGTGCGTTTCAGATGTGCGTCGGCGTTGTCTTCGCCGGTCTGGTGGTGGCGGTAGTCGAGGCCGGCTGGCGCCAGCTTCTCGAGCCACACCTGAAAATCGTGAATCAGACCGTTCTCCCAGTCGTTCACATACACGCCCGCGGTGATGTGCATGGCCGAGACGAACACCACGCCTTCCTTCACGCCGCTTTTCTCGACAATCTTCGAGACGTCCTCAGTGATGCGAACAAACTCCTGCCGCTTCTTCGTGTTGAACCAGAGGTACTCTGTGTAGAAAGTCATTTCCCGTAGGGCGGGTCCTTTAGACTCGCCAGATCGGATCCCTCGCACCCGCCAAACCAATCACAGCGCAAGACTTGCTTCGGCGTTGATGTCGAGCTGTGCGTCAAACCCCGCACGAAACCGCCGCAGCCCCGCCGCAGCGATCATCGCCGCATTGTCCGTCGAAAGCACAAGGTCGGGTACGAACACCGGCAATTGCGTCGCGGCTCCTCTCATTTCCGCCTCGGCGCGGAGGCGGCTGTTCGCCGACACACCGCCGGCGATTCCGACGCTCCGCGCCTGATACCACCGCGCCGCGTCGAACAGCCGATCGAGCAGCGCCTCGACCACGACGCGCTGAAAGCTCGCGCCGATGTCCGCGGTCTCCCGATCGGGCAACGGATCGGCAGGTGTCAGCCCGAGCGCTTCCCGACGTGCGGCGACGTGCCGGAACACAGATGTCTTGAGGCCGCTGAAGCTGAAATCACGTGTTCCGGGAAGATCGGGCGCATTGCGATCGGCATGCGTCAGCCGGATGCGTGGAAAGGCGACTGCGCGATCGTTGCCGGCGCCGGCGAGCCGATCGATCACGGGTCCGCCGGGATACCCGAGGTGCAGCAGTTTCGCGACCTTGTCGTACGCCTCTCCGGCCGCATCGTCCCGCGTGCGGCCGAGCACTTCATAGACGCCTGGCTTCAAGAGACGGTACAGACTGGTGTGCCCCCCGGAGACGACGAGCACCACCGCAGGCATTGGCATCTCGCCCCCCTGAAGCACGAGCGATTCGATGTGCCCTGCCAGGTGGTGCACAGGAATGACGGGAACGCCGCGTGTCCAGCCGAACGCCTTCGCGAATGAAACGCCGACAAGCAGCGATCCGACCAGACCAGGCCCCTGTGTGACCGCGACCGCGTCGATTCGCGGACCGTGGGCGTCATCGAGGGCACGCTCGACGACTCCGCAGATGTCACGAATGTGCTGCCGCGCTGAAAGCTCCGGCACGACGCCGCCCCACTCTCGATGAATCGCCACTTGCGAGGCGACAACGTTCGACCGGATCCGCCACGGTCTAGCCGCACTGCCGGTCTCCTCGACGATAGCCGCGGACGTTTCATCGCATGAGGTTTCAATGCCGAGGGCAATCATGATGCGGCGACGATGTCACTCACGGCCGAGCGCCTGCCGCCAACGGCACTCCGCTCACGAGCGCCGCCAGCGATTCGTGATATGGCGGACGCGCGACACCACGCTCCGTGATGATCGCCGTGACGTATTTCGCGGGCGTGACGTCGAAGGCCGGATTCCGAACACGCGCACCTTCCGGCGTCAGTCGACTGGGACCGACGTGGGTCACTTCACGATCGTTCCGCTCTTCGATGGGTATCTTCGATCCGTCCGGCGTGTTCAGGTCGATCGTGGAGAGCGGCGCCGCCACATAAAACGGAATGTCGTGCTCCTTTGCAAGTACCGCGACGCCGTAGGTGCCGATCTTGTTCGCGACGTCCCCGTTGGCGGCAATGCGATCGGCGCCCACCACGACGAGATCGACATTCCCCAACCGCATCATCGCGGCCGCCATGTTATCGGTGATCACAGTCGTATCGATGCCGTCTTTGACCAGTTCCCACGCGGTGAGACGCGCGCCTTGCAGGAACGGACGTGTCTCGTCCGCAAGCACGGTGACCTGTTTGCCCTGCTCGGCGGCGGCACGAATGACGCCAAGCGCGGTCCCGTACCCGGCTGTTGCGAGGGCGCCCGCGTTGCAATGCGTGAGGATTCGGGCCCGCTCCGGAACAAGCTCGGCGCCGAGCGCCCCCATCGCGCGGCAGCTGGCAACGTCCCCGTCGTGAATACTGCGCGCCTCGGCTTCGAGCCGCCGCTTGATTTCGTCAACCGAGCATCCGCCCTGAGCCGATTCGGCAAACGCTTTCTTCATGCGCTCGATCGCCCAGAACAGATTGACAGCCGTCGGGCGTGTGGATGCCATCAGCTCGCACAGCTTCTGAAACTCGGTCACAAATTGTTTGGTGCCCGTCGCCTTGCTGCGCTGCATGCCGAGCGCAATGCCCATCGCCGCGGCCACGCCGATGGCCGGCGCTCCGCGAATCACCATCGTCTTGATCGCCTTCGCCACTTCCTGCGCCGACTTGCACGACACGTAGAGCTCCGATGCAGGCAGCTTGCGCTGATCGATCATCACGATCGCGCCGTCTTTCCATTCGATCGTCGGAAGCATGGATGGGTCGATGATAACAGTCGGCTCGGTGCCGTTTACTCGAGAAGACGTGCGTCGAATGGCTGCGGTAACAACTCGCTCATGCGATGACGGCCTGTCTCGCCATTCAAATTGGCAAGAACGACCTCCAGATCGCCGGCAAACTCCCACAGAATCTGCCTGCACGCACCGCATGGTGGGGTGGGTGCTTCCGGCGGGGCGACGACAACCATGCGTCGGAACTCGCGGTGTCCTTCCGAGAGCGCCTTGAAGATGGCGACGCGCTCGGCGCAGACGGTCAGGCCATACGTGGCGTTTTCGATGTTGCAGCCAGTGATGATCGTTCCATCTACGGTTTCGAGCGCAGCGCCGACTTTGAAACCGGAATAGTCAGCATGGGCGTGCTCGCGAACCGCGCGCGCGGCAGCGATGAGGTCGTGGATCTTCGCATCCCGCATCCCGAATCCCGAATCCCGGTCCGATTGCGCTCTAGAGTCGCTCAATGATTCCCTCGAGCAGTGCGATGAACGAGCGGCGGACGCGGCGGCCCGTGGCGATGACGTCGTCATGGACGATTGGCTGATGCCCCACGGCGGCGGCCGCATTGGTGATGCAGGAGATCCCGAGCACCTCCATCCCCATGTGGCGCGCCGCAATCGCCTCCGGAACCGTCGACATGCCAATCGCGTCGGCTCCCATCTTTCGAAAGAAATTGATTTCCGCCGGCGTCTCGTAGCTGGGTCCCTGGACCGCGATGTACACCCCATGCGAGACAGGGACCCCGCGCGTCCTCGCAGCCTCGTCGGCAATGTCTCTCAGCCGCGCCGAATACACTTCGCTCATATCCGGAAAGCGAGGTCCGAATCGATCATCGTTGGAGCCGATCAACGGGCTCGTGCCCATCATGTTGATGTGGTCGTCAATGATCATCAACGCACCTTGCGTCAACGCCGTGTTGATACCTCCCGCCGCGTTGGTCAGGATGAGATGCCGAACCCCCAGCCGTCCCATGACGCGCGTCGCAAAGACGACCGTCGCCAGGTCATAACCCTCGTAGAAGTGCACGCGTCCCGAAAGCGCCGCAATGCGCCGGCCGGCGACACTGCCAATCACCAGCCGCCCGGCGTGGCCGACCACGTTCGAGGCGGGCCAGTGCGGAAGCTCCGTATAGGACGCGGCGACGGCGTCAAGCAGTGTGTCCGAGAAGTCGCCAAGGCCGGAACCGAGAACGATCGCTGTGTCTGGAAGCGCAGCAGAGCGCCTGCGAATATCGGCAGCGGCCTGCTCCACCCGCTCCCATATGGATGGCGCGGTCACGCTTCCTTATCGTATGGCACGCCCAGCGCGCCTGGTGCACGTGATTGCCCGATGAAGCCTGCGAGCACGACGATGGTGACCAGGTACGGAATCATCTGAATGAATTGAACCGGAACGTCCTCCCCCGATGGCATCTTCACGACACCCTGCATCTGAATGGTTACAGCATCGGCAAACCCGAACAGTAGACACGCGAGCATCGTCTGGACGGGGCGCCACTTGCCGAAAATGAGTGCGGCCAGCGCAATGAAGCCGCGTCCCGCGGTCATGTTGCGCGTGAACAAGGACGACTGTCCTATCGACAAATACGCGCCACCGATCCCTGCCAGCACCCCCGAGAGTACGACGCCCAAATAGCGTATCCGCTGAACGCGGATGCCCGCGGCATCCGCCGCTTCAGGATTTTCACCGACCGACCTCAAGCGCAAACCGAAGGGCGTCCGATAGAGCACGTACCACGTGCATCCGACAACGAGCAACGCCAGCATCGACATCGCAGAGATGTTCGTGAAGATACGCCACTGCGGCGCAGCGGGAATGAGTTGCGCGAGCGTCGGCAGCAGTTGTTCCTGGGGAACCTGCGGCGTCGAGCCCGATGACAGGAACAGCGCGCCGCTGAGAACGCCGGGCAGGCCAAGAAACAAGATATTGATGCCTGTCCCTGCCACGACCTCATTCGCCTTGAAACGAATGCAGACGATGGCGAGCACGAAGGCGACGAGCGCACCGGCGATGCTGGCGGCGCCAAGACCGACCCACGGGCTGTGGGCGTAGAACGTCACCGCCGCCGCGGTAAACGCACCGGCAAGCATCAACCCCTCGAGTGCGATGTTGATGACACCAGAGCGTTCTGAATAGAGACCACCGATGGAAGCCCAGACGAGCGGCGTCGCAAGTCGAATCGTGGAGAACACGAGCGAGATCGTAAAGATGTCGCGCATCAGATCTTGCCGACCGTCGCGGTTCCAGCGTGCGCACTCGACACCGCACCCGCGCTGCCGCTTGCCGCCACCTGCCCCCTGCCCTCAGCCCACTTCCAATGGAACATGGCCTCAGCAGCAACAAAGAGAATCACCAGTGCCTGCAGGATCTGAACGATGTCTTTCGACACGAGCTGTGTAAAAGCATCGACCGGGACACCGCCCCGCTGGAGCACCGCGAACAATAACGCCGCGAGAACGACACCAACGGGATGGTTCCGTCCAAGCAATGCGACCGCAATCCCCGTGAACCCATAGTTGTCCGAGAAGCCGTCGTAATACCGGTAGCGATATCCAAGCACCTCATTGATCCCGACCATGCCCGCCAGTCCGCCCGATATCGCCATCGTCAGCACAATCTGCCTGCGGATGGAAATGCCGCCGTATTCAGCGGCAGCAGCGTTCTGACCCGTGGCGCGGATCTCGTAACCCCACTTCGTCTTCCACAGCAGCACGTACACCGACCACGCCGCAACCAACGCCAGCAGAAACGCGACGTTCAGCGGAATGCGTTCCGGAAGTCCCGGGACAATGCGTCCAAGTCGCGCGATCTGCGCGGTATCGCTAATCGGGGCGCTCTCCATGATGGGATCGCCAGGGATTCGGTAGTGATACTGGGTCAGGTAGCCGACCAGGGCGATGGCGACGAAGTTCAACATGATGGTGTTGATGACTTCGTGCGATCCAAACCGGGCTTTCAATACTCCAGGTATCGCCGCCCACGCGGCGCCTGCGAGAACCGCGGCGAGACAGCAAAGCGGCACGAGCAGAAACGACGGCAACCCCGCGAACGTGATTCCCACCCATGCAGTCGCAAACGCCGCGACATACAACTGCCCTTCGGCCCCGATATTCAGCAGGCCGCCACGCAGCGCCACCGCCACCGCCAGCCCCGTGAAGATAAGTGGGGTCGCAAAGAACAGCGTGTACCCGATGCCATCCGGCCATGACAGCGCGCTGCCGAGCAGCAGGCTGAATACCTGGAGTGGGCTGTCGCCAATGATCAACACGACAACGGCGCCGACCGCAAACGCGCAGACGACGGCCATCAGCGGAAACAGCAGATCGCGCAGCTTCAATGACGTCCGCCCGTCATGAGCAGGCCGATTTCTTCTGCTGTCGCGAGAGACGGGTCCACTTCGCCCGCGATCCGGCCGTTGTGCAGCACGAGAAGGCGATCGGCAAGCGCTGTCACCTCTTCCAGTTCCGCCGAGACCAGAAGCACGGCGCAGCCGGCATCGCGCATCGCGATGATCTTGCGGTGGATGAATTCGATGGCCCCGATGTCAACCCCGCGCGTCGGCTGTGCAATCAACAGCAGGACCGGTGGCAGCTCGAACTCGCGGCCGATGATCAGCTTCTGCTGATTGCCGCCGGATAGCGCCCGCGCCGGCAACGCCGGATTCGGTGGTCTGACGTCGAACTCGCGGATGACGAACTCCGCACGGCGGTCGATCGCTTTCTTATCCAGCAACATCGCTCCCACGCCCGATGCCGCCGGCGGACGGTAATGGACGCCGAGGATTGAGTTCTCCGACAGGCTGAACTCGAGCAGCAAACCGCGACGATGACGATCCTCCGGGACGTGCGCGATCCCGATCTCACGTCGCCGCCTCGCATCAACAGCGCGAAGGTCGCGTCCGCCGAAGGAGATGGTTCCGGTGACCTGCCGTTCGGGAAGGAGACCTGCCAGCGCCTCGATCAGTTCAGTCTGACCGTTGCCCTCGACACCCGCGATGCCGACAATCTCGCCGGCCCGAACCGCAAATGACACCCCGTTGACGCGTTGCACCGACAGATTTCGAACCGTGAGCACGTCCGGCCCCGGCTTCGCAGGCGACTTCTCGACGCGAAGCAGGACTTCCCGTCCGACCATCAACCGCGCGAGCTCCGCCGCGTTGGTGTCGCGGGTCTTCACGCTGCCGACAACGCGGCCATCGCGCATGACGGTGACGCGATCGGAGATCGCGAGGACCTCGGACAGTTTGTGCGTGATGATGACCACCGTCTTGCCTTGACTGCGCATTCGCCTGAGGATCGAGAAGAATTCCTCGACTTCCTGCGGCGTCAGCACGGCGGTCGGCTCGTCGAGAATCAGGAGTTCCGCCCGCCGGTAGAGCGCCTTCAGCAGCTCGACACGCTGCTGCTGGCCGACGGAGAGGGTTTCGACAATTGCGTCGGGATCAACAGTGAGTCGGAATTCTTCAGACAAGCCGCGAATGGCAGCAGCCGCTTTCCTGAGGTCCAGCGCCACTGCGGAACCGGGCTCCGCACCAAGCACGATGTTCTCGGTGACCGTCATCGGCCGCACGAGCATGAAGTGCTGGTGAACCATGCCGATGCCGAGGGCGATGGCATCGCGGGGTGCACGGATCTCGCGCACCGCATCGTCGACCAGAATCTCTCCGCTATCGGCCGTATAGAACCCGTAGGCAATCCGCATCGCTGTGGACTTGCCCGCGCCGTTCTCACCGACAATCGCGTGAATGGTGCCTGAATCGACGGTGATGTTGAGATGATCGTTTGCCAGGACCGCGCCGAAGCGCTTGGTGACGTTGCGCAGCTCGAGTTTCATTGCGCCATCGCGTCCGTCACCTTGATTTCCCCGGCGATAATCTTCTTCTTCGCGTCTTCGGCGACGGCAATCGCGTCGGGCGACACGAGGGCGCGGTTGTAGTCGTCGACCACATAGCCGACCCCGTCGCTGTCAAGTCCGTAGACATGAAAGCCGCCTCTGAAGCGCCCGTCGACGACTTCCTTGACGATGTCGTAGACGGCGTTGTCGACGCGCTTGACCATGCTCGTCAGCACGAACCCCGGTTTCACGCCGTTCTGATTCGAATCGACGCCGATCACGAAATGTGTTGCACGTCCGTTCGCGGTGCCGGCCTGCTCCACCGCATCGAACGCGCCGAGACCGGAATTCCCCGCCGCCGCGAAGATGACATCTGCTCCCTTGTCCATCTGTGCGAGCGACAGTTCTTTGCCTTTGCCCGGGTTGTTCCATGCGCCATCAGTGACGCCGACGTAATTCTGAACGACCTGGATCCGTGGGTTCACCGCCCGGGCACCCTCCTCGTACCCTTTCTCAAAACGGCGAATGAGCGGGATGTCCATGCCGCCGACGAAGCCGACGGTGCCGGAGCGCGAGGTCTTCGCGGCAATCATCCCAACCAGGTACGACCCTTCGTGTTCCTTGAAGAGGAGCCCCGCCACGTTCGGCATCGGCGTCTTTCCGTCGTCGCCGACCACGAGGCCGTCGATGATCGCGAAGCGGATGTTCGGATAGTCGCGCGCCACGGCACGCATGATGGGCGCCTGAGCGAAGCCAACGCCGATGACAAGGTCGTACCCGCGCTCCGCAAAGGCCCGCATGGCGGGCTCAATGGCGTTCGGTGTACCCGGCTCAACATCCCGCAACACGATCCCGAGAGCTGGCTTCCCACAGGATTTCCCGTCTGCAAACGTGCCGCGTTCGGCGCACTGCACCCCCGCCCAGGCCGCGGCGTTGAACGAACGATCGTCCTTCCCTCCGATGTCGAACACGATCCCGACATGAGTTTTTGAACGGTCCTCCTCGGCGTACGTAACCCGACGGCATGCCGACGCGATGAGCACCGCGCATACCAAGATGACGAACACGAACACTCTGTGCCTCATCGCACGTCTCCGAGGATAACCGGACGTACGGTCGGCGGCTCGTCGGTAATGGTGAAGGCGGAAGAGCAGATCGACACCGCCTCGTGGAGCCCTCGCTCGTCGCGGTGGTGTATGTCCGCAAGCGGCTGCCCTCGCGCGACGTGCGCGCCAGGCTTCGCATGGAGCACAACGCCTACCGCCGGGTCGATCTGGTCGCCAACGTTCGACCGACCGGCACCCAGGAGATTCGTTGCTAGGCCAATCGCCCCCGCCTTGACCGTCGCCACGAAGCCGTCGCGTGGCGCGAGGAGCTGTTCACGCCCGCCGACTGACGGTAACAATGAGTGGTCGTCGATGACGCGGCGGTTGCCGCCCTGCCGCTCAATCATCCGTCCGAGCCTCTCCATCGCCTTTCCCGAGGACAATGCGAGCTCGACGCTGTGCCGTGCGGAGGCCTCGTCGGACTCACGTCCCGCCAGAACGAGCGCACGCGTGGCAAAGCGCTTCACCACCTCGGACAAATCGTTTGGACCTCGTCCTTGCAGCGTTTCGAGACATTCGATGATCTCGAGCGAATTTCCGACCGCGCGCCCGAGCGGCGTGTCCATGTCCGTAATAAGTGCCTCAGTGCGCACGCCGGCCCGCGTGCCGATCGCCACCATCGAGGAGGCAAGCGCGCGGGCACTCCCTTCGTCCGTCATGAACGCCCCATCACCGCATTTGACATCCAACATCACCACCTGGCTCCCTTCCGCGAGCTTCTTGCTCATGACGGAGGCCGAGATGAGTGGAATGCTGCCAATGGTAGCGGTGACATCCCGCAGTGCGTAGAGTTTCTTGTCGGCTGGGACGAGCGAATCGGACTGGCCGACAATGCTCGTGCCGACCTCCTTCAGCACCGCCTTGAATTCATCGACGTCGAGGTCAACCCGATAGCCGGGGATCGACTCGAGCTTGTCGAGGGTACCGCCCGTGTGGCCCAGGCCACGGCCGGACATCTTGGGCATGACGACCCCGCAGGCAGCCGCCAGCGGGGCGAGCACAATCGACACCTTGTCGCCGACACCCCCGGTGCTGTGCTTCCCTACTTTGACGCCGGGAATGTCCGATAAATCAACACGAGCGCCGGAATTGACGATCGAGTCGGTCAACCACGAGGTTTCTTCGATGGTCATGCCGCGCAGCACGATTGCCATCAGCAACGCGGACGCCTGATAGTCCGGCAGCGTGCCGCGCGTGACGCCGTTGACAAACAACTCGATCTCGTCGCGCGAAAGCGTACCTCCGTCACGCTTTTTCGCGATTACGTCAACGACGCGCATGAATCGGCATTTTATTCAATGAACACCCAGGGAGTGGCCGCCCCTCGTCAGACCGAACCGATGCCGGTGCCGCAGAGCGCCGCGCTGGCCGACTTCGCACGAAGCTGCAAGGCGGCCGCCCGATCGGTATCGCTCTACCCGGCCACCCACCCCGCCATCCAGGGCGCCCTGAGCCGCGTGGTCAGCGCGTCGCGCCGTCTCACCGAAGCCGGGAACATTACGATCGCCGTACTGCCGGACGCACTCGTTATCGACGGGCGCGCCCCGGCTCGGCCGGATCCATCGATCGCCGAACTGGCGGACCTGCTTCACGATCGGCTGATTGGCGAATTGCGCATCGAGGCCGAGGCCGATGCGGCCGACTGGCGAACGCTGCTGCTCCTCCTCTCACGAACCGCCGAGGAGCTGATGGCCGATGGCGGCATCGCCAAGTTGTGGATGTCGTCGGGTCAATCGCATTTCGACATTCGGGAGATCGACTATGCCGAAGTCCTGCGCGAGCGCGGTGGAGGTGATGCCGCCGCGTGGGATCGCATTGTCGAGTTCTGTCTGCAGGGAGATAACAGCGCCGTCGTCGACGAGCGAACGCTCGAAGCCGTCATTACCGCGCTCGACAATCCAGAACGCTTCAACGAGCTGCTCCAGGCCGTGCAGGCCGGCTCCGACCACGCCGCGTCGATTGGCGCGCGCGCGGCCGCGCTGCTGGGGTTGATTCGCAGGGCCATGGACAGGCTGAAGGAACGGAATCAGCTCGACGAAGCGGCGGTTCTCCAGACCGTCGCCGATTCAGCCGGTCACATGACAGCCGAGATGATGTTGTCACTGCTGCGAGAGGCGCGCGAGCAAAGCCAGAACGGCGAGCCGCCTCTTGCGGCCGCTGTCGTTGCCCACATGGGCGACAGCGCAGTCGCAAGTTTTGTGGCGGGAGCGATCGTCGCGGAACACGGCGCAACGGAACGGCTCGCCCTCGCATTCGAAACGCTTGTTCCGGAAAACGATCGCAAGGAACGGCTGCTCGATCTCGCCAAGGAGGCGGTTGCAGAGTCACCGCTCGGCAGCGAGTCAGGTTTCGAAGGTCTCTGGCGGGACGCGGCCAACCTCCTGATGTCGTACTCCGACAAGAATTTCGTCTCCGACGAATACGGTCGGGAGCTGTCGGGTGCGCGAACGCAGGCGATCGAGGTCGAACGCGTGTCAGACGATCCGCCGGAGCGCATCCAGGCGTGGCGGGCGTCGGTGAGCGATGACGCGGTCCGCAGTCTGGACCTTGCGTTGATACAGGACCTGCTGCGTCTCGAATCGGAACCGGCGGGATGGCAGGCCATTGGCGAGATCGCCGGGGATGAAATCGAGCGGCGGACGCTGCTCGGCGATATCGTGCCTGCGCAAACGCTGCTCAACATTCTCGTGGCAGAGCGAAGTGATGAAGGCAGGGCGCCGCTCCGCCCCATTGCCGAGTCGATTCTCAACAAACTCGCGGCCGGCCAGATCGTCCGCCACATCGTCTTCCATTTGCGCAAGGCCGACGACGCAGCCGTCGAGGCGTTCAATCGCCTTTGCCACACCATTGGACCATCGGTCGTGCGGCCGCTCGCCATCGCGCTGGCAGCCGAGGAGAACAATCGCGCGATCCGCCATCTGCGCGAGCTGCTGCTCGCGTTTGGCGCCGCCGGACGGCAGTCCGTCGAGCAATTGAAGCATTCGCCGAATCCCGCGGTCCGGCGGATGGCCATCGATCTTCTGCGTGTGTTCGGCGGCAGCGAAGCGCTGCCCGAGCTCGCCTCGATGCTCGACGATGCCGACCCGCAGGTCCAGCGCGAATCAATTCGCGCCATCGTGCAGATTGGCACCGACGAAGCGTTTGCCGTGCTCCAGCAGGCTCTGGTCGGCGGCAGCGCATCACGCGACACCATCCTCCAGCAGTTGATTGGTCTGCGCGACGACAAAGCGGTTCCGCTGCTGTGTTACGTGCTCAATCACACGTCGCCACGCGGAAAGATGGCAGACGTGCACGCGCAGATCATCGATGCACTCGGAAGCCTCACCGTGCATCCAGAGTCGACGCGAACGCTTCGCACGATTCTGTATCGCGGCGAGTGGTGGGCGCCGGTCCGCACGGCGGCACTGCGGCACGCAGCGGCATCAGCACTGCGGCAGATCGGCCGCCCGGAGACGCTGGCGATACTGGAGGATGCGGCGACGCAAGGCAGCCGCGGCGTACGCGCCGCAGCTCGACGACACCTGCCGTCCGCCGTCCAGGAGGCCACGTGAACGCGGTGCAGCGTGCCCGCCTGGCCGACGACCTGGTGCGCCGCCTTGCCGCCTCGATTCGAAGCGCACAACTCTATTCAAGCGGCCATCCGATCGTGGTGCGCGCCATCGCGGCGCTGACCGAGTCGCTGGCGGTCGCTCATGCGGCGACGCCGTCCCTGGCGATTGGTATCGTTGGGGAGGATCTCGTCGTCGGCGACATTCCTGTCCCGCGCGCCGCCGAAAACATGGGCGAGCTGATGCGCCGGCTCCAGCAGGCTGGTGTCGAGCGCATCGTTGTCGAGAGAGGCGCCGAAGCGACAGAAATTACGCGGTTGATTCAGGTACTCGCCGCCGCGGACCCCAATCAGGTCGCAGGCCTCGGGACGCTCCGTCACATTCGCGTCGGACGTCTGCAGGTCGAGAAGCGCGTCGAAGCACCGGTCGGCGACATGGCGACCTTCAAGCGCCTTTACGACGATGCCGTGACGGTGGCCGAAAGGCTGTGGGACTCGGCGCAGACCGAAGGTAAGCCCGATTCAAACGCCGGCCGCGGGATTGTCGATTCGCTGGCACAGGCTGTCGCACAGAACCGTACCGCGCTTCTGGCGTTGACGGCGTTGAAGAATTACGACAATTACACGTTCACCCACATGGTGAACGTATCCATCCTGACGATGGGTCAGGCGCGCGGCCTCGGCATTGACGGGGCGCTGCTGCGTGAGTTCGGTCTCGCGGCGCTGATGCACGACATCGGCAAGGTCAAGACACCCACCGACATTCTCAACAAGCCCGAGAAGCTCGACGATCGCGAGTTCGAGATCATGAAGCGCCACACGGTCGAGGGCGCGCAAATCCTTCGTCGCACACCCGAAATGCCGACGCTGGCGCCGATCGTCGCCTTCGAACATCACCTTCGCATGGACGGCAGCGGTTATCCGGAACGCGTCAACCGCGGCCAGTTGAATCTCGCGACGATGCTGTGCGGTGTGGCGGACGTGTACGACGCGATGCGGTCGCAGCGGCATTACCAGCCGGCATTTCCAACCGACCGGATCCTGGCGGTGCTGAAGCGGAACGACGGAACGCTGTTTGACCAGAATCTGGTGCGGCGATTCGCTCAGCTGGTAGGGATCTATCCGGCCGGCAACCTCGTCCGTCTACGAACCGGCGAGATCGGCGTCGTGACGAAGACGTACGCGCCGGATCCGTATCGTCCACGGGTGAAGGTGTTACGCGCCGCCGATGGCGCCGACCTCGAACGACCGTACGAGATCAACTTGTGGGAAGCTGCTTCGGCACACGCCACCTCGATCGAGGCGCCGCTGGATCCGGCACTCCACGGAATCGATCCGCTTTCGCACCTGCAGTAACATTAGGCTTCCTGCCTGCCACCCCTTCGCTCGAGGGCTGAATGTTCCTGTTCAAGTCAGCTGGCGTCCTGACCGTCCTGACGCTCGCCGTCGGCATTGTTACAGCGCAAGACTCGGCGCCGCGGTATCGCACGTTTATCTCTGACACGACGCTTCCCGGCGTCGACACGGGCATGCGCGACAAAGACGCACCCCGGCCGCCGCGTCCGTATCCAACTGACGTCAACACCCGTTCCGCCGGAGAGGCGTATCTCCGCGGCAGCATCGCTGTGAAGTTCCGACCCGGTACCGCGCCGGCTGCGGAGAGACGCATGATGGACCGCGTCGGCGCGACCACGATGGAGGCTCCGTCGTACGCCGACTTTCAAATCGTCAACATCGATGAGAACACCGATCCCGAGGCCGCAGCCGCGACGCTCGCGCGGCAACCCGACGTCGAATACGCCCAGGCGCGCTACAAGATTCATCCGATGTTCGTCCCGAACGATCCGCTGTACTCACAGCAGTGGAACTTTCCGGCCATCGATATGGAGCACGCATGGGATGTGAATCCGGGCGCCACGTCATCGATCGTCGTGGCCGTGCTCGACACCGGCGTTGCTTACCGCAACGCCGTATTGCGCCGCGACATCCCTTCATGGCGTGACTTCTTCGGGGCGAATCTGGTCACCTATCCAGCGCTGGGCACTGTCGATATTCCGTTTGCCGCTGCGCCCGACCTGGCGGGTCCCAATCGCTTCGTGGCGCCGCGCGATTTCATCTGGAACGACACCGATCCGCTCGACTTCGACGGCCACGGAACCCACGTCGCCGGCACGATCGGACAGTTGACGAATAACGGTATTGGCGTCGCAGGCATGGCGTTCAATGTACGGATCATGCCCGTGAAGGTCATCGATTCCATGTGGGATGACATTCTCGGCAGCCCGTTCGAGGGAACCGACGATGTGGTCGCGCGGGGAGTGCGCTATGCGGTGGACAACGGCGCGAAAGTGCTCAACATGAGCATCGGCCGTTCGGGCGCGCCGAGCCCGCTGCTCCAGGAAGCAATCATCTATGCCACCTCGCACGGTGCCTTCGTATCGATCGCAGCGGGCAACGATTTCGAACGCGGCAACCCAGCGCAATGGCCTGCGGCGTATGCGCCCGCGATCCAGGGTGCGGTCGCGGTTGCCGCAACAGGTCGCGATCGGCAACGCGCCTACTATTCGTCCACTGGGCCATTCGTCGAGCTGGCCGCGCCTGGTGGGAACCAGCGGACTGGGGGCACAACAGGCGGGATCGTGCAGCAAACGTACGATTTCGCGTTCGTCGACACGTTCGCCAACGGCCCGGCGCGCTACGGACCTCCGCGTTTCGACATCTTCTCGTATCAATTCCTGCAGGGAACATCGATGTCCACGCCGCACGTCGCGGGATTCGCTGCGCTGCTGATGCAGCAGGGCATCACCTCGCCGGCGGCGGTCGAAGCCGCGATGGAGCAGTTTGCGACCGACCTGGGTACTCCGGGAGTGGACCAGCAATACGGCTATGGCCTGATCAATCCACGCGCATCGCTGCGCGGCCTGGGATTGGCGAAATGAATCGCGCAGCCTTCGCCGGTGCGGTGGCATTCCTCCTCGCCGCGGCCGTCCCGTGCGACGCGCAGAACGGAATCTCCATGCGCGGTTTCGCGGATGCCGGGCTGACAATCTTTACGGCCTCGCAAAGTTTCAATGCGATTCTCGGAAGCCCGGCCGGGGCGGTGTTCGGCGGCGGCCTCGAGGTGGGATTGAGGAGAAACCTGTTTCTCTCGGTCGGCGCGTCACGCTTCAGTCGAACCGGCCAGCGCGTGTTTGTGTTTCAGGACCAGGTGTTCAAGCTGAACGAGCCAGACACGATCACTGTGACACCCTTTCAGGTGAGCGCTGCCTATCGCTTCATCAGGCGCCCCCGTCCCGGCAGGGTTACCCGCCCTGCCCGGTTCACCCCGTACGCTGGCGGCGGCATCGGCTGGTATCGATTCAGTGAAACATCGGCACATTCAACCGCTGACGAAGATGAGAAGACGACCAATGCTGGCTATCACGTCCTTGCAGGCGTGGAGACGCCTGTCCGCAGATGGATGGCTGCGGCCATTGACGCACAGTGGTCGATAGTGCCGAACGCTTTAGGCGATTCAGCGAGCAGTGTCGCCAGGTTGTATGACGAACACGATCTTGGCGGCTTCACGCTGAGCGTCCGAATCATCGTGGGCCAATGACAGAATTTCGCCGTCGGGTACTGTCGGTTGTGCGACGGATCCCTTCCGGGCGTGTCGCAACCTACGGTGACGTCGCGGCGCTGGCAGGAAACCCGCGTGCGCCGCGCGCCGTCGGCAACATCATGCGGAATTGCGGGGACCCTGGTGTGCCGTGCCACCGCGTGATCTCCGCCGGGGGACTAATCGGAGGCTACGGCGGGAATCTGCAGCTCAAAAGGGAACTGCTGCGAGCGGAGGGAGTAGAGGTGGGGATAGGACGCGTGCGCGGGTTCGAGCGTGCGCGGTGGCATCCCACCCCAGTTCGCGAGGGTCGTCGCGGAGGCGGACGGTCGCGTCAGCCTACCGGCGGCCGCGGGTCTTCTCGCGGTTGAGGGCCGTGCCGATCTTCCGCGCGGCTTCACCGGCGCGGCTGCGGACATGACCCGCTACCTGGTTTGCCTCGCCCTTGGCCCGCAGCTCTCGGTTGCCCGTCGCGCGACCGGCAACTTCCTGCGCCACACCCTTAACCTTCTGTCCGACTCCCTTTACTTCCTGTTCGGCTGCCTTCCTACGGAACGTCGCCATGCAATTTCCTCCCTGAGAACCTCTGTTAAACAAGAAGTGTTCCGTTCTGTGACTGCCGCCAGCGTGACCGGCAACGCGAGCGACCACCACCGCCGTCTAAGCAGCAAGAAGACGTGAGAACAGCCGACCTGGAACTGGCCGCGCGGTGCCGGGCCGGCGACGCCGGCGCGTTCGAGGAGCTGTACCGGCAGCACGCCAGACGTCTTTTCAGTCTGGTGGTGCGGATGATCGGCTCTGTCGACGACGCGGAGGATCTGCTGCAGGAGGTATTTCTCCAGGCGCATCGGAAACTCTCAGGATTTCGTGGCGACTCCGCCCTCGGCACGTGGCTCTATCGGCTCACAATGAACCACTGTCTCGATCATCTGCGGGCTCGTCAGGTCCGGATGAATCGAGCGACCGAGTCGCTGGACGAGGAGGGCGCCGAAGAGCCCACCGCCCCGGCGCCCGTGGTGCCCGCGGCAGTGAGCCGCCTCGATTTGGAACGTGCGATAGAGATGCTGCCCGACGGGGCGAGAGCGGCGTTTCTCCTGCACGACGTGGAAGGGTTCGAGCATCGCGAGATTGCTCAGATCCTCGGAATCTCCGAGGGAACGTCAAAATCGCAGGTGCATAAGGCGCGTATGAAACTGCGCAGGATCTTGAGTCGATGAACTGCGAGCTGTACGACGATCTGCTCGACGATTATGTCGACGGCATGCGAGCGAGCGGCCATCCGGGCGATGCGCGGTTTGCCGCATTCGAGCTGCATCTCGCCGGATGCACCCGCTGTCAGGCGCTCGTCGCGGATCTGACCAGCATCAGCCTCACCGCATCCACGCTCGACGAGCACGTCCCGCCGCCGCGTCTGTGGGCCAGGATTGCATCCTCAATCGATGAGCAACAGCGGCAACCGTGGTGGCAGCGTCAGCTCGGCGGCACATTCTCGGCGTGGGTGCCAGCCGCCGTCGCTGCCTCCATCGCGCTGCTGCTTGTCGCTGGTGGCTGGAACGTATGGCAACAGAGACGGATTGAGACAGAGCAACAGGTGGGCGTCGCCCAACCGGAAGGCGAATCGATCCCCGCCGAACAACATTACGAGCAGGCGATTGCCGGCTTGCAGCAGCTGGCCGACGCCCAGAACGCGGCACTTGATCCGGAGACACGGGCAGTGCTCACAAAGAATCTTGCCGTGATCGATCGCGCGATCGATGAGAGCCGCGCGGCGCTCGCACAGGAACCGGCGAGCACGTTGGCGCAGGAGAGTCTGCTCGATGCGCTCGAAACGAAGGTCGCGCTGCTGCAGGATACGGTCGCGCTTGCAAGCGACACTGGCGCGGGACCGGACGAAACCGGTCCCGCGAGGGAACGGAATCAATGAGCTACGCTGCGCGCGTCGTCGTCGCCGCGCTCGTCGGCATCAGCGTCGCGCTGCCGGCGGCCGCCCAGAACGACGTCACCGAGCGGTTCTCGAAGACCGCACACCTCGATCAGAACGGCACATTCGATCTGACGAACGTCATCGGCGACATCGTCATCACCGGCACAACCGGTCGCGACGTCACCATCGAGGCGGTCAAGCGCGTGCAGCGGCCGAATCCGCGGGTCGCCCGCAACCTCCTCGCCATGATCGACATTCAGGTGACCGAGCAGGCCAATCGGCTCGAAGTGCGAACGCTCGTCCCCCGTCCGCGCAATTTTCCCGGATCAGTCGACTTCACCGTGATGGTTCCCGAGGACGCCAATGTAATCGTCAAGACCCTGACGGGCAGCATTCGCGCCAGCAACATCAAAGGTGAGCTGCGCGCCGACACCGTCGCGGGAAGCATTTCCGCATCGGGCGTTCGGAAGCTTGCGGCGCTGAAATGCGTGACCGGAGACGTCGAGATCACGGATGCGGGCGCCGAGGATCCAATGGCCGCATCCACCGTGAGCGGCAACGTCATCGTCCGCGGTCTGAGGGCGCGTGCCGTGCAACTGACGTCGGTCAGTGGAAACATCCACATCGAAGATGCACAGATCGAGCGGCTGATGGTGAAGACCGTGCAGGGCAACCTCGATTACGCTGGCGATCTCGCGCGCAGCGGCCGATACGAATTCAGTTCTCATTCAGGTGACATCCGGCTGGTCCTGACAGGCAATACCGGATTCGAGGTGCTGGCGAACACGTTCAGCGGAATGGTCCGCTCGGATTTCACGTTCAACCGTGGACGACCTGGTGCCGAAGGCGCAGGCGCCCAGGGCGCACGCGCGCTGCGCGGCGCATTCGGCGACGCGAGCGCGATGGTCGCGCTGCGCGCCTTCAGCGGCAACATCTCGCTCGCGCGTCGGTAGGACTGATTTTTTTCTTTTCGAAGCCGATAACCGCTAATATCGTGTCGGCGATCCCAGCGCCGGTCTTCCATAACACACATTTTCAGGATTGAGGAGTCTCATGCTGCGCAAAACGCACGTCCTGTGTGCCGGCCTAGCGATTCTGATTCTGGCGTTCGCCGTCGCATGCGGCAGCGATAATCCGGCGCCGACCACACCGTCGCCGAGTCCCGCACCGGCGCCAGCGCCCGCACCTGCACCTGCACCTGCCCCGGCACCTGCGCCGGCTCCCGCACCGGCACCCGCGCCTGTACCGTCGCCACCACCGGCTCCGCCAGCGCTCTCGTCGTTCACAATCTCACCATCGAGAGTGGTGTCGCAGCAGGAGGCGACAGGAACCGTCACGCTTACGACGGAAGCGCCGAGCGGGGGCATCACCATCGATCTGTCAACGTCCGATCGCGACACGGCGCGTCCGGCGTCGAGCAGCGTCACCGTGCCGGCCGGATCGACAACGGCGACCTTCAAGATTGAATCGACCACGGTCGCGACCTCGACGGACGTGCAGATTACCGCGCGATACCAGAACGTCGCGATCAATCAGATCGTCCGGGTCACGATACCGCCGCCGGTAGCGCGCTTTACCATAACGGGCTCGAATCGTGGCGAGGACAAGTGCACACTCAGCGGCGGCGGCGACAACGATTGTCGCGTCGATGCCAGCGCATCGGGCGGCGTGCCGCGGTTCTACATCTACACCTACTCGATCGGCTCGTCGACGGTCACCGACGGCAAGACCGACAAGGTCGGCGATGTCGACATTCCGGGCAGCCCCTGCGACTTCTTCAAGGACCACAGCACGAACGACGACAGCGGCGACAAGTATCTGAATGTCGACGTGAGTCTGCAGATCGAAGACCGTGAAGGGGCGAAGAGCTCCGTCACGAGGAAGACCGTGCGGTTCTACACCGCCGGAAACTGCGGATACTAACGGTTGGTTGGTGGTTAGTGGTTGGTAGAGACGTTGCCAGCCACTAACCGCTGAACCCCGAATCACCAACACAAACCACCAATTAGCCCACGGCCATCAAATCGAATTGCTCGTGGTGAAGCTGCACGTCCGGCTTCACTGCGATCTCCCTGCCGATTGACTGCTTCAGCTCCTTGAAGACCGCCCGCTCTTCGTCGCGCAGCGCGCGCGCGATGTCAGGGTTGACGCGAAGAACGAGAGTCTGGCCGTCGAGGTCGCCGCTGATCTTCTTCACCTCCGACAGAATTTCGTAGCAAATCGTCGAGCGCGACTTGATGACGGCGCTTCCGGCGCAGTAGGGACACGGCTCGGTCAGGACGCGCTCCAGGCTCTGCTTCACGCGCTTCCGCGTGATGATGACGAGGCCGAAGTCCGACACCTGCAGCGCCTTTGACGGCGAACGATCCTTGCGCAGCTCCTGCTCCACCGCCTGGAAGACCTTTTGCCGGTTCTTCTTCTCTTCCATGTCGATGAAATCGAGCACGATGATGCCGCCAAGGTCGCGAAGGCGAATCTGGCGGACGATTTCCTTGACGGCCTCCAGATTGGTCTTGAGGATGGTGTCTTCAAGGCGACCGGCGGTCTTCTTGCCAACATAGCGGCCGGTGTTGACGTCGATCGCGACAAGCGCTTCCGTCTGATTGATGACGATCGAGCCGCCCGACTTGAGCCAGACCTTGCTCCGAAGCGCCCGATCGATCTCCGCCTGGACGCCGTACTCCTCGAAGATCGGGTACTCCTTGTTGTACAGCCTCACCTTCGGCGCCAGCGACGGCATGATCCGCTCGATCAATTCGTAGACGCGACGGTATTCCAGATCGTTGTCGATACGAATCGCCGAATATTCCTCCGTCAACAGGTCTCGAAGCAGTTTCGCCACCAGGCTCTGTTCGCGATACACCACGGCGGGGGCACGGGAGCTTTCGGACTTCTGACGGATCTCTGTCCAGACCTTGTGGAAGTAACTCAGGTCCGCGACGATGTCTTCCTTCGGACGGCTTGCGGCCGCGGTGCGGATGATCACGCCGCCCGTGAAGCCGTGCTGCTCGCGGAATTCGCGGACGATCCCGCGCAGGCGGCTCCGTTCCTCGCGCGATTCGATTTTGCGGGAAACGCCGACGTGGTCCACGGTTGGCATGAACACGAGGAAGCGCCCAGGCATGGTCGCGTGGGAGGTCAGCCGGGCGCCCTTCGTGCCGATCGGCTCCTTTGCGACCTGGACGAGGATCTCCTGCCCTTCTTTCAGCAGCTCCTCGATCTTGGGTTCGGGTCCTCGTTCGCGATCGCGACGGCCGCGGCCGCCAGGTCCAGCTCCGCTGGCACCACCGTCGCTGGCACCCGGCCCACGCACGGCCGATGTGGGGCGGGTTCCGCCGGACAGACCGTTTGCAGCGACGCCAGACCCGCCATCGTCATCCTCCGTCTCCAGACGGTCGAATTCCTCCGAGATGGCGACGACGTCTGACACGTACAGGAATCCGTCGCGCTCGAGACCGAGGTCAACGAACGCCGACTGCATGCCGGGCAGAACCTTCGACACCCGGCCTTTGTAGAGATTGCCGACCACGCCACGCTGATGTTCGCGCTCGATGAAGATTTCGGCAACCTGATCGTCCTCGAGGATCGCGACCCGTGTTTCGTGGGCGCTCGAGGAGATGATCATCTCCTTGGTCATGCCCGAAGCTCCAGACGAACCGTGCGACGTGCGCGGGACGGAGTTCCGCCGAGCGCACCAGGAGGCACGTCAGCAGGATCCACATCAGCGCAATCAGTAGCATGGTCCGTGTAGGGGCGGGTCTTGAGACCCGCCCGGGGGAGGTCATTCGACCCGCCCGCTTAATTCGTAAATCGACGCATCCGCACGTTGAGAATCAGGCCGAACGCCGCCAGTGTGGCAATCATGGAGGAGCCGCCGTAACTCATGAGCGGAAGCGTCAGTCCCTTGACCGGCGCAAGGCCGGCCGACATCGTTACGTTGTAAATCACCTGGAATGTGAAGCTGGCCAGTACCCCCAGCACCAGGTACGCGCCGAGACGATCCTTGGCGAGCCGCGCCGCCTCGAGCGCGCGAAGTATCACGAGCAGATACAGCCCGAGCGCGACGAGCACGCCCGCAAAACCCTGCTCCTCGGCAAGCACCGAGAAGATGAAATCGTTGTGTGCCACCGGCAGGAACCGCAGCTGGCCCTGCGTTCCTTTCGTAAACCCTTTTCCCCACAGGCCGCCGGACCCCACGGTGATCCGCGCCTGAATCTGCTGATAGCCCGCGCCCTTGGCGTCCTGCGCGGGGTCGAGAAATGTCGAAATGCGTTCGCGCTGGTAGTCCTTCAGCGCGAATTTCCAGGCGACCGGTGCGACCAGCACACCGACGAGCGCGAGGATGCCGACAATGCGCATCGACATTCCCGCCACGTAGGCAATGGCAAAGACGACCGGAATGAGCGTGACCGCCGTTCCGAGGTCCGGCTGTCGCGCGATCAGAATCAGAGGCACCGCGGTGAGCGCAGCCGCGATGGCGAGGTCCTCGCGTGTGATCGCGCCGCGGCGGCTCTCACCGAAGAACTTCGCAAGGACGAGGGCAAGCGCGGCCTTGGCAAACTCTGACGGCTGCAGATTGACGACGCCGAAGTCGATCCAGCGCCGCGATCCGCCCCGCACCGCGCCGAAAAACAGAACGTACATCAGGAGCAACAGAATGCCGAGGTAGATCCAGTGCGATTTGTCCGCGAGCGAACGGTAGTCCACCGACAGGCAAATCAACAGTGCGAACACGCCGAAGAGGATGCCGTAAATCTGCGTGTAATAGATGCGCGTGAAGCCGCCGGTCGCGCTGTAAATCTGCGCAAGGCCGATCGCGCAGAGCGCGAAGATGCCGGCGAGCATCGCCCAGTCGATGTGGTAGTAGAGCCTTCGTTCGAGCATCTCAGTGCGTGTCGTTCACGGGCTCATCCGCTTCCGCCGGAGGAGCACCAGGCTGGCGTCCCAGCCCATACGGGTCGGAGAAATCGAACCGCATCTGCTCCGGCGTCGGAGCCGGCGGCAGCGGCTGCCCATCGAGCTTCGCGAAGAACGTGTCGAGAATGTGCCGCGCGACCTGCGCCGCGTTGGTGCCATGCACCCCGTGTTCAAGGAACACGACGCCGGCGATCTTCGGCTGATCCCGCGGGGCGAAAAACACGAACCAGCCGTTGTCACGGAGGTCCTTGCCGGATCGCGCGGCCGCGACGCGGCCCGCGTTCGAGATGACCTGGGCGGTGCCGGTCTTCCCTGACACGTCCTTGCCCTGGATGCGCACACGGCCGCCAGTGCCGCCGGCATTGACGACCATCCACAGGCCGTCGCGAATCGCCTGCAATTTTTCCGGGTTCAGCTCGACCTTCGACTGCGGCGCGGGAGCCGGCACGGGCTTCCACCCATTGCCCTCATCGACGGCCTTGAGCAGATGGGGTGTCACGCGTGTTCCGCCGTTGGCGAGCGTCGCGGCGTAGACCGCCATCGACACCGGCGTGACCGAGACCTGGCCCTGACCGATCGACACGGAAATCGTCTCGCCCGCGTACCACTTCTCGTGCATCGTTTCCTGCTTCCACTGCGTCGACGGAATGAGGCCGGCCACCTCGTTCGGAAGATCGATGCCGCTCTTCACGCCGAGACCGAGCAACGTCGCCCATTTGTGGATCTTGTCCACACCGAGCATGTTGCCGATCGTGTAGAAGTAGACGTCGCACGACTGCTCGATCGCATGGCGCATGTCGATCGAGCCATGTCCCCCTTTGCGCCAGCACTTGAACACGCGGCCATAGAAGTTGGCGCCGCCGGCGCAGTTGACCCGGAAGTCCGGCGTGACAATCCCCTCCTCGAGCGCCGCAAGCGCCACCGCCATCTTGAACGTCGAGCCTGGCGAGTAGCGTCCCTGCACCGCGCGATCGTTGAGCGGACGCTGGTCGTCGGTGGTGAGCGATGCCCACGTGGTGCGATCGATACCCGCCGCGAACGCGTTCGGGTCGTATGCCGGCTCACTCGAAAACGCGAGCACTTCCCCGGTGTTCGGATCGAGCACGATCGCCGCACCTGCATTGGTCAGGCGTCCTACGCGGCTCGCTGCAAACGCATCTTCGACGGATTTCTGAAGGTCGTAGTCGATTGTCAGCTGCAGGCGCTTGCCCTCGGTCGGCGCGACTTCTTCGAGCGTGCTGATCTCACGACCGAGACTGTTGACGACGACCACCCTCGCGCCGTCCTGGCCCATGAGCAGCGGGTTGTAGACCTTTTCGATTCCAGCCTGGCCGACGAGGTCACCGCTTTTCAACGAGTCGTCAGCCGCGACCATGGCGTCGCTCACTTCCCCGACGTACCCGAACAAATGCGCCGCGACGCCCTCTGCGGGATATTGGCGCGTCGGTACCTCCTCGACCACGACATCGGGCAACTCGAAGTCGAGCCGCCGCGCGGTGATCGCTGCCACCTGTGCGAGCGACGCGTCCTCGACGACGACGATCGGGCGGTAGCTTGGTTCCGACTTATGCCGCGCCACAATCGCGCGCAGGTTGTTGACGTCGAGACCGGCGACCTCAGACAGCATCCGGATCGTGCGGTCGAGATCCTTCGTGTGCTCGCGGACAATCGAAATGGTGAACGAGTGGCGGTTGTCGACGAGCACCTGGCCGTTTCGGTCGTAGAGCACCCCGCGCGGCGCGCGCAGCGCGAGCGTCCGCTGGTGGTTGTTCGCGGCCATTTCCTCGTACTTGGCGTGCTCGACAATTTGCAGAAGCCAGAAGCTGATGCCGAGCGCGGCAAAGACGACCACGCACGCCACCTGCAGTACGGTGAGCCTGACGGTGATACGCCGGCGATCTTCCTGTATGGCCATATGGTTTCGAGCCGACCTCTAGTTGATCAACGACTCGACCGCCTGAATCTTCGACGTTCCATCACACCCGGCAGCGATTCGATGATCGCAAATCCCACGATGCCGACAACCGCGTTGCCGATCGCCTGACTGAGCACTGCCGCCCAGGGCGACGGAAACTCCTTCAAGCCGAGCAGCACATACATCCCCATGAAGAGCGCCGAGTGCACGAGCGTCGCAACGATGAACATCACAAACCGCGGAAACGCAGCGGTCACGATGAATTGTTGCCCGATGACGCCCGCACCAAACCCGACGATTGCATTGGCGAGACCGCCGATACCGACTGTACCGCTCGACAACGCGTCCTGTACGATGCCTGCGGCGCTCCCCGCCAGCATTCCCGTCACGGGTCCGCTCGTCAGCGCCACGTACACCACGACGACGAGCACGAGGTCGAGCGCCGCCGTCCCGCCGACGAGAAACCGCGCAAGGCTCGTCTGCAACGCCAGCGCCAGAGCTATCGCTATTAAAACGCCGGCTGCTCTCACCTAGTGCCCTGATCCGCGCCCGGCCCGCCTACGTGCGCCGTCGCTGGTGGCGTTAGGACGATCAACACCGCTTCGAGCGCGGAGAAATCGACCGCCGGGCGGATCACGATCGAGCTATATTGTCCCGCTCCCCGCTTTACTGATTGTATCTGACCTATTACAAAGCCCTTAGGGTAAATGCCATCGATTCCAGAGGTCACGACGACGTCACCGGGCTTCACCTCGCTCGACCCGGAAACGTAATCCATCCGCAGCTCGTTCGCGCCGGTCCCGATCACCACCCCTTGCGCACGGGTGCGCTCGACCAGTGCACCCGCAGCGGCGTTGCGGTCGATGAGGAGCTGTACCTTGGCGGCTCGGGAACTCGGCTGGATGATGCGGCCGACAATCCCCGCCGGTGAAATGACAGCCATGTCGCCGTGAACGCCCTCACGGGTCCCCTTGTCGATCGTAATGGTCCGAAACTCGGGGCTGGCGCTGCCGGCGATGACATTCGCCGCTGTCGTCGAGAGCTCGCTGTTCGTTTTCAGATCGAGCAGTTTTTGAAGCGACTGCGACTGCTGCGCAAGGCTGCGCTCCTGCTGAAGCCGAACCTGCAGCGCGTTGATTTGCTGCTTCAACCGCTCGTTTTCTTCCTGAACCTGCTGAAGCGCAAAGTAGTCCTGCCACGAGGTGCGGACGCCCATCGTCAGACCATTGGCGACCCGCTGCACCTCCGAAAAGATGCCGAACACCGCGTCCTCGAGCATGGGCACGCCGCGCTTGGTGGTCACCTGCGTGGATATCAGGATGACGTGACCAACGACCACCGCAAGGAACAGGTAACCGGTACGGCGGCGGATATCGATGACGGCCATATCACCGGCGCCCCGTAAAGGGGTGCCCTACACTCCCGAGGAATCCGGCCCGCCTAATCAATGGAGATTTTCCGCAACAGATTGAAGTCCGACAACATCTTGCCGGCACCGAGCACGACCGACGAGAGTGGATCCTCCGCCATCGCCAGCGGCAGACCCGTTTCTTCGCGCAGCCGCTTGTCGAGATTTTTCAGCATCGATCCGCCGCCGGTCAGCACAATGCCCCGATCGACGATGTCGGCCGAGAGTTCGGGTGGCGTGCGCTCGAGCGCGACGCGCACCGCATCGACGATGACGTTCACCGTTTCCGCGAGCGCCTCACGGATCTCCTCGTCGGTGATGGAGATCGTTTTCGGCACTCCCTCAATCAGGTGCCGTCCCTTGATCTCCATCGTCATTTTTTCTTCGAGGGGGAACGCGGAGCCGATCTCCATCTTGATCTGCTCTGCGGTGCGCTCGCCGATCAGCAGGTTATAGGTCTTCTTGATGTACTGGATGATCGCTTCATCCATCTCGTTGCCGGCGACGCGTACGGCTTTGCTGTACACGATGCCTGCGAGAGAAATCACCGCAATGTCGGTCGTGCCGCCGCCGATGTCAACAATCATGTTGCCCGATGGTTCGGTGATCGGCATCCCGGCGCCGATCGCGGCGGCCATCGCTTCCTCGACGAGGTGAACCTCGCTCGCCTTGGCGCGATACGCACTGTCTTTCACCGCGCGCTTCTCGACTTGCGTGATTTCCGATGGAACGCCGATGACGATCCGCGGACGCACCCAGACATTCCGGTTGTGCGCCTTCTTGATGAAGTAGGTGAGCATCTTTTCGGTGACTTCGAAGTCCGCGATGACGCCGTCCTTCATCGGTTTGATCGCGACGATATTGCCCGGCGTGCGGCCGAGCATCTCTTTCGCGTCTTTGCCGACCGCTTCAACGCGGCCGTTGACCTTGTTGATCGCGACAATCGAGGGCTCGTTGACAACGATGCCCTTGCCGCGAGCGTAGACGCAGGTGTTGGCAGTGCCGAGATCGATCGCGAGATCGCTGGAGAAGAGGGAGAAAAACGAGCCGAGAGCCAAGTCGAAAACTCCTTAGAAGGCCGCAGCCTCCTGTGCAATGTGAATCCCGTTCTTCCCCGCGTCCTTGACCCGGTACATCGCCACGTCGGCGGCTCGTATTAATTCTTCGGCCGATGCAGCTACGTCCGGCAGGGTCGCAACTCCAATAGACGCGGTGAGATGGACGGATAAGCCGTCTGAAGCCAGAAAGACGCAGGCGCCAATCCGATCCCGGATGCGTTCGGCGACCGACAGCGCGCCTTCGCGGCCGGTATCGGGCAATACCACCGAGAACTCATCTCCGCCAAAACGTGCAGCGATGTCGGTCTCCCGAGCGCTTCCGCGGATGATCGCTGATGCTTCGACGAGTGCTTTGCTGCCCGCCAGATGACCGTAGGTGTCATTGACCTGTTTGAAACCATCGAGGTCGAGAAACAACAGCGAAAGCGGTCGGCCGCTCCTCGAGGCCCGCTTCGCTTCGCGACGAAGCACGAGATTGAGAAATCGCGAGTTGTGCAGGCCCGTCAGATCGTCGGTGACAGACACCGCCTCCAGCCGTTGCAGTGCCAGCGCGTTGTCGAGCGCAATCGCCGGCGGCTCGAGGATCGAACGAAACGCCAGCGAGAGTGACGCGCTCAGCGCCGGCAAGGCCGCGGAGGGCAGCGGATCGAGGCCGGCCAGCACGCCAATCGGACGGTTGCGGCAGACGAGCGGAAATGCGATAGCGCTCCCGGTCGCCCCCTGCTTGCCGCTGTCTTTGGCGAGATCGCCGGATAACAGCTCCGAGCCGTGACGCATCACCCACTGCGCAGCGACCCAGAGCGACGGCATCATGTCAGATGTCAGCCCTTCGTCAGCGATCGCCGTGAGGTCGCCTTTCATGTCGCGCGCGACGACGACCCAGCACGGACATGGAATCCACGTCCGCGCACGGTGCACCAGCCATCCCGCCACTTTCCTGGGGTCGACCGTCGCATTTGCTTCACGAATCGCCTCGAGCAACGTCTCGCGCCGCTCGAGCTGCGTACGCAGCGAACGGACGCGCCCTTTCAACCGGGCGGCCAGATCGGCACGACGTACACGGCGCCCGGCGGAATCGGGAAGGCCAGACTTGGCGGAGATAGGTGTCACCGCTGGAAGGGAGCGGGGGCGCTAAGTCCTTCTAAACTAGCCAAATATAACATGAAACCGTTGCGGCTCCGGCGCATGATGGCGTACGATGAGAGGCTTCAACACCCAGCGAGGAATTAAACCATGACGATGCTCGACTCGATGCGGCGCCACAAGAACTGGCTCAAATGGAGCCTTGCTCTGGTCGTGCTGGCGTTCATCGCGCTGTATTTCCCGAGCTACATGGACACCGGAGCCACGATTGGCGCGACCCCGTCCGACGTCGTAGCCACCGTCAACGGCACCGACATCCGGGGCGTCGATTTTCAGCAGCGCTACCAGAATCAGGTCCAGGCTTACCAGCAGCAGTATGGCGGCAACGTCAGCGAGCAGTTGCTTCGGCAGCTCGGTGTCGATCAGCAAATTCTGCAGCAGATGGTCGACGAGCAGGCCGCGCTCGCGGAAGCCGACCGGCAGGGCATCCGCGTGAGCGACGAAGAACTGGCCCAGCAGATCTTCTCGATTCCCGCACTGCAGGAAAATGGCCGCTTCATCGGCGAGCAGCGGTACGAACAGCTGCTCGCGTCTCAGTATCCGCCGATCAGGAAGAACGACTTCGAGCAGAACCTGCGACGCAGCATGATGGTCGACAAGCTGCGCTCCGCGGTCACCGACTGGATTGGCGTCTCCGATTCTGACCTCGAGCGTGAATACCGCACCCGCAATGAAAAGGTGAAGCTGCAGGTCGTTGCGCTAACGGCGGACAAATTCCGCGACAAGGTGACGGTGAACGACGCGGACATCGCCTCGTACTACGACGCGCACAAGACGGAATACCGCAAGGGCGAATCGCGGAAAATCCGTTATCTGCTCGTCGATCGCGATCAATTGCGCTCAAAAGTAACCGTGACGCCGCAGGAGATCGAAAGCTACTACAACTCAAATGTCCAGCAGTTCCAGGTGCCCGAGCAGGTGCGCGCGAGCCACATCCTGCTGAAGACGGAGGGCAAGGACGAAGCCGCCGTCAAAAAGCAGGCCGAGGACGTCCTGAAGCAGGCGAAAGCGCCCGGCGCGGACTTCGCTGCACTCGCGACGAAATACTCCGAAGACGACGGCTCGAAGGCCAACGGCGGTGACCTCGACTACTTCCCGAAAGGGCGCATGGTCCCCGAGTTCGAGCAGGCGGCCTTCTCGATGCAGCCTGGACAGATTAGCGATCCCGTGAAATCGCAGTTCGGCTTCCACATCATCAAGGTCGTGGACAAGAAAGCGGCGGGGACGCGCCCGTTGGATGACGTGCGCACGCAGATCCAGGGCACGCTGACCGCGCAGCGCCTCGACCAGCAGGTTGCCGACCGTACCCGCGACCTCGATACGCGTGTCAAGAAACCGGCAGATCTCGATACGGTCGGGAAAGAAGCGGGTCTGGTTGTGAGCGAAACGGCGTTGTTCGCGCGCGACGAACCGGTCCCTGGCATTGGCCCGACGCCCGAGGTCACCAACCAGGCGTTTCAGCTGAAGGACGGCGAAGTGAGCCGCGCTCTGCAGTCACCGCGCGGTCCGATGTACATCACGGTCACCGGCAGGCGCGAGCCGTACGTGCCCAATCTGGATGAAGTCAAGGATCGTGTACGTGAGGACGTGATCAAAGTCCGTGCGACGGACTTGAGCAAACAAAGGGCGGGCGAGATTGCAGCGGCGCTCCGATCCGCGAAAGACTTCGCGGCGGCAGCCAAGGCCCAGGGGCTGGAAGCCAAGGATACGCAGCTGATCACCCGCAATTCGCCAATTCCTGATGTCGGCGTCAGCCAGGAGATTGACAAGGCTGCGTTTACGCTGCCCGCGGGCGGCGTCAGCGATCCGATTACCACGCCGACCGGGACCGTGATCGTCCGCGTTGCCGAGCGACAGGACGTGACGCCCGACGCGTTCAGGACAGCTAAAGAGACGTTCCGGACGCAGCTGCTCAACGAGCGCCGTGCACAATTCTTCGACTCCTATATGACGAAGTCGAAGCAGGCGATGAAGATTCAGGTCTATCCAGACGTCGCCAAGAGAATCATCGGCACCTAGTCACCGCACGAACGCAAAGGGCATCAACGCAAGTGGCTCGCCGCGCCGGAATGTCGTAACCGGCGCGACGAGTGACGCCATCGCCTGACGTTCGGCCGCACTCAGCAACACTCCCCAGGATGTGAACGAAGACGACGAGCGACTCAGCTCGGTGAGCGCCTCGTACAAGCTTCGCCGTCCCGAATACATCACCAGCTCCACGTCCTCATCGGCCGGAATATGGGCGCGCGCTTTTGCGATCGCGACCGCCGTGTCGAGACCGCCGAGCGCGTCCACGAGTCCGCGCTCCTTCGCCTGCGCACCGGTCCAGACGCGACCTTGTCCGATCGCATCGATTTTTTCAGGTGTCGTGTGCCGACCTTCCGCGACCTTCGTGATGAACGTCCTGTAGAAGCTCGCCATGTACTCGCCCATCTTCATGCGCTGCTCCGGAGAGAAGCGCGTGAACGGCGAGGCGAGGTCCGAATTCCTGCCGGCCTTGACGGTCTCCGTGGTGACGCCGACTTTCGACAGCGTGCCGTCGATGACGACCTTCCCGCCGAACACGCCTATGGAGCCGGTCAGGGTTCCAGGCTGCGCGACGATGACTTGTCCTGGCGCGGAAATGTAGTACCCGCCCGAGGCGGCGAGATCGGACATCGAAACGACAAGCGGACGCGCCGGCTTCTGATCACGTGTGATCGTCAGCTCACGCCACATCACGTCCGACGCGGCGCCGGATCCGCCCGGGCTATCCACGCGCAGCACGATCGCCTTGATCGACTCATCATCTCTGACACGGCGCAGCTGCTCGACGAAGGTGTCGGACCCGACAACCATCCCTGATCCGGGGTTGTAGCCACTCTTTCCGGACGCAATCACACCCGACGCGTAGAGCACGGCGATGCGGGACCCTGTTCGTACTCCAACGGAACGCGGCGTGACGCGTTGATATTCGCTACCCTCGACCCGACGCATCTCGCCACCTTGGCGGAGCTGCGGCACCTGATCATCGAGCTGGTCTTCGTAGGCAAGCCCGTCGACCAAACCGTTTCGAACCGCATCCTCAGGTGCGAATGGCCCCTGGTCGAGCAGCAGTCGCGTCTCGGCTTCCGTTTTCTTTCGAGCGGACGCGATGCCGCGCACCAATTGCTGGTACATGTCGTCGTTGAGCGACTCGGCCATCTCGCGATGCTCGGGCGTAAACGTTTTTTGCGTCAGCTGGTTGACCGCGGTCTTGTAGGCACCAATCTGCAGAAAATCGGGATAGGCTCCGAGCTTGTCGAAGGCGCCGCGCAGAAAAACCTCGTATGAAGCGATGCCTGTGATGTCGAGCGAGCTGGTGGGCAGGAGGAAAACGCGATCCGCGGCGCTCGCCAAGTAATACTCGCGATCGCCTCCGTATTCCAGGAACCCCACCACGACTTTTCCCGACTTACGGAAATCGAGCACAGCGTCGCGCATCTCCTGCACTTTTGCCCAGTACGGCGAGTCGATGGACGAGGGCATCAGCAGAACACCCGTGACGCGCGGGTCGCGCTTTGCGAGACGCAGGCTGTCGACGAAACCGCGCACCGTCATGGTGTCTCGCGCGAAGAGCTGACCGACGACGTCGGCCGGTACCGTTTCCTGAAGCTCACCACCGGGGCGCAGCACCAGCGTCGAATCGTCCTGAATGGAGGGTCCACGCGAGACCAGCAGATACACGAGCCCGATGCCCGTGAAAGAGACGAGCACGCCAAACGCGATGATGGCGACAACGACGGCAACGCCGCGGCGAATAGCCACAACCACCTCCGTCCTTATTGTGTACTGAAGCAGACGAACCGACGGCGCTACGGAATGGCAAGAAGCTCGCGCGCTGCGCGCTGTCCCGACTCGACGGCGCCGTTCATGTATCCCTGCCACCGCTCGCTCGTATGCTCACCGGCAAAGACAATGCGACCGGCGCGGCGCGTCAGCACCGCTCGCCACGCCGGGTCGAATTCAGGATCGAAGAAGGCGTACCCACCACGCACCCACGGGTCCGCCGTCCAGTCGCCGATGTGCACGGCGGTGACAGGCGATCGGTCGAGGCCGAGCCAGCACAGGTCGGACAGCAGAGCCTGACCACCACTCGCCGCCTTGTCGCGCAGGCAGGGGCTCGCGGATCCACCAGCGAGAAACGAGACGATCGAGGCTTGATCGCCCTGCTCCTCGCTCGCATCCCAAAACGCACCGAGGCAGTCGTCGGTGGCGAAGGCGCGGGCATGACGGTGGTTGAACAATTTCCTCGAACTTTGCAGCAACACCTTTGTCGCACACCCGTAGGCAAGACGGTCGATGGCGCGGCGTTGATCCTCGGGTAGTCGCGGTTGAATGTCGACGTGGCGCAAGGTGGACGCAGGCAGCGTCATCAAGAGATAGTCCGCCTCGATCTGCTGTGTCAGGCCCGACGGATCTGTGACCGTGATGACAACTCGATCCAACGCGTTGGCGACCGACCGGATGACGTGTTCGAGGAGCACGCGCCCTCCCGCGGCTCGCAGCAGCGCGTCAACGAGGCGATCGTTTCCTCCGTCGATCCGATAGAACTCGGCCTGCGAAGGCGCGCCCCCTTTGGCCAGCTGCTCGACGACGGGCAGAACGGAGATCTCAGCGGGATCCGCAAGAAAGAACGCGCGGAGCGCGTTCGCGATGTGATGGACGTTCGCGGGTGCATTCGATTGCCGCAACCAGTCGCTCAGCGACATCGTCGCCATTTCGCGGATGGCCTCGGACGACGAGTCGCCTCGGGCGAGCTTGTAACGGCGCATCAGCGGCGATAAGCAGTCGCGCAATGCGTCCCATGCCGCCGTCCGGCCCACGTGATACGTCCCGCCGGCGTCGCGGAATCGGTGCGTAAACCCGCTGCGCAGAATCCGTCTGAGCGGCAGGTCGAATCGGCGGCACAGATCGATGATTTCCTTCTGGTCGCCGTCGATGAATTCGCCGCCCAGCTCTCCATGTTGTTGTGCGGCAAATTCGCGGATGGTCCGCACCCGACCGCCGGTATAGGACCGAGCGTCCAGAAGTGTTATGGCGGCGCCGGCACGGGCAAGTTCACAAGCCGCCGACAGGCCCGCCAGGCCTGTTCCTGCGATGGCGACGCGAAAACCGTGCACGGACGCGCACGGGAGCAATGCCAGTGCCACCTATAATCAAGAAATGAAACGTGTGGCGACTGCTCTGCTCATCAGCGTGCTTGCCGCATGCGGTGGAGACAACATGGGGCAATCCAACATCACCCAACTGATGAAGCAGGACGTGAAGGCCGGCACCGGCGAGGAGGCCACGCCAGGGCGCCGCGTGCAGGTGCACTATACGGGCTGGCTGTACGACGAGGGAACATCCGATCACAAGGGCCGCAAGTTCGATAGCTCGCGCGATCGGAACGAGCCGTTCACATTCCGCCTGGGCGCTGGAGAAGTGATTCCGGGCTGGGACCAGGGTGTTGCTGGAATGAAGGTCGGTGGACAACGGACGCTTACCATCCCTCCCGCGCTCGGATATGGAGCGCAGGGCGCCGGAGGCGTGATTCCCCCGAATGCTACGCTGGTCTTCGACGTCGAACTTTTGAATGTGAGTTGACCGTCGACATCGAGGCGCTCGCGCCCAACGGCGACGGGGTCGCAACCTCGAATGGACGCCGGATCGCCGTTCCTTTCACCATCCCCGGCGAGCGCGTTCGAATCCGCGTCGTCGAGCGCGGACGCGGGCCGGCGGTCGTATCTCTCGTCGAGATCCTCCGCGCATCGCCACATCGCATCACGCCCCGTTGCCGCCATTTCGGCGTCGACGCCAAACCGGGCGTCGGCCCGTGTGGGGGCTGCACGTGGCAGCACATCGCATATCCCGAACAACTTCGGTTCAAGACGGAACTCGTCGATCGACTTGTCCGCGCCAACATGCCTGAAGCGCCAGGCGCGCTACCCACGCTGGCCACAGCGCTCGACGAACCGTGGGGATACCGCCACAAAGTGCATTTCGTATTTGGCAATCGCGGTTCGACCTTGACAATGGGGCACTACGTTCGCGGGTCGCGGCGCGTCATTCCAGTTGTGGAATGTCCGGTGCACGACGAGCGTGGAAACGACTTCGCCTTCCGCGCGCGCGACACATTCGCGGCGGCCGGCATTCGCGCCGCTGCCGGAGGGCGCGGAACGCTGCGCAGTCTCGCCCTTCGAGTTGGACGACGCACCGGTGAACTGATGGCAACGCTCGTCGTGTCGCACGACCGTGACCGTCAGGTTCGGACCGCTACGCGGCAGTTGCTGGAGCAGATGCGGCCGACGTCGTTGCACGTCAATCTGCACGATCGGGATGACGCATTCATCTTCGGGCCGACAACGCGCCACTTGTCCGGCTCGACCCGAATGCGAGAGGGGGTCGCCGGGGCTTCACTGCTGATGTCGCCCACTGCCTTTTTCCAGACCAACGTCGAGGCGGCTGAACTCCTCGTTCGACTCGTGCTCGCCGCCATGTCGTCCGCAGCGCGTGTACTGGACCTCTACGCCGGCAGCGGCTTGTTCGCGATACCGCTTGCGGCGGCGGGACACGAAGTACTTGCGGTCGAGGAGAATCGCATTGCGGTGGCTGATGGCGAAGCCGCGCTGAAATTGAACGGTGCGGCACGCCGCCGTTGTCGTTTCCTGGCGCGGCGCGTTGAAGCGGCATTGCCTTCACTCCGTAACGCCGAAGCCGTGGTCCTGGATCCGCCACGCGAGGGGTGCTCGGCACCAGTCCTGCGTGAAGTCTTTGGCCGTCTCAAACCGCGGTGGGCGACTTACGTCTCCTGTAATCCCGAGGCGCTCGCCCGCGAGCTGCCCCGAATCTGCGGGTACGGCTATCGCGTTGTCTCGCTTCAGCCCGTGGACATGTTTCCCCATACTGCACACATTGAGACCGTGGCGGTGCTGGGCTCGAAGTGACCGACCTTTAAGTCGTTGATTCATCGGGACAACTGAGGAACGGTCAAGCTCATCCAGTGACCCGAAAATTGTTCCATAATTCGCTCTCGTGTCATCTCGAGTTACACCCCAGTCTGTTGCGAATACCGTCACGGGCCGATATTGGTTGCGAAAGCCATGAGACGTGCGCACTTCGGCATTCAGGCCATCGTCGTCGTGGCCGTGGTGTCGTTTGTCAGCTGGCCGCAATTCCGACCCGCGCGCGCTCAGTCGATCTGGCGCTACGCACCCGCGGCGGTGCTCGAGGCTCGAACAATCGACGCGGCGCGATATGCCGGTGCAGCATCCGCTTCAACTCGCCGGCCGTTCATCGGTGACCTGTCTTCTTCAACCGAGCTCGTACCGACGCCGCAGGGTTCTGCCGTCATCGATGACACGCAGGACGAATTCGCACCGGGCGCGATCGCGGCGCTCGGCGGCACGGATAACGCGCTCGTCGGCCTCGCGCAGAACTCGCTGAATGCATCGATTCCCCGCGCCCGCGTGGTGCTGCGCGACATCCGCACGGGCGAAGCGCTGCAGCAGGCAACGGCCGATGAACTCGGCCAGTTTTGGTTCGTTGATCTCCCGGGAAGCGAATACGTTGTCGAACTGCTTGGTCCCGACGGCTCGGTCGTCGCCGCAAGCGAGGTCGTGAAAACATCGAAAGGCCGTCTGTTGCGAACGGTCGTGCGTGTGGCGGCGGCAACCGCCGCAGTCGTGGCAGTGCTCAGCAACCAGTTGTGGCCAAGCCGGGACTATGCCACCGCGATCGCGACGAGCAGCGACGTCACCCCGACAACAACCACGCAGCTGCCGCGAGTGACGTCCACCGGAAACTAGAATGTTCTCTCCTCGCGGACTGACACCGACGTCTCCCCCAGGCGGGACGGCGTCTCTCCCGGCGCAACACGCGCAGGGGCGGAAGACCGGCGGGCTGTTCAGTCCTGATCCGAACGTCCACCTGTTCGATCGCCTCGCGATCATCGTCAAGCACTGGAAGGTCGCTCTCGGCGTTGCCATGCTCGTCATCGCGGGCATGATGTACCAGACGTACACGACGGTTCCGCTCTACCGCGCGCAGGCCCGCATTCAAATCGACGAGGAGCACACGGCGGCGCAGACGGATTTCAAGGAACCGTCACTCGTCTACACCGATCCCGAGCCCTATTACCAGACGCAGTACAAGATTCTTCAAGGGCGCGACCTCGCGCTGCGCGCCGTCAAACGGCTGCAGCTACAAACGGTGCCTGAATTCAACGGACGCGGTGCGAAACCACCGGCGTTGGCACAGGCAATCGCCGACATCAAAGCGAAGGTTGTGGCGCTGGTCCGAAGCGAACCCGCGGCGCCGTCTCGTGGTGGCGGCACACCCCCCAATGAAAATCAACAGGCGGACGCGTTCCTGGGCCGTGTGCAGGTGGCCCCTGTCCGCGGCAGCCGGCTGGTGGACGCCTATTTCATCTCCGCCGATCCGCAGTTCGCCGCACGTGCCGTAAACGTCCTGGCGGAGGAATACGTCAACCAGAACCTCGAGTTCCGCTTACAGAACACTGACAAGACGCTGGAATGGCTGACCGAAGAAGTCGCCAAGCAGCAGAACGTCGTGCAGACCAGTGAACGGATGCTCGCCGAGTACCGGGAGAACAAGAACGCGCTCTCCCTGGAAGACCGGCAGAATATCATCGTGTCGCGTTTGAACCAGGTGAACGACGCTGCCTCGCGGGCGCGGATGACGCGCATTCAGAAGGAAGCGCTCTACAACCAGGTTGTTGCCGCAAACGACCGCGAAAGCCTCAGCACGATCGCCAGCAATCCGTTCGTCCAGCAGCTGAAGACGCGGGTCTCCGAGCTTCAGCGCGAAAAACTGCGGCTCGAGGATCGGTACGGGGACAAGCATCCCGACATCCAGCGTGTGAACGTCCAGATTGCGGATGCGCAGCGTCAGCTCGACGTCGAGATCGACAGGAACGTGGCCGCCATCAAGGCCGACTACCAGGCAGCAGTTGCCGAAGAGAAGCAGCTTGGCCGGGACCTCGAAACCCAGAAGGCGCAGGCGACAGACCTGAATCGCAAGAGCATCGACTATTCGGTGCTGCAGCGCGAGGCGGAAAGCAACCGGCAGGTATATGAATCGCTGCTGCAGCGCGAGAAAGAGATGCGGGTGGTCAGCAACAGTCGTGCGAACAACGTGCGGCTGCTCGACCGGGCTGAAATTCCTGGATCGCCGTTCACGCCGAACACCCGGCGTGCATGGATCATGGCGCTGCTGTTTGGGCTCGGCATCGGCATCGCCGCGGCGTTCGCGATTGACTATCTCGACGACACGGTCAAAACGCCCGAGGATGTGACGTGGCGTCTCCACCTGAACTTCCTCGGACTCGTACCGAAGGTGCACGGCGAGCGGCATCCGCTGCTGTCCGGTCCGGTGCCCCACGATTTCGGCGAAGCGTTCCGCGCGCTGCGAACGGCGCTGGTCGCCAGCAGCGGCACCGATGCGACGCGGCTCATCGCGGTCACCAGTACGCAGCCGCTCGAAGGGAAAACCACGACCGCGGTCAACATCGCGCTCGCGCTGGCGATTGGCGGCGCACGAGTGCTACTCATCGACGCTGACATGCGGCGACCGAGCCTGCACAAGGCGATGCGGCTGCCGAACGACCGCGGCCTTGCGGAACTGCTGGGGGGCTCGGCGAAGATGCGCGAGGTTGTCCAGCGCTGCGGCGATCCGAATCTTCTGGTGATCTCCGCCGGTCATACGCCGTCCAATCCGTCGGAACTCCTCGGATCAGACCGGATGCGAGCCTTCCTGCATCAACTCACGACGGGACCGTTCGACTGGATCATCATCGATACGCCGCCCGTGCTCGCCGTGACCGACGCAGTGGTGCTTGCCCCGCTGGTGCACGCGGTGTCGTTTGTGATCGGCGCCGAGATGACGCGGTGGCGCCTCGCGGAACGCGCTATCGAGACGCTGCAGGCCGGGCATCCCCGGACGATTGCGGCTATCCTCAATCGAGTTGACTTCGACCGTAACCGCTACTACTACTCGCGGTACTACGGCCACCAGTACAAGAGCTATTACGCCGAAGCACCGGTCGCGAGCTGATCGCGGCTGGCGCTCGCTGCTCCCCGTCGGGCTGATGCTGCTGGCGGCGTTCACGCTGGCGTGCATCGGTGAGCGGTACACGTGGCCCATCGTGCCGGCCCTCATCGGCACCGCCGGCCTGTTCTTCCTTTCCGGCGCGCGTGTCGGCGCCGATCCCAAGACTCGCTCGATCGATGTCGTGCTGGTTGCAGCGCTCGCGATCATCGGTCTCCAGATGATTCCGCTGCCCTCGGTCATTGTGGGCGGGGTGTCGCCTGCAACCGCGGCCCTGCAGGATGTCTACGCGCTCCAACCGTTCGCGAACTGGCGTCCGCTGTCGATCCATCCCGCGTCTACACGAGTAAGCTTCGGCCTTGCGCTGGCCGCCGCGCTCATGTTCTGGACCTCGCGTGAGGCCTTTTCGCGCGGCGGAACGCGTCGCGCCGCGCGTCTTCTCGGGTGGATCGGGTTGGGGTGCGCAGTCGTCTCCCTTGCTCAGCGTGCAACGGCGCCGAAGACGGTTCTCTGGAAATGGAGCGTTCCCGACCCGCGCGCGCTTCCGTTTGGCCTGTTCGTCGATCGCAACCAACTGGCCATGTGGCTCATCCTGGCAATCACGCTCGTCGTCGGCTATCTCGCGATGCACGTGCACGCCAGGACAACCAAGCAGACCAAACGCGATCTGCCTACTGTGATCGGCATTTTGTCCGAAAGAGCCGCTCTCATGATGTGCGCGTGTGTGGCCGTGATGGTGCTCACACTGGCCGCAACGCTGTCGCGGTCGGGATTGGTCGGCCTTGTCGCGGGCGGAGCTGTCGGCCTATGGCTGGCACGTGCGGATCGCAAACACGTGCTGTGGGCAAGCGCGGCGGCGGCGATCGTGCTCGCCGCCGCAGCCGCGTGGCTCAATCTCGAAGGGCTGGCGCAGCGGATTGTCAGCACCGCCTCAGGCTCTGAATTCGATGCCACCGGACGTGTGGCAATCTGGCGGGAGACCGCTAGAATCGTCCGCGACTTTCCGCTGCTCGGCACCGGCGCCGGCACATTTGCCGACGCCATGTTCGTGTACCAGCAATCCGCTCGCGAAGTGCTGTTCAACAACGCGCATGACGAATATCTGCAACTGCAGGCCGAAGGTGGGATCGCGCTGCTCATGGTCAGCCTTGCAGGTGTTGGGCTGACGGCGAGAGCCGCACGGGCGCGGATCGCTGCGGATGCGGGCGCACACCGCTACCTCAGGATTGGTGCATGTGCCGGCCTTGCAGGCATTGCGATGCAGAGTGTCTGGGAAGCAGGCCTTCGCGCGCCTGCCAATCTCCTGCTCGCCGCCATCGTCGCGGCGATCGCGGTACGGCCCATCGTTCGTGACGACACCACGCCGGCGACCGAGAACACGCGGGCATGAGCATCCGGGTGGGATTCGACGTCGACGGCGTCCTCGCGGATTTCAACAAGACGTTTCGTGAGACCGCTGCCCAGATCGAGGGAAGCACGCGGCCGGATCCGTCGAATCCGGCGCCGCGAGGGCTGCGCGCTGAAGCGATGAAACGCGTCTGGGATCACATCAGCCGGACACCGCAATGGTGGTTGCAGCTCGAGGCATACGAACCGGAACAGATCGAGCGGATTTACCGCATCTCGCGCGAACGGCGCTGGGAGGTCTATTTCATGACCACTCGCCCTTCGAGCGCCGGTGAAACGACCCAGTTTCAAACGCAGTGGTGGCTGGAGTCCCATCGCTTCCCGATGCCCGCCGTGCTTACCGTGCCGGGGTCGCGCGGTGATGCGGCCAATGCCCTGAAACTAGATATCACCGTTGACGATCGGCTGACCAATTGCGTGGATATCATCGCTGCCTCGAGGTCGAAGGCGGTCCTGGTCCTGCGACGGGAGGATCAGATCGTGCGCGATCAGGCGCTCGCTCGCGGTATCGGCGTCGTCAGCACACTCGCGGCGGCGATTGATGCCGTGGAACAGTTCGAAGAGGCTAAGCGCGTGAGCTCCGGCAGACTGTCGCGGCTCGCTGATTGGTTCAAACCATCCAGGCACGACGAGGAGCGGTTGCCGATGGATGCTCGCGCGACGCTTGGCCGCGTTCACCCTCCCCCGAAGGCGTAGCCCTGGGAACGTAGAGGCGGACCTTCAGGTCCGCCTAGAAGAACCAGTCGACCACCACATCCCGCACCCCCGCGGTCACCGGAAGAACTTCATGCGGCACATCGGCCGGAAACGCGACGAGGGTTCCAGCCTTCGGCGCAATGTCAACTGCCTCCCGCTGGTAGACGCGGAGGGCACCGCCCTCGCACTGCTCGCCCGCGCTCGTGAGGAACATCACGACCGAGATACGCCTCGGGAACTCCTCATCTGAGTCAGACAGCACGTCACAATGTCGTCGGTAGAATCCGCCAGCGAGGTATCGGAGAAAACCCGGACCTTCGTCGCTCGACAACGGGATATCGAAGAACCGCGCTATACGCTGACAAACACTCGCGAGAGAACGCTCGACCTCCTCCGAGGTCGCCGAATCAACGTCCACTTCCAGTGTCCGGCGTACCTGCCGATCGACGACGAACCCGTCGGCATGAATTTCAGCCGGTGTCGATTCGCCGCGCTCCATGGCAGCTCGTATGCGGTCGCACCATTGCCGATCGCGGAAGTCAGGAGCGATGAAAATTCCACTTTGAGGTGTCACGCGCGGCGCGATAGTAGAATGGCCACGTCTCTCAGTGCCAGACCTATCGATCACCGACACGGTGCGCATCCCCGACGATGTCATTTTTCGGGAGCTCAACGGAGAAGCCGTGGTCCTGAATCTCGACAACGGCACCTACTTCGGTCTCAACTCGGTGGGAATGCGGATCTGGCAGCTATGCGAGCAGCATGGTTCGCTGCACGAGGTCTGGGACGCGATGCAGCGTGAATTTGACGCACCCGGCGATGCACTCCAATCGGATCTCCTTGCGTTTGTGAACGAGCTGTCATCCAGGAGATTGTTGACGCGGCAGTAGCGGCTGCCGCTGCCCATGTCTCGCCGAAATATCCCTTCTCTACGCGTTCTCGTCACCGTTGCGCTTGCGCAAGTCACGGTCGGCATCGCGCTTCGGATCGTCACTCCGACGGTCCTTCGCTTACGAATCGCGCGCTTACGTTCGTTTGCGCAGTTACTGGTAGGCAACGCATCACCGCAGGACGTCGTTCGCGTGATCGAAGCCACTGGGCGACGGCTGCCTGCGATCAGCAGCTGCCTGGTCCGCGCCTTCGTAGCGGAATTGCTGCTTGGATCACCCGCTAGACCTCTTCGGCTGACGATCGGTGTGAAGCACGCGCCTGATGGGCGTCTGGAAAGTCATGCGTGGGTCACCGATCACGATTCGGTGCTGATCGGCGCGCCCTATGAGGGGTTCGTCCCGATTGTTGAGTGGAGTTCGGTGTGAGTGCATTGGCGGGTCTGGTCCGATTTGACTCTGGCCCAGCCGACGCCGCGAGTGTGAGCCGGATGATCGACTGCGTCGGTCACCGTGGCAGCGATTGGCGTGGTCTCTGGACTCACGACTCTGTGTCGCTTGCGTATCGATGGCGGCGCACCAGTCCAAGCCAGCCAGTCGACAGGCAGCCACTTGTCGATCCGTACAGCGGTGCGGCGATTGTGATGGACGGCAGGCTCGACAGTCGCGCCGAGATCTGCGATCGCTTGCAGGTCGCCGATGTCGATGAGTTGTCCGACGCGCAGCTGGCGCTCGCCGCGTACTCACGGTGGGGCATTGAAGCGGTCGCATACCTGCTTGGTGATTTCGCGTTCGGTCTCTGGGACCCGCGGACGAGAGAGATGCATCTGGTGCGCGACGCTCTGGGCATGAGAGGGTTGTCATTCACCGAAGGCCCCGGTTTCGTGGCATTCGCAAGCGAGCCACGGCAGCTGTTGCGAATCAACGGCATGGATTGCCGTCCCAACCTCGGATTTTTCGGCGAGTGGGTCGCCGGGCGCATGTCACATCCGTCGCAAACGATTTTCGCGGCCGTCGAGCGCGTTCAACCCGCTCATATCCTGACCTTCACTGCGTCCGGACGTAAGACGAGGCGATATTGGGATATCGATCCGCGCCAGGAGATTCGATACCGTGACGACCGCGACTACGTCGCACATTTCAGCAGTCTCTATCAGGCCGCCATCCGCGCGCGCCTCCGCAATCTCGATCGCGTTGGCGTGTTTCTGAGCGGCGGTCTTGATTCCTCTTCGCTGGTGGCCATGGCCGCGCGCCCGGACGCGGCCGATCATCCGGTCGCAGTGCGGGCGTACTCGCTGACCTGCGATGGCCTTCCCGATGGCGACGACGAACAATCAGCGAGGATCGTCGCGGATTTCTGCCGCGTACCCCTCAGGTGTGTGGCGTTTCGTCAGGCGGGGGTCAGCTTCTACGTCAAGCTGGCACAGACACTCGAGGACACGATTCCCAGCACGATTGGGAATGGTCGCGCATCTCTTGCTGGACACGCTGCAACCGACGGCTCCCGCGTGCTCTTCGATGGCACCGGCGGAGATGAATGGTTCAGCGGTGTATACCAGCACGCCGCCGACTTGCTGAAAGCCGGACGGCTGGTCGCCACGGTGCGACACCTTCGTGCGGCGGCCCGGACGGTCGAGGGCCACAGTGCACTGGAGCTGGCGAAATCAGCCGTCTGGACCCTCGTTCCCGACCGACTTCGACCACCACTCAAGCAGGTCCTTCCAAAGCGGGATCGGACGCCGCGTGGGTTCAATCGGGCATTCGCGGCACGCGTCGATCTCGTGGAACGGACATCCACACCGCAGCGAGATCGGCGGTTTGCGAGTATCGCGACAGGAACGGCATACGCGACCGCGACGCACCCGATCACCGCCTACGCGTGGGACGAGATCGGCCGCCACGATGAATTATGCGGGGTGGAACTTGCGGCTCCCCTCATGGACCGACGCCTCGCTGAATTCGCCATCGGGATCCCGGAGGAGCAGCGTTGGTCAGGTACGCGTTCGAAGCGTGTACTGCGGGACGCGATGACGGGACTGCTACCGGATTCGACCATCCATCGCCGAAAGGCGGATGCGGCCAGCGCGCAGCTCACGGAATTGAAATCGGTGCATCACGCCGGGCTGTTCGAGTCGATGGAGCTCGTCGAGGAGGGTGTCCTTGACCAAGCCGCCATCAGCTCGATGTACACCGAAATGGTCGATCTGTTCGCAGCCGCCGACACGCGCTATAAAATGCTCGCGGATCAGCTGTGGACGATTTTTCTTGGCGAGTGTATCTGGCGTGCGCTGTTTGGACCGAACGCGGTACGTATCGCATCCACGGAGCCCGCCGGTAATCAAGCGTTCGTTCATTAGCGGCAAACATCGGAGGTCGTGTGGAAAAGAAGACCGAGGGCGCCTCGCACGAAACTGACGCACGATCGCCACGACGCGCCAAGAAACCGTACGAGAAGCCCGTGCTTACTGAGTACGGGAGTGTCGCCAAGTTGACGCGCTCGACGGCCGGCTCAATTGGCGACGGAGGCGGCGGCGGCATGATGCGCGTCTGCCTATGAGTTCCACCCGCGATTAGCAGTCATTTGCAATGTCGGTTCAGCTGGACGAGCACCGCCAGCTTCTTGCCGATCGAAAGCGGGTCGATGCCCTCTCCCGCGCGATCGCGGCAATTGTCGCGCCTGGACACATCGTGCTGGATGTGGCGTCAGGCACAGGAATCCTAGGCCTTCTTGCCTGTCGAGCGGGGGCATCCCGTGTTTACTGCATCGAACAATCAGGCATCATCGAGCTGGCGCGCGAGTTGGCGCGAGCCAACGGATTCGCCGACAGGATGAACTTCGTGAAGGCCCCCTCATCCTGGGCCGAGATATCGGAACCCGTTGACGCCATCGTTTGCGATCAGATTGGCCATTTCGGGTTCGAAGCCGGCATTGTCGAGATGATCGCGGACGTGCGGTCCCGATTCCTCAAGCCTGGCGGTCGGATCATGCCGGCAGCCATTACTCTTCACGTGGCGCCGATCGAATTGCCAACGTTGCGCAACGAGCTGAATTTCTGGACGACCCCCGTTGCGGGCCTCGACGTGTCCCCGGCAGCCACTGTTGCGGTGAACAGCGGCCATCCGCTGTCGCTGTCGCCAGACGCGCTCCTCGGACCGAGTGCACCGGTGTACGTCATCGATTTGGAGACGGTGGTAGACGAGCCGATACACTTCTCCGGTAGCCTGATCGTCGATCGCCGCGGCACCCTGGATGGAATCGGAGGATGGTTCGTCGCCGATCTTGGCGCCGGCGTGAGGATGACGAACGCGCCCGGCGACCCGGATCGAATCGATCGTCGAAACGTGGTCTTCCCGATCGATCCTCCCGTCAACGTGCGTCCGGGTGACAACATCGAGGTCAGCATGCGGATTCGACCGAGCGACCTGCTCGTTCACTGGGTCGTCACCGTTCGCAACGGTGAGCACCGATCCAGTCACTCGACGCTCAGGGGAATGCTCCTGACTCGCGAGGAGCTCCATCGCACCAGCCCGCACTTCGTTCCACGTCTCACCCCGCGCGGAGACGCTCGGAGGACTGTTCTCGCGTTGTGCGATGGCGGCCGCACGCTGGATTGCATCGAGCGTGAGGTCTTCGGTCGGCATCGCTCACTGTTCCGCGATTACAGCGAGGCTCAGGTCTTCGTCGCGGAAGTTGTCACCCGCTATACGAATTAAGGTGAGCGCCGGTCGGCCCACTCAACGGTACCGATACACGTGGGGCGAATTGATTCTGGCGAGCTCCCGGCAACTGCCGGAATTGACGCGAAGTCTGCGTACGCCGGCGACGTTGCACCTGAAATGGACCCACGCTCCGGTCAATACGCGAACGTGTGAGTGGATTCACTCCTGGGTTGCGCCAGGGCGTGAGGTGTGGCTCAGGATTGGACGCGTCTCAGGCGGATACGTCTTCCGCTTTCGAGGATTCGCCGACTTCCACTGGTCGCCTGGTCAACGTGTGTTGACGTGTCACCTCCGCGCTCGAACACAGCTGAGCACCGTCCGCCACCTGCTGCTCGATCAGGTGCTACCCGCGATCGCGAGCGGAGAACACGGGAACGGCCTCCACGCGTCCGCCGTGGTGATTGGAGGCGTGGCCGTGGCGTTTGCTGGCAGAACGGGGCTTGGAAAATCGACGCTCGCCGCATCGTTTGCGGCGGCGGGATTTCCGGCGCTGACTGACGATTGTCTGATCGTGAAGGACGTGGGCGAACAGTTCGTTGCGGTGCCCACGTATTCGTCGTTGAGGCTGTGGAACGACGCCGCGAATGCAGTTGGGGATCTGGGGCGGCGCGATCGCGTCGCCGCCTATTCGCAAAAGATACGCGTGAACGGGTCGACGTCGAAGATTCCGTTCTGCGGAGATCCCGCCCCGCTTCGCTGCGTGTATTTGCTCAAGACGCGCGCGGCAAGACGCGGGGTGCTGATCGAGCCTTTGTCCGGACGTGATGCGTTCATGGCGTTGATCCGGCTCACATTTCAACTCGACCCCTACAATCGCACCCACCTGGCCAACGAGATGGACCGCCTCGCGCGGCTCAGTCGGGTCGTCTCCGTACGGCGGCTGCATGTTCCGCAGCGGCTCGACAATCTACCGTCGGTCCAGGAAGCCGTGCTCCTTGATCTGGAGAAGATTCAGGACGCTCGACGGATGCCGGCGGCAGGTTGACGTTGACGCGAACCAGCATGTCCGACGTTCGGAACGATCTGATTCGCTGCCTTCGTGACCCTCGCGACCGAGGACCCTGGTCGAACGATCTTCTGGCATGTGCGCGCGCGAACCGCGTCCATTTGCTGCTGGCGGATCGCGGAGGGGATGCTTCGCTGCAGGCCGATTTACGAGCGGCAGCCGTCGTCGAAGCGGCGCGAGATCGCGAGCTTCGCGAGGTGCTGGCCGCGCTGGCCGGCGTAGATGTCCGGCCCGTCCTGCTCAAGGGCGCTGTGCTGTCCCGAACGCACTACCGGCGTCCTGAACTCCGTCCCAGGACCGACACCGATCTGCTCATTCCCACCACCGCGCGCGACGCAACGATGCGTGTGCTCGTTGAGTTCGGGTACGAACACCTCGCCGAAACTGCCGGTCCCCTCACGACAGGCCAGTTCCATCTTCACAAACGCGACGCCGTCGGCGTTTTTCACGCGCTCGATGTCCACTGTCGAATCTCGAACGTCCGTGCGTTCTCGAACGTCCTCACGTACGCGGAGCTCGCGCGCGATGCACGTCCCATCCCCTCGCTCGGCCCCCTCGCCTGGGGTCCTTCGCCGGTTCATGCACTGATAATCGCGTGCGTACACCGTGTGGCGCACCATGGCAACACCGACTCACTGTTGTGGCTGCTCGACGTATCTCTGCTCGCACGTTCGCTGGAGCCACACGAACGTGATTGCTTCGCCGAGCTCGCTGGCACTCGCGGAATCGTCGCCGTGTGTCGAAGCACCCTTGCGCTTGCCGACGCGGCGTTTGGCGGTGTCGACGCAGAGTGGCTCGCCTCTCTCCATACCGAAACGGCCGAACCGACAGCCGCCTTTCTGCGGGGCCCGCTGCGTCAAATCGACATCCTGAAACAGGATCTGCTGGCGAGTCCGCGTGTGTGGCAACGCCTGCAAATCGTCGGTGAACACCTGTTTCCGAGCTCGTCTTTCATGTACGAGCGTTACCGGACGCAACGGAAATCCGCGCTTCCGCTCCTCTACGTGCACCGAATCGTCACCGGCATGCCCAAGTGGTTTCGACGCTGAACGCGAGCCGTACATAAAAAAGGGCTCGTCCGGGACGAGCCCTTCGTGCCTCGAATTTCTAAGGCGTCTTACGCGGTCACAAGCCGACGGAACAGCAGGCGCCGGGTGGGAGCGTAGCGAAACAGGCTCGTGATCAGGTGCCGGTGCTGGTTGAACTTCGCCGTGGCTCGGACAATCGGCATGACGCCGTCCGTCAGCGCGAGGTCGAACAGCGAATCGATCTCCGCATCCGACATACGCTGCGCAAGCATCCGGAGCGCAAGCTGCGTCTGGAACTCGGGGCCGAGCCGTTGCCGCCAGCGCTGCTGGTATACGGCGAGCCCGTCCGCGTCCAGCCGATTGCTGCGGAGGGCAGGAATCAGCGCCTCCGCCGCAAGAGTGGCGCTCACGAGGCTGTAGTAAATGCCACCGCCCGTCGTCGGCTTCACCAGGCCCGCGGCGTCGCCGACGACCAGCAGTCGCGACGCGAACGTCCGCGAAAGGGTGGAAAGCGGCAGCAGACGACGGCGCGGCTCGCCGACGAGCTCGGTTGGGATGCCCCATGAACCGGCCACACGGTTCACGAATTGGCGAAAAAAGAACGGCGCATCGCCTTCGCACATCAGACCGACGCGGACGAACGCTCCGGTCGGCCGGGTGACGGGCACCGTCCACGCAAAACCGCCAGGCGCCCAATCGCTCCCGAAGTACACCTCGACGTCCCCGCTCCGCCGCGCCGGCACCTCCAGCTGGGCGGAATTCAGCGACACCGTCGGCATGCCAAGCCCGAATCGACGCTGCATCCCGTAGCTGGCGCCGCATGCGAGCACGACCGCGCGCGCCTGTACGGTGTCGGCCCCGTCGATCTCGATGCGCATGCTCTCGGCCGTTGCGTCCAGATTCCGCACCCGCCGGCCGGCACACAGCCGCACGCCGGCGTCCACCGCTCGCTGCGCGATCGTCCGATCGAGCAGCCTTCGATCGACCACGTGCGCTTCAATCGATGGCGTGGTGTAGGAAATCTGGAAGCCGGCAGGAGAGACAAACTTCGCCGTCGACAGCGTGTTCAGAATGGAGGCACGGGACAGGTTGAATTCGCGGAACGCGTCGTCGGCGAGCACCCCGGTGCAGTGCACGGGCTGACCGATCTCGTTGTGCTCCTCGAACAGCGTGACATCGAAGCCGGCGCTGGAAAGGAGGGTTGCCGCGTGAAGTCCACCCGGTCCGCCTCCGATGACCGCAACGTCCAGCATCTACTGGGGTGTCTTTTCCAAATGTGGACCGAGCCCGTTCATTATAGAGGCCATCGATGGTTGATACGCGCCATTAGAATTTTCGCGCGCGCACTTCCCAGCGTCCACGGAATGTGATCCAGAACGAGACCGCCACGAGGAAGACGTCGAGACAGAAGGTCGCGTTCCGTACATAGATCGAATCGAGCCGGAACTTGCGTACGCGCGGCGTATCACGCGGCGCGTACACCTGCGAGAGGCCCGTGAGACCCGGGCGCACGGAATGGCGTTCGACGTATCCGGGAATCGAGTCGAGTCGCACGAGATTGCCGTTCCCACGCACTTCGATTTCGCCAGGCATCAACGGACGCGGTCCGACGAAGCTCATGTCGCCCCGGAAAATGTTGAACAACTGCGGCAGTTCGTCCATCGCCGTGGCGCGCAGTCCGCGGCCGACGCGCGTAATCCGTGGATCGTCTTCGCCCGCCTGTTGTGGCGGCAGCGTCGCGGCGTCGGGAACCATCGACCGGAACTTCAACGCGCGGAAGGCGACGCCGCCGCGCCCAACACGATCCTGAGTGAACATCACGGGACCGCCGTCCTCCAGTTTGATGGCAATGGCAATCAGCAGCCACACCGGCGAGGACAACACCAGGCCCGCCCCCGAAAGCGCGATATCAAACGCGCGCTTCAGCAACGCGATGCGACCTCTTTGAGGACGGTGTCATACGCGGCTACTTGTCGCGGACGGTCGAACTGCAGCGCGGCGCAACGCGCCCGTATGCCCATGGCGACGCCGCGCTCGCGATCGGCCGTCAGCTCGAGGATTCGCGCGCGGAGCGCTGACGCGTCGCCGGGGGCGACGACCAATCCGCAGTCATGCCGATGAATGATGTCGGCGACCTCGCAGTCCTGCTCCACGGCGGCGATGCACGGACGACCTGACGCGAGGACGTTGTAGACCTTGCTGGGAACGATCACACCGGCGAGCCCGCGCTTCAGCGATACCAGCGACGCATCCGCCGTCGCATAGGACTGATCCATCAGCTCGCGCGGTTGAAACGGCAGAAACATCACATTCCGAAGGTCCCGGCGCGCGGCCATGTCCTGCAGGTCCTTCTTCTTCGCGCCGTCACCAACGAATACGAAGACGACGTCAGGCCGGTCCCGGAGTTGCTCGGCGGCGTGCAGCACGATTTCGAGATTCTGTGACAGTCCGATGTTGCCGGCATGCAGCACGACAAACCGATCGACGAGCCCGTGCTGACGCGCGAACGGATTGTCGCGCGGGCCTGGCGCGACGCTGCGGCAGTCGGCCCAATTGTGGATAACGGTGACCTTGGATGGATCCGCGTCCTTCGCGTCAACCAGCCGCCGCTTCATCGTGTCGCCCAGCGCGACGATTCGGGTGGCCTTCCGGACAAGGAATCGATTTACCCGCGTCAGCGCCGCATCGACGACGTCGCTGTGAAAGTCTTCGAGCAGCGCCGCGACTTCAGGAAAGATGTCCTCGCAGAGAAAGACGAAAGGCGCACGTCCTCTCGTTGCGGCGGCAAGCGCCGCGAGGCCGATGATCGGTGGATCCGTCAGCGCGACGACCACGTCAGGCTTGCGGATCGCAAGCCCTTTCACTGCGGCCGACGCGAAATAGCTGACGTAGTTGGCGGCTCGGCCGACGAACCGCTGCGGATCGAGCGTCGACCCGGCCGCGCGAACGATATGAACGCCGTTGCGCCATTCCGATGACGGCAGTGAAGCCTCATAACGAAGCGGGTAGCCCGACACCACCGTCACGTCCCAACCATGGAGGCGAACGAGATCTTCGGCCAGCTCGGTCAGCAACTGGCCAGTGGCGCTCACATCCGGCCAGTAGGACCGATTGAAGAAGCTGACGTGCATGCCTCAGTGGGCAGATGGCAGGGACCCACCTGCCGGCTTCTCGAGCACGAGCGAGCCCATCACGAGCACGTCCATGTCGGTTCGCAGAAAGCAGTCCAGCGCCTCCTCGGGCGTCAGCACGATCGGTTCGTTTTCGTTGAAGGAGGTGTTGAGAAGGACGGGGACACCGGTCTGACGGCCAAAGGCCTGAATCAAAGCCCAATAACGAGGATTGCTTTCCCTGCTGACGCTTTGCAGGCGCCCCGATCCATCGACGTGCGTGACCGCTGGAATGACGTCACGCTTCTCCGGCCGCACGGGATACACCTGAATCATGAACGGGTCGTGAACCGCATCGACGAAGTAGTCGTGCAACGCCTCCACTGCGACCGATGGCGCAAACGGGCGAAACTTTTCGCGGAACTTGATCCGGGCATTGATGATGTCGCGCATATCACGCCGTCGTGGATCGGCGAGGATGCTGCGGTTGCCCAGCGCGCGGGCACCCCATTCCATCCGTCCCTGGAACCATCCGACCACTCGCCCGTTGGCAATCCGTGATGCCGTCCATTCACACAGCTGTTGCTCGTTCGAGATGGTCGTGCGGGTGCATTGCCGCGCCTCGACGTCGCTTCTTCGTGCGTTGACGGCCGCCTCGATATCGGCCTCCCCGAACTGCGGACCCCAGTAGCCGTGACGCATCTCGAACCGGTGACCGCCACCCTGCCGATGCCAGACGTGGAGCGCCGCGCCGAGCGCGGTGCCGTTATCGCCGGCGGCGGGCTGGATGTAAAGCTCGGTGAACGGAGTCTCGGAACGGACCTTTCCGTTGGCGACGCTGTTCATCGCGCATCCGCCGGCCAGGCACAACCTGGGACTGCGGACACGCCGATGCAGTGCGCGCAGAATCCTGAATGCGGCCTCTTCGTACACGCACTGCAACGACGCGGCAATCGCTTCGTGGCGTTCGTCGAGCGGCTCGTCTGTCCGACGTGCAGGGCCGAGCAGCGCCTCGAGTTTCGGGGTGAAGACCCTCCCGATCTCCGGCTCCCCGTCGTTCCACGTCATCGTCATGCCGCCCGACCAATGCGTGAAATACGACAAATCGAGACAGAGGTCGCCCTCATCGCTGACGTGCACGAGCTGACGAACCTTTTCCGCAAAAACCGGCTCGCCGTACGGAGCGAGTCCCATGACCTTGAACTCGTCGCCGTACTTCGGAAACCCGAGGAACTGGGTCAGCGCGAGGTAGAGCAGGCCGAGCGAGTGCGGGAAGAAGACCCGGCTCTGGATCGTGAGGCACGCCCCGCGGCCGACCCCGGTTGAGGTGCTCACGAAGTCGCCGAATCCATCGATCGCGCACACCGCCGCATCGTCAAATGGACTGGCGAAATAGCTGCTCGACAGGTGCGCAGCATGATGTTCCACGTAGTGCATGCGCGGAGCGACGTGCGACTCGTCCAGTCCAAGTTCGGTCGCGCAGAGCCGGGCAAGATGGCGAACGGACATCGCATTCGCCGCCCGGTCGCGAATCAGCGACGCGCTGGGGACGTGACGCAATGCGAACAACCCTTTGCGCCACACGTGCGCCTTCGGATCGCGCGACACCGCAAAGACGTCAACGTCACGTGCTTCGACCCCTGCGATGCGCAAGCACGCTCGAATCGCATCGCGCGGAAACCCCGCGTAGTGCTTGACGCGACGAAAGCGTTCCTCTTCGACAGCCGCCACCAGCTCACCATCGCGCAGCATCGCCGCCGCGACGTCGCCGTGGTACGCGTTGATGCCGAGGATGTTCATCAGAGGTGACCGAGGTCGAGCGCCGAGCAGACCCGGCGTCGCAAGGCCGCGACATCAAACTGCGTATTGACCAGCCGCGCCGCAGCCGCGCCCATGCGCATTCGCGCCTGCTTGTCGGCGAACAGGTGCACGATGGCAGCGAGAAGCTCGTCATCGTCGCCCGCCTCCACGATCAATCCATCGTGGCCGTTGGTGATGATCTCTTCCGCCGCTCCATGAACGGCGATACAGGGCGTCGAGGCACGCATCGCTTCGAGGTACACGAGACCAAAACCCTCATCCGGACTCGGCATCGCAAACAATGTTGCGTCGCGGTACAACGCCGCGAGTGTCGGCTCGTCGACACGCCCCAGGAACGTGATCGCATCGCATGTGTCCGCCGCCTTCTGACGGAGCCGTGCCGCGTCATCTCCGTCGCCGACGACAATGAGCTGTGCGTCAGCGATTGTTCGCCTGACCGACGGCCACAGTTCGATCAGGGTGTCATGCCCTTTGTACCGCTCCCGCGCATCCATCCGGCCGACAATGAGTGCAAATCGTCCCTCGAATGGGGCGGCGGTCACCCGCGGCATCGGCGGCACGCCGGGATGGCAGACGGTGATCGGCATCTCGCCGATCCACGGGTTTGCAATGCGGAATCGCACCGCCGTGTGCCTTGATATCGCGATCACTTTCCACGCCCGACGGAGTACTGCCTTCTGCAGGTGATTCAGAGGCGTCCATGCCTCGACTCCCATCAGCATCGTGACGAGCCGCGCGCCTCGCAAAACGAGCGGCAACGCCACCGGCAACAGCTGCAGATGCATCACTACCACGACGGTGTCAGCGGCCGGCGAAGCTCCATCGGTCAACCCGAAAGATCCAAATCGCAGCCGCCCCCCGCACGCGGCTCTGAATGTCGAAGCCGCATCGATACCCGCTGGTCGCGTGTAGTCATCAAGCGACCACACGTCTACCGTATGCGCGTCAAGACCGGCGCGTGATTCGACGACGCGAACCCACTGCCTGGTCATCTCAGAAATGCCGTCTGCTCCGCTCATGAGCGGTGTGAGAAAGACAAATCGAGCAACGCGCGCATTCCTTTCGACGGGAAGGCGCGACGCCTCAGCCCACGTGGACAGTGTCTGCGGCAATCGTTTCGTATTCGTTGATGAGAGCGGACGCCGCGTGCGGCCAGCTGTATTGCGATGCGACCAGCGAGCGACCACGGCATCCCATCGCGCGCGCGGCGGAGCGGTCCGATAAGAGAGCGTTCACGCCCGTGGCAACCGCATCCGGCGTCTGTTCGACCCAGAACCCCGCGTGATGGGATTCCACGTCCGGCCACGGACACGTTCTCGTCACCACAACCGGTGTCCCGGCTGCCATCGCTTCAGCGACGCTCATTCCGAAACTCTCCGCGTCGGAACACATCACGAGAACCGCGGCGGCATTCAACAACTCTTGCTTGCCGGCATCGTCCACCCTGCCGGTCCACGTCACCGCGTCGCCAAACGCGGTGAACAGCGGGGCCACCTGCGCCCGATGGCCGTCCTCGTCAGGACCCGCAATCACCAGGTGAGCGCCGGGGTGCTGTTGCACCACGCGACCGAACGCAGCCGCGAGCAGATCGAGCCGCTTGATCGGATGGATCCGTCCAAGGAACAGAACAAGCGGTGCTTCAACTGGCACCTTGAACCGTTCACGAGCCGCGCGTTGGTCGACGGTACGGACGCGGGGCAATTCGACGCCATTAGGGACGAAGGCGACGCGACCAGGGTCGGTAAGGCGTGTCAGCTCCTCGAACTCGAGCTGCGACGTGGCGTGGAGCCGGGCGGCATCGCGAATAACGCGACGATCGGCGAGCGGGTAAACGAGTCGCTTGCGCCATGCGTCGTGCGCCAGTGCCGCAGGTGCCAGCATGCCGCGCGGCGACAACACATACGGCCGCAGGTGATGCCGTGCAGCCGCCGCCGCACTCCATACCGCGGCATTCCACAGGCCATGAATGTGCAGGACATCGGCGTCGCGCAATTCCGTTGCGACGACGCTGGAAAAGGAAGGGGCGTAAAAGATCGATCGCGGCCAGGCTCGGCAGCAGTAACGGACCGGAATCCCCTCGTATTCTCCGCGCGCGATGACCTCTTCACTGACTTCGCCGTCCCCATTGGCACTGGTGGTGACGACCCGGACGTCCGCGCCGGCATCCCGCTGTGCGCGGCAGAGCGCGAGGATACTGCGAGGCGGGCCACCGTAGACGAATGCCGGCGCGAAATACGCGCACACGTGGACGACGCGCACGGTCATTCAGGCTGTCGTGTCGAGGACGTGATCGGCCAGGCCTGTCGTCAGGTGCTGAACACGGCGCATCAGCAGCCACTGGTCGATCAGATATACGAGCCCACCGAGGTACACCATCAGCGTCACCGTTCCGCCGAGCGTCTTCGCCCATGAACGTTCGAACAGGTACAACGCCAGCCAGAACATCACTGTCGTCACCGCCACCGCGAGCTCGCGATGACGAATGACGCTTTGCCAGAACTGAAACGCAACACCGAGCAGGAACCCCCAGACGATTGCCGGAACGAACATCCAGGGGAGTCCATAGTCGACGTACGACTCCGCCGCATACCCAAAAGCGATACTCGTGTTCGACTCACTGCCCGCGACGTTGGCGCCGGCGTATTTGCGAACGAGCTCACTATCAGAGATCAGTTCTGGCTTGTCCGGGTAGAGGAACCGCGGTGTCACAAGATGAGTCACGGCTTCCCACATGAGGTCGCCGTCAGTGTGGGGAACGGAGGAGGGAACGCGGTCGAGCGCCATGCCGGGATACTTGATGGCCCACAACCGATCGATCAAGCGCGTCGCGGCGTCGCGGTAATCGGCCGCAGCCTGCGTCAACAGCCCCGTCGACAACGTGCGCGCCCGATCGAATCGTTCGATGCGCGAGTTCGAGAGCAACTCGTCGTCGATCTCCTGGCGTATTTGGCCGCGGACAGACATCCAGATGAGACTCGACAGCCCGAGAACGACGGCCAGCATGCCCGCAAATGCCCAGTGCCGCATGTCGCGCCGGTCGAATACCTCCAGGATCGCGATGCCGGCCATGATGATCGGCTCGCGGAATCCCGCAAAGTAGCCGGTGAAACCGACGGCGACTTCAATCGCCATCAGCATCGCAAGTTTTTGCCACTGAAAGCTGGGGCGCGTGAACCGCCGCGTGAGCACGAACAGCAGCCCGAGGTGCGTGAACGTGATCGCGAGAATCGCCTGCGTAAACATGGGGTATTTCCAGGCGAGTTCTTGGACCACGCCCGTGAGCAGCAGCGACGCGCCATAAGCGATGTAGAGAAGTTTGGCCGACACCGCGCGCACAGGCGCGTCCGGCGACGGTGCAATGCGCCGACGGGTGAGCACGATGCCGTAGAACATCGCAACGGCGAGACACGCGACCCAGCCGAGGCCGATCAGCATCATGCGCTGCCAATCGGTCTGATACATCGCCTCGAGTTCTTCACCCGTCAGGGTCGAATAGAAAAGACCGATCGTGACCTGCATCCACTGGTATGTCAGCGCCAGAGCCAGAACAGGAGGGCCTTCAGCCGTCGAAAGCAGCGCCCAGATCAGGAGGAGGACGGCGACGGCGAGGCCAGCGATCCAGTAGCCCGTCCAGGAGACCGCAAACATGACCAGCGCGGCCCGTATCAGCATGCGTATTCCCTCACGTGGGCCTTTGCTCGGAGAAGAGAACTTGCCAACGTGTGGTGGTAGTGCTCGAAGACATAGAGTGCGCCAACCACCTGCACCGGCCCCGCCCCGTGCTCGAAGAAATCACGCAGCGTTGATTCGACGCGTGCGCGTCCAAAGATGTCGCAGCTGATCGAACCGTTGCGGAGAATCGTGGTTTCGATTCGTGAACGTTCATCCGCCTTCGACCAGCTCCGGTCGTCGGGATGATACGAGCGCTCCGGGACTACAACCGGCATACCCAATTTGCGGGCACCGCGCAGCATCCGTCGCCACGCGAACCGCGCCGCGCGCGTCATCTGCCACCGCACGCGTGATGCCTGGAGCGGCACACCAGTCTGTTGATTGGGGATGCGCGCGAAGTATTCCGGGTAGGTTGAAATGAGCCAGTGTTCCCGCCAGCGATGATCCTTCCGCCACCCTGCAGGAATTCGCTGGCACATTTCGAAGAACGGGTAATCGACGAACGGGCGCCTGACGATCGCGTACGGGCGTGCCGCTGCCGTGATTCTGTTGGTCGACTGCGGCAACTTATGCTCGTATGGCGCAAACCGCGCCGGGCCGGGAGTGACCCGAATCAGCTGTTCGGCCAACGACATCGCCTCATCAGAAGGAAGCGACAACGCCCCACCGTAATAGGGCATCGTGCTGAGAAAATCGCGCGCTTCGCCTATGAAGTACAGCGTCGAGCCCGCTACCGCATCTCCGATGTATCCGCTCAAAAGCACATCGAACGCCGAAGGCAGCCGCTGCAGAACTTCTGTGTGCATCAGGTCTACGAGATCCATCAGTCCGTCGGTGTCGTGAATGCGTTCGGTTCGACGCTCGAGCCAACCGTCTGCATACAGTGGAAACAGTTCCCATTCGGCATCGCCCGCGCGCGCCACACGTTCTGCGATGCGGACATCGTCCGCGTGCGGGACGCCATACGTAAGTGCTCGTAGACGCTGCTTCTGGTGCGACGCTTCGGCGAAAATCGCGCGGCTGTCGAGACCGCCGCTCAGCGTCAGTCCGGGTGACCGGGCGCCCTCGAGACGACGGGAGATCGCTGCGCTCCACAGCGTTCGCGTTTGCTCGAGCAGTTCAGGTTCGTCGGTCGCATCGCCATCCCGCAGTTCCGCCCACGTCCAGTAGCGTTTGGCCGTGACCCTTTCCTGCGTGATGTGGACGACGGTTGCGGGCGGCGCCATGTCGATGTTCTGAATGTTGGTTCGGCCACCGAGACGGAACCCGCCGAAGGTCACCGCTTCACGAATCGCTTGAGGATCAGGTTCCGCGGTCACTCCTGGCGCCATCAGCAGACCGCGGACTCCCCCACCAAAGGCGGTGCCGCGCGGCGACGAAGCGACGTACAACGGAAGCGCTGCAAATCGGTCGTTCAACAGGAGCAGCGAACGCGACCTCGGACTCCACAGCGCAATCTGATATTCGCCGTCCAGATCGGCAATCGCTCGGGGACCTTCGACCGTGATCGCTTCGAGCAGCCGCGAACGAAACGCGAGCGTGCGGCTCTCCGCTGCTCCGCGCATGCCGCCGTGAGAAGGCCAATCGAAAGCTTCGCCCGTCATCCACAGGCAGGAGCCGTCCGCGCGGCGCGCAGGGTCTCGGGAGAATTGCTCGTGGGCGACCGGTCGTTCGAGAACGCCGATGCCGACCATGCCCGACGTCCAGAAGGCAACCTGCTCCGCCTGATTGACCCGCAATACGGCGGCCATCGATTCAAGCACCGCTGCGATGTCGCGTGTATCCGTCGAGAACCAGCCGAACAGCATCAGGAAGCCTGCGTCCGCACCGTGGACGCGACGAGATCCGAGCGAGAGGCGAATACGTCGGCCCACTCGGATGCGAACCGGCTGCGACTGAACCCGCGCTCCCATGCGCGTGCCTCGTCGCCGGCGCGGCGAGCGCGCTCGGGGTCGCTCAGGAAGTATTCAAGTCCTTGTGCAATCGCGGATGCGGTGACCTCGCCGCAGATCCACCCGTCGATCGTGTGACGCACCATTTCCGGCAATGCGCCGCTTCGCGTGACGACCGATGGCAACCCGGCATGTTTCGCCTCGAGCGTCGTGACCGTGAATCCCTCCTTCTGCTCCAGTCGCGACGGCAGGCAATGGACGGATGCCGTCGCCATTAGTGCGGGGACATCCTCGCGAAGACCCAGGAAACGGACGCACCCTGTAAGGTCCGGCTGCTCGGCGCGTGCTCGGACTCGGGCGCGATACCCGGCGTACGCAGGGTGCTCCCATCCCTCAATGTCGCCGACGATATCGAGACTCACGCCCACATTGGATCGCCGCAATTCCGCTATGGCCTCGAGCAGAAGGTCCACGCCTTTTTGCGGAATGATCTGACCAACGAAAATAACGCGCCCTCGCACGGGCTGACGCGGAAACCACGCGTGAGATCGTCGGGGAACGGTGTTGTAGATGACGCGCGATTTCCGCTCGGCAATGCCATGCCCGAGAAGTGCCTGCTCGATGAAGCGCGAATTTGGTGCGTACTGGTCGACGCAGCAGTCGATCACGTAACGCCAGAGGTACCGGTAGAAACGTCCTGATTCGGGAGCGTTGCCGAGGCGGAGTACGACGCGGACACCGAAGCGCCGCAAAAGCCAAAGCGCAGGCGCCGAACGCACGACGGCGTTGAATTCCGGTGCGAACACGTGGGTCGGCCGGAACCGCCGCGCATCGGCCAGCAGGTCAAGACTGGTGCGGAAGACGTCCCACGCTGCCTGCAGCCGCGCACCCAATGTCGCCCGTCGGCGCAGTTCGTACCAGTAGTAGCCGGTCGACCAGCTCGCTCCCAAGTCGTCGGCGAGATCCACGACGCGACTACTCTGCCAGGAGTTGACGATGCAGTGCACAGCGGCGCCGCTTTCACGAAGGGTCCGGAGTACCTCGAAGGACATCCGTTCCAATCCGAATACAGACACCATGTTGCCCATCGTGGCGATGACCCGCGGCGGCCCCTCGCCTGCTCCCCGGCGAGCCTCACGACGTGTCGTCACCCGATCGGCGCCGCGACGAATCCCTTCGGCTGCCCTCTCGAACGAGAACGCTGCTGCTGTCTGACGGCATGACTGCCGGGTGATCACGCCTCGACCCACGCCTTCTCTAACGCGGGACAGTGCGCAGATAAGGCTGTCGATATCGCGGGCCTCGTGGACCGCACCTGAAACACCTTCGCGAATCAAGTCAGGCGCACTTCCCACCCGGTTCGAGACAACGCACGGCGTGCCGCACGCCAGCGCCTCGCTCACCACAAGCCCCCATGTTTCAGACTCGCTCGGCAAGGCCAGGCAATCGGCCGCCGCAAGGACGGACGGCATCGTCGATTGATTGACAAAGCCACACCACGTCGCGCGGACGCCGAGTTGCTGGGCGGTCGCACGCGTTTCCTCCATCAGCGGACCGTTGCCAACCATGGCAACGGTGACGTGACGGTCCATGCGGGCGACGGCTGCCACCAAGTCGGCGGCGCGCTTCACGGCGCTGAATTTGCCTGCGAAGACGATCAGGAAGTCGCCCTCGGAGGCTCCGAGCCAGCGACGCATGACCGAACGCGACTCGCCGTTGACGGCCGCGGAGGACAGCGCTGCCACGTCGACCGCATGGGGCGAATCGAAGATCAGCGGCTCGGGAACGCCGAAGTGACGCAGGTATTCGCGGCTGCGCGTGCCGACGCTGAGATAGCCGTCGAACATCTTCAGCGCCATCCGCGTGCGCAGCGTCCAGAGATGACGACGAGGACCGACGGGACCGCTGACGAGATTGCTATCGCCCCGATACAGCACCGGAATGCCGCTACGGCGGCAGGCCGCGACAGCCCGCAGGTAGTAGGCCGAATGCCAGCCCGGCACCACGACGACGTCGGGCCGCGTCTCCGCGATCGCGGTTGCGACCGACCCCACGTCGGCGCCGCGAAAACTCTCCGAGTCGAAACGACGGTCATGCGCGGGTGGCTGAAGGATGCGGTGCGGGTAACGATCAGTAAGTGTCACATCCCACTCAAAGGACTCACCGAAGCCGACACCCTGCTGGTCGGGCATCGGTGTTGACGCATACAGAACCGTGAGGTCGATGTCTCGCCGGTGTGCGGCGATATGGCGGAACAGCGGCGCCATGTACTGCACTGGGTGGGTCTGCACGAAAGTGACGCGGCAACTCATCGTCACGCTGCAATCCGGTCGCAGAGACCGGCGAGCCGTCCGGCAAGAGCGCGTGCCGACCACGGCTCGAGTGCTGACCGGTTGATCGACACGTCGCTACCCGCCGTGCGAATCAACGCGTAGAGCGCTTCGGCAATACAGCCCACCAGGCTCTCGACGGGACGGCTCTCATCGAACGTAAATAGATGGGCGGCCGGCGGTGGCGCCGCCATTTTCAGCATCTCGACGACGGGGCTTTCGCGACGATAAACGGCTAGCATCGGTCGGCCGGCCAGTAACGCGGGAAACACTTTGCTCGGCGTGTAGTGCGGCTCCGAGCTGCCGAGGAGCAGCAGTGCGCTGGCCTGCCGCAGTGCGTCGAGCGAGTCGAGATAATCGAGTCGCGCGGGATGCTCGTAGACGAGGTGTTCAACCCCAAGCTCCCTCGCATGCGGAATGACGCGCGCTTCGGCGCCCGTCGACTGGTTGCTGGTTCCGAAGAAGTAGAAGCGGACGCGATCGGCAAGCGATGGATCCCGTTCAATCAGGGCGCGCGCGCTGGCGAGGACCGCGCGCAGCGTGGCCAGGCCGAGTGGAAGCAATGTGCCGGTGTAGCAGATGTTGATGCGGCCGTCGTTCGGAATCAGGTGGTGGGACGGTTGCCGGCGTGTAATGGCATCCAGGTCGGCTGGATCCCAGCCAATCGGGATCTCCGCCGCAACGTGCGACGAGAAACCGCTCCGCACGAACGCGTCCTGATAGGTTCGCGCGGACACCGCGGTAACCGCATCAGCGGCCTGCAGCACGCGTGGCTCCAGACGCCGGGCAAGCGCGCGCGTCGCCCGGCTTTTGGCATCGACGGCGCCGCCGTTTCCACCGCCAACCTCACTGCCCCACGCGCCGACCCACGGATCCTGGTAATCGAGGATGAACGGCACCTCGAAACGCCGTTTGAACATCGGCCCGAGCATCGCGGGATAGGTTGGGTAGATCGTGATGAAAAGCGCATCGAAGGCGCGGGCGCGGTGAAGCGACCATGCGGCGCGGCCAAGCCCAGGCAACGCGCGCAAACCGAGGTCTCCGAGACCGAAACGGCGCGTCACATGCGCCGGTATGGCCCGCGTGCGGACCACCTCGAGCGAGGGCGGCACCAGCGCACCGAGCTCCGGATCGATCCGCCCTTCGTAATCCTGTTCGGCAACGGTCAGGACGGTCGGTGTCCAGCCGTACGACGCCAGATGCGGTGCGAGCAGGCGCACCCGATGTGTGCCCGCACTGCTATCTGGCGGAAAGTGCGGCGAGATCATCAGCAGGCGTCTGCTGTCAGGAGGCACAGAGTCGGAGATAGAGGTGTTCGTACTCGTCGACAATCGCCTGTGTGCTGAAGCGGCGTTCGGCGGCCGCTCGGCATTCAGCGCGATCGAGTTCGCCGAGACGGCAAACGGCGGTCATCATCTGCTCGGACGTGTCGCACACGAAGCCTGTCAGGCCTTCGTCAATGCCTTCGGGAACCCCTCCTCGTCGAAATGCGAGGACAGGCGTTCCGCATAACAAGGCCTCCGGGAGGACGACAGGAAAGGGTTCTTCCCATTCGATTGGCAAGAGAAGCGCTGCGGCGCGTCCAAGCAGCGCGTTCTTCTCGCTGTCGTCGACGGCGCCGATGTAGGAGACGAGATCGCCGTCGATGGCGGGCTCGATTTCGGTCGCAAAGTACGCGCGCTCTTCAGGAAGCGTCGAAACGTTGCCCGCAAGGATCAACCGCCGTTTCAGCCGGCGGGCAACAGCAATCGCGGTGTGCGCCCCCTTGCACCGTTCGAGTCGGCCCAGAAACACCAGCGGCGCGGTACGGGCGTCGACGTCGGTACGGCAGATGTACTTCTCCGGTGAGGCACAGTTGTAGATGACGGACCACGTGCCGCCACCCGGTTTGCCGGTATCACGAATCGCCGCGCTCACCGCGGTGTAGTGCAGACGGCGGGCGCCGAGTGAGGTGGCGCGACGCATGTTCTGCGGATTCACCGTCCGCATATAGGTCTGCACTTTCGGGAGGTCACGGCTGAGAATCGTCGTCAGATACGCAAGCCGTCCGAAGTTGTGGACGAGATCGTATGAATGTGGCCGGCTCAGGAACCGGCCCGTGACCACCATCGTGTTTCGGGCATTGCTCCAGCGCGTCCACTCGCCTTCGTTCCCGAATGGCTCGGCGGTCCCGGCTGTCCTCGACCCCGGCGCCGCCCACAACGTGACCTCGTGCCCGCGATGCACCAGTTCGTTTGCGAGGTCGGCGACAACACGTTCAATTCCGCCGTAGTGCCGCGGAGGCACCGGAATGAGCGGGTCCATGATCAACAGGATTCGCATTACCCGAGCGCGGCGCGGAACGCGGCGAGGAGGACTCCCCGGTCGTCGGCATGTTCCCAGTGCCATCGCCTCTGCGCGGCGGCCCTGGCCTGGTGGGCAGCCACGCATCGCAGATTCGGATCGCCGTCCCAGCGTTGAAGGATGGTGGCGAGCGCGTCGATGTCGCCGGGTTGATACAGCGTCGCAGCGGCTCCGAGATCCGCTGCGAGACGAGCCTGCGCCGGCGTTGCCGTCAAGAGAACGGGGGTTCCAGCCGCGAGATACGTGAAGATCTTGTTCCCGAGACACAGGCGATGGTTGAGGACCGCTCCATCCTCGGTAGAGACGCCGAGATCGTACCCTTGTGCAAGTTGGATCATCCGATCCGGCGACTCGGGATCGTGAAACACGATCTTCAAGGATGGTGCGAGACGCGCCTGAAACCGTGCGAGACCCTCCGCATACGCCTGGATAGGTCGTGCGCGGAGGTGAAGCTCCGCGGTGATTCCGCACCGCCCAACGGCCGCGATCACGTCGCCCAGTCCACGTCCGGGACCGAGCGTCTGGCTGAACCAATACAAGCGCAGCGGCCTCCGGCGGCTTGAGGACTCGGCGAAGTTGATCGAAAACGTGTTGTGAATCGGCGCCGGGCGGACGTTGTACTTTGCCCAATACGCGTCGGCAATCATCGGGCTGCCTGCGGTGAGAAACGTCGCCTCCGGCAGCACGTCGGATTCGATACGCTCCGCCAATGCGTGAGCGAGTGCGCTACCCTCGCCGGCCTGCTCTGCCGAGTGAAAGTCCTCCAGGTCGAGACCGAATCGCACGCCAAGCCGCCGCGCCCCGCTCGCGACCGCCGCCAGCGCTCCGGTCGTCCCGCCGTATACAAAGTCCGCAGGCTCAGACGCAATCGCCGACACGAGCTCGTCGTGCATCCGGCTGTAACCGCGAATGGCGATCGCGAGTGGCACACGAGCGGCCCCGGCCACGAGCGCCGCGGCCTGTGCTCCGCGGAACCGCACGCCGCTCGACACCTGTGTGCGCCGCGCGCTCACCCGGTCGTAGTCGATCACCTGCCATGCCCACGATCGACGGTTCCTGACGCATACATCGGCCTGCCAGGCCCAGTTCACATGCCGCGTGCTGACGACACGAACCTGATATCCGGCGTCGTGCAGTGCATCCGCCGCTTTCAACATCCGCGGACACGTTGATAGATGGCCCGCGGTCACGACGCATACGCGTGGCTTCATGAAACGCCCGCGTGCCATGAATGCACTAGGCGGTGTGCCAGTTCGACGTCACCAACGGCGTCGAGCATCATGAAACGCGGTATCTGGAGCGGGTCGCATTCCGGCGTCGCAAACGACGCCCCTGTGGAGAACGCAAGGTCGAACCTCGCATCACGCACAAGAGTCACTGTCTCGGAGGTGTAATCCTCGAACACATTTCCGTACGGGTACGCGAAAGCGGTCACACGCTTTCCAAGCACGCGCTCCAGCGCGGCCCTGCCCTCCGCGATCTCGCGCTGCTGGTCGTCAACCGGCGCGAGCGCGAGCGTCGGGTGCGTCATCGTGTGCGCGCCGATTTCGATCAACGGGCTTGCTGCCAGCCGTTGCAGTTCTTCCAACGTCAGCGGCCGATGCGATTCGATTTCTTCCAGCGCTGTTGCAGTCGCTTCGGTGAGCGCGCGCCACTGCTGGTAAGGCAACGTACGCGCTTTGAGAACCGCTGCCTCGCCTTGGCGCCGGCACAAGGCGTCAAACCAGAAATGCCGGCGTTCGACCACGGGTGCCGCCGAGACGAACACCGTTGCTGGCATCCCGTAACGTTCCAGGATAGGCAGTGCATGCTCGAGAACGCCACGATAACCATCGTCAAATGTGACGATGACGGAACGACGAGGAAGGTCGCGTCCGTTCCGACGCGCTTCGCGAAATTCGGAGAGCGAGATCGCGTTGCAGGCGTTTGCAATCAGACGGCAATGCTGTTCGAACGTCGCCTTGGTTACATGCAGATCGCTGAACGGAACCGAGTCGTCCGACCGCCGAACGCCGTGGTAACAGAGCACGGCGACACCCGGAAACGCCGAGGCCGACAGACGGTGATGGTAGTAACCGACCGCGAATAGCGATTGCTTGATCGCCCGTCGTAGCCAAGGGGCGTGGCGGGGGGTGAGCATCACCGCGTTCGGCATTCGATCGTTACCAGAACGGGGTACCGCGGATCGTGAGCGTCAAGTTCCGCCGCGGCCAGCTCCTCGACCGCGACTCCATACATCGCTGCGGCCGCCGCGAGGCAGTTACCGTGTGATTCCACTCGCGTCTCGCAATCGGGCCAGACACGGTCCGTGATCACCCGCCAGCCGTCGGCGCTCGCATGCCAGTAGTCAGCGACGTCGGGCGTGAGCGGCACAAAGCCGGGCACCGTGGCGAGGATGACGCCGCCTGGTTGGACGATGCGACGTGCGTGGCGAAGCGCCATCTCGAGATCCCGCAGGAAACAGAGCGTGTTGGGCAGCAGAAAGCAGTCGTAACTGCCGGAGGGCACCATGTCGGCGGCCGCCAGGTCACACAAGTACGTGGGATGAAACGCCGGGTTGATGTCCAGTGTATGCATCACCGTTACGTCGCTGCCATAACGGCGCACGTGGTCGGTTGTCTGGATCTCGAGCACGCGGCCGCAGATAAGCGCGCGGCGTGCCGACAGGAACTTGTCTACGTAGTACCGATCGATCGGCGTTCCCCGGTCGAACCCGTACATCTGCGACAAAGGCGTTACACGTCGCAGGTTTCCCCATGAAGGACGCTCGAGCCCGCGCGTAACGGTTCTCGCCCACGTGGTCCACTTTGGACCGAGCAGCGCTTTGATGGCCGTGCCCCCAATCATGCGGCGTACATCGCGAGGTAATCGGCGGCCACGTCGTCCATCGTGCGCACTGGTGTCAGCTTGCTCCGCCATCCATCGACGCGCGCAGGATTGGCAGCGAGCTCTTTGAGGATCGCCGCCAGCGCCCGGACATCACCTGCCGGGTAGAGACGTCCGTTGACGTCGTCGCGAACAAGCTCGGACAACGCCGGGATCGCCGAACCGACGACAGGCACGCCAGCGGCATTGGCTTCGAGTGCGATCGTCGGTCCGCCTTCGACAACTCGAGACGGACAGCAGATGACATCCACCCGTTCGAGCAGAGTTCGAACGCCTGCAGCGTCGAGCTCGCCGCCGAACGTGACCCACGCGTCCGCACCGACAATTGACTTCAGGCGCGTCACGACGGTGTGTTCGGTCACGTACTGCACCGGCCCGTGAAACTCGAATCTGATGGACGCGGACGGAGGCACGAGCGCTATGGCACGCGCGAAGTCGTCCACGCCCTTGATTGGATCGAATCGACCAACATAGGCGACGGTCAGCGGTGAACCGGTGCGACGCATCGGCGCTGGCCCTGGAGTGAACCGCGCACCGAGGCGGTTCAGCGTGATCTTCGCCGGCGGCGCTCCATTGGCAATCAGCACATCGCGGGCCCATTCGCTGAGGACGACGAAGCGATCGACCACATCGAGCATCTCGTGCTGCGCGGACTGGTTGTGGGTAATCAGGTTCGTCATGCCGAGGACCGTTCCCAGTCTCCCCGGCAATCGACCTGCGATCGCGCCAATCGATGGCGGCATCAGTGCGGCTCCGACGGCTATCGGTACAGCGACGCCGCGGTGCTGCAGCTGGCAGGCGGCGCATTTTCTCGGCCGCACCAGGCCGTCGCACAGCTTCGAACCCCAGCGCATCATCGTTCCGCGCTGGCAGGTGAACCCCAAACTGGCGGCATGCGTGGTCGCGACCACCGTCGCTCCGATCTGTTTCGCGGCGCGGAGCTCGGCGAGGCCGAGGCCCGTCACGTAGGTGTGGACGTGGACGACGTCCGGCGCCGCGCGGCGAAGCCACTCGTGAAACAGTTCGGCGCCGCGAACGACGACTCGCCCTTGAGCCTCGTCGCGGGTGACCCGCGGCGGAATCGGGTATCGATATACCTTGACGCCGTCCAGGGCGTACGTCCGCTCCCGCTGCCCCAGTGCTTCAGGCGCCGCGATCAGCACCTCATGGCCGGCCGCGCGCAGTCGCTTCGCCAGCTCGGATACGTAGATCTCGGTACCACCGTTCGACGTTGGGAGGTACCAACCCGCGGCTTGAACAATGCGCAATCGAGTGCCGGCTTCTTACGCGGGCTTGCCCTTGGCCCGTCGAATCACGGATCGAACCGCGCGTACGGCCGTGTTTGGAAGCCACGGCGAATCAAGTCTGCTTCCATATGGAAGCGCGCCTTGACGCGTGCGCGGCCGCTTCAGGCGTTTGTACTGTGCGAAGAGCGCCTGATACGCGTCGGTACGCTCGCGAACATCGTGATGCGCGTGGACGTAGGCCGTCGCTGCCGCGCTCATCGATTCAAGCTGCTGCCGATTCGCGTGGAGCGCCGCGATGGCGTCGGCAAAGGCTGCGCAATCCCCCACCGGCGGCATGAGCCCGGTGACGCCGTCTGTGAGAATCTCAACGACGCCGCTTTCGACACGGCTGACGACCGGCACAAGCCCGACGCTCATCGCCTCGAGAAGGGCGACGGGCACGCCTTCCCATCGTGTCGGCAGCACGAACACATCGTGTTCCGACGCGATGTCCATCACTTCCTCTTGCCTCTTTGTGCCAAGGAAGCGCACTCGCGAAGATGTCCACGCTTGCCGCACCGTCTCCTCGTCCGGTCCGCTGCCGACGATCGTCCACTGCACCTCGACGCCACGCTCGGCCAGAATGCGATCGATTGACGGCAGATCGAGGACGCCTTTCTGACGGTGTTCCAATCGGCCGGCGAACAGCATCCGCAATTTTCCATGTACGGGTGTCCGACGTCGCGGAGAATGCGGCATTCCGTACGGCAGGAAGTAAATGTCGTTCGACCGATGTGGCAATCGTTCTTTCAGCCGCCGTTCCATCGTCCGGCCGTACACGACGAACGCGTCGACGACATCCTCGTGGCGCGCGGCGAGGTCGTAGTAGTAGTCCGTGTCGGCGTGCAGAACCTGGACGACCGCCCTGCCGCAATCACAGGCCGATGCCATCGCGAGTTCCAGCAAATCGTTGGCGACAAGGATGCCTTCGCCCACAGGAATCGCGGCGTGCAGCCGTCGCACGACCGCGTAAAGGTTTTCGACGGGCGTCTTGAATTCGAACGTCGCCTGATAGTCCGCGTTGAACCTTCCGTCGAATCGATCATCGGTCCAGAGCGGGTTGTGCGTCAGAATCACGCCATAGGCGAAGCCGTCGGGCCTGCGGTGCCTGTACACACCTTCGACAATATTGAGCGCGCCTCCGAGCTTGTCCGGAAGCACGGAGACGACGCTCGGCGATGTCAGGGTCGCCATGCTCGCACCGTGGCGACCCAATTCAGCGATGGATCCTTGAAGGGCGACTGCACCTGCGAGGAGTGCCACGGAAGCGGTGTCAGCGCGCGCACATCGAAGACATACCCGGCGGCAGTCAGAAGATCGAACATCGCGCCGGTCTTCCGTCCTCCAGCGTTCGATTCGTGGACTTCCACCAACATCGCCCGTACGTGACAGAGGCGATCGATGCAGTCCTCGAGTACGCAGAGTTCGGCGCCCTCAACATCGAGCTTCAGCAAATCCACTGGTTCATCGAGCCAGTCGCGCAGTCGCACTGAAGCAACCGGCAGCACCGGCCCCTGCACGGGCTCGGCGAGTGAGGCGATGGCACCTGAGTCCGTCCCTTCACAGATGAACTCCAACGTCCCCGCAGCCGTCCATACTGCGGCCTGTTGGATGTCCACCTGCTCGGTCCCATCATTGGCGGCGAGATTGCTGCGGCAAATGGACGCAAGCCGAGGATCGGCTTCGAAGGCTGTCAGCTTCGCGTGGGGATGGCGACGCTTGAAGTAGATCGAGGCCAGCCCGATGTTCGCGCCGCAATCGAGGATGCGCGGCGACGGCACGTCGCTGTCAAAGTACAACGACTGATGGATGAAGATGTCATCCCACTGCGGCCACGTCGACATCGCGTCGACGTACTCGAACCGATACGGCGGCACCGCAATCTGCCCGCCGCGTCTGCGCGGCTCGTGCACGGCTCGCCATTCGAGTTGCTGCAGCACGGCGCGCTCCGGCGTCGGCCAGATGTCGTGCCGCACATCACGCGCAAGACGACGGAAATGCGCCAGCAATGGTCTACGCTCGCACCACCGGACGCGGTCGGCGTGCGTTGACTTCGTCGGGTCGTTGCAACGTGACTTCCTCGGCGCCGTCCAGCCAGGCGTCCACCGCCTCGACACCCTGCGCGAAGCTGTGATCCTGATTCGACACCTCGTACTTCCAGGCGCCGAATCGTCCGCGGCTATACACGTCCCGCGCCCGAAGCATCGTCTGAATTCCTTCAAGACCGCGGTCCCGGTTAAGCGACGGGACCGGGTACCCATATTCGAGGCGCCGGTGCCACGTGTGGTGCACTTGCTCTTCCGATGACACCAGAGACGTTGCAACGAGGCCGCTGACGACATCGGAAACCACCCGATGACTGTCAACCGGGCAATGTGGCGACTCTGACACTTCGGCCATCAGCGACCACTGTGTCGAGGCGTCCGCGACGTTGTTGGGCGAATAGTGCGAAAAGTGCGTGACTCGATAAAACGGGCAGTTGGGTTCCGGGAAATACATCCAACATTTCTTCGCCAGGGCAGGCTGGGGCGCACCATGCAACCCGACGCCAACGACGTGCGTGGACGAGTGCTCGAGGTCGCGAACAGCGGCGCGAAGGTCGCGCGCGAGGTCGCTCATCGCCACGAATCGATCGAGCGGCATTGTTGAAATCAGTTGCTCGTACGTGAACTCACGGCCATCAGCCAGCGCGACCCGGCGTTCCCGGGTGTCGACGTGTCGCACAGCCGCACCGAACATCACACGGCCCGCGCGTCCAGGTCGGGCCGTCAGTCGTCGGGCCAGCGCCTGCCACACGGCGCCCGTGCCGCCGCGACGAGGGAACCTGAAGCGATTGTTCGGCCCCCACGACACATCGTCGCGCCGAAGGCGGACGTTTTCGCGAACCCGCGCGACATCGGCAACAGCCACGCGGTCGCCAATCCATCGCCAGTCCATGTGATCCGGATTCCGAGCCCATACCTTCTGGTTGTAGGGACGCATGAACAATTCCGCGATGCCTGTGCCAAAGGTCTGCACGATCCACTCACCGAAATTCTCAGGGTTGGTGCGTGCCGATGCTGTTGCCGCAGCCTCTTCGAGTCCGCTTAGGCAAACATCCCGATCGGCGTGGGGCAATCGATGCAGATTCAGCTGGAACGGATATGGGACAAAGCGGCCGCGAAGCCAGACCCACGATTCGCGGTCGTGGTGCAGCCATCCGTCCACGCCGAGCAGGTCGTCCATCAACTGATCGAACATCTCGTAATGGCTGAACTGCACGTGCCCGCCCAGATCCCATGTGAATCCGTGCTCATCGACGATCGATTGCGCAAGGCCGCCAGCAACGTCGCCGGCTTCCACAACGAGCCAGTCGGTGACGCCACGCTGCTCGAGTCGCCGCGCCGCGCCAAGGCCCGTCGGGCCTGCGCCGATGATCAGGTGACGTACTTTCAACAGTGGATGCGTCGGTTGATAGTTGGTGGATCGAGGTCTACGTCAACACAGCGGCCGACGTGTCGACTCGCGGCGCGACTGACCAGGCACACTCGACGTGCACGAATCCCTTCCGTGTAGCGCGCTCCGCGTACAGCGGCGAGCGGCCGGCTTCAACTGAGAACGAAAGGGCCGGCTCCTGCAAATCGAGAATCGCGCCTGCGTTCCAGAGGCACAACGCGAGATGAAAGTCGCCAGCAAGCAGCGTGTTCGGCGGGATCGTCACGCACGCGTCAAACTCACCAGGACCTGACGGGCATGGGGTCCCTGCATCGGCGATGCTGGTCGTGAACACCGTCGTTCCGTCGCACCCGAGCACGCCGATGCCGATCCGCGTTCCCGGCGAACGGTGCGGTAACGCAAATCCGATGCGGCACACGATTGGATCGGAGCACGATGGATTCTCGAGCGGCTGCCCGTCGACGTCTTCAAGATCTGCGGAAAGAATCTGCGCCTCGCCCGTTCGGACTGGAGCGGCGAAGCCGCCCCGCGCTTCGCCGCCAAGATAGGCAGCAACCGTCGAGCGAACGTCGCCGATTCGAACAAGCGTTCCACGATCAAGGAGCATGGCGGATGTGCAGAGCCGCTGCACAGCAGCCATGTTGTGTGAGACAAACAACACCGTCCGACCGCCCCGTGCGACGTCGTCGAGCCTACCCAGACATTTCCGCTGAAAGTGCACGTCACCGACCGCCAGGACCTCGTCCACGATCAGGATTTCCGGTTCCATCTGGGCGGCGACAGCGAACCCGAGGCGCACGTACATGCCGCTCGAGTAATGCTTGACGGGGGTGTCGATGAATTCTCCAACCTCCGCGAAATCGACGATCTCGTCGAACTTTCGCGCGATCTCGGCCTTTCGCATGCCGAGGATCGCGCCGTTCAGAAAAATGTTTTCGCGGCCTGTCAGATCGGGATGAAATCCCGTGCCGATTTCAAGCAGCGACCCGACACGGCCGTGGATCTCCGCTTCGCCTGCGGTGGGCGCCGTGATGCGCGACAGGATCTTCAACAACGTCGATTTGCCGGCGCCGTTGCCTCCAATGATGCCGACGATCTCACCGCGCCGGATTTCGTGCGTGACGTCGCGCAACGCCCAGATGGTGGTCGATGCGCCGAGCCCGCCCGGTGCCATGCGCCGGAACGGACGTGATGCCGCCGCCGCGATGCGGTCACGCAGCGTGTCGTATTGCTCGCGCGCGCCGATCGTGTAGCGTTTGCCGAGGCCGCGGATGCTAATCGCGACGTCAGACACGACTAGGCAAGATCCACGATCGATCCTTCAACCGACCGGAAATACGCAATGCCCGCGGCCAGCGCGGCGGCAACCGTCGCCAACGCCATCACCGCCATCGCGCCTGGCGGCGGCGTTCCCAGCAGCGAGCTTCTGAAGCCTTCGACGACCGTTGCCATTGGATTGAGTGCGTACACGAGCCGCCACCGTTCCGGCACCATCGAGGCCGGATACGCGACCGGCGAGACAAACAGCCAGATCTGGATGACAAACGGCAGGATGTAGCGCGCGTCCCGATAGCGCACAGTCAGCGCGGACGTCCAGAGCGTCACCGCAAACGCCGTCAGCACGCCCAGAAGCGCATAGAGCGGCAGCGCGGCGATCGCCAGTGTCGGCACGACGTGATACCAAGCCAGGAGCACTATCAACATGCCGAACGACACTGCCAGGTCGACAAGCGGCATCAGGACCGCTGCCAGCGGGACAAGCACGCGGGGGAAATACACCTTAGCGACGAGGTGTTGACTGCCGACGAGCGAGGCGGCGCCGTTTGACGCCGCGGTCGCGAAATAGGTCCACGGCACCAGAGCCGCAAGCGAGAACAGGGGATATGGCACGCCGTCCGAGGGCACCTTCGCAAGCCGACCGAAGAAGATGGTGAAGACCACCATCGTGAGAAACGGCTGCAGCACGCTCCACCCGATGCCAAGGACGGTTTGCTTATATCGGACCTTGACGTCGCGCCAGACGAGGAAATACAGCAGCTCACGCGCCTGCCATACCTCCAGGAGCGTGAAGGACATCGAGCGTGCGCCCGGACGGATATACGTGACGGGCAGCGCTGACGCGCGCGCGCTCACGCCGCCTCCTGCAGGAACTGTCCTAGCACCGCCAACGACCACGCGCGCGACCAGTGCGCCCGGCCGCGCTCCCAGTCGCTCCACACCGCGGCCGCGGCGCGCGCGTTGACCCATCCGAGGGCCACGGTCGATTCGACGCCGCGCAGCGCCGTTTCTCGCAGACCGCCGCGCATCCACGAGTCGAACGGCAGTGTAAAGCCACGCTTGGGACCTGCCCCGATTCCATCCGGTATGCGGGGAATGCTTCGGTGGAGCAAGTGCTTGCCGTGCAAGAGGTCGGGATGGTGGCCGAGCGAAGGCCAGATGCTCTCGGCCAGACGGTGGTCGACGAAGGGAACGCGCACTTCCAATCCATGCGCCATCGAAACGGCGTCGACGTCGCGGAGTAACTGCCCCTGCAAATAGGCGCCGGTCTCCATTCTGGAAACGGTCGCAAGCGGCGTCTCGGCGGGAACCTCTCGAAAAACCCGCGCTTCCACCGCGGACAAAGTTTCGCGCGCTTCGCGGCGAGTGGATCCGTCGAACGCGGGGCCGAGGAGCCTGGGCCACTCTTCAGGCATGAACGTGCCGCGTACTGCCCGGTACGCGGAGGCCGCATCAGCCGCGCCGGCGAAGTGCTGCAGCTTGCGCGCACGCCAGTCCGAAACGGCGGACGCCGCCATGACCGTCACGGGCAGCACGGGTGACAGCCATCTGGCCGTTCTCATCGCGGCTGGAATCCGCTGGAAGCTCGGATAGCCGCCAAACATCTCGTCGCCGCCGACCCCCGACAACACCGCCTTGATGCGCGTCGCAGCGACCGCCTGGGACACGAAGTACGAATTGACGGCGTCCGCGCTCGGCGCATCCAGCCGTCGGATGATCGAGGGCAGCGCCCGCTCCATCGCGGCTGCTCCGATCATCAACTCGTGGTGTGTTGTTTCGAAGAACGTTGCAACACGGCGAGCGGGTTCGATTTCCGAGAGCGACGGCACATCACCCGCCACGGTATAGGTGTGAAGCTCACCCGAGGTGGCGTTGCGCGCATGGGCGACGATCGCTGTCGAATCGACGCCTCCGGAGAGAAATACTCCAACGGGCACGTCCGCGACCATATGTGCCGCAATGCTGTCGCGGATCGCCTCCGATGCACGGACGCACAGCTCACGCTCGTCCTGCGCCGTGTCACCTTCGTAAACCTGCGTGAAGTCCGCAAACGTGCCACTCTGCCGGCTGCCATCCGCGCGCCACGTCTTCCACGTGCCGGGCGCGAACTGTTCAACTGCGCGCAGCCACGTCAGCGGGGACGGGATGTAGCTCCAGGCAAGGAACGCCAGCACGCCGGCCGCCGACACGTCACGTTCGACGAGCCCGGCTCGGCGCAGCGCTGTGATTTCGGAGGCGAACGCGACGCCGCCCCGGCTTTCGGCAACGTAGAGCGGCTTGATCCCGAATCGATCGCGCGCCACCGTCAGCGTCCTCGCCGTGCTGTCCCAGACGGCCAATGCGAACATCCCCCGCACGCGGCTCAGCGCCTGGATTCCGTCGCGCACGACGAGGGCGAGGAGCACCTCCGTATCCGATGCGGTGGCGAAGCGGACACCAGCCCTCGCAAGGTCTACGCGAAGATCGCGATAGTTGTAGATTTCGCCGTTGAAAACGATGGTGTACCGCCCGTCGGGCGTCGTCATGGGCTGCCGGCCGGCGGGTGTCGGGTCGATGATCGCGAGTCGCCGATGCACCAGCAGCGCGCCGCGATCGATGAAGCTTCCCTCCCCGTCCGGGCCGCGGTGCGCGAGGGCCGCGCACAGGTCAGCGGCGGTACGGGTAGCGTCGAATCCCGCAGGATCGGACCAACTGAAAACGCCCCCGATTCCGCACATCTGCTTAGAGAAGGCGCTGAGGTACGACGAGCGTATCCCCAGGCTGGATTGCATCCGCCAGGTCGATCCCCTGCTGCGTCTTCTTGCCTTTGACGGCTCGAATCACTTTGATCCGGCGGCTCGATCCCTTCTCCGTCAATCCTCCGGCCAACGAGATGGCCTGCAGCACCGTCAGGCCTCGCTCGTACGTGTACGCCCCCGGGCTCCGAACCTGACCCGTAATGAAGAACTTCTCGGCTTTCGGAACAAAGATCGTGTCGCCTTCAACGAGTGTCACGTTCTGCGAGAGACGTCCGAGCTGGAGGTCGGCAAGGTTCACGCGGGTCACGCTGCTCTGATCGACCTGGTCGGGCGTCAGCGCCTGAGCGCTCCCCGCATATCGCGGCCGCAGAATCATCACTTCACTGCTCGCCGCCGGTGTCGTCGAGCCCGCTGCCGCCAACGCTTCGATGAGCGACATCTGCGCTGTCATCGCATATTTGCCGGGCGTGCGCACCTCGCCAACGACGAAAATGCTGCGGCTCCGATACTGGTCAACGTCTACCGCAACCTGCGCCCGCTTGATGTAGCCGTCTTCCAGCCTGGTCTTGAGCAACTGCTCGACTTCGCGGATGCGCATGCCACCCACGGCGAGCCGCCCGAGCATCGGATACTGAAAGCTGCCATCGGTATCCACTCGGTAACTGCCCGACATGGTCGGTTCGTCGAAGACGGTAACCTTCAGGACATCCTGCGCGCCCACGACATAGTCGGACGACCGGTTGGCAATGGCCTGCGCTGGCGGGGGTTGTTTGCCCGCGGTCGGATCGGGCGAGGCGCCCGACCACTGCGCGGCGGCGATGCACGCGAACAACATCGCAACGACGGTGCATACGGACGTGAGTAGTTTCTTCATATCAGAATCCATAGGTGATCGTTGTGTAAATGCGCCGGCGCTGATATTCGAAGTCGCTCCCGCGTGGCGAACGCCGCTCGCTGTTGTCATAGAGCAGCGCGAGAACGGCTTCGCGCGACAGCCGAATCGACAAGCCGCCCGCGAGCGTTTCGGCGGTGTCGAGATACGCAGGCTCGCTCTCGGTCTGCGGATAGTCGAGACTCTCGATAGTGCCCCGCACGTCGAGATCGACGGGACCGAACAGTCGCTGGAGAATCTGCAGGCCTCCGGAAGTGGAGAGGTAATAGGGCTGATCCACGTACAGCGAGTAGTTCGCGTCACGTGAAAAATGCGCGATGAATCGCGTGACGCCGAGCAGCGTGTAGCCGAGGTCGATTGACGAGGTGATGCCGGAAAACGCGGCGGTGGTCGAGCGCGTCGTCTGCCGGTAATACGGTTGCATCGAGTGATAACCCACGCTGGCCGCTCCGCGAATCACGGCGTCGGGGGCAAATTCGAAACGCGCGTCGACACGCCCGTTGTCGGTCGCAGCCGCGGGCCGGAACGGAAAGCTGTCGTGGGCTGCGGTTGCATCAATGGACAGCGACGTCAGCGGCGTCAGCGCCACGCGCGCGGTCACCGTGGCCATCGTCGATTCGCGATTCAGTTGCCGCGCAATTTCCGTGTCGTGGAACGTGTACGCCTCGTCATAGGTGGATTTTTGCCGTCCGGCGGTCGCGATGATGGAAAGCTTGCTCGTCAGGCGCGCCTGAAGGCCACCTGCATACGCGAGGTCGGTGCGCGGTGTGCGGATGTCGATCTCGTTGCCCGAACGTTCTTTGACGCGCGCCCAGGAAGCGCTCACATTGGGACTGAAGCGCATCGCTGGAGCCTCGACATGCGTCGCGACGCGGCGATTCAGGCCGCGCTGACTCGTGTACTGCTCGAAGTAGTTGTACGCGAGACTGCCGACCGTCGTGGCCCGTAACAGCCCGAGCTTCAGCACAGAATCCACTTGCGCCCGGGCGGTCGCAGTGACGTCCTCCTTCGCGTCGGTCGGCGTATTGAACACGTTCGAATCGATGCCGGCGTCGCGAAGCTCGAATGTCGGTGTCCAAGCGAGTGGGCCGGTGATGAAGCGACCGTCCCTCGGCGGTTCCTGTGCGCGCGCGGCGGAAGCCACCGCGAGCACAGCAAGCAGTGCAGCGGTTGCCGCGCGACGTGAGGAAGCGGTCATCTTATTGAGCGGAGATTGGAGATTCGACGCGCTGGAGTACGCCGTTATCCGCGTAGACCAGCCGTCGGTCCGGCTGGCCCGAGGCCAGTGTGGTGTCGATGAGCAGCTCACGCAGCGTGCCGTGATCGAACCGTTGCCATTGATCGATTCGGCCGTCGCCGTTGGTGTCCTGTTCGGCGCTGACCACAATGCCGTTCTCGTGCAGTTCGTGACGGTCCGCAACGCCATCGCGACGCGTGGAGATGTCGATCCGCATCTGTTCGCCCGTCTGAACGACCCATGTGTCCTCGACCCCATCGGACTCGCTCGAAGTGCCGAGCCGATCGAGCCCGCCATTGCCCCCGTAGTACTCCCAGCGGTCGATGACGCCGTCGCCGTTGCCGTCCGCTTCGATGCGGACCGTCCGGCCGCTGAAGAGGTACGCTCGCATGTCGATGCGGCCGTCGCGATCGGTGTCGTAGTCGATACGCCTGATCGCGCCGCCCGCGTCGTAAACGGCAGTGACTCGATCACGTGCGCACGCGACCAGCACCGCGCACATCAGAACGCCCGCGCATAGCTTCGCCCTCTCGCTTACAGAACAAGCGCTGTGAAGTCGTTGACTATTCATTGAGGACATCCGGCGACTCGTCGTACCGCCGGCAGGTTGGTCGGGGACCTACCAAACATGTAGCAGAGAGCCGAATCCACCCGATTTATCGGTTGGAGCGGCAGAATTGTGCAGGCAAAAGGGGGGATTTACGAGACCGGTTGCGGCGCGCCTGCCGTCGCCGCGCGGCGTGGCGGACGCAGGTAGCGGGCCCACTCCCGGGCGCTCAGGCCGCTGTGCCGTAGATACGCCCCGGCCAGCGGCAGACGTCCAGTTTTCAAAGCCCTGAGCGCCAGTTTCGCCGCCGCAAAGGCGACATTCCGTCGGGCGGTCGCGAGCTCTGCACCGCTCAACGGACAGTCCGGGTGATTGAGAGCCTCCCAGTAGAAGCCCGCCGCCCTCGCCTGATCGAAGGCCGAATGCCACGTTCGGAGATGCTGCCCTTCATGAACCCTGTACCAATAAAGGTCGGCGGGTATCAGCAGCACGTTCACAGATCGGCACACCCGCAGCCAGAACGCCAGATCCGAATGCGGGCCGAGATCGGCAAACCCGCCGAGACGATTGAACGTCTCGGTCCTGAAGAGGGCGTTCGCCGGCCCCTGGTTGAACATGCCAAAGCCGAGAAACTCGCGTTGATAGCTCAGATGCGGGGTCGAGATGATCGGGCACGGCGCTCCACCCCACGCCCGGTGGGCAGACAACGCAAAGGCTGCTGAAGGGGTCGCGGAGAGATAGCGGACCATCACCTCCAGGCAGTGCGGGTACATGATGTCGTCGGAGTCGTGGAACTTCAGGAACTCGCCCCTGGCGAGCGACGCGGCGTAATTGCGGTTGCCGTAATCGCCGAGGTTCCGCTCGTTCGCGTGCACGCGCACCCTGGGATCTTTCCGTTCGTACTCGCGCGCGATCGACAGCGTGCCGTCCGAGGATCGATCGTCGGTCACGATCAGCTCGAAGTCGCCGCAGCTCTGCGCCAGCACGCTCTCAATCGAGGCGGCGACGTACTCCTCGCGGTTGTACGCCGTAAGCAGCACACTGACGAGCGCTGACGTCATTACTACTAGTATCGGCTGTGCAATTCGCGCCGATAATGAGCAACGTGCAAGCGCTCGCGTCGTCGATCCCCGCCGGACGTCCCCTGCTGAAGTGGGCGGGCGGCAAACGCCAACTGCTGCCGACTCTTCGCGGCTTCTACCCCGTTGCCTTCAAGCGCTACATCGAACCGTTCTTCGGCAGCGGTGCCGTTTTCTTCGACCTCCATGCGGCCGGGCGGCTGGAAGGCAGGCAGGCCTGGCTGATCGACGACAACGCCGATCTCATTGGCTGCTACAGCATGCTGATGTCGCGTACCGACGAGGTGATTGCGGCGCTTCGACGGCTTGCGACCGAGCACGGCGCACGGGGAACGGAGTTCTACTACGAAGTGCGCGATACCCGCTTCAATCCGATGCGCGCCGAGGCGACCGGCACGTATACGCCGGAAATGGCGGCGATGCTGATCTATCTCAATCGGACCGGCTTCAACGGCCTTTTCCGTCTGAACAAAGCTGGCGCTTTCAATGTGCCGGCGGGCCGATACGTGAACCCCCGTATCCTGGATGAAGCGCACCTGCGACAGGTTGCAGCCGCCCTGCGAAGTCGCGGCGTGACGCTCGTCCACGGTCCGTTCGACGGCGCACTCCGTGAAGCACGCAAAGGCGACTTCATCTACTGTGACCCGCCGTACGCGCCTCTGAGCCGGACGGCCTGTTTTGCGCACTACACAGCTGGCGGGTTCACGTTGGGCGATCAGGCGCGGCTACAGCGCGGCTTGATTGAAGCGGCCGGACGCGGGGCGCACGTCGTGTTGTCGAATTCGTCTGCACCGGAGATCACGCAGCTGTATTCCACACGAGAAGCGAAGCTGGCGCATCTCCGCATCGAACAGGTGGCGGCGCGGCGGGCGATCAACTCACGCGCGGACTCGCGTGGTCCGGTGACCGAGCTGGTGGTAACGAATGTCCTGCGTCCGGCGATGTTGAAGACTTACGCGCCAGCGATCCAGACGAGCCTGCGGCAGCTGGGACACGCGAATGCGAGGCGCAGATCCGACACAAAGGAAACGTAGCCGCCGGCGCCAAGCTGCGCGCATGCCGGGCAGACCGCGCGGTCGCTGATCTCCACACTGGCCACCTTCAGAAGACGGCCGGTGGCCGGATCGGGAACGGCGTTCGGTGCGTTCGAATGCCGCGCCAGCCGCCCCGGTTCGGACCCCGCGCGCTGCCAGACGAATAAACCGTGAAACAGGTCGGTGCGGAATTCCGTCAAGTTGGGCGTTAGCCTACCACGCCTGTAACGGCTGCTTGCACTGAGCCTTTGGGCGTAGGACTTAAGACTTATGGCTCGGCGTGGTAGGCTGCTTTGAACGCGAAAGTGGCGGAACTGGCAGACGCGCCAGACTTAGGATCTGGTACCCGAAAGGGTATGGGGGTTCGAGTCCCTCCTTTCGCACTCCTTCGTAGCGCGCAGCGCGAAGGTGGACCGCCTCACAGATGAAAACCGAATTCCAGGACGTCAGCGAAACACAGAAGAACATCACGATCGAGATTCCGAGCGAGGTGGTCGATGCCGAGATCGATCGTGTCGCGAAGGACTACTCGAAACAGGCGAGACTGCCTGGCTTCCGGCCCGGTAAGGTCCCCTCCAACATCATCAAGCAGCGCTTCCGCGATCAGATCCATCACGACGTGATGCACGACCTGATTCCGCGCGCGGTCGAGGAAGCGCTGCAGGAGCGGGGCATTGAGCCGGTGACGACGCCGGATATCAAGGACGTGTCGCTGCGCGAAGGCGAGCCGCTGAAGTTCACGGCGGCGATTGAGACCGTCCCGCCCTTCGACCCTGGCGATCTCTCGACCATCACGCTCCGTCAACCGTCGTCGGCGATCACCGATGACGCCGTCGAACGAACGCTCGAGCGGCTTCGCGAGCGCGGCGCGAAGCACGAAACCGTCGAGGGGCGCCCGATTGGTGACGGCGATACGGCGGTGCTCGACATCGACCGTACGGATCCGGACGGCAAGGTCGATCACCACGACAACGTGTCAGTGGAGCTGGGAGCAACGGGCAATCCTCCGGGCTTCGACCAGAACCTCGTTGGGCTGAGTGCGGGAGAGGAGAAGACGTTTGCCGTCCATTTTCCGGAGGACTACCCGGTGACGGACATGGCGAACACCGACGTCACCTACAAGGTGAAGCTGAACGAAGTTCGCCGGAAGGTGCTGCCCGTGCTCGACGATGAGTTCGCCAAAGACGTCGGCGACTTCGAATCACTCGCGGCACTGCGTGCACGCGTGCGCGCCGACATGGAGGCCGACGCCGAGCAGCACGCCAAACAGCATGTGCGCAACGATCTGTTGAAGGCGTTGGCTGAGCGCGTGACGTTCGAACTCCCGTCATCGCTCGTCGATCGCGAGATCGATCGAAGGCTCGAGGAATTCGCGCGCCGGCTGATCGAGCAGAACGTGGATCCACGCAAGGCTGGCATTGACTGGGGTCAATTCCGGGAAGCTCAACGGGAACCGGCGCGAAGCGCCGTGGCCAGTACGCTTGTGCTGGATGAACTTGCCCGTCGCGAGAATCTGGCCGTCTCGCCCGAAGACGTCGACAAGGAAGTCGACCAGTTCGCCACGCGTTCCGGCCGCACACCCGCCGCGGTGCGCGCGCAGCTCGAGAAAGAAGGCGGACTGGCACGGCTGGCCGCCGGTCTGCGCCGGGAGAAGGCGGTTGACTTCGCGATGTCGCGTGCTAAGATGACGACCGATTAACCCGCCAAATCCTTTGATGATTTGCGATTTGTGATTCGTGATCGCGGAATTGCAAATCCTACCGTGCTGGCCCATGCGGGAACGGACCTAATCACAAACCGCTAATCGCAAATCATCAATCGCGGGAATCTACTTCGGATGACGAATTACTCTCAGCTTGTGCCGATGGTGGTCGAACAGACGAACCGCGGCGAGCGCGCCTACGACATCTTCTCGCGGCTGCTGAAGGACAGCATCATCTTCATCGGCACGCCGATCGACGACTCGGTGGCGAACCTGGTAATCGCGCAGATGCTCTTTCTCGAGGCTGAAGATCCGGACAAGGACATCCTCCTCTACATCAACAGCCCGGGAGGATCGATTACCGCCGGTCTCGCCATTTACGACACGATGCAGTTCATCAAACCGCACGTGCAGACCTACTGCATCGGGCAGGCGGCGTCGATGGCCGCGGTCCTGCTCGCCTCCGGCGAAAAAGGTAAGCGGTTTTCGCTGCCCAATTCCCGGATTGTGATCCACCAGCCCCTGATGCAGGGTCTGGGCGGACAGGCGACCGATATTGATATCGCGGCGAAGGAAATCCTGCGCATGCGGGAGCGGCTGAACGAAATTCTTGTACACCATACTGGACAGCCGATGAAACGCATCCAGGAGGATACAGAACGCGACTACATCCTGTCGGCGGAGCAGGGAAAAGATTACGGCCTCATCGATGACGTCATCCGTAAACGGGTGTAACATCGGTTAAAGCGGCTGGGTTCAGGGGTCGATAACCCCTGTATCCGGACGACCTTCTCTGGGCACAAGTCCGGTTTCTCGAGCGAGTTATGGTGAAGAAGAACGGCGAGACTGAGATTCTCCGCTGCTCGTTCTGCAATAAGGATCAGAACGACGTCCGCAAGCTCATTGCGGGCCCGACCGTATTCATCTGCGATGAATGCGTCGAGGTCTGCAACGACATCATCGCGGACGACAATCGCTTCGAGAACCGCGGCGTGCGGTCGTCGCTGCCTTCGCCGCCCGACATCAAGAAGTTCCTGGACGAGTACGTCATCGGACAGGAGCGGACGAAGAAGAAGCTCGCGGTTGCGGTCTACAACCACTACAAGCGGATCGAAATTCAGAAGCAGCCGCGCAGCCGCAACGACGTCGAGCTGACCAAGTCGAACATTCTCCTCATCGGCCCGACTGGCACCGGCAAGACGCTGCTCGCGCAGACACTTGCCAAGCTGCTGTCGGTGCCGTTCACGATCGTCGATGCGACGACGCTCACCGAAGCGGGCTACGTCGGCGAGGACGTCGAGAACATCATCCTCAAGCTGCTGCAGGCCGCCGGCGGCGACATCGAGAAGTGCCAGCAGGGCATCATCTACATCGACGAGGTCGACAAGATCTGCCGGAAGGACGAGAACCCCTCGATTACCCGCGACGTTTCCGG
>Ga0207701_10000017_pt1 | contig 127713 bp, 77 predicted proteins | sample KBSSwiSSwithPhiX_FD_184294 | JGI IMG/M metagenome (GOLD analysis project Ga0207701, IMG submission 184294) | Switchgrass rhizosphere bulk soil microbial communities from Kellogg Biological Station, Michigan, USA, with PhiX - S5 (SPAdes) (version 2) | ecosystem: Environmental > Terrestrial >...
ACTGATTTACCAAACTCTTTATATTGTTTAGCTGCATCTTCCAACCTCAAACCATCTACTGATCCTTTCCAAGCCTGTTGTAATGCAATTACACCAGCTGCGGCTCCCATAGGATGCGCCATAATACCACCACCAGCCATATATAACAGATCAATTGTTTTTGTTCTTCTCCAGGTTTCAAATGCCTGTCCACCCCATTGACCTGATGAAACAACCGGCATCACTGTTTTATGATCATACATTTTCGTCAAACATGCTTCAATTGATGCGACTACACTATTATCACTCTCCCAGAATTTATTTTGAATGCCATTTACATGTAACTGGTCAACACCTGCAAGCCGCCATAATTTTTGATAGGCTTTGAAATCAATTCCCAGTAAGGGATGTCTTGTCAGCATTCCCCATCCATTCCGATGTCCGTGAATAGCCAGTTGTCGTTGATCACAGATCTTTTTTGTTCCGGATAATCCAACACTGTTGATACTAATCATAGCACAGGTGCCGCCACTCTTTACTATCTTCTCATATCGTTGCAACATTTCATCTACTTCACCACTAATGTTGAAAGCATACATTACTTTCTTCCCGGTTTTATCTGCTTGTTCATTGATGACTTCCATTACCGCATCAACCCTGTTATTGAAATTGGAATTAGCAGATGAGGAAAGCAGTTCATCATCCTTAATAAAATCAATACCTGCTTCAGCTAATGTCTTTACGATATCTGCAGTTTGTTGAACACTAAGACCAATTGATGGTTTTATAATTGTTCCGATCATTGGCCTGTCATTTACTCCGGTTAATTTTCTGCAACCATCAATACCAAATGCTGGCCCTGCATAATGCTCGCCAAATGATGAAGGCAGATCAATATCCATCAGTTTTAATCCCGTGAATTGGGTTATCTCATATAAATTTCCCTGCAATGTCGAAACCATCACGGGAAGATTGCATCCAAAATTTTCTATGCTCCAGGATACTTTGATAATTGCACGATGATATTTTCCATCCTTACTTGTTGCACCGGGAATTGCTGGTTCATTCACTGTTTCTAATAACTCAATGAATTCTACCCTTGCAGCAAATCGTTGTTTGAGTTCTTCCGTTTCTCCAGGCACGACTACAAATGTTCCAGATGATTGTTCGCCAGCAAGGACTTCTGATGCCTTTTCAGGAGCAAAAGGTGTTTCGATATAATATGTCGCTGTAATTCTTTCCATGATCTATCTTATCAATGGCATCCAAACCGTCATATCAGTTTTACCACGGTTAGCCCAGGCATAATAAGGTATCAGTTTGATCTTAACGGGTTTCACGGTTGTATTCATTTCTTTATATAAAGTATTTTTCCAATTATTGCTTTGCAATGATCTTCCCTCACCGGCTAATGCTATCACATTTCCATTATTAATTTTCATTTGTGTCGGCTGTAGTTTTATAAAAGCAGGGATCATTATATCAAAAACCTTTGCATCGGGCAGGTCAGCAGACTCTAAACAATAAACAACAGGGCCTCTTTTAACTGCAACCTGGTTTTTTGTTTCTTCCACTAATGGATTTGATTCAAGCAATGTGACTGGCATATCCAGGATCAATTCTAGTTTATCACCAACTCTTATATCACCAGAAATAAAATCATTTTTCTTATTAAACATCTCCGGAGCCTTACCATTATACTTAAATTGATACTTTTTGCACCATCCCGGAATTCGTAAATATATTTTCCCGGATTTAGCTGAAAGTTCTTTTATATTAATGGTAATCCTGCCGTCCCACGGATAATTTGTCTCCTCGGTTAATGCTATGACACTTCCGTCTTTCAATTTTGTTTTTAATTCATTGCCACCATACATATTTATATACAATCCATCTTCTCCCACGGAATACATATAACTACTTACTTCAGCAATTGTTCTTACTGTATTTGGTGGGCAACAATTACTCTTGGTGATATAAGACTGTCTCCCCCCGCTCCATCGCAGATCGTAAGGGTAATCCTTTGACGCTGCCAGTGGATTGGTATAAAAATATTTTGTCCCATCCATACTTACACCACTCAATACACTATTGTAAAGTTCAAGTTCTACGATATCAGCATATTTTGATTCACCGGTTAACAAGAACATTCGCCAGTTCCATAATACATTACCGATATTGGCGCAAGTCTCATTATGTGCTGTCATATTAGGCAACTGGTAATCTTTTCCATAAGCCTGTTGAATTTTTTGTATTTCATCCGGTTTATAGGATAACCCTTCCAGTGATAAACCATCATACAAAGCGCCGCAACCCCCAGTTACATACATTTTATGATTTACTACATCATCCCACATCAGATCCAATGTATTTAATAATGTAGTATCCCCTGTCTCCGCATACGCATCAGCAACGCCGGCAAATAAATAGTTAGCTCTTACCGCATGCCCGTTTACTTCTTTCATCTGTCGGAAAGGAAGACGGTCGCTGTTATCATCACTTCCTTCACTCAGTCCTCGTATGTCAATTAGTTTTTTAACCAGCGCTAAATATTTTTCTTCTTTTGTTGCCCTGTATAATTCTGCCAATCCCATGTAATGTGAAGGACAGATAGCATTCCTTGCCTGCTCAGGTGTAGCTGTATTATAAAAACCAATCAGAAAGTCAGCCGCTTTTCTTGCGATGTTCAATAAACTTGTTTTACCTGTTGCCGCATGATGTACACAGGCTGCAGTCATCAGGTGACCGAAATTGTAAGCTTCAAAACTTAATTTATCATCAAACATTTTTGCCTGTCCTGATTTTTTTTGTTCAATGATCGATTTAGTATAAATATATCCATCGGGCTTTTGTGCTTTGCCAATTACATCAATTGCTTCATCCATCCATGCATCCAACTTTTTATCTTTAGTCGTAGCATACATGGCCGCTACTGCTTCCAGTGTTTTGTAAAAATCGCCATCATGAAAAGATGGCCCACGAAATCTTCCTGTATCAAGTCCTGCTGCTATTCTGAAATTTTGAAATGAATAGCAAATGTCTTTGCTGGTATAGGTTTTCCATAAATGCGGAAGCATGGAATCACGACAAATCGCAAAACGCTCAGCCCAAAAACCCTTCGTCCATTGCACATCACTTAATCCCACGCTGCTGAGCTTGGCATGCGGACTTGCATTGGTATTCACCAACCCGTTTTGAGCTGAGAGCTTAAGTACAGACAGAATTACGAAAGGAATTATAAGATACTTTTTCATACTCACTAATTCAGGTTATACTTTATTGTATATGTTTTATCTTTTTCAATTTTCAATTCGTACAGATCATTTCCTTTGGTGACAATACTGCCAGCATCAGCTACGGGCTTGGATTTACTTTTAAATCTTAAAGTTCCTGTTCCTGCTGCACCGGTAATTTTTATTTCGGTGTCACTTACTCTTAAATCTATTTCTCCAGACGGCGTTGGCACTTTACCCTGCATCCACTGCAAGCCACCTAAGTTTGGCTCTATAACATAGGTCGCATAGCCAGCTGAAGTTGGCTTTACTCCAAGGTAGTATTTACCTAATAAATAGATTGGGCTGGCACCCCATGCATGACATAGGCTTTTTCCAAATTCTCTTCCATACATGGCATAATGTTCGGCACCTTTCTTTGCCGGATCATATTCCTCCCAAAAAGATGTTGCTCCCAACTTCAGCATGCCACCCCAATAATCTTTCATTTCTTTCAATACATAGTTCTGTTCACCCATTGCACATAATGCTTCCAATTCATAGAATCGCATATAAGGTGTTGTGATCTTCTGGATATTGTTATTAAGTAACACTGATTTTTTTACTGCTTGTTTTTGTTGCTCATTAAAATAATCAAAGAAGATGGCAAACATATTTGAATATCGTGTTACATTATCTGTTTGCTTTCCATCCACACGGCTATGTACCAGTGCTTGCTTTTGCTGATTCCAGTAAATGGAAAATAGTTTTTTACGAAGGTCATCTGAAAGGGTTTTATATTGTGTCGCACCATGTTTATCATTTACAATATCTGCACACAGCGCCATTGTCTCGAGGCTTCTTGCAAATAATAATTGTTCAAAGCTTACTTCACCCTTCTTACTTAATCCTGTCGCCCAGTCAATAAAAATCCAATCACCGGGCAAACCTTCAAGCAAACCATTTTTATTTCTTCTTCCCATCACATAATCCATCAGGCTTTTCATCCGGTCATAGTTCTGCTGAATAAAAGTCTTATCTCCGCTGTATAAATAATAATCATAGATACCAAGGAACCAGTAAAAGGTATAATCCATTATCGTATTGATATGACCTGTAACAGGATCTTTGCCACGAAGTGCATACATGGTGCTTGTTACAGTACGATTATCATTCATCAGGTAATAATTCATCAAATAACTTTGATATGCATCGCCACTCCAGACCCAACGATCTCTCTTTATACCATCAATAAAAAATTCTCTTGTACTCAAATGCAATGTATACCTGGCAACATCATAGATTTTATTGATCTCTTCATCGTTACAGCTAAAACTTCCTTTATCTTTTATATCGGCATATTCATATAACATGGAAACATCATCAAAATGAATATCGCCTTCACGTACAATGTTTATATACCGGAATGCTTTTGATAAAAGCATTATTGAATCCCTGGCAACCGCATTATCAACAGTCAATCTATCTAACGTAACTGCTCCGTCCTTACTTAATGCTTCTTCCTTGCTTTCACCGTAATAAATTGTAACGTTTCCTTTTCCTTTCAGGCCATGCAGTTTGATAAACCCAAAAGTTTCTTTTCCAAAATCAACAAGAATTGAATTGTTGCTTGCCTCTTTCCTGGCAGCTTGCAATGGACTAACAGGCAATTTGAACTGCGATGGGGGCTTCAAAGGATCATTGAAATTCCAATAACCCGCATTAAGCCATTTAGTAGCTGATACATCCGAAGTTTTTCCTGTTTCGTCTATCCATTCTTTGTCTTCAAAAGTGGTAAGCCATGTACCGTCACTCACAATCGTCTTTCCTTTTACATAAACAGATGGCACTGCTTGCTGACAAAATACTTTGATATTGATCTTATGCTTGCCTGCTGGTACGGTTATTTTAGCTGGTGTTCCTTCAAATGGTTTTCCATCGAGTTTTACATTGTATTGTCCCTCGGCGTAAATGGAAATCTCTTCTGATTCCTTTAAGTCAAACGTTTTATGAAAATCCATGAGCACATAATGATTATCCACTTTCCAGAATACGGGGAAGAATGTTCCTCTGTCTGTTCTTCTATTCTCCATCTGATTTGCTAACCATATTTCATAGTCGCCGGGATACCAGATCCAGGTTTGCGAATTTATGCTTTGATATAGTGACATTGATATAAGAAGAAAGAGAAAAGGCTTCACGCAAAGGCGCAAAGGATTCGCAAAGACGCTAAGAGAGTTTGAAGATTGGCTTTGCGGCTTATGTATTAAAAACTTGGCGGCTTTGCGTGAAATAAATATTTTAACCTTTCTCATATTAGTGTCCATTAAAGATTATGTACAATGAAAGAATAACAAGCCCTAATAATACAAACAGAATTTTTACCTGCTTATCTGTTTTCGGTAATGGCGATGTTTCAATAGTGGCAGTTATTTTGTTTTTATCTACCAGGGAAATTATGATCGCTGCTAAAAATAAAAATGCAAAAATGTAAACCGAGATCAAAAAATAATGAGGCCACCACATGTTTTCACCTGTTTTAGCATCAGGTGGCAATATCCATAGGTTGAGCATTCCTACAAGCAGGCTGAATGCAGAGCCTACAGACAAAATTAAATTCACAGCCAATTTTGTTGTGCGTCTCCAGAATACGCTTAACAAAAAAGTAACCGCTAAAGGCGGAGCCAGGTAACCTAAAATTGACTGAAAAATATCAAACAGGGTTTTACCTTTAATATTATCAAACGCAATTGCCATTAGTACCGCTAACACACAGCCTGCAATAACCGTATATCGCCCTACATTTATTTGTTGTTTTACAGAAGCATCTGGATTTATATTATTTACATAAATGTCTTTTGTGAACACTGTGCTTAGTGCATTTAAAGATGAACCGATCGTGGCAACTAATACAGCAATCAATACACAAATGACAAGGCCATTTAAGCCAGTCGGAAATAAATTTGTTACCATCGTCATGTATGCCAATTTATCATCTGATAGATCGGGGAATAAAGCAAAACACAAGATGCCCGGAAGAATAAACATGGGTAATGCTAATACTTTAAGCCAGCCAATAAAATTTACACCCAATTGCCCCTGTCTTAAATTTTTCGCACCCAATACACTTTGCACCATACTTTGATCAGTACAGAAAAATGCAACAGCTGATACAGGATAGCCCAACAATAAAGCATGCCATGGATAGCCGGGATCTGATGCAGGATGTATTAAGTTCCAGAAATGGCCAGGGGTTTTATCAGCTAAAGCAGCAAATCCGCCAATTTTTTGCAAGCCTAGATAAGTAAGTACTAATGAAACGATAATTAATAATATCATTTGAAACACATTCACTTTTGCAATTGCTTTTAAGCCGCCCATATAAGTAAACAAACCAGAAAAAGCTACCAGCACAATTGTTGATTGCCACATCGGTATTCCCAAAATTTGTCTTACCAAAATTCCTCCGCTGAATAAACCCAGACTAAGCCAGCTGATCAAGATTTTTATAAGAGCATAGCCGGCTAAAATATCCTGTGTGCTTTTCCCATAACGTTTGCCCATAAACTCGGGCATAGTGCTTACTTTACTTGCGATGTAACGTGGCGCAAACACCATTGCTAACAATAACAAAAAAACAAAAGCATACCATTCAAAATTTCCTCCAACAATGCCTGCAGAAAATCCAATGCTTGCAAATGCTAACAATGAAGAAGGGCCAACATTCGTACCCCACATGTTGAAACCGATATTGTACCAGTTGAGCGAATGACTTGCGAGAAATAATGTTTCATTCTTTTTCTTTTGCCTTACACTGGCGACATAACCGATCACCAATAAAATGACGAGATACGTTGCAACAATTGCAAAGTCAAGACCGGTTAGTTTATCGTAAATTTTATTCATTTATATTATCTAGGGCTTCGATCCTTCGATAAGCTCAGCCTGACAGTCTTATAATTTTAAGCCATGCTCATTTAAAATATCCTGGATCTTTATTGGTTTGCCTGTTTGTAAACTTTTATCCATCGCCTGCAACAAAGCAATCGTTCCGATGCCTTCGTTCATATCAGGATATGCTATAAAGTTTTGTTCGATCGAATCAACAAAATATTCTAAGTAATTCTGATATTCTCCTGCATGATGACTCTGCCCTTCAAATCTGAAATAATATTTCAATGTCGAATCACCCCATGTAATAATTTTCTCTTCGCCAGTTTTATCAGTTACTGCATAACGCAATTCATGATAATCCGCCTGAGATGCACCTTCTGTTCCTCTTAAAATGCATGTCATGCCGCTGTCTCTCTTCACTGGTTGTGTTGGACCTGTATAACTTCCGCTTACTCTTGCTACTCTTCCATCAGCTGATCTGAAAATAAAATGCATGGTGTCTTCATTCTTTAAACCGGCTTTCTTTCCATTTGCACTTATCATTCCATAACCCATCACTTCTTCTATACTTGGTAAATACCATCTTATAAAATCAACCGGGTGACTTAACCCTCCATACAGCCATTTAAATGACTTCTCCAATGCCCATTTCTTTTCCAAGAACCAGCGGTGATCGGCATTATAATGGCTCTCGATGGTAATCAGCTCGCCGATTATTCCTACTTCAAAATCTTTTCTTTGTCTTTTATATGGTTCAAAAAATCTTGAGCTCTGTCCTACAAAAACTTTTTTGTCTGATTTCTTTTGCAGTTCTATTAATTCTTTTGCTTTGCTTAGATCATCAATAAAAGGTTTGGTACAGACAACGTGTTTATTGTTCTGCAATGCCATCTTCACATGTTCTGCATGTAAATGATCAGGAGTATAAATTGCAATGATGTCGATCTCTTTATCTCGCAGCATACCCTCGTACTTCGTAGTATAATTTGAAAAGTCAAATTCTTTGCATCGTTGTTTGCACAACTCTTCATTTGCATCGCAAATAGTTTTTAATCGAAGCTTTGAACTATTCAATGCAGCAGATATTGTGCTTCTACCTTCACCTAAACCGAGTATTCCAATAGTTAACATTTCACATTTATTAAATCAAACATTTCATTTGCATCTTTCACCTCACCCCATCATCAATCCTATTATCGGGCTGTCTGTCTCCCCTCTCCATAAGGAGAGGGCGTGTAGGGTCTTCAACTCTAAGCACTACTGATGGGGTGAGGTCAAAGCTTCTTCAAGAACACCCAACTCTCCCCCTTCTTCGTCCCTTCGATACCTTCCTGGTACTTCCCCATTATCTTATTCCACTCCACCATCTTCGGATTATTCTCTGTTGTCTTTGGATTCAGCTTATCCAAACTCTCTCCTTTCGGAATGCTGATCACCAGCATCAACTGCCTTCCATTTTTAAATATCAACAGTTGCTGAAAATCTGCATTACAAAACCCTCTTGCTATATCCGGCCACTTTTCAAATTGTGTCGCATGATAATTGAAATACTCCTGCTGCAATTTCTTATCGCCAACCAAATTTGCAGTTAATAAAACATGATCCCATTCTTTTGCACCTGTTTTATCAGTACAATGTTTTTTTTTGCTGTACTCATAAAATAGATCGTAATATACTTTCACATCGGATTCGGGAAAATTATTCTGCAGTTTTCCCTGCATCACACCCACATCAGCGATCCTGTCAAAGATCACATAATGATTCTGCCATTGATAGAGTGCTGGGCTATCAATGTTATTCTTATACAATAATTCTTTTAACTTAACTATATCAAGTGATTTATTTTCTTTCACTATCAGCTCAATCAATTCATTATGCTCTTCATTAATAGGTATTGATAACTTGTAAGCCGTTCTTTCTTTTGCCATCCCTTGATAAGAAACTTCCAATCCTGCATTCCTCTTCACAATCTCATTAACAGTAGGACCATTATTGCTCCATTCATTATCCGGACCATTTGCATTCTGTAAAAACTTTTGTGATGGCGTCCAATTATTTTTTACAGTGAAGCCCGATGAACCTTCATCCGTATACAAATAGAACCAATGAGAAGGCAAGTGAGCATACGGTGCTTTATAAATACTGTCAATATAATTTTCACTGATGATAGAACCAGGCTGTGCACTCAATGTATAAATGCCGCTGCAATCATAATTATGTTTGCCATAATGATGAATGCGATTGCCGGTGATCTTATTATTCTTCATTGCATTCGCTGCAGCGCTCCAACCCCAACCCATACTGATAGCAGAATTAGAAACATTCTCCACATCGTTATACTCCACCAAACTATTACGGGTATAGCCCATGCCAATCCCCACACAGCTCCAATCTTCATTCGTTGCATCGGTAATTAAATTATTACTGATCACTATTCCATCACAAACCACTCTTTCATCTTTTGGGTTATAAGGCAAATGAATTTCATACCCAGCATCAGAATAAACCCCAGCAAGAATAGCCGTGCCACCAATATCTTTAAATAAATTTCCTTTCACCACATTATCATGAACAGTTTTATGATAATCCAATCCTGTTGAAGCCAAATGTTCAAAGCGGCAATTTTCAAATCCTGTTTTATCAGCAAATGAAATTTCAACAGTAGCAGCAGGCCGTCCGATCCATGCCTGGTTATCCAATCCCGGTTTTTCTTTTGTGCCTGCAGGTTTTAGTTTATATGCCTCGGTCATATACATTCCTACCTGGTGAGGTACATGCCCAAAATGCGAAGGCCGCAACCAACCCGTATGCTGAAATGAAATTCCTTTGAAAAAAATATTTCTAACAGGCCGGTCGATTGTTCCTTCAACCTTCACCAATGTTTCCAAATAAGGAGCAATGACAGAAGCAGTCAATAAATTTTCACCACTGCGTGGCCAGTAATAAATTTTTCTATTAATAACATCTGCATACCATTCACCCGGTTCATCCAAAAACTGTAAAGCGTTCACCAAATAAAAAGCCGAATTACCTGTTTCTTTCGATAGCCATGGCGCAGGCCAGGGATGCTCATTTTGTATCTTACTTTCGGGCTGATGAAAAAATAATTGAGTACTGTCGCCATGCACTTCCATCTTTTTTATACGCAGCATCGCAATAGCCCACCACTGGTGAATAAATAATTCAACACCCGCAGCGCTGCTCAACAAAGGAAATCGAGGAGTTGGTATCCAGCAGCTCTCATCTTTTTTACTCCAGTTCAATATGCGAAGCATTCCATCACCATTCACACTTTTTGCTCTCACTGCTTTCACATCATTCACCCACAACTGGCGAAACTCAAACAGCTCGCCATTCATCATCGGCAAATCTGCCACCCACACATTCCCTTTCGCCGCAGCAGACAAACCCGTTACTTGCGACAATAATTTTTTCCAGCCATTGATCATCACGCCGCCACTCAACACCGGTTGTTCACCCGCAGCCGCTTCAATATATGTCGGGCTACCGGGAATGCCCGCATCTTCTGCACGAATAAGGATCGTTTCATGCAACACATAAACACCGCCCCGCAAAATGATATGAATGCTGCCGTTCACCGATGCATCATTCAACCGGCGCAGCTCTCGTGCTTTGCGCAATGCGGCCGCCACTGTTGCCAGTGGGTGATCTTTCGAACCATTATTTGCGTCGGAACCTTTTGGCGAAACATAGATGTCTGCCGCATTGCCGGCGAGGACAAGCAATAAGAAAAAAGCAAGGCATGTCTGCAATCGTTTCATTGTAAGTACCCAATCAGGAAGTTATGCCAATAAAGCTACCCCTGCTCTCCTCCCTGAAAAATGTGAGTATTTGTTATAATGATGGACGATTTTCCTATTTCCCTTAAGCGCCGCATGATTGATAAGATGATTATTATGAACCCGGCTGAATTACTACTATTGAGTTTTTGTTGCGTCGCACTCTTGTACTTTCTGTGCGCTAATGAACATATTTAAAATATCTTTTTCAAATAAGCTGTATTTGCTCCCTAATTATAGTTTTATTTCCACTCTACTTTCAACCCGGAAAAAACAACCGGTGAACCTCCTTTAAATTCTATACCAAAACCTCCGAAATTATTCGGCGTTATATTGGTATTGATATTCACAGTGGATTGCATGCCAGGTGTGCTATCCGCTTCGTGCAGACCAGCAGTGGTGCTCAGTTTTGCAGATAATATATTTTTACTTACACTGACCTGTATTGTGCATACGCTCCTAAACACAGTCGTGCTTACGGCTTCACTTATTTGTTTTACTTCACCCTTATCGTACTGAACAAAATAAACGTCCACTGCATCATGGTATTTGGTGGTGCGGATAAACCGCAAGCCGTAGCCGCTCATCGTTTTATTATCCATCTTTATCAGTACATCCATATAAAGAGGTGCTACACTAAAGCCCTGGCCTGCACTTTTAAATGGTGCGGCACTAAGTGTAAGTTGCATATCACCAAACTTATCTCCTACTGGTGTGTACCGCATTTTTCCATTTCTTCCCTGCATTATACCCATTATGCCGGCAGCACCTTCAGTACCTTCACCATAATACCAGGCATCTTTAGTGGTGTCAATAGCAAACCTGCGATCAGTTTCTACTGCATCAAGATGTGCCCAGGTAAAGAAACCAGGTAATACTGCAGGCTGGTTACGGGAAGAAATATTCTTAAAATCAGTAACCAATTTTTTCGAATCAGTTTTAACCGCACTCAATGAAACGGGTTTTTGCATTATAACAGTTATTGCTTTGCCGGCTTCACTACGAATGTGCTTTGGTTGTATAATTACCATGATATAATAACCTACATCGCCAGGTGATAATGGATAATCGATATAGGGTTCATTAGATCTTGACACAGCCACTTCAATAGGGTTACTACCTTTAGCATCGCTACAACGATACCAACTTACAATGGACTGATCTTTGAATGCTGCAGCGAGTTTATAACCGAGATGCAATTGACCGTTGTTACTGGGAATGATCGCAGGTAACACAGCAAATCCAGGTGCAGAAAGAATAGCCGGTGCAACTGTTATAACACTGGCGGCTTCCAAACCCGCAGATGTGGAAGCAATAATTATTACGTCTCTTGTATCATCAAACTTACTTTGAGGAATTACTTTGCAGGTTAGCCCGTCTTCACTTACACTCAACTTCACTAATGAGTCATATCCTTTTGCTATCCGCCAGTTATTTTTTTCACCGTTGCTTTCATAGTTACCAAAACGAAACATTTTTGCTGTAAGTGTTACATCATTCTTATTTGTTTCAATGCCTACTCTTGTGGGAGATACAATCAACTGCACCGGGATCTTTGTAAGATTGATATGCTTGGTTTTTTCCGTTGCCTCTACAATGCTTTTTATATGCCCCGGGTCCCATTCATCGTCGCCCTGTAATAGATTGTAAGTATTGTAAACTACTTTTTCGTTATTGATAAAACGATATGCATACTGCAGTGGCTCATCTTTGAGATTGATCGTAGTTGCTGTATCACGTTGACTGATAAATACAGGTTTGCCATTCTGTGTTACACCGTATTGGTAGTTTCTTGTTTCTGACGGCACAACATCACGCCAGCCGAGATAAGTACCAGGCGAGGTCTTAATTCTTGTATCAACCACGGCAACTTGTCCATTCACCTTAGTAAAATACTGTTCATCTTTCACAAAACTCGTAATGTCACAGTTAAGAAAAACTGCCCCGGTACCATTGGTACGATAAAAAGGTTTTGAGCTATAAACATCAAAGTCGCAGTTTAAATAAACACCTGTGCCGCATAAGGCATCATCTGTTGATTCAAAATGACAACGATCAAATAAAATTCTTTTCGCACCAACAAAAGGACAAAGGTTCAACCGGCTGATGAAGCGGGAATTCCTGGCTAAAATTTTATCACCATCACAAATGATCAGTTGTGCCTGTACAATGGCGGAAGCTCTTTTCTTCCTATCTAATGCTGGAAGCAATGGATAGCTGAGATCAACATTACAATAATTGCCAAAGGTTATATTCTCTGCAGCAGTTCCATTACCAAAAAATCTGAACATAGTGAAGTTTCCTTTCGCTCCGATAGTTTGCCCACGGTTGCATGCCAGTACAACATTTTTCGGATCATTGGAAAGACCATACAACTTTAACCACTCACATTTAATTACAAGACCAAATGGAGGCTGACCATTTTCACCAACACGAACAGCTGTATCATCGGGGTTATCGATCCAATATACATAAGGTGCGATGAAGAGATTCATAGGAGAAGTTTCTGCGCCATTCGTTAATTGCTTGACTGCTTTATTGACCGAATTAAAAACATAATGATATTTCTCCGTAACGGCATCACTAAATCGGCCATCAATGAAAAAACTATGGGGGTTAAGTTGTACCGTATCCCTGTTATAAATAATATAGCTGCCACCAAAATAGATCGGGTTCTTGTCATCCAGGGAATGATAATTTTCAATTCCCTGGCTAGACAAAAAAAGCGTAGACAAAACATACAACACAATGAGCGATCCACTTTTCATAGTTTTCCTTTATAAAAAACCTTTTAGTAATGATGACCAAAATTACTACTGAAACACCTTCCTCTAATAAGCCGTTTGGGCTCTGGAATTATGTTTTAAATCTAAAGTTTTTATCTCATCGGATCAATACTGAATTACCGGATCGTCTTATGATCTCACCAGTTATGGTTACAGCTTCAGCAGTCCAGGTATATACATCCAAGGGTTGTTGTTTTCCTTTATAAATACCGTTCCAGCCTGCATTAAGCGTATTTGTTTCAAACATCAGTTGTCCCCAACGGTTAAAGATCCTGAAGAAGTTGATCTTGGTAATGTTCAGTGTCAAAGGAAAGAGCAGATCATTATGTCCATCACCATTGGGTGTCCAGGCCCGCGGTACAAATATTCCAAACTGTGTTATTTCAATATTTACCAACTGTGTATCTACCGTAACGCAACCGGCAGGTGAAGTTATAGTAATAAGGAATTCTGTTTTCTGATCAAAGGAAAAGACAACATCCCTGTTAGTAGAGATATTAAGTCCACGGTTAGGGCTCCATTGGTAGGTGCTGTTTGGTTGAAGGCCCCTTGCCTGCAATGCAACCGGTGTATTCACTGTGATCGTAATATCAGGATAACGAATACCCGGGATCTTGCTTTCAATTATCAATGTAATTGGTTTGGATGTAAAACATCCGCCGGCTGACTGGCTCCTGATATAATAAGTACCACTTGCTGCAACCGCATTTGGATTTGATAATGGTGTTGTATTGGCGGCATCTAACCAATAAGAATAAGTGGTTCCTGAACTGCTACCACTTGTAATAGCTGTCGTAGTAAGATCGACAGTAGAAGGGGCACAAACAATTTGAGGGTTGGTGATAATGAGTATGGGTGCTGTGTCTACAGAAACTGCAACGGTATTTGAAGCTGCGCTGGTTGGGTTAGCACATGGATCACTGCTGCTCATCGTAACAGTAACAACATCTCCATTGTTTAAAGTGGTAGTTGTAAAGGTTGATGCTGTTTGCCCAGTTACATTCACCCCATTTATCTTCCATTGATAGGTTGGGGTCGTTCCGCCATTGGTGGGTGTGGCAGTAAATGTTACTGATCCACCGGTGCATATTGAAGTTGTACTTGAAACGATCGTTACCGAAGGAACAACTACTGTCGCAGTAACGGTAATTGGATTACTTGACGCTATTACAGGGTTGGCACATGGATCACTGCTGCTCATCGTAGCAGTAATAACATCTCCATTGTTTAATGTGGTGGTTGTAAAGGTTGATGCTGTTTGCCCTGTTACATTCACTCCGTTTATCTTCCATTGGTAGGTTGGGGTCGTTCCGCCATTGGTTGTTGTGGCTGTAAATGTTACTGGTCCACCGGTGCAGATCGATGTGGTACTTGAAACGATCGATACCGATGGAATAACTAATGTCGCAGTAACTGTAATTGGATTACTTGACGCTATTACAGGATTGGCACATGGATCACTGCTGCTCATCGTAACCGTAATAACATCTCCATTGTTTAATGTGGTGGTTGTAAAGGTTGATGCTGTTTGCCCTGTTACATTCACGCCATTGATCTTCCACTGATAGGTTGGAGTTGTTCCGCCATTAGTAGGTGTGGCCGTAAATGTTACAGATCCACCGGTACATATTGAAGTTGTACTTGAAACGATCGATACCGATGGAACAACTGCTGTCGCAGTAACTGTAATAGAATTACTTGTCGCTATTACAGGATTGGCACATGGATCACTGCTGCTCATCGTAACCGTAATAACATCTCCATTGTTTAATGTGGTGGCTGTAAAGGTTGCTGCTGTTTGCCCGGTTACATTCACGCCGTTGACCTTCCATTGATAAGTTGGAGTCGTTCCGCCATTAGTAGGTGTGGCTGTACATGTCACTGTTCCACCGGTGCATATTGAAGTTGTACTTGAGACGATCGATACTGACGGAACAACTGATGTTGCAGTAATTGCAATAAGATTACTTGCTGCTGTTACAGGATTGGCACAAGGGTCATTACTGCTCATCGTAACAGTAACAACATCTCCATTGTTCAAAGTTGTTGTTGTAAAGGTTGATGCTGTTTGCCCGGTTACATTCACACCGTTTATCTTCCATTGATAGGTTGGGGTCGTTCCACCATTAGTAGGTGTGGCCGTAAATGTTACCGATCCTCCGGTACAGATCGATGTGGTACTTGAAGCAATCGATACCGATGGAGTAATAGAATAAATAGTTACAGATGTTGTTGCAACTGTTCCTGGACAGCCACCACCAGCGGCAACAGTATAAGTTACTGTATAAGTTCCGGGCACACTTGAAAATGGTGTGATCGCTCCTGTTGTACTATTCAGTGTTAAGCCTGGCAAGGCACTATAAACACCGCCGGTGTAAGCTCCTGTTCCAGTTAAAGAAACTTGTTGTGCTATTGTATTGTTTGAACAGAATGGGCTTGCATAATTGATATTAGCAGTTGGCGGAAGACATGAAATTGCTGTACAGCTTAGACTCGACGCAACGAAACAAGAGCCTCCCGTTGGAGTTACACTAATAGTTACGTTGTCACCTCCTGATAAGCCAGAAACCTGGTAGAGCAAAACATTGCCAATTGCGCCGATATTAACTGGAGAGCCAGTATTGATTTGATAAGAAACATTGTAGCCCGTTGCTCCGCTAACAGTACTCCAGGTAAATGTTACCGAAGACGTTGTAGAAACACCACAATTAATTGTAGGGCTTAGTATTTGATTAACCGTGATCGTTAATGAAGCAGTTGTTGCACATTGGCCCGCTGTCGGTGTAAATGTATATGTTGTAGTAGCTGTATTGTTCAGTGCCGGTGACCAGCTTCCCGTGATTCCATTTAATGAGGTCGTTGGTAATGCAGATAATGTTCCGCCTGAGCAAATTGGTGCTACTGCATTGAATATTGGTATTACATTACTATTAACCGTGATCGTTAATGATGCTGTCGTTGCACATTGTCCCACTGTGGGTGTAAATGTATAAGTTGTTGTTGCTGCATTGTTCAATGCCGGTGACCAGGTTCCGGTAATACCATTGAGTGATGTCGTTGGTAATGCAGATAATGTTCCGCCTGAACAAATCGGTGCAACGGCATTGAACGTTGGTGTTACATTCGCATTAACCGTGATCGTTAGTGATGCCGTCGTTGCACATTGTCCCACTGTGGGTGTAAATGTATAAGTTGTTGTTGCTGCATTGTTCAATGCCGGTGACCAGGTTCCAGTAATACCATTGAGTGATGTCGTTGGTAATGCAGATAATGTTCCGCCTGAACAGATCGGTGCTACTGCATTGAATGTTGGGGTTACATTACTATTAACCGTTATCGTCAAAGATGCTGTCGTCGCACATTGTCCTACCGTGGGTGTAAATGCATAAGTCGTAGTTGCTGTATTGTTTAATACTGGTGCCCAGGTTCCCGTGATTCCATTTAATGATGTTGTTGGTAATGCAGATAATGTTCCGCCTGAACAGATCGGTACCACTGCGTTGAACGTTGGGATTACATTACTATTAACCGTGATCGTTAATGAAGCTGTTGTTGCACATTGGCCCGCTGTTGGTGTAAATGTATATGTTGTAGTTGCTGTATTGTTCAGTGCCGGTGACCATGTTCCCGTGATCCCATTTAATGAGGTCGTGGGTAATGCAGATAAAGTTCCTCCTGAACAGATCGGTGCCACTGCATTGAATGTGGGTATTACATTACTATTAACCGTGATCGTTAGTGAAGTTGTTGTTGCACATTGACCCACTGTGGGTGTAAATGTATATGTTGTAGTTGCTGTATTGTTTAATGCTGGTGACCATGTTCCCGTGATCCCATTTAATGAGGTCGTTGGTAATGCAGATAATGTGCCACCTGAACAGATCGGTGCCACTGCATTGAACGTTGGTGTCACATTACTATTAACCGTTATCGTTAATGATGCTGTTGTTGCACATTGTCCCACCGAAGGTGTAAATGTATAAGTTGTAGCTGCTGTATTGTTCAGTGCCGGCGACCAGCTTCCGGTGATTCCATTTAATGACGTTGTTGGTAATGCAGATAATGTTCCACCTGAACAGATCGGGGCAACTGCATTGAACGTTGGTATTACATTACTATTAACCGTAATCGTTAATGATGCTGTCGTTGCACATTGTCCTACCGAAGGTGTAAATGTATAAGTTGTTGTTGCTGTATTGTTCAATGCCGGTGACCAGCTTCCCGTGATTCCATTTAATGACGTCGTTGGTAATGCAGATAATGCTCCGCCTGAACAGATCGGGGCAACTGTATTGAACGTTGGGGTCACGTTACTATTAACCGTGATTGTTAATGACGCTGTTGTTGCACATTGTCCCACTGTCGGTGTAAATGTATAAGTTGTAGTTGCTGTATTGTTCAATGCCGGTGACCAGCTTCCCGTGATTCCATTTAATGATGTCGTTGGCAATGCAGATAATGTTCCGCCTGAACAGATCGGGGCAACTGCATTGAACGTTGGTGTTACATTCGCATTAACCGTGATCGTTAATGATGCTGTTGTTGCACATTGTCCTACCGAAGGTGTAAATGTATAAGTTGTAGTTGCTGTATTGTTCAGTGCCGGTAACCATGTTCCTGTAATTCCATTGAGTGATGTCGTAGGTAATGCAGATAATGTGCCACCTGAACAGATCGGCGCAACGGCGTTGAATGTTGGTGTTACATTACTATTAACCGTTATCGTTAATAAGGCTGTTGTTGCACATTGTCCCGCTGTTGGTGTAAATGTATAAGTTGTAGTTGCTGTATTGTTCAGTGCTGGTAACCATGTTCCTGTAATTCCATTGAGTGATGTCGTTGGTAATGCAGATAATGTGCCGCCTGAACAGATCGGCGCAACGGCGTTGAATGTTGGTGTTACATTACTATTAACCGTGATCGTTAATAAGGCTGTTGTTGCACATTGCCCCGCTGTTGGTGTAAATGTATAAGTTGCAGTTGCTGTATTGTTCAGTGCCGGTAACCATGTTCCTGTAATTCCATTGAGTGATGTCGTTGGTAATGCAGATAATGTGCCACCTGAACAGATCGGTGCAACTGCATTGAATGTTGGTGTTACGTTTGAATTAACTATTACATCAATTTGAACCCTTGCACTTTCACATCCGCCAATCGTTTGGGAAACGTAATAACTGGTAATTCCAGCTGTTGCGGTGGATGGAGTTGGTGCGGTTGATGATCCAACTCCACCAGTTGAAGCGGTATACCATAATAGATTACTACCTGATGCAGTCAATGGTAATGCGACTGCACCTATACAATAAGTTACAGGTGTAGTAACAGTAGGAAGAGGAGTAGAAACGATATTAATTGTTTGCGAGTAAGTAGTAACACAACCTAACGCATCTTTCACCTGTAGCGTAATAACAAAATTTCCAAACGTGGAATAAGTATGCGATGCATCTTGTGTCGTAGCTGTCGTTCCATCTCCAAATTGCCAAAGAAAAGTTGAATTAGATGTAGGACAAGTTTTTGTAAAATTATAGGTGCCACAGCCAGAAGTGGTATAGGTAAAGTTCGCATTGGGGCCTATTGTTGCGGTGCCGCCTCCGCAAGCGCCGCCAAATGTTAATGAAAATCCACTATTGGATGCGGAGAAATTATCTACTAATAATGCATATACGTTACCAGCTACAAGATTTACCGTACTTGTTAAGCAATTTGAAGTTCCACCACCCGGCGCCGACCAATTTCCCCAGGCTCTTGGAAAATTTCCATTGCCACAAGGGTCTCCACCAGTCGAACTTCCGCAACTTCTAAATCCCGGTTCACTGGTTGGGCAAGTGCTTATTCCCGTAGAACCAGTGCAACCACTCCAGTTGCACGCAATAGAATTTCCCTTGGTTGTACATCCATTGGGATCTGATGTAATATTCCATAATGCCCAGTCATAATCATCATTCCCATTTACAGGATTGATAATAAATTCAAGCGTACCGCTACATCCTGCAGTAAACTTAAACCATTTTGATTGCCTTTCGCCACCAACTCCCCAACATGAATTTGCTGTGCTCACTTCCTGCGAACCAAAACCTGCATTGGAAGTGGGCTGAGAGAATGCATTCGAATTGCACAATATGGCAGCGTTGGTACAATCTTGTCCAGCTAAAGTCGGAGGTGTAGTAGTAGTCAGACATGTTTGAAAAGGACCTTGTGTACCACCATTTGCATTGGAGATTGTGTAATAATAAACAGTCCCGCTTGAGAGCCCGTTGAAAGTAGCATTTAATGGCGAAGGTCCACATTGACTGCCTACGATAGTAAATCCACTGGTACAGGTCCCTTCGACAAGAATTATCTCGGCATTTCCAGACCACGGTGCCGAAGTAGTAATTGTAAATTGCGCCTGTGAGCCAGTAGATGTAAATGTATACCAAACGTCGGGGTGATTACCGCCGCCCTGGCAACCAACTGACCCCTGCCAGTTATCCGCAGCAGCTACTGTAGTTCCACCATAACAAGTTCCGTTGGGTGTGACAGTCGTTGCACTATTGCAATTATCGTTTGCAGGTTGGGCAAAGATCATAGCAAAAGAAAATAATGAAAAAACTAGCGTGACTGTTCTTTTCAATTTGAAAATGTTTCAAAATTATTTTCTCAACAATTTCACAGGAATAGTATTTTTTAAATTATTAGAGAAAGGTGACTCATAGCTACATCTCCCTATTAAATCTCAGGCCGTTACTCTTATCATTGAAAGAACTCTAATTTACATAGATATTTTGGGGAATGGAAATGATTACATTAAATGGCCAGGCACTTAAAAGCACTAATCAATTCGTTTCTTTAATCCCTGTGCTATAGACCTTATCGTAAAAACCAGTTGCGGTTTTTTATCCATAATAACTTAACGAAACTTCCGGAGTTTAAAAGTGTCTTTTTCCTATTTACCTATTCCTGGAACACCTTTTTCAAGTAAGCTGTATTCGCTCCGTAATTGTATTTTGTATCAGAAGGTTTTTTGGCATCGCGGCTGCGTTCAATAACAAGCCAACCACTCCAGCCCATTTCATCTAAAGTCCTTTTTACTTTGTACATATCGATCTGTGGGTCATTCTCCAGCCATACGCTGTCCTTATTGGTTGCATGTATCATGCAAATACGATCCTTACCTAATATTTTTAACTCACTGATCAGATCTCTTCCCTCTTTTAGCGGGTTGGAGAAATTGAAATATATCTTTATAGCAGGTGAGTTTATTTCCTTCAGCAGCTTTACTTCTTCTGTTGCGGATACAGCAGTTTCAATACCGATCACCACATTGGCAGCTTCGGCCATTTTACCCGCAACTTTTAATCTCGCCACCACCGAATCTCTAACCGAAGGGTTTTTCCTCAGATCACACTGAACACCTAATGGAAGAAAGGCAGTTTTTACATTCATCAGTTTCATGGTCTTGATGCAATCTTCAATGCTGCGTTTATATTCTTCTCTTCCACAAAATGATTGAGCATAATAACCCGTCATCGCCAATGAAAATATCTCAACATTATTTTCTTTTGCTGTTTTTAAAAACTGATCACGTACAGAATCGGTCAGCAACTGGTTATCAAATGTGGGCCTGGTACCCAATCCACCCATGTCCACTTCCACTCCATCCGCTTTTAATTGACCCGTTAATGTAATTGCACCCAGCTTTTGTCTTTTTAATAGCATCAGGTCGATCAACCCGATCTTGTACCGTTGATCGTTCTTTGCTTTTTGGATCTCATCAGCAAATAATTTTTCCAGGTTCTCAAAACCTTTTACCGCACGAGCCGGCAATTTTTCCCCTTTATCACCAAAAACATAAAAAGCATTTTCAGGTTCAAGAATGATGGTTGTGTCAACAATGGTTCCATCCGCAACTTGTATCGGTTTTAAATTCAATCCAAGATATTTTACAAAGAATTCATACACAGGTTTGCGCTTGCTGAAACCAAAATCATGTTTATCATTTGGCAGATGCACATTCATTACATTATCAGGCTTACCGTACCAGCTATACATTTTTTTCAAATATGAAAAATCATGTTCAGGCATTCGGTCTGTCCAATCGCCGCCATCACTTACAACTAATTGCGGTTTCGGTGCAGCTATTGCCGCTATTTCTACATTATCAGTGCGGCCCATGCAACCATGCACATCTTCACCACTTTCACAAGGGCAGCCGCCATAGAAATAAGAAGATAAACTTACAACCGGCGCAGAAACCTTTATCCGGTCATCGATCGCTGTCATGAAAACTGTTTGTGTGCCGCCGCCACTTCCACCAACGATAGCAACACGATTTGTATCTGCATCTTTTTGTGATAACAAATAATCTAAAATTCTTTTACCAGCCAATAGCTGCATCGTCATTGCTAAACTCTGACGATGGTATTCATACTTGAATTGAAGCGTTGACTCACCCCAGGCAAACATGTCGTAATTAAAGATCATCGCTCCCATTTTTGCAATTGCAGCAGATGTGTACTGGCAATCGGGACGATAGCGATGCTTGTCCCAATGTCCTTGCGGATGCAATACAACAGGAATTTTTCCTTTATACTTTTCTGGTTTATATAATGATCCATTGACCCAGACTCCTGGCAAAATTTCTATTGCTACGTTCTCGATCGTATAGCCATTCATTTTTCTGAAGTTGGCTTTGATCGGCGCAGTGCCGGGAGATGCTGGTAAATGATTCAACTGTATTGCTTCAAGTAAACATTCTTTGAGATCAGCTTTTCGCTTCTCCCATTCATCAACATTCTTATACTGTGATGCAATGCGATCGAGTTCGGCCCAGCCATCAGCTACATTCCAACGGTAGTATTCATAATTGCCAAGCTTATAAACTTTATCCTTTTCTTTTTTTGCTATCATGTCGAGTGGTGAGAGAACATTATCAAGTGTTACTTCAACATCGGTTCTATATCGCCAATCAGCATAATTCACAAATTTGTCGGCGATCATTTTTTCATCATACTTTATTTGTACGCCATATCGTTTTTGTATATCATTTAATACTTCTTTGAGGGGTTTGCGATAGTTGTTTTCGGTATTGAGCTGTGCTTGTGTGGAATTGAACCACGGAGATACAAAGACACAGAGAATCACGAAAGGCTTCACGCAAAGGCGCAAAGTCCCGATAGCTATCGGGATCGCAAAGGGGTAAAGAAAGTTTATAATGTTATGCCTTTGCGCACTTGTGTTTAAGCCCTTAGCGACTTTGCGGTTAGGAAAAGCTGAATAGACTCGTTGCAGTACAAGAGTGCGATGCAACGGAAGCATCATAGTAGCAATGAAGTTTAGTTCATAAAAATTATTTCTATCATTAACTGTTTTCATATTTCCTGTTTTTCTTCCAACTACTGAATAATAAATTTTCCTGCAGCACAGGTTTTGGAAAAAATAAGCTCGCGATATAGCCGACAACGATCACGATAAGATGGCTGTACACGCCGAGCATGAGTTTATGATGTGTGAAATTAAAATTACCCAAATCAAGCAAGAGTTTTGGATCTTTTATACCAATGGGTGTGCTGGTGAGAAATGCATAAGCTGTAAACAAAATGCAAACAATGATGCCGATGTTCACACCCTGGCGATTGGCTCTTGCACTGAAAAGACCAAGAAGAAAAATTCCAACGATGCCACCGGAAAAAATTGCATAGATGGTGAAAATGACACCGAGCACACCTTGATTGCCAGTGAGCAAATACAATCCACCGATAGCGATGGCTAACAAACCAGAGATAACAACAAATGCTTTGCTGGTATAGAGATATTGTTTGTCCGTTTTGCCGGGGCGTAATTTTTTATAATAATCTTCAATACCGACAGCGGCGAGTGAATTGAGATCGGCGCTGAGACTACAGATAGCCGCAGAGATAAGTGCCGCAACAATAAACCCAACAACACCGGTTGGTAGCTGCGTCATGATAAAATGTGGGAAGACTGCTTCGGCTTTCATGCCGGGAGGCAATTCATTTTGTACATAAAAGACAAATAGCGCAGTGCCAATAAACATAAAGATGGTCCAGATAGGAACAGTGAGTGAGATACCAAGCAGTGATGCTTTCTCTGCAGCTTTATCTGTTTTGGCTGTGAGATAACGCTGTACAACAGTTTGATCAGTTCCATATTTCTGTATGGCATAAAAAGCGCCGTTAATGATCATGACGATCAATGTAAGTCGAGTGAAATCTATATTGTAAGGTCCAAAACCTGTGCGATTGTTTTCTGTTGCTATTTTAATTGCTTCGGGTACACCGCCTTTAATAGAGAATAATAATACAACGAGACAGATAATACCACTCGCAAATAACATGAACCCCTGGAACACATCGAGCCAGATAACAGCTTGCATCCCTCCTTTTAAATTTACCAGCACTAAAACAAACCCAACAATGGCTAATACAATAAACGGATCGATGGTTGTCATTTCATGTATCGCTACGGCGATCAGGAACAAAACGGTTCCCATGCCTGCAAACTGTCTTATAATAAAGGATGATGAACTATAATAGCGGGCAAAGCCGCCAAAACGTTTTTCAAAGTATTCGTAAGTGCTAAGACCGATGACTTTTCTATAAAGTGGAACGATAAACCAGATGGCCCCCAATAAAACGATCGGCACCATTAAACCTTGCACTAATAAGATCCAGTTGTTGGTATATCCTTGTGCAGGATAACCTAAAAATGTTACACTGCTGATGAGTGTTGAGAGTAACGATAAACCCAAAGCCCATGCAGGAAAATTTCCTTTTGATAAGAAATAATTCTCCGTTGTCCTCTGTCTTTTAGCAAACCGAAAGCCAAGCCATAGAGTAATGCCTAATACAATTAAGATGATGAAATAATCTATGAAGTGAAGATGGTTCATGTACTCAAATTATATAGCCGACTTATTGATTCCGGTAATTGATAACTGCCAGGTTTTACTGTTATGAATAAGTCTTTTGCTTTCATTCTTACTACCCCCCTGCTTAATTCATCTGTTGGTTCCAAAATTGTGATCCTTAATTCCTTCAATATTGCTGCTGCTGTTGAACCCCCTTCAATAAAAATTTCTTTTATCTTTTCTCTTGTCACAACTTCTTTAACCGCTTTTGCCATTTTAGTTCTTAATGATAGAGCAGAATCAGCCGATTCATCAATTGCAATAACAGCTTTTTGTTTTTTCTTTATTATATCGCCAGTCTTTTTTAACCAATTGTCATTTACAACTTCAGGCAACCATGAAACACAATTCAGTTTCTTTATAAACTCTTTTCTCTTTTTGAATGCAGTGCCGCATACGTAGAGATGAGGCGATTGCATTTCAAATTGCTTTTGGTGCTGAGGTTGATAATATTTATTAAGCAAAGCAGTAAAGAAGTCCCCGGCACCGACCAATATTGTTTCGTCATTCACCCTATTTGCCCAATAATTATAGTCTTCGAACCTACTTACCTCTCCTATCACAATTCCTGTACTTCGTAATTCTTCTCCAGTTTTTATAACCTCCACTTCATTATTCAGCATCTCTTTTATGTAACCTGTTTTTATTGGAAATTCCGGATCATGAGCAAATCCAGTTTCAGTTATTTTTACACCAGCAACAAAATATTCTCCATTCTTAATTGTTCTGTTGAGTGATGGATTGGCTGGCATTATAAATGCTCTTGACTTATTCATCAGCTTCATTTGCACTTTCGCCTCATCTAATACGTACCCACGCAATACAGAATCAATCTTTTTATAAATAAGTTTTGGCTTTAACTGTAATATCTCTTTCAACAACTCTTCGGTCATCCTGATAGCTTCATTTTTTTTAAAAGAACGACTGTCCGTTGAAATAACGAGAACATCAGCATTTTTATACTCAACGTCTTCAACACATAATTCGACTTTTAAACCATAGCGAAGACTTATTCCAGCCAATTCAGCTGCTCCGGTAAAGTCGTCTGCTATTACTGCAATCATAAAATGAATGATCAATAATGAGTGATGAGTTTTGCTTTATTACTCATCATTCATTACTCATTACTGATAATTGTTTTTACTTAATTGTACTGCACTTTCAATCGCCAGTATCATCGCATCTGCACTTGCGATTCCTTTACCTGCAATTTCAAAAGCAGTTCCATGATCAACTGATGTTCGAATGATGGGCAATCCCAATGTAATGTTGACGCCTTTCACACTATCCATCTGTTGTTTCTCTGCATTCCATTTAAAACCGGCCAGTTTAAAAGGAATATGTCCCTGGTCATGATACATTGCTACTACACCCCCATAGGCACCCATCGCTGCTTTTGCAAACATTGTATCCGGCGGTACAGGTCCTTCCACTTCGTAACCTAATTTTTTCGCCTCTTCTACCGCTGGCAATATTTCTAAGTCATCTTCTGTTCCAAACAAACCACTATCACCGGCGTGAGGATTCAATCCTGCAACTCCTATTTTTAAATTTGTTTTGCCAAGGCGTTTCAGACCATCAACTATCAATTCGATCACCTGAACAATTCTTTCCTTTTTTACAAGATCAACCGCCTGCCGCAATGATACATGTGTGCTTACATGGATCACATTGATATTATCTTCAACCAACAGCATCGCATATTTTTTTGTACCGGTGAAATGTGCATATATCTCTGTATGTCCCGCAAAATGATGGCCCGCTTCGTTAATAGATTTTTTATTTATGGGACCGGTGACAGTTGCATCCACTTCCTTTGACATCGCTAATTCAATCGCTTTCTTTACTGCCTGGAAAGATGCTTCGCCACACATGGCATCAATTTTTCCAAATTGAAGTTTGTTGATGTCAGTAATATTCAGATCAAACACATCAATTGTTCCTAATACAAATCTGGCATCAGCGACTTTGTTTACAGCATTCACTTTAACATTCATCTTTAGTTTACTGATGATCTGCTCAAACACTTTTGCATCACCCACTAAAAGCGGTTTGCATATTTCATGAATTGATCTTTCCTGCAATGCTTTTACTGCTATCTCCGGGCCGATGCTCGCCGGGTCACCCATTGTTATTGCTATGATCGGTTTACTCATTTTAATTCGTTTATAAGGGCGGCATCACATATTCCTCACACAATCCTTTTTCCTTCATCAATAATTTTAATGCATGCAGGCTTTCACCCAATGTACGGTTGGCCTGGTAGGAAGCACCATAATCATCACTCAGTTTTTGCATTGCATCCATTTTATCTTTATCTCCGTTCTCAAAAGCTTTGATCATATCTGCATATATTTCGGGATAAAGATTTCCTGTGCTCGGCACAAGCCCATCTGCGCCGTTCAACAAAGCATCCGCGCTTTTAGCAGCCCAGCCAAGTATATAATGAAAATCTTTTCTTTCCTTCCATAGTTGCAATGATTCCAACATTCTTTCTTCACTACGTTCACTGTCTTTTATACCAACGATATTCTTATGATTGCTCAATTCATCGATCACGGGCAAAGGGATACTCATATGAGTTGTGGCCGGGATATTATAAATAAACAGCGGTAATGAGATGCTATTCGCTAATGTGGTGAAATATTTTAGCATCTGCTTTTCTGTAAGTCCGTAATAAGACGGCAGGGTTGCCACTACCACATCAACAGCATGTAATGAACAGTAAGATGCAAAATTTATACTTTCAGCCAGCACATTTGAACCAATACCTGCATACAATAGAGAGCCCATCTTTTTATTCTTGCCGGCTGCCATCACATAATCTTTTTTCAGTTGCAAAGGCAATGATGCCGACTCGCCTGTTGTACCCAAAATGAACGGCGCCATCTTGTGTTGATAGAATAAAGCAAATAATCTTGACACTGCAGCTTCATCAATCTGTAATTTCTCAGTCAATGGTGTTACTGCCGGAATAATTATCCCTGTATATTTCTTACCCCCAACCCCTAAAGTTGAGTTTTGAACATTCTTTATATTAGTAGCACTCATTTTTTATAATGCATTTGTATAAATATCTATCGCATCTGTTTCAGTTATCTCTCTCGGATTGTTTTTTAATAAGCGCTGTATCTTCATTGCATCGGCAGCCATTTGTGGAATTGCTGATTCAGGGACATTGACTTCTTTCAAAGTAGCAGGAATACCACAAGCTTTTATTAACTCTTTTATTTTTTTTACACCTGCACATGCAGTTGCTTTATCATCCACCTGTCTCTCGCAACCCAAAGCAATGGCAACATCTGCATATTTTTTGGGTGCAGCAGGAATATTGAATTCCATTACATAAGGTAGCAATAATGAGTTTGATAGACCATGTGCCAAATGAAACATACTTCCTAAAGGATAAGATAATGCATGTACTCCTGCTGTATTCACTGGTCCCAAACAAAAACCGCCTAACAAACTTCCCATTGCTACCTTTTCTCTTGCCTCAATATTTTTTCCATCGTTTACAGCTGTCACAATATTTGCAGCGATCAGTCGCATTCCTTCATAGGCGTACACATCAATAAATGATTGAGAAAATTTGTTTGTGTAAGCTTCGAGACAATGGGTTAATGCATCGAGACCAGTTGCCGCAGTAATTGCGGGAGGAACAGATATTGTAAGTAAGGGATCAACATAAACAATATCAGGAACAAGAAAAGGGCTGATGATCCCTTTCTTTTGATTATCTGTGTCATCAACAAGAATTGCATTAGGAGAAACTTCGCTGCCAGTACCCGAAGTGGCAGGCACACAGATCAATTTTTTCTTTCTCCCTTTTAATAATCCGATGCCTACATAATCTTTTAATGTTTGTTCATTATCCAATTGTGCAGCTACCAGTTTTGCAATATCCAATACACTGCCGCCACCAATACCAATCACCACATCAGGATTAAATGGAGTTATCCTCTTCATCAATTTTTCAAAATCACTAAACGAAGGTTCTGCGATAATTGATGTATCCTGTAAAACTTCGATTTTACTTTTTTCAAGTGTGTTTACAAATTCTTTGATAACGGACTTCAGTGGTTCAATCGTTGCTATAAAAACCCTGGAGGGGTTTAACTGCAGAACATCTTCCGGCAATTGAGCTAAGGTTCCATTACCAAAGACAAGTTTACCAGGAAAAAATATTTTTAATGGATCGGCATGCATTATCGTTCTTAATTAAATCATTTAACCAGGTAATACTCTTTGTTATGAGACTCCAGCTTTTCAACTGTTACCGGTTTTATATCCAGTCGTTCACACCAGCTTAAAAAACTATCGTGAATATCATCAAGGGTTTTTCTTTGTTCAGGTGTCAGTTGAAATGCAGTTGCCCGGCTAATGGTTCTTACCGGCAATCCTCTTTTCTGTAAAAAATATTTTGCACTCATTGGATATGCAATATGGATCAATGGGTCTACCCTTGTTAATTCAGATTGCAACCAGGCCACTTGTTCTTGTTTTGAAGGATCGTTGGCATTTTCAGTCATCCAAACCATTATCTCTGGATAAAAATTCCCAGAAATAGATGACATGCCTTTTGCACCCTGCTGCAAACTAAACATCGTATTGGGAGTATGCGCATCATAAAACTCAAGCTGGCTGGCGGTCTCTTTTAATATATCGAGTTTTGCTTTTACATTTTCATGTGTGATCGAAGTGTCCTTATGGTAAACCATCCGGTCAGCTGATAATAATTTTTTGAAAACATCAGTACCGATAATTCTTTTATAAGGTGCCGGGCACTCATACATGCCGAGAGGAATATTACCAGTTAGCTGAAACATCTTTTCAAAATTGGCAAGCAATAAATCATCACCTTCATCCACTTTTGCAAAATGCCCGGTGATCATGATCACGGCATCAACACCTGTATCATAAATTTTCTTTGTGAATTCTGCCTTGTCTTCAATAGTTAATCCAAACGATCCGGTTGCAACGATTGGAACTTTTCCATCCACATATTTTACAATATGTTGTGTAAGCTCTAACCTTTCATCTTCTGTAATACTGAACATTTCGCTGCTGAGACAGTTTGCAAAAAAGCCCTTTACTCCGGCTGCAAGGTAAAAATCAACCAATAGACTCACCACATCAAGATCAACTTTTGCTTTCAGGTTGAAAGGAGTGATCATTACTGGCACAAACTTCTTGTCAGACATAAAAGCACTCTAATTTTAAGGTATAAATGTTCGTAGTTTTGGGACCTATAACAATGCAGAATTTCACTATTATGCTGTAAAATTTTACTGTTTCAGGCCCGGGGCGGCACAGTTTTTTTAACTCTGAGCTTTGTCATTATTAAACCCACCAAAAAAATAGTCAGCGTCCCGATCACGATAACCATATTCTTATGCATTGGATTTCTTAAAAACGCATACTCACCGCTTAACCTATCGGAAAACGTCATCCATAGAATCACAACAACACCAATGATGGTTGCAGTCAGTGCTTCTGCATTTTTTGCTTGACGGCTAATTAATCCCAATAAGAACAAACCCAGCATACCGCCAGCAAAAATTCCGGACAGTTCCCACCAAATATCCAATAAACTTTTCGCACCGATCATTGCAAGACCAGTTCCCAATCCAATTAATCCAAATATAACAGTAGCGATATGCAGGATGTATAATTGTTGCTTATCATTTATTCCCGGCTTAAAATATTTTTTATAGATATCCATCGTAAACACGGTTGCAGAAGCATTCATATTGGAGCTGATCGTACTCATGGCTGCAGATAATAATGCGGCGACGATCAGCCCTATCAAACCGGTAGGCACTTTTGTTACCATGAAATGCGGCAATACTTTGTCTCCATAATCTGCAGGAGATAATGAATTTGACAGGTCATTTACCTGTTGTGGCGTAAAGGCAGCTCCTAATTTTTCAGCAGATACATTAAATTTAACCGGCTCGATCAATTCCGGATGCACATTGTAATATGCATACAGTGATGTGCCAATAATAAAAAACAATAAGGACGCAGGCACGTACATTGCCACGCATAACCAAATCGACTTGCTCGCTTGTTTGGCCGATCTGGCAGTATGATAACGCTGAATATAATTCTGATCCATTCCAAAATTATTCAGGTTGATAAAGAACCCATACAACAAGACAACCCAGAATGTAGACTGAATAAAATTAGGCGAGTAACTTCCAAGACTTAATTTATTATCAGCAGTAGCGATCTCAATTACTTTAGAAAAGCCACCGGGAATTTCTTTGATCACCAAAAACAAGATCAGCAATGCACCAAGCGTTTTGATGATCCCTTGTACGACCTCTGTCCAAATTACAGCTTCCATTCCACCAAGCACCGTATAAATTATAATGCAGATCCCCATTACGATCATGACTGATGCCATGGAAAAGCCTGTCAATGCTTGCAAGCTTAGTGCGATGCCGAAAAAGATGGTGCCCATTCTCGCAAATTGTGTCAATAAAAAACAGATCACTGCATAGGTTCTTGCCCATGTACCGAATCTTTTTTCTAAATGCGTGTAAGCAGATATCTCGCCGGTACTCCGGTAAAACGGAACAAAATATTTTGATGCCACCCATGCAGCAAACGGCATCGATATGCTAAACACAAATGCATTCCAGTTGCCACCAAAGGCTTTGCCTGGCACTCCTAAAAAAGTATTACTGCTTAAAAATGTTGCATAGATCGATAACCCGATCGCCCATCCCGGAATTTTTCCTGATGCACTTGTAAATTGAACGCTGTTCTTATTTCGTTTTGAAAAATAAAAACCAACTGCCACCATCGCCAATAGGTAGACAATAATAATTGCAATATCAAAAATCGGTAAGTTACTCATCGTATGGTTTCATGCCTACAATTAATTCACGAACCTGGTTGCAAAATAATTTGATGCCCTGCTGAAATAAGGGAATATCAAATTTATCGGTGTGAATCTACACTTCTATTTATAGATAATGCTATCTTACAATTCCTTTTTTTACATCACCGTTCCCTGTAACCATAACGTTGCGGATCATTGAATAAGTTATTCACTATCCTTTTGAAAATAAAAAATTGATCTCCAGATTGAACTAAAATGTATAGAATTAAATTTATGAAAATGAAAATTTTATCATGAAATCAAATGACGGGAAAGCATTTATTAACTCGGGGAATACCGAATGGGAAACTGTAGACAATGGTGTAGAACGGAAAATACTTGGATATGATGAAAAGTTGATGATGGTATGCGTTCGTTTTGAAAAAGGGGCTGTCGGTACTTTACACCATCACATTCACCGGCAGATCTCTTACGTAGAATCCGGGCGATTTGATGTAACTATAGATGGTAAAAAAAGCATTTTAGAACAAGGTGATTGTTTTTTTGTAGCTCCTGATTTAGTCCATGGTGTTGTAGCATTAGAAAAAGGAACATTGATTGATGTTTTCACACCTGCCAGGTTGGATTTCCTCTCATAAATAATAATTAGGAAAATTGAAGATTGTTATATTTATATACAGTTACCTGCAGCTTCGTTATCATCTTCTCTTTATACCAGTTTGGTGAGACGAATTATCATTAAAATTGCTTCACTGTTTTATACTCGTTATGCAAGTCACAAATGTTTTGAGAACTACAACCCTTTTTTCCTGCTTGTTTTGCAATACTGTTTTTGCTCAACAGGAAAATCTTTCTCAACAGGTAGAGCAGGCAATGTATAAAGCCACAAAATTTATGGTAGATAGTGTTAGTACCAATGGTGGCTACGTTTGGTATTATTTGCCCGACCTATCAAGACGATGGGGGGAAATGGAAGCTTATAAAACCATGATCTGGGTGCAGGATGGAGGAACCGTAAGTACGGGTCATATGCTTTTAGATGCTTACCGCGTAACAGGTAATGAATATTTTTACCAGGCTGCAGAAAAAGCTGCCGCAGCTATGATATGGGGACAAAGTAATGAAGGCGGATGGAACTACATGATTGATTTTGCCGGAGACAGGTCACTTACTAAATGGTATGCTACTATTGGAAAAAACGGGTGGAGGCTCGAAGAGTTTCAACACTATTATGGAAATAACACTTTTGATGATGATGTAACTTCTGATGCGGCCCGCTTTCTTTTAAGATTATATCTTGAAAAATTAGATCCGAAATACAAACCGGCTCTTGATAAGGCAATAAATTTTATACTCAAAAGTCAATACGTAAATGGTGGATGGCCGCAACGTTACCCTCTGAAATATGATTTTAACAAGGCTGGTCATCCCGACTATTCTTCCTTTTACACTTTTAATGATGACGTAATAGGGGAAAATGTTTTATTTCTCATTCAATGTTACCAGACCTTAGGAGAACAAAGATTTCTTGATCCTATCAAGCAGGGAATGAATTTTTATCTTATCTCGCAAAAAAAGAATGGCGCCTGGGGACAGCAGTATAACATGAAAATGGAAGTGGCAGGGGCCAGGACTTATGAGCCCGCTGCTTATTTACCGCGTACAACATTATCGAACTCTCTCATGCTTCTTAGGTTTTATCAGTTCACAGGTGATCGTAAATTTCTTACCCATATTCCGGATGCTATCAAATGGCTCGAAAAAGTAAAACTTCCTGAAAAGATGACACAAAACGGTAGATATACAAACTCACTTTTTATTGATCCAATTTCTGATAAGCCCGTCTTTGTACACCGGAAAGGATCTAATGTAAAGTATGGATATTATTATACAGACACGAGTGATTCAAAATTATTAGGACACATGCAGGGAAAAGGGAACATAGACATTAAATATTTGAAAGACGAATACGCAAGAATAAGTGCATTATCTCCTGAAGAAGCAACCAAAGATTCGCCATTGATACCCGGTAAGTTTGAAGGACGGAGAACACCTCAATACTTTTATCAGTTGAGCAGGCTTGAGCGATTCGAAAATGACGGTGATGTATCTGAAACAAGAGTGAAAGAAGTAATTAATGCATTGGACAGCGAAAATCGTTGGCTTGTAAGACATGTAATGATCAGCAATCCTTATATTGGTGATGGAGAAAATAAAGAACCGACGGATGAATTTGCATCAACTACTGTTGGTGATAAGACTGATACATCTCCTTACAGGGATATGTCTGAACAGCAATATATTTCAACACCTGTATATATACGGAATATGAATCTGTTGATAAACTATCTGAAATCAATCAAGAAAACAAATGTGAAGTAATACGTTTACTTGATGACTGGCTATTTCAATTGTAAAAACAGTTTGATACAATTAAATGAACAAGCTTTTAAGTATTCTACTCCTGGTTTCATTGGCGATAATCCTGGCATGGACGATTGCCGATGATAAAGTGATCATCTGGAAAATAAAAGATCCAAATCTTGTTGGAGGAATGAAGCCTTTAGTTCTGGGTAATCCTGTAATCAAAGTTGAAGGGAAAGACAGTTCCATTTATTTTAATGGAATTGATGATGGTCTTATTGTTCCAGTTATTCCAATTGAAGGTTGGTCAACATTTACCATTGAAGTATTATTTAAACCTGAGAGTGATGGCCCTATAGCACCAAGGTTTATTCATTTCGAAGACACAGCATTGAACCGCGGAACATTTGAACTTCGGTTAACAAAAAATGGTCAATGGTATTTGGATGCGTTCTTAAAAAATGGAAAAACAAATAAGGGGCTTACATTGATTGATTCAACCAAATTGCATCCGACCGGTAGCTGGTATTGGGCTACGTTAGTTTATAATGATAAAAAAATGTCGAGCTATATAAACGGGAAAAAGGAACTCGAAGGCGAAATTGATTTCCCTGCAATGACTAAAGGAAATATCTCCTTAGGTGTTCGGTTAAACAAAGTAAACTGGTTTAAAGGTCAGATCCGTGAAATTCGTTTTCATTCTGAGGTGCTTGATGGTCTAAACGAACCAAAATGAAAGGAATACTCTTTCAATTCAGTCTGTCACTCTTTTTAGTGCTAAACGTTAATTTTTCATTTGCGCAAGCAAGGGTTAAGCCTCGTGTAATTGTTACCACCGATGGTGAAATAGATGATCAAAGCTCTATGGTTCGTTTCCTGATGTATGCATCAGACTACGATGTAGCGGGAATAGTGCAGGTGAATGGTGTTCAGAAAGACGGTCATAGCAAAGATCATTGGGTAGAAAAGTTGATTGCAAAATATGATGAGTGTTTGCCAAATTTAAGAAAGCATCGACCCGACTATCCGGATGCTGCCAACCTGTTAAGTGTATTGACTGTAGGTAATGAAAACAGGGATGATTTGAAAAAGCCTCCTCCCTTGCTTTCGGACAGCAGAGGAGCGCAACTTATTATAAAAACACTTTTAGATGATGACCCTCGTCCTGTACACATTCTTGCCTGGGGTGGCGCTAATACACAGGCAAATGCTTTATGGCAAATAAAGGAGCACTATTCCGCTGAAGATTGGAAGCGGGCCGCCGCAAAAGCCCGCCTGTATTGCATCTGGTACCAGGATAGTGGCGGCAAATGGATCGAAGATAATCTTCCTGGAATCAAAATTTATGAATCGGGTGCACCTGAACATGATGGCGGTTGGCGATACGTGTGGGACTACATGAGTGTTGATCACTATTGGAAAGACAGGTTGAGTAAAAATCCGCCCGAAATACAAACCATTATGGACAAGCCATGGCTTAGCGACCATATAAAATCGGGACATGGTCCGCTTGCTGCCGCATATCCGCAAGCATATACCAGTGAAGGTGATAGCCCATCTTTCATGGCATTGATTGATAATGGACTTGGTCAGGACCTGGATTATACGCTTGGTGGGTGGGGTGGACGACCAGTCTATAAAAATGGTAATCACATGCAGGATGGTGATGATATGATCGATGGCATGCCTAATTCACATTACACATTTTATCGTTGGCTTCCTTCCATTCAAAATGACTGGTCGGCAAGAGCTGATTGGTGCTTGGCAGACGCTTATTCAAAAGCGAACCACCAGCCCGTTGCCGTTGTAAAAGGTAAACTTATTAGCAATGTGCGGTCCGGCGAAAAAGTTGTGCTGGACGCTTCGTTATCTACAGATCCAGATAACAATAAACTGTCATACAATTGGTGGCATTATTATGAAGCGGACAATGCCACGACAATACTTTCTATCAAAAAAAATAAGACCGGGAAAAAAGCTTCATTTATAGTACCCAATGAACCTGGCAAACAGTTGCAGGTGATGCTCGAAGTAACAGATAATGGAACACCAAAGCTAACCTCGTATCAAAGAATCATTTTTAATATAACCGCGAAATAGAATATGATAGGCCGGATGGCAAACCATTTTTTTTGCTCGGAGATACAGGTTGGTTATTATTTGAAAAATGTAAAAGAGAAGAAGCAGTAAAATTTTGTGACTCACATATTATAGCTTTCTGTAAACAAAATTATCAAAGACAACTTTTCCTTCTCCAAAAGCAAAGATACCGGCACGCAGACTCATAAAACCGCCAAACACATTATGGTTAAACCCAGTGGCGTCTATAGTACGTTCCACCCGGTTCCATTCTTTGCCATTATCACTATAATAAAAGCTTACTTCGTTTTCATCATTCAATATTCTTAAGTAGCCGTGATCCCCGATTTCATTTTTGATACTTATTTTTCTGCTCTTCTGGTTATAAACTGTAAACTGGTTTTTATCAACTGTCACACGCATATTTCCCTGTTCATTGTAAAACAAAGTTAGACCGGCTGTGGTACTGTCCTCAATAGTATATTCAACTTGTACTTCATATTTTCTATCCGCTGCATTAACCAGTAAGGGTGGGCTGTTTTCAAAAGCATTTCCTTTCGCCTTAAATTCCAATTTGCCATTTAGCAGATTAATTCTTTCGGATGGATATTGTTTAAATGATTGCCACTGCAGTCCAAGCTTCTTTCCCGAAAAATCATCTGAAAGATTATCAGCCGGAATATTTGATGAGCCTGCTGGTTTGCGTATAGAATTGCTGGAAACTATATTGGCGGGAACACGAAACCATCCATCCTTTGTCCACTCTATTGGCAACATAAGAGTTTGTCTGCCGAGTGTTTGAAAATATTTTTCATAACTATGATACATGATCCACCAGTTGCCATTTACATCATCTACCAATGTGCCATGTCCCTGGCTCCACCAGCGTTCACTTCGGTTTTTAGTATGTACAATAGGATTGTATGGCGAATTTTCCCATGGCCCATGTGGTGATCTTGACCTTGCTGAGACAACCATATGTGAAGTAGCCGGTCCTGCAGTTCCACCTTCGGCCACGGTTTGATAAAAGTATCCATCTTTAATTGTTGACTTTGGTGATTCCAAACAAAAACATTCTGTACTCCATTCTTTGGGGAATTGCCATCCTTTATAACCAGGCACTGGTTCACCGACAGTTGATAACCCATCTTCAGACAATTGTATCAGAAAACCATTGGATAGGTATAAATATCTCTTTCCATCTTTATCAACCAAATGGCCAGGATCAATAAATCCCTGCAGGTTCATATCAATTGGATCAGACCATGGGCCTGCAGGTGATTTTGCTGTAACCACCCAGATCTTTCTGCCCGCAGGGAAATAAATATAAAAGTTGTCTTTGTATTTTACTAAATCAGGCGCCCAAACCGATCCTACATTTTGATATAAAGCATAAACGATCCTTTCCCAGTGAATAAGATCAGTTGAATGCCAGATGAGCAATCCAGGATAGTATTCAAAAGAAGAATGAGTCATATAATAATCTTTATCCACTCTTATTACCGAGGGATCGGGATAGTCTCCTCCAAGTATGGGGTTCCGGTAAAAGTTATTTTTTGGTATTGGCTGAGCAATAACTGCTGTAGAAAAACCAAGCAGAATAGCATTCATTAATAAAACATTTATGATATGATTGCTGTTCTTGTATTTCATTTTTTATAATTCTTTTAAAATATTTCCAGGTAATTCATAAATCTTAAATCAAAGCTGTTCCGCTTTCAACCGTTCCCGCATAATGGAAACAAATTGCATTTTTAAGATAGCAATAAAACTTTATCCTTTACTTTTTAATGATTTTTATATGTCTATCAACTTCCAGCCTGGATATAAGGAACCTTTTCAAATATTTTTCTTTCAGCGCCACGCGGATCATTTTCCAAATGCGGTGGCACATCAAATACCATCGTCTCCCTATTTGTCATTGTATATTTCTTCCAAACCGGAATCAATTTATTATTGGGATTACCTGTCCGTGCAAATGCAATGAAAGTTTCACTCATGATATCCGCTATTTGTTGTGCTTGTGGTCCAATTGCAGTAGCACCTGGTTTATCAATGTTATCAAACACCAGTTGAATATCGGATGCATGTGGTGCTCCGAATTTTCCATCATTCTTTGGAGTGGCCCAATCCAATTGATAAGCATAAGCAGGAGAACCGGACTTTGCTCTTTCTTCCGCTTCTATAATAGCACCCCGCCATGACCTTGAAGCAGTTGTTATTTTAAAGAGCAGATCACTTGCTGATAAATTGGGGTATAGTTTGCGGTATTCAGCAATTACATATTCAGGTTGAATATCTACACGCATATTGGGGATCAGTTTTTCGGGGAGTTGTTCCCAGGTAACTGTAAAATTCGTTGGATCGCCGCCTAGGAAAGCTCTTGTTTCATCATGTGTATTACCAATGATCATAGGAATAGTTGCAGACTGGGCAGGAGCACCAGGATAAAAAGGATGACGCATCAACGATCGCTCATCTAAAACCGGCCCGAAGTAAACACTGCCAAAAGAAAGTACAGGGTCTTTAGTTGACATTGCATCTACAATTTTTTCAAAAGGTATGGTACGTAACTCATCAATATTTGCAGGTTTTATTTTAAGTGTATCCAACATAGCTTGCGTCCGCAATGTTGCATTTAATGGACCACTTGCAGTGACCTGCTGTCCGCTCATAGTTGCGGCCCGGTGAAATAAACCTTTTGCTACAGGCATGGCCATCATAGTGGCTATTTTAGCGCCGCCTCCTGACTGTCCAAAAACCATTATACAATTGGGATCACCTCCAAATTCTTCAATATTATCTCGTACCCATTGTAACGCTAAAATTAAATCCAGTTGACCGGCGTTACCTGAGTCAGCAAATGCTTCTCCGCCGAAACGAGATAAATAAAGATATCCGAAAGCATTAAGACGATGATTAACGGAAACAATGACAACATCACCCCGTTTGCAAAGACGAACACCATCATAAAGAGGACTCGAACCTGAACCTCCTGAATAGGCCCCGCCATGAATGTAAAACATTACAGGGCGTTTTTTCTTATCATGAAGAGCTGGTGTAAAAACATTTAATATAAGACAATCTTCACTTACCTTATCTCCGTTGCCTGATCGTTGAGGACAGGAAGGTCCATATTCAACCGTTTCACGAATGTCATTCCATTTTTCAGGAGGAAGCGGGGGCATGAAACGTGTTTTAGAAGTATCAGCACCATAAGGAATTCCTTTAAAAACATTTATTCCATTTTCAGAATAACCCCGGACCATCCCGTATTTAGTTTTCGCAATTGGCGATTCATTTTGGAAATTTCTGGTTGCATACGCAGGTATTTTTAAAAAGCCTGATGCAATAATTCCTGAGCTTAGGAATGCAGATTGTCGCAAAAATGACCGACGATTATTTTCAGTCATACAATTATTTTAAAGTATAAAAAATCAGAATAACAAACAATTGCACAGAATATAACGAATGGTTATTCAAATCTAAAAAACCTTTGTGCATTAACACACATGCAACAATTAAAAAAGCAAAATCCGGCTGTTAAGCCGGACTTTGCTTACTATATGAATCAAACACTTTAATTTTTTCAACAACACATATCAGACTTGCATTAAAAGAACCAGACGTCTATGGATTTGGCAATCCATAGCCATTTTTAATTTTCCCCTGCGATTTGGTAATCGTTTCGGAAGGAATAGCATAATATAATCTGGGCGGATCAGTGGCTGCTGTTATTCCGGAAAGAATATTAAATTGATAACTGGCAAAATTATTAACAATGTCAATTCCCCAATTGGTTTTCACATACCCTGCAGTTTGCAGCGCAGCAGCTTCTGGTCCGCTTGGATCAATATAGTTGAACAAACCTTGAATGGCTATGTTATGAGTTGTGCCAACTACTTTACCTGCTATAGCAGGTATTGTACTATAATTAAACTGTCCTCTCCATCCCGGGTAAAGAGCCGGGTTGGTAATATCCGGGTCATAGGTTAATGGATTAGTTAACTGAACCTTTTTTGTCCATATATATTTAGATATCACATTACCATTAGCAAAGGTGTAATACCCCTGGGAATTAAGGCCGTTCTTCATTGCCAGCATTTCCTGTTGAATAGCTATTGCCTTTTCAGAAAACTTACCTGAACGTATCAAGTCCCAACGTCGTGTTCCCTCTCCGAGTAGTTCAAGTTTACGTTCCTGTAATACAGCGTCTTTCAATGCATCGCCAGATAATGCCCCTATATTATGGGTAGCATCACCAAAAGCCCTTGCCCGAATTTGGTTTACCAAAGTAACAGCCTCACCGCTTTTTCCCAACTCAGCCTTGACTTCAGCCAACATTAATATTACATCTGCCATTCTCAAAATAGGCCAATCCATACCAGAATTTCTTTGAGCTGTAACGTATGGTGGATTCATTCTATTCTCATCCCATTTGTTCGTTGAGATCCCTCCGGTAGTTTTATTTCCTGGAACAAAAGAAAGCATCTTTTCATTTCCATCTCCATTACTTCCCGTAACAGCTACGCTGGCATCCCTTCTTTTATCTGCATTATCAAATTCGCCGTAATAAAAGCTAGGAATAATTCGAAGGGCACCGAACGTTTTGGTTGGTGCGGCATTGGAACTCCCACCATCTGATGGTCGGCCAAAAGCATATGAATATTCGCTTGTGGTAGGTTGTTGTCCGCCTTGTATATTACCCAATTGAAACAAAGACTCGGGACTTACCTGCAAATCTGCGAAATACTGGAAATGTCTTTGGAATGGATTGTGAGCGAAAGATCTTCCATCTGAAGTAATTAAATTCGAAGACCCTTTATTATCAATTGCTGCCTGTAAAAATTGCTCAGCAATGGTGTAATACTTGGCAAAATCAGTACGCCGGGCATATACGCACTTAAACACTTCTGTACCCTTTTTACTAAATTGTACACTCCCATATAAACCATCCATATCAGTACGAATGGTTTGGTAGCCTCCGGAATAAAGTGCTAACTCCCCTATTAAAGCATCACAAAATGTTCTCGAAAAACGTTGGGCTGTTATACCACCTTCACCCAACCTATACATATGAAGTTCCGCAATTTTAAGAGAAGCAATCAAGCTATCGTAAATATCAAACCGTGAATTTAATGAATACTCTACGACGAATTCATTCTCATAACCATAAGGGACGTCCCCAAAATGCTTGATCAAATCAAAATAACATAACGCCTTCATTGTTATGGCTTCACCATATAGTTGAGTCCAGTCTGTGATCTTATCTGCTGCGATGTCGTTCTTATAAGCCTCTTTTCCAGCAATAATCTCAGCTATTTTCTTCGCACGTGAAAGCGTAGAATAAAGATTATTAAACCCGGCTGCTGAGAAATCAATTGGTAACTGATCTGATCGTAAAATAGCGTTTGAATTATTACTGGAATTTTGCTCGGGATACATTTCAGCATCTGATCCGACCGGGTCATTCCATCTATATGTTCCCATAATACAATTCTGGCGATAATTAGCATAAGCCCATGACAATGTTTTCAACGTTTCCGAAGGTGTGGATGTAACGAAGTTATCATCCACATTGGATGGAGATGATACATCCAGAAAATCTTTTTTGCATTGTGTAAAAGTGATACACAATGTAATTATTGTTATATAATTTATTACTCTTTTCATAAATGGGAATTTATAATAGTTAGAAGGTAAGATTTAATCCGACTACAAAAGAACGTGGACGTGGGTATGTGCCATAATCAAAACCTACAGTTGGGTAGACGGCATTATTAGCCGACGTATTGGTATTTACTTCAGGATCAAGTCCGGAATACCCAGTTATAGTAAGCACATTATAAATACTACCATATACACGAAGATTAGTTATTCCCGCTTTTGACGTTAATGACTTTGGTAATGTGTATCCTAAAACAATCGTATTTAAACGCAAAAACGAACCATCCTCAATACCCTGCGTTGAGACTCCTAACACTTCCTGGTATGATAAGGGATAAGATGCATTTGTGTTTGCAGCGTTTAACTCATCGGGTGTTTTCAGCCTCACAAGCTGTCCATTCACAACATCATAAATTTTATAAGCATTGTTCATAAAGGCCAACTTACTTTCATAAACCCCTTGTTCTTTAGGGCCATACAGCGAACCCAATTTATTTGCATTGTAGATTTCATTTCCGTAACTCCAGTTGAAATAAGCTCCGAAATCAATTCCTTTATAAGTGGCATTAAGATTGAAACCACCAGTATGTTTTGGATTCATATTTCCAATAACAGAAATGTCTTTGTCGTCTATTACGCCGTCGCCATTCAAGTCTTTATACTTTGGAAGTCCCGGATATGCATGCTGACCGGCTGGAAGGTCATTAGCGGTGAGTCCATGTACAACGGTAAACCAACTACCAAGATCGGGCACACCCTTCCCGGTGATCAAAGTATACTTGCCATTGTTGTAAGTAAAATCAGCAGGCGTATAAAAGCCATCATAAGTTAGCCCGCGAACAAGTCCAACAGGTTGGCCTTGCTGCAGGACATAATCATTTGTAGGATACATAAAGACACCTCCCCAATTTGTACCATAAAGCCCGGTTACGTTGGGAGCAAGATTATCCACATTGCTCCTGTTGAAGTTAATGTTTCCACTTGCGGATATTTTCCAATCCTTGTTTTCTAAAATTTTTCCGGAAAGTGAGAGCTCTAACCCTTTGTTACTTGTTTGCCCGATATTGGCATAAGTTGCAGAAAAACCCGTAATTCCAGGAATGCTCGTCAACATAAGCAGATCTTCCGTCGTGTTCTTGTAAACATCGACAGTTCCTGACAACCGATTCTTAAACAAAGTAAAATCTATCCCGATATCACGTGTGATTGTTGTCTCCCATTTCAGGTCTGTATTTGCAAGTGTTGATGAAGCCAAATCATAGGCAGACAGGCGCTGACCATTAAGAGCATATTGCCATCTTTGATCCGTTACTGATCCCCATGCCTGCGACCATAAATTGGCACTAATTCCATCATTACCAACTTCACCGTAAGAAGCCCGAAGCTTTAAATTATCCAACCAATTTATGTCTTTCATAAAATTTTCTTCTGTTACTTTCCACGCAATAGCTCCAGCTGGGAAATATCCCCACCGATGACTGGGTGCGAATTTGGACGAGCCGTCTGCACGAAACGTTGCCGTGAATAAATACCGATCCTTGAAAGTATAATTTGCCCGGCCAAAGTAAGAAAGAAGACGGCTTGGAGTACTTACACTGGAAGAAAATGAACTCGAACCAACCGTCTGGTTGTATTGATTAATTTGAGCAAAAGCTGTTGCCTTGTCGAAGTTTGAAGGAAAATGGTTCGCTTGTATTGCCATGCCGGTTCCACCTGAATTGTAAACCTCCTGACCTGCCAGTACATTAATTTTATTTGCGGAATTTATATTATATTCATAATTCAATGTGTTTGACCAACGCGATGCCCAACTATCAGATTTCCGGTAATCAGCGTTACCTGCAAACAGTTTCGTACCAGATACATCATCAATATAGTTATTGTAAGTAGCTCCCGACCAGTATTTCTGCTGACCCCATGACCTGCCCAAACTTAAATCAGTATGATAGGTTAACCCTTTAATAATAGTCCAATTTAATGACGCTATTCCTCTAAGATTTTGATTTAAGGAAAGAGGGTCGTAATCAGCTATTCGTGCAGCAGAACTGTATTGGTCCCACATTGCGGTTTTCCCATATTGTTCTATATTCCCTTGTTTTAGCGCATTCAAATCGCCTAAAATGTGAGGCGTTGCAATAGGACGAAAACGATAAGAAGAAGAGAGCAAAGAACCGCTACCTGTTACTGTCCCTTCATTTCCCAGGTCGTGGGTATCAGTATAACGTACATCTAAATTAAATGAAAGGTTTTCAGATATTTTTTGAGAAATTTTAAACGATGTGCTTAGTCTTTTTAAATAGGAATTTATCTTCATTCCCTGTTCGTCGAAATAGTTGACCGAGAACAGCATCTTTGTTTTGTCTGTTCCTCCTGTTAATGTGAGGTTATGGCTCTGGGATATAGAACTGTTATACACCTCCTTTTGCAAATCATCTGTGGCCAGATTTCTGTAACTTTCAATTCCTCCGGGATTGTTACCTGTATTCGCTCCTAAGCCGTACAATTTCTCAAAAGGTGTCTGAAAAGCAGTACCATTCGCAGCAGCATTGGCCCATACATACCTTAAGTAATCATAGGGATTCAGGGGATCCAAATATTTTGTAGGTTCATTAAATTTCACAAAGCCATTATAGCTGACCGTAGCTTTTCCTGCTTTTGCTCCTTTAGTGGTAATAAGAATCACACCGTTCGCTCCTCTTGCACCGTAAATTGCGGTTGATGAAGCGTCTTTCAATACATCAATACTTTGCACCAAGTCGGGTGGGATGTCATTCAATGAGCCAGGAACTCCGTCAATCAGGATCAAGGGCTGATTACTTTGCGATATCGAACCTCCTCCCCGCACACGAATAGAAACGTCGGCATTAGGACGGCCATCTTGTGAAACAACATTTACCCCAGCTAATTTCCCTTGCATTGCCTGGGCCACATTCATAACCGGTACAGCTGCTATTTCTTTTCCTGATACAGATGCTACCGAACCTGTTAAATCTCTTCGCTTGGAAGTAGAATATCCTATTACTACTACCTCATCCAACGTGGAAGTGCCTATTTCCAATTTATAATCTATAACAGTTTGATTTTGGACTTTTACTTGATAACTATTATACCCGGCAAATGAAAACACAATGACATCTCCGGTTTTGGCATTTATTGTATACGCCCCATCAGCCCCAGTTTTGGTACCTGCTCCAGAACCCTTAATGACTACGCTGACATCAGGCATGGGCTGATTAGTTTGTTTATCGACAATAGTACCCTTTATGGTTTTTTGATCTTGCGCCAATAATTTGGAGGGGGCTAAAGTAAGTGTTGCAAAAAGAATGACTAACCCAAAGCGCAATAGAAAATGCGATCTAACATTAAAATTAATTTTCATGATGGCAAAAAAGTTTTAGTTGCGAATAATCTAAGTGCAGTCAGAAGGGAAGTTAAAAAAAATAAAAAGGTTAATGAGTAATTAACACATAAATAGTTACGCAATCGTTCTCGGAGTAATAATCAAAAAAATTATACGCTACTTTAAATAATTGATGCCAGGAAAGGCCATGGCATCAATAAATATTTTTGATATTTCTTTATTGGCTAATATATTTTAATCATCTGAAGGTTTGTTTATTATATTCAATCCGCCCGGCCATTGTTCGTTTATGATGGGCTTCCCTTTCAATTTCGATGGATCGATCTTTACATATTTTATCCGTTGTCTTCTCCATGTGTAAACAACATGCACCATGCCATCCTTTGATTGTATAACTGAAGGATAAGAATATTGATTGATGGGCGAATCTTCGAGAATCAATACAGCATCCCAGTTCTTACCATCCTTACTTACTGCCACATTCAATGGTGTACGTGGACCCTTGCCATTCACCCACGATGAATCAGGCAACAAATGATTATACACCAGCAACTGTCGTCCATCTTTTAATGTTACCGCATCTGTTCCTGAATTATTATTCGGCAATGCCGATGCCTCCATCTCGCTCCATGTTTTACCGGCGTCGCTACTCCAACTTTCGTTTAGCGTTGTATTCCTACTCCTGCACAATATCTGCAAACGACCATCTGCATACTTCAAAATACTTGGTTGTATAGCCTCTATTACTTTCGGATCATTTATCGCATCACTCTTAGTCCATGTTTTACCAAAGTCAGTTGTGTACTCAATATGTGCTTTCCAACCATTCTTTTCTGTACTGCTTGGGCATAGCAATACACCATTCAACATGATAGGTTTGTTTTTGATAGGACCTAAAAATCCTTCAGGCAATGCTTCTCTTTTGTTCCATGTTTTTCCATTGTCTTTGCTGCGCATCATCCAGCCAGTCCACCCAGCCACATTCGGTCCGATCTTATAAAACAACAACAGCTCTTTATTTGGTGCATAAAACAAAACAGGATTATAACATGCATAACGCAATGTATCATTAATAATTCCTTCAGCAACTTTTTCAGGAGCTGTCCATTTATCATTTATCAGTCTGCTCGTCCAGATACATACATCTTTATTTCCTTCTTTTGTGCCACCAAACCAGGCAGCGATCAACCCATCAGGAGTTTCAGCAATTGTTGAAGCATGAGCTTCCGGAAATGGAGCTTCAGTATAAATGAATTCATCAACAAGAATTCCTTCTTTCCATTTATTCTTTTGCGCTTGTAAATCAACAACAGATAAAATAGTTAAAACGCAAATTATTGTAATCCTCTTTTTCATTGCCCAACTAGTTTTGTTTTGCTTTCTTTTCTGCATTTACTTTATCTACATAAGCCTTGTATAACTGTCGCCAGTTACGTCCATTATTATTCAGGTATTGTTCGCATTTGGTTTTATAAATTTCAAAGATGGCAGATATCTCCTTCACATTCTTATAATCTATTGCCTGCTCTCTTGCTTGTTTTAGGTTTTTAAGAATTTCTGTTTCTTCTTTTGGAGTAAGATCAGGGACGATCGCTTTATAGCCCTGCAGTGTAAATGCCACTTTCCCGATCGTATATTTATCTAATATCGCTTCGACCTGCACAGAATCCAATTCAGTTTTTAAGACGGTCATTAAGTTGTCATGGATAGATTTAGGTTTTGTTGAACAAATAATTATTTGTCTATCCATTTCTGAAAGCTTGTTGCCTGTTGCGGGGTTAATTCCATCTGGTGTCATTGTGAAAAGGTGACTATTATGCCATTCCTTTACAGCGGTAAGATGTATGGCAATCGCAGCTTTTACTCTTTGTGCTTTTGCATCATCATTTAATTTCAACGAGGATACCCATTCTGATGCTTTGTTTTCAAGAGTCGTGTCAACAGCAGTTTGAGTTTGTTGACCAATCATCGGTTTCGTTATTATCATAATAACAGCAACACTGATCATCCTTATGAAAATCTTCCTTCTCATGTTTATTTTATTTGTGATATAAATTTGTATTGCCCACTTCCTATTTGCACAATTACGGAACCATTTTCCCATTTGACCGATTGCACACCTTCTGCTTTTGATAATTCCATTCCTGACTCCATCACTTCACTTAATGATTTTGCGGGAATATAAACGGTTGCGAAAGTGTTGGCTGGAATTGAAATAGTCCATTCAAATGTTTTATCATTCTTTTTCCAGTTACTTACAATCAGCCCATGCATACTTTTATAAGATGCATTTACAAAATGCAAATCATCCGGGAGTGATGGTTTCATAATTATTTTTTTAAACCCAACATTCGTTTTATCAGTTCTTATTCCTGCCAGGTCTTCGTAATACCAGATCAGTAAATCGCCCAGCATCATTACATGGTTCTGGCTGTTCATGCCAGGGTCGGCTGTATTACCGTTCCATAATTCCCAAATAGTGGTAGCGCCGTTGGCAGCCATATAACCGTAGCTCGGGTATGTAGTATTGGAAGCCAACTTAAATGCAAGATTCGTGTTATCATATTCAGTTAAACCTCTCATTAAATATTGAGTACCGATCAACCCGGTACTAATGTGGTCTTTGCTTTCCACATGGATCTTTTGATAGATATTAGCAAACACTTTTTCTTTTAATGAATCAGGGCAAATACCAAAATATAAGGGCAACAGGTTTGCCGTAATAGTATTGTTGGAATAACTGTATTGTGACGGGTTATAGAATTCATGGTGGAAAGCAGTTTTTATTTTCTCCGACAATGACTCATACTCTTTACCGTCTACATCATTACCAGTAAGTTTTGCAAAACGCTGCATATAGGAAAGCAATTTAAAATAGTAAGCGGTTGCTATCAGCTTACCATCAGTCAAACGTGAAGAGTCCTTTGCATGTATCAATTTCAGATCTTCTGGTGGTACGCACCAGTCTCCATACTTATCCCTTGTTACTATATAATCCTTCATGTATTTGCCCTGCATGTAGTGCATCCATTTTTTCATGGACGCATAATTTTTTTGAATCGGTTTTATATCGCCGAATTGGTTGTATAAATTATTACTGATGGTAATGAAAGCTGCGGGCCATGTAACATCGTCCGAATAATAATTCCAAAACGCTGGTGCTACATCCGGTATGGAACCTTCTTCTGTTTGTGACTGCTGAATATCATCCATCCATTTTGCATACAACTTTGCATTGTCAAACAAATAGCTTTCTCCCATTGCACCGATGACCCTGTCACCGAGCCATGGTTGCCGTTCATTTCTTTGTGGACAATCAATGGGCATACCTTTATAATTGGATGCAATACCCCACCATGCATTTTTGTAAATACTATTTATAACTTCATTTGATGTTACAAAAGAACCGGTTGTTTCCAATGCATCGTAAATCAGTTTGCCTTCAAAATCATTTATAGTTGGTGTTCCCGGAAACCCTATGATCTCGACGAAACGAAAACCATGATAAACAAAAGAAGGTAGCCATGTTTCGATGCTATCACCTTTTAAAGTATATACATCGGTAACTTTTGCATCGCGGAGATTGGAAGTAAATATTTCTCCATCAGCTTTCAAACTCTCTGCAAATCGTAATTGAACTTTCTGACCACGTCTTCCTTGCACTTTTATCTGCAAACAACCTGCGAAGTTCTGCCCCATATCAAGTATATACTTTCCATTATTCAGGTTTTTGATTGAAACTGGTTTTATCAACTGCATCACCTTCATTGATTCGCTTATTTGTGCAACAATTTTCCCGAGGGGTGCTGCAACTAACTCAGGTTTTATCCATTTACTATCGTCAAAGCCAATATTATCCCATCCGGAAAATTCTTTAGTGGCATCATATTCCTCACCATCGTATTCATTATTTGTTCTTATTGGGCCATCGACATTCAGCTTCCATGTCTTATCACTTATAATAGTTTTCTTAGAACCATCTGCATATTCAATCTCTAATTGAAGTAATAGTTTCGGGTAACCAAACGTGTTATGTTTTTGTGTTTTATAATTCTGCCGCATAGTAAAGAAACGTCCGTTACCCAATACAGTTGCAATTGCATTCTTACCGCTTTTTATTTGCTGTGTTACATCATGCGTATTATAAAAAAAAGATTTACGGTAATCAGTTGGGTTTGGCACCAACACCTGGTCACCAATTTTCTTACCATTAATATATAGTTCATACATCCCCAGGCCCGATATATAAACAGTAGCTCTTTTTACAACAGATGAGCTTTGAAATTCCTTTCTTAAATACCGCGCAGATAATCTTGACCATTGTGTAATACTGTCCCATGAAGAAGCTTTATCATACCCGATCCATTTAGCTTTCCAGTCATTGGTATTTAATAACCCGGTAGAAAAGAAAGCTGTTTCAATACTTCTTGCTTCACCTTTATTTGTAAACACTTTTACTTTCCAGAAATATTTTGTGACAGACTGTAAAGGTTTGCCTGCATAATTTAGATGGATTGATTGTGAAGAGTTTTGTTTGCCAGAGTTCCAAATATCAGCATCATCTTTGTTTAGTTTTTCTTCAGATGATGAAACTATTATTTGATATGCCGTTTGCTGAATATTTCTTTGATCAGATTCCAACTGCCAATTAAACCTTGGATCTTTTATATCAATACCTAATGGATTTACCAGCATTTCACAACGAAGGTTTACCACTTTCAACTGTGCATTGATGATCATCGATCCTAGTAGCAACAATATTGTTAAAAGTTTTTTTAACATAACTCACAGTCCTTTTGGTACAAAATTAAAATACAATTCCAGTTGCAGGGCCCGAGACGGGTCTTTTTCATAATCATAAAAAATATTCTTAAGCCCCATTGGCCCCGTTGTTTCATTGCGCTGCGTTTTAGTACCAATTGAAGGAATACCTTGCATAAATGAAATATCACCTGATGGAAAATAGGGTTCATAATTATGCCATTGGTCCGTTTTCCATGCTGGAGTAAATAAACGCAGAAATACATTTTCCGTTAATGAACCTACTGTAAAATAGTGTGTGTCTCCAGTGATCTCTCCGAAATAAAAATTCGAATAATATCCTTTAAACTCAGGATAAATCCATGGAGATTCGCCCGTTTCCGTATTGTTATATACTTTGTTCCAGGGTTTAAAAATATTTCCTTTCATCCTGTTTTTCCACACACGGTAAGGACCATCACCCAAATAAAACATCGAACCAACACGGTTCTCAGGATAAGAAAAATTGACACCGACCATCGATGTAAAGTATGCAGCCGGAAAATAACGGACCTTCATTTTTATCTTGCCGTTTGGATAGATCTTCCACTCCAATGTATTATAGTGCTCTTTCCTGTCAAAGCTTGATGCAATGATCAAAGTATCTTTATCACGATGTGCATTGAAACTGCTAAAGTTATTTACACCTTCCTGTATTATGGGACCATTGTTAAATGGTATTTCACCAAAGGCATTTACAATTTTTATCAATAATCCTGTTCGCTTGTGAAAAGAATATTCGACATCGTTTGCTTTTACGATAAACAAACTATCTAATTCCGTTAATTGAGGTACAGGTAATTTTTTCAAAGAATCATTGTGGCTGGAAACACGGAAAACATCTATTGGGCGAATTAAAGGAAAACTTTTTGTCAGTAGAGTATCGCCATTATATTTTACCGTTATATAGAGTGCCCAATATTGGCGCCAATTTGAAGGAACTATAATTTTTATCTGCCCTTTTTGTCCCGGCCTGATATCCTGTGCAATCATGGCGCCGGTAAGATCCGGAACTGATGAAGTAAAATCGCTGAATCTATAAAAATACTGGCAATCGCGGGCATTAGTAAAATGAAACCTGTTCTCGATGTTGAACACACCATCAAACTGCGCAGTGATTTGTTTTTCTTCAAAATGTATGGGACTCCATATCTCTTTGATCGCATAATAACTTCCCTCCTTTTCATGATGTGGGCCAAGTATTCCATCAGCCGCACGATGCTTGTCGGTATCAAGTGAGTCATTCATATCTTTTCTCACAACAGCATTATCAGCAAAATCCCAGAGGAAGCCACCTGCACTTAATGGATCATGCCACATTTTTTCCCAATAATCCTCCAACCCTGCGCCATGACCACCATCAAATTGTCCGTGCAGAAATTCTGTTGGCATTACGATCTCTCTTCCATATTCATAATTGCCAATGCCATAATTGTACTCACGGTAGTGTTGGGTTTCAATGCCTCCGAATAATTGCCATGGATGAACAACAGGTCTTTGTTGAATATCATATTGAGTGAACAATGAATCCAGTTCTAAATTGTGGCCTCCTTCATTTCCGTTTGACCACATGATTATTGAAGGATGATTTACATCGTGATCGATCATTTCTCTCAACAGTCTGGTTCCGGTCTTCGTATCGTAATTGCCATGCCATCCAGCTAACTCATCCATCACAAACAATCCAAGTGAATCACATACATCCAAAAAATGATCATCGGGTGGATAATGTGACATACGAACTGCATTCATATTCATATCCTTCATCAACAATACATCTTCAATACTATTTTGTTTGCTCATTGTTCTTCCGGTCTCAGGCCTGAATGAATGACGATTCACTCCTTTCATTTTTACTTTTACTCCATTCACATAAATACCATCCCGTTGCTTCACTTCCACTGTCCTGAATCCAAATTTTTTCGTAACAGTGTGCAGTATCTTGTTGTCCTTATAAAGAGTAAAAACCGCTTTGTATAAATTGGGAGACTCAGGGGTCCATAGCTTGTGAGGAGAAGAAAATTGATTTCTATATATCGACACGTGGCGATAAACGTTTTCCTGGTCCGCTCCTCTTGAACTTGCCAGCAACTTGCCATCCATTGAGTATAAGGCTGTTTTTATATCCGCAAACATATCGCTGGCGATGAAATACGCATGAAACTGCCCATCTGCTGTAGCATTGATGGCTATGTCTTCCATATGATTGACTGGTAGCACTTCCAGCCATACAGGCCGGAATATGCCTCCAAATATCCAGAAATCAGCACGCCGCTCCGCTCCATTCACACTTTCATTTGCGGAATGCTTTGCAACTGTTACTTCAAGTAAATTCTGTTCTCCATATTTCAGCAGTTTTGTTATGTCATATTTAAATGCATAAAAAGCCCCTTGATGCATTTCACCCGCTGATTGACCATTGATCTTTACTTCTGCATCTGTCATTACACCTTCAAAAACTATATTTATCGCTTTGCCCTTCCATGCATTTAGAACGTTGAATGAATATTTATAAAGGCCCTTCTCTTTTCCTCTAACACTATCTTTTGCAAAACCATAATCATATTTTCCAAAGCCCTGCAGTTCCCAGCACGAGGGAACCGGAATCGTTGTCCATTTATTTGCATTCATTCCACCGGTACACATAAATTCCCATTGCTTTGTATTATCACTGCCAGTACCAGAGAGATAAATTTTTTCTGTTTGTTGAGCAGCAACGTGAAAAGCGAAAAGTGAAAAGTGAAAAAGTAGGATAATATGTAAAGTCTTTCTATTCATTATTCATCATTCATAACTCATAATTTCCCTGTTATATGCTCTAATTTCATTGCGGAAGCAATTTTCTTTCCATTTACCCAGATACTCAGGCCTTTTCCTTTTTTATATTTCGTTCCTGTTTTATCCCAAATTATCGTAATGATCTTTCCATGATACAATACATTATCCAGGCAAAACCAATCCCATTTATTGTCCGGTAATAATGGATTTACTTCAATAATATTATCAGCCCTTGGTCTTAATCCAACTAATCCGGTTATGATAAGATCATTGAAAGTGGAATGATTGTAATACCGGCTCCTCTCCTCACCTTTTAACCATACACCTGTTTTCTCATCAAGATATTCACCGATATAAGGTTTGCCATCTACATATTGTGTTTCAACATAAGTCTGCAGCAAATTGAAATAATTACTATCGGCAACATAGTTCTGTTTATAATTGTTCAACAAGTTTGCCATGGCGGTTAATGTCTGTGAAGTGGCAAAAGGCCAAACGGCTCCATCCCATTCACATTTGCAACAGCCATGTGTACGAAATTGCGGGTGACTTCTATCAGCAGTCGTAATACCAAATGGTGCACAAAATGTTTTTGTATCTGTCAAACTTGTCCACGCAGTGTTATACTTGTTATCCGGCATATTAAAATACCAGGGTATAAAACCAATTTCTTCTTTTACGTTGGCCAATGTATCTCCCTGTTCTTTTTGAACTTCAAAAAAACTATGTGTATTATTCCACAAAATTGATTGAGTGAGATGCTTAATTGAATCAGCTTTACCATTATATAATGCCGCTTCATCTTTTTTACCCGCAATCGTTGCAATCGCAGTTAAAGCCTTTGCATTCCCGTACATATAGCCATTAATGGACGGCCTTGGATTTTTTTCCTTTCTTCCACCGCTGATGGTTTCTTCCATAGCATCCCTTACATCATATTGCCAAAATAATCCATTCGACGATTTTTTTTCTTTTTCCCATCCTGCATAATCTTTTTCCAGGTCAGCCAGCAGATCAATAATAAATTTTTTATCTCCATTAACCAGGTAACGGTTATAAATAGCATCCATATTCCAACCGCTATAAAAACGAAGCTTACTCATTGACTTGCCGTTATTTCCCCGATACCATATATGAATGTTATCATCCATGTATTTTTTATCATGCAGCCACCTTGACTCATAAATATGATGACCTAATGCGCTGCTGATAAGATTGTATTTATCAGCATAACTTCTTTGCACTAAAAATTCCGTGAAAACATAACCCTGTCCTGTTTTTTTGATATGCTTTCTTAATGTCCACCAGCGGTAATAAAATAGCTCTTCAAAGTTCTTCTGGGGACATTCAAATAACGGGATGTTTTTCCTCATCCACCACCATGCACTGTCATTGGGAATTGCCTGCTTTATATTCTCATCTTCCATCTTGTTAAAGTAATCAACATAATGTTTGAAGTTGTCTGCCTTTAATACAAGCGGTTTTGTATTTTGTGAAAAACAATTGCAGCAAAATGATAGAACAAATAATATGGTTAAATATCTTTTCAATTTGGCATTCCGTTTTTAATTGTGCTCTTCCAGCCTTCGTAATATTTATTTATACTTATTGCGCCATTCATGGGTTGATAAATGGTTTTGCTTTTATTCAATTGCTTTAAGCTATCGATGCCTTTATATACTCCCACCTTTAATCCTGTGAGGTAAGCTGCACCTAATGCAGATACATCAGGCATGCCAATGGTTGCAACGGGTTTGCTCAGCAGATCAGCGAGGAACTGAATCACGAATTTATTAGAGGTTATGCCACCATCTGCCATTAGCTCTTTTAAGGAAAGCTTAGCATCTTTTTCCATTGCAGCTATTACATCTGCGATCTGGTAAGGAATTGATTCCAGTGCAGCTCTTACAATATGATCTTTTGTGGTCCCGAAATTAATTCCCGACAAGGAAGCCTTTCTTTCCATCTGCCAATGCGGTGAACCTAATCCACTGAATGCAGGAACAAGATAAACTCCACCATTATCAGCAACAGCTTTAGCCATCGTCTCGGTTTCTTTACTATCCCTAAATAAATTCAATTCATTTTTTAACCATTCAATGGTGGCTCCGCAGGAAACAATAACACCTTCTAATGCATAATCAATTCTGCCTTCTGTACTCCAGCAGATGGTTGTTACCATTCCGTTTGCTGATTGAATAGGTTTGCTGCCGATATTCATTAAGATACTGCAACCAGTACCGAGTGTTGCTTTTGCTGTGCCTGTTTCAAAACAACCTTCACCGAATGCTGCTGCATGTGAGTCGCCAATTAAAGCTGTGACCGGTACTGACCTGGGTAAAATGTTGTTGAGAGTTGTTTCTCCAAATAATGATGAAGAAGCTTTTAGTTCCGGAAGATGAATTCCTGTTAATCCAAATTGGCTGATCAGTTCATTGTCCCATTGTAATGTGTGCAGGTTGAAAAATAATGTCCTTGATGCGTTGGTATGATCAGTTGCGTATTCTTTTCCGTTGGTTAATTTGTAAAGTAACCATGTATCAATTGTTCCGAAGAAGGCTTCACCTTTTGAAATTGCAGATCGTATTGTTGAATTATTCTGATTGAGCCAAATAAGTTTCGTTGCAGAGAAATAAGGGTCAATAACTAAACCTGTTTTTGCATTTACTGCCTGTGATAATCCTTTTTGTTTTAAATCTTCGCAAATCTCTACTGATCGTTTACATTGCCAAACTATTGCAGGATACAATGGCTTGTCATTTTTATCCCAGATAACAAAAGTTTCCCGCTGATTAGAGATACCGATAGCAACAATATCATTTGCATCAAATCCTTTTTCAGTGAATTGCTGTAAACATTTTTTTACTGATGTTAATACATTTTGATAAATCCCTTCTGCATCCTGTTCTACAAATCCATTGTCGAGATAAGATGTGTGTAATGGCTCTGAGCCTTTAGCAATCGCAATTCCTGCATCATCAAAGATCAATGATTTGGTAGAGCTTGTGCCCTGGTCAATTGCTAATATGAAAGTATGAGTCATGAATAATCAATAATGAGTAATGAGTGGACTAAGAATTTATTGAACTGTTACCAATTATAGCTGACAGCTGTTTAAAACAACTTATAATCAATTGCCCTAATAACTCCAAGGACTCTATTCCGCAATACTTTAAATTTGTGGCAATATCAAAAGCCGTATCAATTTCTATTACAGAACCTCTTGCTATTTCATAAAATCTTTTTCGTTCTGCTTCAGATCTTCTGGAACTTCCTTCGGCAATATTTAGGTGAGCAGACAGCGCTGCTCTTCTTATTTGTTGCACCATTACATATCTTTCATCAGAGGGAAATGTTTTTGTTATTTGATAACATTCCAAAGCCAGCTTTTGTGATTCTGAAAATATTGGCAGTTTTGTATGTGCTAATTGTAAAAACATAAGATTATTTTTAAAATTTAATCAATAGTTCTCTCCATTAATTACTGATTACTCATCACTCATTATTCTTTTTTCTCCCCTAACTTATCAATGATAACTGCTAACAATATCACACCGCCCTTTACCACCTGCTGCCAGAACGGCGACACATTCAGCAACACCAATCCATTATTCAACACACCAATAATAATGGCGCCCATGACCGTGCCCCATACAGTGCCCCTGCCACCGCTCAACGAAGTGCCGCCGATTACAACTGCAGCGATCGCATCGAGTTCATAACTGGTACCTGCATTGGGTTGCGCAGAATCCAACCGCGACGTAACAATAATGCCGCCGATAGCAGCAAGCGCACCCGCCATCGCATACACAGTGATCTTTACTTTGGTGATATTAATGCCGGAAAATTTTGCAGCGGTTTCATTTCCACCGATCGCATAAATATATCTTCCGAGTTTTGTTTGCTGGGTAATGAAAACGGCAAACAATACAACCACTGCAGCGATCCATACGGGAACAGGAACACCCAACAACCAACCTGTACCAATAAATGCAAAATCAGTTCCAAGGTTACTGACGGGTTGACCTTTGGTATATAACATGGTGAGGCCCCTTGCAATGGTGAGCATCGCCAACGTAGCAACAAACGGAGGTACTTTAAATTTTGTAATAACAAATCCATTAAAGAAACCCAGTGCTGCGCCAATGAGAATTGCTGCTAACACTACACCAAGAATAGTAAAGCCGATAAACAGATCTGCTGAGGAAATCTTTAACCCGTTTTTAAGTAAGCCTGCAGCAATAGCACCGCATAATGCGAGTACAGATCCAACAGAAAGATCAATACCAGCAGTGAGAACTATCAATGTCATGCCGGTTGCGATGCAAATGTTTACCGCTGTTTGTCGCAATACATTTAATCCGTTGTCAGCAGTAAAAAATTTATCAGTAAGAATGGCTAGTACAAGACATAATACAACCAATGCAATAAGTGACTGAAACCTGCTCAATTGATTTTTATATGTGGTGGTGATTGCTGGCATCTGTTGGATCAATTTTTATGTATTGCATATTTTAATATTCCTGCTTCTGTAGCAGCGTTAGCAGGAATATCAGCAGTAAGTTCACCTTCACACATCACCAGTACACGGTCAGATACAGCCAGTATCTCCGGCAACTCTGATGACACGACTATGATGCCCATTCCTTCCGCGGCTAATTGCTTTATTAATTTATATATTTCTGATTTCGCATTTATATCAATTCCTCTTGTTGGTTCATCAAGCAGTAAAACCTTTGGTTTCTTTGCCAACCATTTCGCTAAAACTATTTTTTGCTGGTTGCCGCCACTCAGGTTTCTTACAATCGTTTCTGTTGAAGGTGTTTTAATAGCCAATTGCTGAATATATTGTTTGGACAATTCCATTTCCTTTTTCTTGTTCAGCATGATTCCCCAACGTTCGAGTTGCTTGAGAATGGTGATACTTATGTTTGGTCTTACAGATTGACTGATTGAAAGCCCCTGTAGTTTTCTATCTTCCGGTACCAGTACAATGCCCTCATTGATGGCATCTGAAACTGATTGAAGTTTTACCCGCTTATTATTAATTCTTATTTCACCTGAACTGAGTTTTGGGTGCAGGCCGAAAATTGTTTCCATCAATTCAGTTCGACCAGCACCCATCAAACCATAAATGCCAATTATTTCTCCGTTATGAAGATTGAAAGAAATATTATGAAGTATATTATCAGATCGATTTGCTGCATTTTTAAGACAAATATTCTTCAGTTGCAATAACTCCTTATTCCTTTCCGATGTAGATTCACTCCTTTGTATTAAGATCTTTCTTCCTGTCATCATTTGTATAAGTTCGTCATGATTTGTATTCTTCATGTCGCCTGAATTCACAGTTGTCCCGTCCCGCATTACAATAAAACGATCAGCGATCTGGAACAGTTCATTCAGCTTATGAGAAATATAAGCGATGGTTTTCCCCTGGCTTTTTAATTCGGCTATGATAGAAAAAAGATTATCCACTTCTTTATCGCTGATGGCTGATGTGGGCTCGTCCATAATAATAATAGCAGCATCCACATGCAATGCTTTGGCAATTTCAATTAATTGCTGCTGCCCTACTTTTAACGAGCTGATCTTTGTGTTGGGGGAAATATCCAGGTTCAATCGATCCAGTAATTGTTTTGTCTTCTCCTGCATTTTCTTTTTATCCAATATGCCCCACGTATATACCAGTTCACTTCCCAAAAAAATATTTTCTGTAATAGATAAATAAGGAACAAGATTTAATTCCTGGTGAATAATAGCAATACCCGACGCTTCTGCATCTTTGGTAGAAGAAAAATTTACAGGTTTGCCATTCAAGATGATCTCGCCTTCATATTGCGTATGCACACCGGAAAAAATCTTCATTAGTGTAGATTTTCCCGCACCGTTCTCGCCAATGATCGCATTTACCTTACCGGGATGCAACTCCATGTAAATATTATCCAGTGCCGTAACGCCGGGGAATTTTTTGGTGATATTTTTTGCGACAAGCACTATTGTATAATTTGTAATTGAACAGGAATTATTTCCAGTTCACTCCATTTAACATGTTCTTTATGTATTTCGATGGCCCCGGTAACAATTACTTTATCTCCTTTCTTTACTGCCGCCTTGAATAGAGGCAATACTGTTTTGCGAACCATCTTGTTCAACTCTTCAGAAATATTATTCAGGTCCATTGTATTTGGAAAATCTTTTACATCAACCAATCCCGATGCATCACGGATGGCATTGCCGTATATAAATTCCGTTGCCAGCTTTACTGTCATAAGAGAATCTCCCATTTTTGTCTGCAGGGCAATATCATCGTCATTGATATTTGTAACAATCCCTTCGGTTTTAATCAAGGCATACCGGTAATTGCCAATACCAAGCGCATTGGTATACTTTGAAAATGCATCAGCAGGGTTTGACTGAGTAGTTTTAATGAATGTTGCTAACTCAACAGCACTGCCAAGTTTCGTTGGTAATTTTTCTTCCCATAATTTTTTTGAAAAAGCAACCGCATCAAATTTTTCATCAATTACCGCTTTTATCTCACTCAGTTTTTTTACATACACTGATTTATAAGCTACGAGCCCAATGACAACGATCAGCAATAAATATTTTACATACTTGTTCATTCAATAAATTATTTTTTTCCGTAGGCGATATAATCCTGAATGTTTTTAAATGTCACCAGTTCTACGGCTACAGGTATCTTCTGCGGAAAATCTCTTCTGCCTTTTATATATTCATCTGCAAATTGAGCAGCAGTCTCCGCCATCACTTTTGGGAACTGCATACCTGTTGCCGCTACTTTATTTTCATTGATAGCCGTGATCACATCTTCGGCTCCATCAAAGCCAAACACTTTTACTTTATCAGCTTTGCCTGATGAGACCAATGCCTGGTAAGCACCCATTGCCATACCATCATTGCCGCAGAACACTGCATCAATATTCGGATGTGCCTGCAAAATAGATTCCATCACTTCCATCGCTTTGTTACGATCGAAGTCAGCACTTTGCTGCGCCACCATTTTCAAGCTGGGATAATTATCCACCACACTATGAAATCCTTTTGAACGAGCCCAGGTATTATTATCGCCTACAATTCCCAATATCTCCACATAGTTTCCTTTTTTATTTAATTGCTGCGTAAAATATTTCGCGATCGCAACAGAACCCGAATAACTATCCGAAAGAATCTGTGAGGTAGCAGCCGTGTTTGAATTAATTTCCCTGTCCATACAAAATACAGGCACACCTGCCGCTTTTGCTTTCAGCACATTGGCAACGGAACCATCGGCGTCCGTTGAATTAAAAAGGATCGCATCAAATCCAGCAACAATAATATTTTCAAAATGGTCGCTTTCTACTGCTGTATTATTTTGCGAGTCAAAAATTTTAGCATCATAGCCCAATGCTTTTGCTTTATCTGCTGCAGTATTGGCAAGAAAAACAAACCATGGATTGTTAAGTGTGGAAACAACAATAGCAACCTTATGTTTTTTATCAGCAGGTGATTTGCTCTTACATTGAATAAAAAAGCAGCAAAACAGTAATATAAAATATGACAAGCGTCTTTTCATTCGTTTATTTTTTGTACACAGCTATATTGCTACTATCACAGTTTTGTTGCGATGCTCCGTTCGTCTTTCTGTTTTCTGCTCATCATTTGTTCAACCCCTTCGGGGTTGCCTTAACTCACCTCGCCTTTCTTTCCACCGGATGAATCCGGTGGCTGTTAATATTAAACTCCGACGGAGTTTTATTTATTCAGCAACAACTTCATCACTTCCTTCGCAATGCCTTCCTCACTAATTCCATAATGATTAAAAATATCCTGTTGAGAACCCGTAACAGTATATTCGTCGGGAATTCCAATTATCCTGAACGGTTTGAACATGTTATGCTGCATAAGATACGAAGCACATGCCTCACCTAAACCTCCGTATACACTATGTTCTTCAACAGTTACAACTGCTTTGCATTTACTTGCCAGTTTTGCAAGCAGTGAAGTATCCAATGGTTTAACCGTATGCATACTTACTACTGATACTGCAATATTTTGTTCCTGTAATTTTTTAGCCGCCTGTAATGCTGGGTAAACAGTTTCTCCCGTTGCAATAATTGCAACATCAGTTCCTTCTGTAATCAATCTCCCCTTTCCAAATTCTAATATATCATCATTCACCTCTTTTAATGGCGGCATTGCTTTTTTGCCAAATCGTATATAAATAGGATGATCAGTATTTGCAGCTAACTGAATTGCTTTCTCCGTTTCAAAATTATCTGCTGGTGCCACTACTATTATATTATTAATTGCCCTTAATGCAGCAAAATCATGCAGGCTGTGATGTGTTGAACCCAACGCACCATAACTTACGCCGGCACTGATGCCAATAACTTTTACAGGATTGTCACTATAAGCAACATCATTTTTTATTTGCTCTAATGCCCTTGCCGTTAAAAAACATGCAGGTGAAACTGCAAATACTTTTTTACCACATGATGCAAGTCCAGCGGCTACGCCTACAAGGTTTTGCTCTGCAATTCCAACTTCAATATGTTGGGCAGGAAATTTCTGTCCGAACGGCGCTAGTTTTCCAGAGCCCCGGGAATCACTTGTGACTACAATAATATCACGATCATTCTCAGCTAAATTCTGCAATGTGTTTGAAAACACATCCAGGTTAGTTTTTGCTTTTCCTTGTTCTATTTCTATAACTGCTCCCACAATTATTCTGAATTTACTTTTTAGAAATCATCCGGTATTGTAACCATTGCATTATCTAACTCTGATAATGCATCTTCATATTGCTTTTCGCTCGGCACACCGTGATGCCATTTTATTACATTCTCCATATAACTTACTCCCTTGCCTTTTACTGTATGTGCAATAACAAGATTGGGTTTGCTTTCAGTAAAAGGAAGTGCATCAAATGTCTCTTTCATTGCGTTCAGATCATGCCCATCAACATGACGAACTGCCCATCCAAAGCTTTCAAATTTTGCATCAATGGGATCTGTATTACAAACTTCAGATGTTGGTCCTGTTATCTGTAATTTATTATTATCGATGATGGCGCAGAGATTATCTAATTTATATTGCGATGCTGCCAATGCCGCTTCCCAATTAGATCCTTCAGGCAATTCGCCATCACCCAACAATGTAAATACCCGAAATTTCTTATTATCTAATTTGGCTCCGATCGCAGTACCCACGCTAATAGGCAAACCATGGCCCAAGGCGCCAGTGTTTTGTTCTACTCCATGTACTTTACGTGTAGGGTGACCGATATAATGTGAGTTATACTTGCATAATGTATTCAGATCTGATTCGGGGAAGAACCCTTTATCGGCCAATACTACAAATAATGCTTCAACAGAATGTCCCTTGCTTTGAATATAACGATCACGATCCGACGATGTAAAATTCTCCGGACTTACGTTCATCACATGATTGTACAACACATTTAGAATATCAATACAAGAAAGACTTCCTCCAGTATGCCCAGCATTTGCATGAAAGATATACTTAAGAATATTTTTCCTGTAGTTAATTGATCTTGCTTTTAGTTCTTTTGTTGTCATTTATTTATTCTTCATTAATGTTGATAAGTTTCCCATCCCAAATAATTTTCAAAAGCCTCTTTCAGAACTCCTGCTGTCTTACTTGCATTCATCACTACATGATGTTCAAATCCGTTCCGGCATACATACTGCATCAGGCCTTGTAAATTATTTATCTGCGCTACTGCCCGATTGCCAAATGTATTCAATGCATCATTAGTTAATTCGCCTTCGCCGATATAGGCCTTTATGAGACCTTTGCAATCATCCGTACTGATTCGTCCGTAAGTCAATGGTGATGCGGGTGTACGACCATCTAAGGCTCCATAAGTATTTTCAGTACCAACAGAAGTGCCTATAATTGGAGCTGTGCTAATTTGTATATCGGGTAAAAAGCTTTTAGCCCAGTTGCCGCAATGGAACAATACACATTTCTCATCATCATCTGCGTAGTTATTATTCCAATCAACTAACGCAGATGGTGAACTGCTTGCAAGCTGCATAGCATACATCGTTAATGTGCCTGTTACATCCACCTCGCATGCACTTGGCAGCATGTTCTCGCTCATCATGCTCATGCTCGTGCATACGTTGCATCCATAATTTTTCTGCAAAGATGTCCAGCACTGGATAGCCGATGCATCTAAATAATTTTCTGCCATGAAATCTGCAAGTACCACATCCAGTTTTGCAATCTGTACTAATTTATCAGGTGGTGTCAATCCTGTATTTGTATATGCATGTATTTTATCTAATTTTTCTTTCACCGATCTATCATCAGCAGTTAGTTTATTAGCATTACCAAGAATTTCAGAAAGATCAACTGTTGTTACTGAGATACCATTACGCTGCAATATTTTTTCACTGTAACGAACAGTGTTGAAGGCACCCGGCCTTGCACCAACTGCGCCGATTCTTACTTGCCGTAATCCTTTCACCACTCTGCAAACGGAAGTAAACTTTTTTAAATCGTCAATGAACGTTTCATCATTTATTGCAGCCACATGTTTGGTGGTAAGCGAATATTTTATTCCAAACTGGTAAAGGTTATTGCAAACAGAAATTTTACCACACCATGCATCTCTCCTGTTCACTACATCCATTTTACCCAGGTCATCCGGATAAGCCTGTATTAATACTGGTACATTCAATCCTGATAACTTGATTGTTTCAGCAACACCTTTTTCATCACCAAAGTTTGGAAGCACAACAAGTATCCCATCAATTGCATCAGCGTGTTGCTTAAATAATGCGGCACATTTTTTTGCTTCAGCAAATGTTTCTACTCCGCCAAGCTTTGAATCGGTATCATTTAATAATACAGGTGTGATATTTAATTTCTTAAACAAACTCAGTATCTCTGTTCTTGCTTCTCCAACGAGTTTGTCAGGAAAAAAATCCCTATTCCCAATGATGATACCTAACGTTGTATTTTTATTTGCAGGCATACTATTTATAAGGCTTTTGTTTTTAAATAATGAATCATATACACTGCTTCTTTATCCCTCCTGTCTGCATTTGGCAGATCATAATCCTGGTCAGTTGGTGTATCTGCATCTGGAAAACGTCTTGTCATGCCCGTTTTGAAAACAATTCTTTCAACAGATTCTACCGGCGCAAAACATAGATTATTAGAGGGGTTCTTTCCGTTTATACTGACACTATAAAATCTTGTAGCCGTATTCAATTCAATTTTAATAGTCATCGTTTCTCCGGCGGTATATTTTCCTAACGATTTATTTCTATATCCCTGTTTTGTCAATATACTTCCTGACGAATCCAGTATTAAACGAAGACACGGTGTACTTTTTTTATCAACCAACTCAATTTCCAATAAACCAAAATTGTTTTGTTGTGCCGCAATTGAAAACTCAACAGCGATCCTTTTTGATTCAGGAAATACCCTTTCAGCTTTAGCATAATCAAAAGGATCACTGTCGGCCAAGGTTAATTTTTTATCGCTTATTACTGTCCTGCACCATAAGGGACTGTACAGGTTCCATTGATCCAGTTCTTCTCCATTTTTCAATGAGGCAAACACATCGTTTACATGGCCGGTTACTTTATCTCTTACAGGTACCGGTACTCTACTTATCCATATATCCTCCTTATTCATACTATAAGTCACCCAAAGGTTTTTATCAGGTGGTGTGCCATCCATTTCCTGTATGCCACGTACGTACTGCGGGCCATAACTTTTATAAGCACCCCCGTAACGAAGCGAAGTGATCTCGCCGTTCACCAACAAAAGATTTTTATACTTCAATCCGTCATCGCTAACACTTATTGCCAATGGCCAGCGAAACTCTGAAGGGTTATAAACCGTTGCATATTTTCCATCACTTGTTTTCTGTCCCCAGATCTTTGCGTTGGCATTTACAAAACCCGGAGCTCTTGTTGGATTGTATTGCCATGTCTTTCCTTCATCTTTTGTTATACTTGTTAAAGCGTATTTCCATAAGCCAACTATATTGCCGCTTGGCAATCGATAATAATTGAAAGCTTTAAGATCTTTTTTTAGTGGGATCAAGGGGTCGTTGCGATCAGCTTCTTCTACCATCTGTTGCATTAATAATGGTGTGTTTAAAATTTCTTCACAGGCAGTTACAAATCCTTTATCAAGTGATGTTGTATAAAATGGATAACTAGTATTCTTTTCATTAAAAGAATGATTATATCGCAGGAAGTAGATCGGGCCAAAGCTTCCATCGGCTTTTACTTCTCTTATCACTCTCCCGATACCATTACCATCATTGGGATCGTCCCCTTTTCCCAATGCAATACCATAATAAGCCAGCGCAAATAATCTTTTTGATTTCGAGGTATAAAAACCTATTCGCTGGTGCATGACTGCATAAGAATTCTTTGCAATTTCAGTTCTTCCTTCTTTTACAAATCCATCCGGGATCTTATAAGGGGGAAAAATAATAACAGGTTTACTCCAGTTATATCCATCTTTGGAAGTTTGGAGTAATGTCTGCCCTGGAGCAACATGCTCACCCACCGGGTTACTTAAATATTCCAGGTAAAAACTATTATTCCAGTAAGCAAGCATCGGTGCATGATTATACGTCCAGTTATTTTCTGCATCAGCCCTGTTTGCCCGGAATATCTGAATATTGTGTACCCCAATTGCAGGACTCAGCTGACCGTGATGATAATCTACATTTGACAATGTGCTGCCGATATATCTGACCGTATCCTGTGCATTCAAACTTAAGTTGAGCACTATTAAAACAAATAATATTCTGGCTTTTAAAAACATTGTCACTTATTAATTGATCTTCTTTTTATAACTAAAGGCCGTTGCGATCACTTGCCTGGCTTCAACTGTATTTTCTACCTCAGCCCAAAAATTAGCCGGATCTGACCTAACATCAGTATCCGAAAGAATTGTAATTACAAGCTTCCATATACTATTCTCTTTTTTTAATCCAATGTATATCTTGTTGCCATCTACAAGCTCTTCGGCATACCAGTTAAATGTATTTTTATTTACACTTGCTACATGAGTTCCGGCCATGAATCCAATATCATAATTGATCTGCAATTGCCCGCACTTTAGTTCCCCTCTTTCTGAATCGATTGTACCTGTTCTTTTATTGGTGCATGATTGCGATGCTAATACAGAACCGCTGTTTAAGGAAACAATTTTAAGATTGCTGTCTGAGTGGTTCTTATTGATATAATCATTTATAATACCGGCAATGCTTTTTTCAAGATCCTGGCTAAAGCAATTTGATGAGACACAAATGATCAATATAAATGAAAACAATTTCATCTCTTAATTTTTATACTCTTTTAGTAGCCGGCTAACAATACTCTTTTTTACTTTCACAATAGTTCCGTGTTTATGCCCCTCAGGTACTTTCACCTTACCTGTTATGTTTTCGAAATGAATAAAATCTTTTGTAGATGATGCTTCATAGATCTTTTTCCGATACGAATCATAATAGATAAGCCAGTCATCTTTCACTTTCACAACTGAAGGGCCTTCAGTGAAATTATCTGTAAAAGCCTTTGAAACGTTTTTCCATGGCCCCAATGGATTATCGGCAAAGGCGACTTTAATATCTCTCTCCAGTCTCGTATTATCTTTCAACACAAGCACATAATCTTTCTTTGTCCGCTTTACAATCACTGCATCAATCACACTGAACTTTGGGTCAAGGAAAAGTTTTGTATCACTGAATATTTGAAAATCCTTTGTCATTGTATAATACATTCGATGATTATTGCTGTCTTCTTCCATCCCTTTTTCAAACCTTCCGGGAATGCAGCTTGCCCAAATAATGATATACTGTTTTTGCACATCATCATAAAATAACTCGGGCGCCCATACATTAACGGTTGTTGGCTCGTGTTGCATCACTGGAATAAATCTTTCTTCGCTCCAGTGAACCAGGTCTTTTGATGAAGCATAACCAAAGCCTTTATCGCCTCTCCAACTGCTTGTCCATACTAAATGAAAAGTTTTATCTGGTCCTTGCACCATGGATGGGTCACGCATTACTTTCTGGTTGCCAACTTGTGGTTTTAAAAGAACTGTGTCAAGATCATTCCATTTATATCCGTCGTAACTATATAACATTCTTAATCCCCTATCAGCTGGTTCATGAAAAGATGTGAACAGATAAGCCTTGCTGCTACAAGAAGCTAGCAGAATTAATAGTGAATAATTAATAATTAATAATCTCAGCTTCATAATACATCACTTCTCCAATATTAAGATCCAGTCATTACCATCTTTTAACTCCCCTGGCGGATCAAAACTATCACTCACCTCATTTCTTCCAGTTGCGATCAATTTCTTTTCTCCTGTTCTCGGATCAAACCATGTTGCTTTTGATGGTCGAAATTTAAGTTTATGAGTATTGACTTTAAAATTTCTTCCATTATATGCATATAACATCGCATAATCCTTTCCCATTGTTGCAGCCACATAGTTATATCTTTCTCCATTATCAGCAACTATCTCTTGCGCCGGCATACGATCAAGGTTACTTTTACTTAACATCAATTTTTTCAGGTATTGCATCTGGTTTGCACCTGTTGCATTTATCGTTTCTTTCCAATTCTGATTCACCCCGAAGCTTCCGCCACCATTACCGATGGTATAAAACTGCATAATTGCATTCTCGCCATAAGTAAATCCAGCTCCACCGGCAAATACACTCCAGTATGCATACCGGCGAACATCAGCAGCTGTCCATCTTTTTTCTAAACTATCATGCAAACCATGTGGAATATTTTCATAAGAAGGTTCACCATCCAATGTTGGCTTTACCGGCTTCAGAATGTAATCAATATTGATGAACTTCCAATTATCTTCACCATAATGATGTTTTTCTTTTGAACTTGTATCCTGTGCATAATCTTTATGGCCACTTTGGATCATATTAAAGTCCAGCCACGGTTCATTATGAAACCATTCTGTTGATGAATATCTTCCTCTCGGATGAAATGTCATCAAATGCCGGTTATCATACTTCTTGATCGTCGTTGCGATCTTCTTCCATACTTCCATTCCTTCATCACCGGGAATATCGCCACCATCCACCCAAATGATATTGTTTTTATTTTTAAATCGTTCTGCTAAAAATTTTGCATAGGCTTCTGCATTCCCCATATTCACTTTACCGCTTTTTACATTGCTGCCCCAAACTGCAACAAGCGCCATATACATTCCCCGCTTTGCAGCCTCATCAATAATAAACTCAGCATGATCCCAGTAATCGTAAGCAGTTGTATCAGCAAAGCTATTACCAGCGGTTACATTTGGCATTGATACATCAGCATTCTTTAATGCATAATCACCATATACATTCTTAATATTTACATCATGCAAAACCATTACCTGTATAACATTAAACCCCTGCTGCTTTCTTGTATCCAAATATTTGATCGCATCTTCCCGGTTACATTTTACAAACAATAACCACCCTGTATCGCCCAGCCAGAAAAAAGATTTGCCGTCAGCTGTTTGAAAAAATCTTTTATTGGCCGATACTTTTAATAAAGACGTCTGTGCATCCATATGCAGAAAAGAAAAAAACAATATGGCTGATACAATTTTTTTCATTCTACCTTTTCTCCAGCTTTCTTGTTTCAGTGTTATATATAATGCTATTTTTCCCGTCACTTAATACATATTCATTCTTGTTTGATGACTTTACCGGCTTCATTCTAACGGCAGCTTTTAATAGGTCTTTATCTATTTCTTTTGGCAAGACCGGCAGGCTACCTCCACCCATAAAGACTGCCATACCAAATTCCGGATAACTATCACCTGAGTACACAACTGCTTTGTTTGGAAATTTATCCCTGTATTCTTTTACTGCGCGGTATACTTGTTCGAAAGAAGTTTTCTTTGGTTTTAATAACCGTGCATGCTGACGCGGCGCCAAACTTTGACCACCTTTTGGTTCGTAAGCCGTTCCATCTGCCTGGTAATGCCAGTAACGGATATCGATAAGGTCAACAACAGCTGCGTATGCAGGATTACTTAAAATAGAATCCTGTACATCTTTAGTTACACTCAAACCTATAATCGGATGTTTGCCAGTTTCTTTTTCCCATTCTTTAATAACATCTAACCAGAATTTTACAAAATGAGTTGGTCCTGTGAACTCTTCACCGATCAATTGTATCACGCCATTGTTATCTTTAAAATTATTTAAACATTGACGGATATATTTTTTATGTAGCTCTCTCCGCACAGGATTTGATATATCATAAAACTGTTCTGCATAAAATATTCTTTTATCACCCGCAAAATTCACTGGCTCAACAAAACCAGTATTATTTATATTATTAGCAGTGCGCCATGGAAAGTCTGCATAATGAGCGCCGGCTTCAATAATATTATGCTGAAAATAATTATGATGCCACAGTAACAATCCATTCTGATCTGCTAAGTCGGCAAATTGCTTTAATCTACTCCAGTAAAACAAATTGTATTTGGTCAGATCATATTTACTCAGACCATCCCATGCGGTTTCTTTTCCGCTTCTTGCAAATGGTAATTCATAAAATGGTGGCCATACTTCGCCATCCATTCTTCGTATTCTTTCATGATCATCTCTTCTCCTATCGTACCATAAACCATAATTATGTTCTAGTCCAATAATATTGGTTGATCTCATTTCACCAATTACTTCATTCAGATCATCAGTTAATCCTTTTCCAGTTCTCCCCGGAACAAAACGAGTGATATGCATTTTTGCTGCCTGTAAATCTTTCCCCTGCACTCCACCATTCCACCAGGGCACTTGCTGGCGCATGCCGGTTAAAACTTCATCACCTCTTATCAACCAGCCATTCTTAATTTGCATAGCAGGTGCATAAACAGGTTGAGGTGCTTGTTTTATTCCAATTACATCAATTGATTTAGCATTATTGCTGATCACAGAGATCGGATTATGCTTTGCTGCTTCATCGATCCATTCTTTTAATAGTTTCCTGGGTTTCAATGCTTCTTTTGTTAACTCCATAGCAACTTCAACAGATGGACTACTGCTTGCTTCTGTAGGAACAAATAAGATCTGCGCCTGCTCATCAACATTTTTATTTAAACGTTCTTTCAGTTGTTGATAGAATAAACTTCTTGGTGTAATTGTGTTATTTGATTCAGCCCAATAACCATCACCTGCAAATTGACTCCAGCTTCCAAATGCCCAGTTTTGCGCAGTAGGTGGTTTATAACAATCAATTCTTGCAGCCGAGCAATTCCAAAAAACACTATTAGCTGCGGTCCAGCCTGCACCATTGGCATCTTGTCCGCGATCACCAAATCGTAATGCATTACCATCAACATTTACTACATCAAATAAAACTCCGCTCGCCCAACTATCAATTGCTCCGCTAAAACTATATGGCGATATTGATTCACATTGCACAAATGCATTAGGACCGGGAGCACAATAGCCAACAGCAAAATCATGATAGCCATTTTCTGCATAACAACGCTGAAATAATGTTTGCTGACCGGTGGTTAAAAATGTATAGCGTCTTTGCCCGCCTATTTCAGAAATTGGAGAAAGAGATTTGCAATCTTCAACTGTTATTCTTTTAGACGTTTCTAATACGCTTACAGCACTTCCAGCAAAATGTTCAAAATTGATCTGTCTTATCCAGCAATCTTCGGCACTTTCAATATTAATGGCATTCCAACGATGATCTTCATCTTTTGGATTGTTCTTATCATAGGTTGAGATCAAATGGAGATTTTCAATACCCGCATTATCTATACTTCCTTTTTTGTGATAAGAAGTAATAGTGCCTCCGCCAAATGCCGAATCTAATGCTGTAGTAAGAGGCGCATCTATTGTAATAGTTTTGCCCTCTATTTTTGAAATTGTTCTGTCGAAGTACAGATCTCTGTCACCAGGTTTCCATCCTAAAGCTGATATGCCCCCACCAAAAATTTCTGTTCCCAGCGTTGTAATCCATTGTTTGGTTGAAGGGCGACGGATAACAATTGTGTTTATTATATCTCTTCCGGAAAAATCAAGTTCGACATTAAACTTTGTTGCATTTACGGGAACGTATGCATCTGTAATTTTTACATCCCCGGTACCTGCTTGAACAATTTCATTCTTGCCAACAATTTTTATCAAGGCTAATCTTCCTGTACCAGCACCGGTGATCGTTGTTTCATTTACACCACTTCCACGCAATACAACACCTGATGCAGTAATACGTAATTGACCAAACACTTCATAAGTTCCTTTTTGCAATAACACTGCTCCACGAAAACCATTTGCGTCAATCGGCAGCGAGGCAACATAATCTATTGCTGATTGTATTCGAAGTGTTGCATCTCCTTTTGAAACGGGTACAACTACTTTAACAGGAATGGTTGGGATGGGTTGTTCTGATGCTTTATAGCCACAATAAGAAAAATCAGGAATACGATTGCCGAGTGAATCGGGTGTATAAATCAATTTTCCCTTGTCAAATGAAAGAGGAACAACAGGCTTCTCTGGTTTTTGCGCCAGTAAAGCCTGTTGAAATATAAATAGGATAAGTAAGTGAAATATTTTATTGTATGTTTTTGCGAGGCTCAATTAAATTAAACTTTTCAAAAATGATGATTAAAGTTAGTATAGTTGAAGGGAGCGTCGCAAGGGACTTTACATCAAGGTATCAATGCCCGTTAACAAATCATTTTTTTGCGATAGGCGCAACATTTTTTTCATTGACGACACTATTTAAATAATTCTCAATATTGCTATACCCGTTTTTCCCCATCTTTCCTGCATCTGATGCATCCTTTGCATTCAATCCAATTTTAGCCTCGTACTCATCAGGCAAACCGTCATTGTCGCTATCTTTATATGGAGTGCCTTTGTATTCAGGATAACCACCCACCTGGCTCACATCTGTAATAATTCCTACTTTATAACTATCCAATGCCTCACGACGATATTTGAATTGCGTCGTTGGCGCTACAACATCAGGTGATACAATTATTTTTCCGGTACGCACCTGTTCAGTTATTCTTTTATCAACCGCATCTCTTACAGGCAATGTAGCTCCTGCATTTATAAGTACATAATCTTTTGCTTCTTCTGCAGACATAATTGTAAGCTGCGGCATAGGCAAAGGCTTGTTCCATTTCATGTAAGCAGTGAACTTTCCGGCATTTGGCAATTCTTCCACCTGGACACCACCATTCCAATTATCTTTTGATATCTCCGGATAACCTTCCATGATATTCCCGTTCACATAACAACGGCCATATACATGATGATCCAGTTTGCTTCTTCCACTTTCTGGTTTTAAAATACGATGACCTACATTATTATCTTTTGGCGTTGCAGGACCTGGTTTAAAATAGTTGTTGATAATATTATATTGTGCACGGTAATCTCCGCCATCAACTGAACGATGTACCCAGTTAAACACAACATTATTTACAAAATTGAAAATGCCGTTCCAACCTACAGAAGGATTTCTTCCTGCATTGTTGGCCCAGAGATTACGCATGAATGAACAATTCTCTCCGCCTAAAGTACTACCAAATGCATGATTCCATGTATCAAGTGCTTCCCCGAATATAGAGTTCTGAATTGTGATATTTGCTGTCCCCATTTTTTCTTCTTGTTGTTTTCCTGTGCTGTCATTATACATATGACGGTACATACTCATATTCTCATCAAGGCCCCATGATGCGCTTACATGATCGATCATTATATTACCAATAGGATTACCACCTATTGCATCATCTCTTCTGCCAACCCATGTTTCACCACGACGGAAACGCATATAACGAATGACAACATCATGTGTGTTGATCCAAACAGTTTCGCCGGCGATACAAACACCATCGCCTGGAGCTGTCTGTCCTGCAATGGTAATATAAGGTGCACGGATTATTACCGGTGTTTGAATGCGAATAATACCGGCAACGTTAAATACAATTATTCTCGCTCCACCTTGCTCGCAAGCCCAACGAAAACTTCCTAGGCCATTATCATTTAGATTAGTCACAACGATCACTCTGCCACCTCTGCCACCGAAACTATATTTACCACCTCCTTCTGCTCCGGGAAATGCGGGGATATCTGATTGTGGCAGATCAGTCGGCCTGTTTGCAAAATCAATAAATGGTTTACCATTTTCCGCTTCCTTCATAATGATCGGCCATGCAATAGCCCATGCTGAATCTGAATGCTTACGTGCAGCATTCAATAATGAATCTGATTTACGTTGAACATCTGCGGGGATATCAGGATACTGCGCCTGTGTCATAATCATCGTAAATAAACTTACAATTGCCGCGATCACTGTTTTCTTTTTCTGCATAATCATTATGTTTTAATATAATTAAGACGTTATTTCAATTACAAACATGTGTTTAAAAACCAGCTTTAAAAAAGGAAGAGAAGATTTTATCTTCTCTTTGCCTTTTCAATTGTTTCTTTTTATTGCTTGTAATCAAACGTTCCCATACCACCATTGTAATCCTTCCAACCAATGGTTTGTGTCAACCATGGATTATTTGATAAAATGGTAGCTGTTAATCCAGAAAGATAATAGTTCTGCCTATACAAGATATTTACAGGAGTTGCACCATCACGATCCATCGCCTGATCAAGAGGCGTCATTACAAATTTGTTTTGATATAACGTTTTAAGCTTAGCTATTTCTGCAGCAAATGTTGCACTTGATGCATCGGGATCAATAGATATATTTCTATCTGATGCAGTTAATGGATCACTGCTTGTAAAATTTTTCCCCTGCCAATAATACCCTGTACGATTAGTACCGTTGATAATAGGTATTCCAAGTTTAGCATTAGTGTTGTCATTTGTGGCTGCATCATCGGCATACAACATCCAGCGTTGAATATCCCAAAAGCGTTTGCCCTCATAAGCCAGTTCAATACGACGCTCATATAAACATGCTTCTAACGCTGCGTTTTTATCAGCCAATGACCCAATACCATAATTGTTTGCAGAGGGAATGCCAACACGGCCACGTATTTTACCAAGGTACTCAACACACTTGGCTATATTTCCTGTAGCTGCATAACATTCCGCAATATTCAATAATAATTCACCGTAACGATAATCAAATATATCTGTGCCGGAAAAAGCGAAGCCGGTACTATCTGCTGCGGGATTAGACATTTTACGAATGACTGCCGGGCTACTTACCTGGTTGTTTCCAAAATAAACAGGGTTGCCGGTTGCTGAAGGTCTCCATCTGTATAACCAGGTTGGTTTGTTGGCATTAGTTTTAATACCCCATTTAGACCCCGAGAATGCGAACGTACGATAAAAGCGAGGATCCCTGTTTTCAAAAAAGAATGTATCTACATATCCGTTTGCAGCTGTCGGACGGGTACCATTTGCGAGAGGAAATAAGTCAAGCATACCTTTAGGAGCAGATATCCCGTTTCCTGAACCGCCATGATCTTTCGGTCTTATTGAATTTTCCCAGTTACTATTGGTCCCGGATGATGTAGTAGTAGTACTGGAAAGAAGTACTACCATGATAGCCTCGCCATTAAATGCATTATCGTTTTTGAAAGTTACTTCTGCCCAGTCTTTTGCAGAACTGATAGAGTTACCATAACCTGCAGCAGTCAGCGCAGTCTCGGCTGCAAGACTGGCAGTAAGTGCTTTTTGCCAGCGTTCGCTACCCGGATTGTCCCAGTCAGCATTAAACAAGGGGCTTGCTGCGGTCAGCAAGACACGACTCTTCATTGCGAGGGCGGCAGCAGCTGTAAACCTACCATAATCAGTAGCGCCATTCGTCCATTTCATAGGCAACAAAGCCGCGGCCGAATCGAAATCTTTTATGATCTGTGCAAAAACTTCTGAAGACTTAGCACGGGGTAATTTAATAGTTTCGTCAGTAGCACTAGCATTTTGTACTTCTGTTACAATAGGAACACCGCCATAAATACGAACAAGATCAAAATACTGAAGTGCCCGAAAAAAATACATCTGTCCCTTTGCTGTGGCACGGAAGGCTTCAGGAAGTGCCTGACCAATGCCATCAATTTTTTCAATTAAAAAACTTGCATTGCGTATTCTTGTGTAGGGGTTGTTGGTAACACTAGCCGGGAGGGCCGCACCATAATATCCATCAGCTTCCGATGCAGCTTGAAGTGTTTTATTGGGGTTAATATAATTATGTACAGTTCCGCCAGCGCCGATTTCCTCAGTAATGTTTCTCCTGGTATCATCATACAAACCTACAACCGTCTGTGTAGGATTTCGGTAAGCTACAAAATAATAGTTGTAAAGCCTGTCGATATACCAGCCGGTCTGAACCTCATTGGTAAAAATGCTTTCATCGTATTTGTCATAGCTCTTCATGTCTTCTAAAAATTCCTTCTTACAACTTGTCGTCGCTATAATAATAACGAAAAACAAGAGATATGCTATTTTATTCTTCATAATAATAATATAATGATGTTAACGAATTAGATAAATTAGAACCCTAAGTTTACTCCCAATGCCCATGTTCGTAATGTTGGATAACCCACATTTGGCGCATCGTACATATTTCTATATTTATTCGGATAAGGGTTATAAAAGTCCCATAAATTATTACCAGAAAGGAACAATTTTGCGCTTTCAATATGTGCCTTGCTCAATAAGCTCTTTGGTAATGAATAACCAATACTCAGACTACGCACATAACAACGGAAAGAAGATATTGTAAAGAAATCAGAGTTCGTTCCTTTGAAATTATCATACAATGCAAGATTTGGATATTTACCATTGGGATTGTCTGTTGAATCGTACATATCATTCAGGTAAATTGGCTGCGCCCACATGCTTTGTGTACTGCTGGTACCTTGCTTTAAAAAATCCAGCCTGTTAATACCGCCACCCCATGAAGTAGCGATCTGCGCCAGTAAGGTAATTCCTGCATAAGAAACACTCAGGTTTGTATAGAATCCATAAGATTTGCTATTTTTTGCTAACTTCACAAGGTCCTGCCCATCGTCCGCGATTACTCCATTCTGTCCGCCATAAGTTCTATTTACAGCATCAAGTGCTCCACCTATATCTTCATAAACAAGCATACCTTTTTTCAGTCCCGATTTATTTGTAACATCAAAATATTTAGGTGCTGCTCCTGCAATACCAGATTTGGCTGCAAGATCAGTCAGATATGCCCAATAGTTATCAATATCTGCATCAGTACGTAGTATACCATCACCTCCTGAAGTTTGCTTCCACGTACTAAAACCCCATACCGGGAAGAATGTGGATTGACCTGCGTCTCTTCTGGTCGTCATTTTGGATTCGTAGTCGAATGGCTGATCTATGTATTTGGTGACCTTATTGTCACTCGTACCAAAGTTCATATTAACAGAATAGTCAACCTTCCTCGCTATTTTGTCTTTCCAGGTAACTGAAATTTCGTTACCCCATGCCTTGATCCCGGAATAGTTTTCTTCAGCAAATGCACCACCAACTGATATCGGAACACCAATAGCTCCGGACATTAATGTAAGCATGTCAGACGATGTATTGTAGTAGTGATCTAAACTTACAGACAGGCGGTTTTTCAGCACAGTGAAGTCAATACCGATGTTGCGCTGAATGGTACGATCCCATTTAATGTCCCTGTTAGGAGAAACTTCCGGAGTAATACCAGTCGTTAGAGCACCTCCATTAGATCCAAAACCCATTCCCTTATCGGTTTCTGCTTTATAAAGCTGCATCCATTTCCAGGCTTTTACATTATCGTTTCCTGTTCTACCAAGTGAACCACGCAACTTAAAATAGTTCACCCATTTTACGTTAAACCAGTTTTCTTCAGAAGCTACCCAACCCACTGAAACACCTGGAAAGAAACCCCAGTAATTTTCCGGTGCAAAACGCGATGACGCATCGGAACGGAATACAAACTGCGCCAGGTATTTGCTTTTATAATTATAGCTGGCACGACCCAGATAAGAAAGTGACCCACTTTCGGTACGTGATGTAAAAGTATTTCCGGTGTTTAAGGTTCCTGCAGAAACAGAAGTACCGTTGTATGCACCGGGAATAGGATTATCATAAATCTGGAATCTGTCCTCCCATCCATTTTTTTCCCGTTCACCCGAGAATACAGCTGAAACTGCGTGATCCCCGAAAGTGCGATCATAATTTACAAAGAAGTTTATTTGTTCTGAAGTACCTGTAGCATTATCATAAGTAACTCTTGAATTAGACTTATTAATTGCAGGAGCATTCCAAGTTGCAGAATCGTATAAGTGATGTTCCGCCGTATTGGTATTGTTAGCCAGTGACAGCGTAACCGGCATCATTATTTGTTCGGTATTATTGGAATACGATGATATGGCATAATTCACTTTCGCAGATAAACCTTTAATGAAGGGGATATTATATTGTAGAGAAAAATTTGCATTATACCCAAACGACTTTGTCGTTGTTTTAGATCCGTTGTTTAATAATGCATAATAATTTGAATTTGCCACAGAGTTATTGCCGCTCACAGTACCTACTCTCTGCGGCCCCATAGCAGGAGATACATACCTGTCAACCCCTCCAATATTATATATCCACGGTATATATTGGGGAAAATGGAGCAACATGTTATAATCATTTTGCTCACCGCCTATTCCATAACTTCCGTCGTTAACATTGACTTTGGTAAAAGATTTTTCAATGGATGAGTTATATGCGGCAATGTTAGCGCCAAATTTCAGGTTATTTGCCACGGTTACATCTGAACCCGCCCTGAATGAATACCTATTAAAATCCTGCGTCCCCAAATTCGCTCCCTGCGTATAATAAGACCCGCCGACAAAATAGTTTGCTCTATCAGAACCTCCGCTAACATCCAGGGAATGTTGCATGGCACCAGCACTTTCCCAATCATTTCTCAACCAATCATAGTTAAGTGATTTCATCCGCTCCAATTCTGATGCACTGAAAAAGTTACCACTACTACTCCAGGGGAGTGCCCGCCCAAAACGATTCGCATACACGCCATACTCGTAAGCATTCATTACCTTGCCATGACTGACCGCATCATTCATTTCAAATTTACCCGAATAATTAATCCTTGGCAGACCATTTTTCCCTCGCTTTGTTTTGATAACAATAGCACCCTGCGATGCCCGGGAACCATAAATAGCAGCGCTTGCATCCTTCAGTACCGTAATACTTTCAACCTCTGAAATATCAAGCAGATTAAACCGATCTAAAGAAGCCAATCCGGATTGAGGGTCGATCTGAACAACATCATCAATCACAATCAAAGGAAACGTATTGCCTCCGTCCTTACCCCAGTTGAATTGCTGGCGAATGTTTAAAATAGGGGTAATACCAGGACGAGTACTTCCTCCTACAACATTTAAACCCGGTACCTGGCCTCTCAAAGCTTCAGTAACAGTTGCGACAGGCATATCTGTTAGCTTTTTAGGATCAATTGATACTATAGCTCCTGTGATATTTCTTTGTTTTTGAGTTCCATAACCAATCACCACAACTTCATCCATTGATTTTTCAGCCGTTGTCAGCTTTATTTCCATGTTATCATCTGTGCCAGCCTTTCTTTCGAAAACAACAAATGATACATGAGAAAATGTGATTATAGATTCGGGTGATGGGGTCTTGATACTAAACAAGCCATCAACATTAGTCACAGTACTAATAGTATTGTTTTTAATCTTTACAGTCACTCCCTGTATAGGTTTTCCTCCGGGATCAATTACTTTTCCTGACACGGTTCTTTCCTGTGCGATTACTGATGAGCTTATCAGTATGAAAAGTACCCCCATCAGCAGTTTAGTTAGGTTGAAACAATTCATATGGTTATCATTTTTATATTTTGAACAATAAATGCAATCGTTATTTACTTACCAACATTGTTCTTCTTTGCAGCTTCTCTATCCTTTATTCTCTCTTGCCAACCTTTCTCTTCGGCATTCATATCATACCCTTGTGCTGAAAGGTAGTTATTGATCCTTCCTTTGTATTTTCCGAAAACTTTGTGCTTATCTTCTGATGAACCTTCATCCATCGCCAGTTCTCTTGCTTCTTTAAGCCAACTATATATCTTTTCTTTTTGTTCAGCTGTCAATGCCGGTATCATATCCTGGTAAGCAGTATAGGTTATTGGCATTACCCGATAGGTCATTCCATCTTTTATCTTTTCAATTTGTTCCCCCGTTAAAGTTGTTTGAAGCTTTGCGATAAATCCTTTGTGCAATTCAGAAAGTTGAGACGCTTTTTTTTCTTCCTCGATCCTGATCCGGCTGGTCTTTTCTTCTCCGACCAACTGAAGTGAGTTGATCGCCGCTATTGATTCTTTTGATTTATCATGAACTTTATTAAGATCAAAATATTGATCAGTTAAAAGATCAACCACGTTATTATATTTTCCCGAATCTGTTAACCCAAGACTATTTACAATTTTTACAGAACGATCGTGAAGTGTTTTTTTGAAATCAGCTTCCGTTTGTTGTGCATTTATTATAACAAAGCTGAATAAAAAGAATAGACTTGTAACAAGATTTTTCAAAAAGGCCGTACGAGATAATAAGATAAAATTTTTACGGCTATCCAAAGTTCCTTCTAACTTATGATAACTGCTTGCATTATGTTTTAATCTTAAGATACTCATACGGCCTGCTTGATCGTGAATCTTAAATGAATTTTAATTTTTCATTTAATGTGCTAAAGGTAAATGGACGGACAGGGCGTAAAAATGTAAGGTTTTGCTATAAAGATGTATTATTTTACTATTCCTCCATCATTTTTTTCCGGGAACGATTGCATTGATTTTTTCCTATCTATCAGTTGCTTCTAATGGTTATGGTAGCTGATGAAACACCGGTACTGGTGGCAGTTAATGTAATATTTCCCTTTTTTTCTGTCGATTGAATTATTGCCAGGCCCAAACCCTTCCAACATTTTCGCTCATGGCTTTTCATGGAAACAGTATCGGCCTGGTAACCATTATCGGTCCCGACGATAGCACCGTTGCCGGTAATTGAAAATTTGATGAGATTATCAGCATAAGGAACCAAATTTCCTTTCTTATCTAATATCCTAGCAGTTACAAAAGATAAGTCTTTTTCGCCTGATCTTAAATTTATTTTATCAGCTATTAATTCAATTCGAACAGCTTCACCTGCAGTTTTTATTTCTTTGGTTAGAATTATTTTCCCATTTTTTCTTGAAACTGCTTTTAATGTTCCTGCTTCAAATGGTACACGCCACATGACATGTAAAGTTGTATCATTCTTTTTTCTTATTCCCAGAGACTTTCCGTTTAGAAACAATTCTACTTCATCTGCGTTATTATAATATGCCCAGACATCTACAACTTGTCCACGCTTCCAGTTCCAGTGCGGAAAAATATGCAACACAGGTTTAGTTGACCATTCAGACTGATACATATAATACACATCCTTCGGAAAACCTGCCAGGTCGATGATGCCATAATAAGAGCTTCTTGCAGGGAATTTTGGATAAGGCACTGGTTCACCCAAATAATCAAATCCACTCCATACAAATGCGCCTGCTATATGCTGATTTTTTTTTACTGCAAGCCATGATCTTTCATGAGTGTTTCCCCAATATGCATGTGTGTTATCATAAGCAGAAGAAGTAAAATCATTATTTGCAGTAAAAGTGTCCTGCACTTTGAAATTTGGCGGCCAGATCCGAATACTGTCTGAAGGAAATTCATAAACACCTCTTGTTTCCAAAGCAGATGCAGTTTCTAATGCTATGAATTTTTGTCCGGGAAAACGTTTTGGCAGTTCCATATAATCATAATCCTTATAATTAAATCCAATTACATCTAATGCATTTGCCTTGGTGATGAAATTCTTTTCCGGAAATGTTTCTGTTAATGCAGAAGTAACAGGTCGTGATGGATCAAGATTCTTTACAATTGAAACCAATTCTATTGTGATAGTAGTCCCTGTACTGTCAAACTGTTCTCTTATTTCATTGCCAATACTCCACATCATAACAGAAGGATGATTGCGGTCACGTAAAACCATTGCTTCAATATCCTTTTTATACCATTCATTAAAGTCCAGGTGATAATCATATTTGTTCTTTCTCTTTTGCCACATATCAAAGGCTTCATCAATGACAAGAAAACCCATCTGATCACAGAGATCCAAAAGCTCTGATGCAGGTGGGTTATGTGAGAAACGAATGGCATTGCATCCCATTTCTTTTAATTTCCTCAATTGACGTTTTGCCGCAGTAATATTAAATGCAGCACCTAATGCGCCAAGATCATGGTGCATGCAGACGCCTTTTATTTTTAGTGCTTCATTGTTAAGAAAAAAACCTTTTTCGCTTTCAAACTTAATTATCCTGATACCGATATTAGTAGTAATCTCATCAACAGGAATATTGTTTTGAAAAACAGTTGATACAACTTTATATAAATATGGATTATCAACCGACCAAAGTATTGGGTCATTAATAGTAAGCCCTCCATCCATTCGAGTGTTTATTCCATACATTGTATCGATCTGAAACTCGTATGGTCTACTACTGCTGCTTACTTTTTTCCCTGCAGCATCATAAATGGTATGGATCAATGTGAGCTTCCCTTGCTTTGTGATTTTCGTATGAAGACTTGTCTCGATATTAACTGAGCCAAAGGAACGTTTCGTTTTATCGTAATTTATGGGATTACCATTATCACTACTATAAACGAATGCCCTGATAAAAGTTCCATGGCTATCAAACGCAATTTTGTTTTTAATAACCAGCTTTACATTTCTATAAATTCCTGAACCCGTATACCATCTTGAATCAGGTTGCTGGCTATTATCAACTTTTACAACGATGACATTTTTTTGAGGTGACGGAAGAATATACTCAGTAAGATCATAAGAAAAAGCAACATAGCCATTAGGTCGTTTACCTAAATAATGTCCGTTTATCCATACTTCACTGTTTTTATAAATGCCATCAAATTCGATCGAAATATTTTTATTCGTTGCCATAGAAGGAAGTAAAAATGTTTTTCGATACCAGCCGATACCACCTGGCAAGGCTCCTCCCTGTGTAGTTGAAGGAAATTCTTTTTTAAAATCTGATTCAATACTCCAGTCATGCGGCAAAGAAAGCTTTCTCCATTTGTTATCATTGTAAGATGGTTCCTTTGCTAAACTGTCGTCACCCAGGTAAAATTTCCATCCATTATTAAAATCAATATCCGAACGAACTTGTGCAAAGGTGTTTAACTGGGTTAACACACAAAAAACAAAAGCAATATGGAAAAAAAGTTTTTGCATGTAAGAATATTAATCCAGTGTCACCATTGCTTTAATAACACCTGTCTGAGGATCTAACCAGCTTTCAAAATTATCTTTCACTTCATCAAACAGTACCCTGTGTGTGATATAAGTTGCAGGATCAAGCAATTTATTTTTCATACAATTTAATACATGATTAAAATCCTCTTCGGTAGCATTGCGGCTGCTCATTAAAGTTGCTTCCCGCTTATGAAATTCCGGGTGACTGATGACAATTTCATTTCGCTGCAATCCTACTAATACATATCGGGCTCCATGCGCCATATATTGAAATGCATTATTGATAGCCTTCAAATTTCCTGTTGCATCAATTACTACGGTAGGCATATCATTATCCGTTATCGATCTTAATTGCGCCATTGCGTCTTCCTTAGCAGGATTAATAGCATATGCAACGTTTAATTTCTCTTTGCAAAATTTCAACCGTTGATCATTAACATCCATTGCAATTACATGAGCCCCTGCGATCCTTGCAAATTCCATCACTCCTAAACCAATAGGCCCTGCTCCCATTACTAAAACAAATTCACCTGGTTTTACGCTGGCTCTTCTTATTCCATGTGCCCCAATCGCCAACGGCTCCACTAACGCCAGCTCTTCAAAACTCATGTCATTTCCTTTGATCAAATATCTTATTGGGACAGAAATGAATTCACTCATGCCACCATCTATATGTACACCAAAAACTTTTATATCAGCACAACAATTAGTAAGCCCATTACGACATGCAATGCATTTACCACAATAAAAATAAGGACTGAATGTAACCTTGTCGCCAACAGCAAATTCATTATTGGTTTCTATATCAACAATTTCCGCAGCCAGCTCATGCCCAAGTATTCTTGGATAATTAAAAAAAGGTTGGGTTCCTTCAAAAGCATGCAGGTCTGTTCCGCAGATGCCGATCCTTTTTATTTTAAGAATAGCATGCCCATTTTGCAAGAAAGGTTTTTCTTTTTTGACATACTGAAATGAACCCGGCTGCTCACACACTAATGCTTTCATGCCTTTTGTTTTGTTTTAAAATGATACTTACCAGACCCGACCTTTATCACGGCATTACCATCAAGATATTTAGCTGTGATCAATGCGCCGCCTGTTGTTACCTGTTGTTTTGATTTAACCGGAATATAAATGGTGGCTGTGGTGTTAACGGGTATTTCAACATCCAGCTCAAATGTATCGCCATTCTTTTTCCAGTCACTTACAATTTCTCCGTAGGGGGAATGATAAGTTGCTTTAGCAGCAGCGACATCACCAACGGGTTGAGGTTTTATTTCAATTTTAGTATATGCAACCGAATTATCAGTTTGCTTTATACCTGCAAGTCCTGTATAAAACCATTCCATTAAATGTCCAAGCATAAAATGATTATTACTCACCGATTCATAAGCTTGCCAACTTTCGGTTAATGCAGTCGCCCCGTGTTTTATTTGGAAACCATAGCCGGGTACATCATCGCGACTGTTCATATTAAATATCACATCACTTCTGCCTGCATCTTCCAATGCCCGCAATACATATCGATAACCAATATCACCGGCAGTCAGTGCGTTGTTACGTCTTTTAATATCTTTTACCAATGCATCAATCACTGCTTGCTTATATTGAGGCTCTACCAGCCCCATATACAAAGCCATTGCATTCGCCGTTTGGCTGGCAGAATCATACTGCAATTTTTGTTTGTCAAAAAAATTATCGTTGAAAGATCTTTTTACTGATGCTCCCAGCTGCCGATATGCTTCCATATCAGCAGTTTTATTTAGCAGCTTTGCCGTTTCGATCATAATTGTAATATCATAATAAAGAGTAGCAGTGGCAGTGACCCCTATTTTTGTCATTTGCTCAAATCCGGATTTTTGTGGCCCGATATCAAACCAATCACCCAAACCGTATGACAAAATATTATTTTTCGTTTTATTTTCAAGATACACCAGGTATCCTTTCATCATATTATATGCATCACTCAAGGACTGTTTATCGCCATACCACTTATAATTATACCAAGGTAAAATGATTGCTGCACTCCCCCATTCCGGTGATTCATCAAAAGGTGGTGTAAACAATGTAAACTCCGGCGCTATCTCTGGAATTTTTCCATCAGCATATTGTGCATTCATCATGTCTTTAATTACTTTTCGGTTTAAAGCGGCAACATCATAATTATATTGAACTGATGAACCCATTAAATGTGTTTGTTCTAACCAACCAAGTTTTTCCCGGTGCGGACAATCAGTAAACACACTCATCATATTACTTTTAATTGCCCAATCAATTAAAGTATTTGTTTTGTTAAACAATTCATTTGAGGAAGTGAATGAACCAACATTATCTGCTGCATTCCTGATATGCAATCCCTCAATATACTTTACAATTGGTGCTGACTTTAGACTATCTTTTGGAATACAATGAACTTCCATATATCGAAACCCTGTGTAAGAAAACCGAGGCTGCCAACTCTCTTCTTTTCCTCCTTTTAATATATAGGTAAAATAACTCGGCGAACCGCTTGCCTTTTGATTTGCGGTTCCATCTGCGTTGACCAATTCCGCACAAAATATTTTCACAGTATCACCATTGTTACCATTAACTGTTATTGCTGGAATACCTGAAAAATTTTGTCCGAGATCATACATCCATTTATTTCGGCTGATCGGTTTTTGAGTTTTTACCGTAAATCGTTCCATTATTTTTATCGGCTGCTGCAATTGAGATTCTAGTTTTTCGGGGCCTGTTGTTATGATCACATTTAACCAATTTGTTCCATCCCTGAGAAAACCCGATTGATCCCAATCTTCCTGCTCGAGGTTTGCATCGTAGTCTTCTCCTCCATATATACTGCTGAAAATAATGGGTGAAGAAAAAGTTTGCCAGCTTCTATCGCTTATGATATTTTCGATTGACTCATCAGTGTACTCGATCACTGTTCTCATGATCATCTTAGGATGTCCGTATGCACCGGTCATTTTCCGATAGCGTTGACCGGGAATATAATAAAACCCATTGCCCAACATCACGCCAAATGCATTCCCTCCCTTCTTTATTTCATTTGTTATATCAAATGTCACGTATTGTGCATGCTTGTCGTAATTGGTCCAACCCGGATCTAAAAAATGATCCCCGATCTTTTTTCCATTCAAATGGAATTCAAAATGACCCAACCCGCAGATATAAGTTGTTGCTCGTTTAATTTCTTTATCAACCGAAAATTCTTTGCGCATCAATGGCAAAACATTTCTTCTTGTTCCCCAGGATCTTTTTCCATTTAAATGAACATGCGGAGCTATACGCAAGGAGTCAATCACTTCATCGTAACCGATCCATTGAGCATTATTCCAATCAGCTCTGTTCAACAAACCCATTTGCCATATAGCGGGATCACTCCATGAAGAGATATTTCCTTTGTTATCCCAAACCATGAGCTTCCAGAAGTATTTTTTTACAGATTGCAAAGCTTTGCCACTATACTGAACCTGGATAGATGCGGCGCTCATTACTTTCTTTGAATCCCAGAGATTTCCAATTCCCTTACTCAGCAATGACAGATCATCAGACACTAAAATTCTATACGCTGTCTGTAAAACATTTCTTTGATCACTTTTCAATTCCCAACTTAAACGAGGATTAGTCAAGTCAACACCCAAAGGGTCTTTAGTGGATTCGCAACGAAGATCGGCTATAGAAAGATGTTGTGAAAAACCTTGTGAGATAAAAAGAAAAAAACATATATGACAAAACAATCGTTTCATTGAATTATTGTATATCGATACCTGAAATTACTAATCCGTCTGCGCTAGAAATTATCAGGCGAACGTTATAATTACCGGCATTGATCATATTAATAGTGTTAATAGTAAACTGATTCCATTTACCGGTATTGGTAAAAGTAAACTGGACCTCTTCATCGAGCATCATGGTATTACCTGCCCCAATCAACTGTAACCTGGCTTTTACAGGTGCTTGTTTGGAATAAAAATATTTCATGGTAATAGAATAAATATCTGCAACGCCGATTTGTATTGGCCATTCGATAGATGCAGACCCATTTGTCCTGATAACAGCACACTCCCTTCCTGCAAAATTTTCTTTGACTGTGCCTTCTCCAAGTTTTGCAACATTTGTTTTGTATTGTGTGATTGGTTTCAGATCATAAGCAGGTTGCATTTTTGTTAATGGCTGTAATGCAATGATAGCTTCTGCACCATAAGGTATAACCATTATCGAATCTGCATGGCAAAGTTTCCTGTAAACTTTATAAGTAGTTCCTCCATTTTCATCGGTAATGATTTCAGCATTTATATTTTCAAAATCCCTGACTGACTCACTACCCTTTTTCAACGCAACATAAATATATGATTCCCTCCTTGGCTGAAATGTTACAGATCTTTTTATTTGTTTGTTAGCAAATTGTATCCAATCAACTCCAAATAAGACCGAAGGAACAGAATTGAATGTGATGTCATCATCAGCATACTGCTTGTCGCCAATATCCAACCATGTTTGCAATGTAAAATCTAGGGTAGGTCGGCGGGGTGCAATGATTGCTGCTTCACTGTAAATCTCTTTTTTAGATGCAATTGCAATTGCAGAGATCAATGCTTGTCCAACTTTTGTTTCGGGAAATGAAATGATCATCTTTCCACTTGTAATATTCACTTTGAATGTTTTCTTCAATGCGGCATTTGCGCCAACTTCGCTCCAGATATCAAGATTATTTAAAACAATTTTATCATTAATGGCAACATCAAACAATCGCATTCCTTTTGCATTCATTCCTCCGCCAATTCCTAACCATGGTTCAATAAAGAATAATTCAACCAAATATTCTCCGTCAGGCAATTCAAATTCATATTTCAGTTTATCTTTCCCATAGCGAAATGCTTGAAACAGTTTCCAATCTTTTGTTCCTTTTATTGCGCTAAATGTTCTTCGCTGACTGGCAAAAAATTTTGGAATATCAGGAAAGTCCTTTGTCCAGGAAGACGATGTCCAATATTGTGACTGTTCACTGGTTAATGATGATTGTTCATCTATATCACGGTCGGCAAACCATCTATTTCCATTTTCATCTATAAGATCGGGGCCGCCACAATTGATACGATAGATATATTTGTATCCCGTTTGTGGCTTTGTAAAATCTATTGCTCCTGGATATAGTCTACTGAAATTTGGCGACTGTGGTAAATGAAGTAATACGATCGTATCCTTTGCAACCGCTTTTCCATTTACGAACCCTATTGCATACAAAACATTGTATTGGATGTTCGCTTTATCCCACTGGAAATGTGTACCGATACCGTTTCTTCTTCTTTTTCCCAAAGATGCATTATCAATATCGTTGAACAATTCAACTTCATCGCAATTCGAATAAACACAAATGCTATCTTTTATTCCTGGTTTCATCCATCTATTAGTCCATGTGTGAGAAACGATATACACCATCGGCTCTTTTTCTTTCGATACATAATTGCTGCGATACATATAAAATGCATCGGTTGGCTCCTCCCATGGTGTAAGCAATCCTTTGTAATTAACCGGGCCAATCCGATCTAATTCTCTTAGCCCTTCACCCCCTTGTACACGACCGGGATTATCATGCGAAGTCAATAACCAAAAGAAATGTCCTGCAACACTATCTTTTACTGATTCAGCTAACCGAACTTTTTGCTCCATCAATTGTGTCATCCGGTCTTCGCTTAAAATTCCATTTTGTACAAATCCACCTTCGGTATGAAGATCTATTGTTCGCCATGCACCATATTCACCAACCAGTATTTGTTTTTTCAGATCTTCAGCATAAGTATTTGGATCACCACCATAAGTCCCCGTCCAGTTTTGCGGCACATCCCAGTCAGTGCCAGTGCCGCCATTACAGGTTGTTACTAATCTTTGTGATGATGCGGTAGGATCTAATGAACGAATAAGCTCAGTGCATTCTTTTGCAAAGTCTTCGGGCAACTTGCTTTCATTTTGCAAACCCCATAAGATAACAGATGGATCATTTCTTCGTTCAATTACCCATTCTTTTAAGAGCTGTATAAAATTATCTCTGAACTCCTTTGTATCATACCATACGTGAGCAGACAGTTGTGTCCACCAGAGAATACCCTTTTGATCACACAGTTTTCCATATAACAAATTATGGGGTTGATGCGCATCACGAAACGCATTGAAGCCTGCTGCTTTTATCCATTTCATTCTTGCAATGATCTGTTCATTACTGAATGCATGAGATTGTCCAAGCAAATGTTCATACTCTGCAATACCATTTATAAAAACCGGCTTGTCGTTCAGGAAAAATTGATGTGATGACGTTTTCCAGTTTATTGTACGAAAACCAAAATTTGTTTTAACCTGGTCAATTACTTTATCATCTTCCTTAATTGTTGTGACTATCTCGTATAAATAGGGATACTCAATCGACCATAACATTGGAGATTTATTCGCTATCAATTGAGTGACCTCACTGCTGTCCATTGATTGAATCCTATCATGGGCATACACGGTAGAAAGAATGAAGCCTTCTTTGTTTTTAAGTTGTTGGATAATATCGATTCTCCTACCCCTCGCTGAATAGTTTTTAGCGGTTGTGGTAATAAATAAACTTGTATTGTTTTTTTCCGCCCATGCATGAACACCAAAAGGCTCAATACGAATATCATTTGTAACAACTAAATGGACAGGTCTGAATATTCCTAAAGGTTGCGAGCCTTCTGAAAAACCTCTTTCATCACTACATCCGCCACAAACCCATGGAAGATCTTTGATATTTGCCGGATGCGATGCTTCCACCTCCAATTGATTTTGTGATCCATCAGTTTTTATTGCATTGGTAACATCTAATGTAAAAGTTGTTCTGCCGCCTGCATGTGAACCAACTGGTTTACCATTTAAGATAACGGTTGCATAGCTACCCACACCTTCAAAGAATAAAAAGAAACGTTTGCCTTGTTTTGATTGTTTGATCGCAAAACTTTTTTTGTAAACAGCATCACCATGTAAATTTCCATGTTGCAATCTCCTGTATCCGTAATAATCATCCCAGTTGTGAGGAACATTTACTTTTTTCCATTCATTCGTTCCTTTTAAAGAGGTCTGCCAGCTATCATTTAAGTTAATATCCAGTCGTTGGGAATATGAATTGAACCACGGAGACACAAAGACACAGAGAAGAATTAAAGACTTAACGCAAAGGCGCAAAGTCCCGATAGTTATCGGGATCGCAAAGACGCAAAACCTTTGCGGCTTTATTTTCTTGGCGTCTTTGCGTGAAATAAAAGCTGAATGGAATTGATACAGCACAAGAGTGCGACGCAATTGTCGTTCAATAGTAGTAATGAAGCTGATCAAATAAAAAATCTTATAATTTATTAAGCGACCCATCAAATTTGTAAACAGTGTTTTTAATAGTAGGCATATTAACCACTTTGTTATTGTAACGCAAGAGTAAAGTTTGCCCCGCATTTGATGTAACTACTAGCTCTTGCAATTTTCCATTACTCCATTTAATATTAAATACAAAACCCCCTCTTGCACAATAACCTTTCACTTCCCCATTGGGCAATGCGGCAGGTAATGCTGGTAGTATATCAATAAGTTTTGTATGACTTTGCAGGATCATCTCTCCAATACCCGCTGCGCCGCCAAAATTACCATCGATCTGGAATGGCGGATGTGCATCAAACAAATTCGGATAACTGCCCGCATCGCTTTTCGAAGGACTAAGCAACATTTGTATCAACCGGAATGCATGATCCCCATCTTTAAATCTTGCCCAGCAATTTATTTTCCAACCAAGACTCCAGCCAGTTGCAGCATCACCACGATATAACAACGACTGGCGTGCTGCTTTCATCAACTCAGGCGTATCATCCCAGTTGATCTCATTGCCGGGATAAACGGCCCATAAATGTGAGATATGACGATGCTTGTTAGCAGTATCATCAACATCCTGCATCCATTCCTGCAACTGCCCATTTTTTCCAATTTGATTTGGTGCGATCTGTTTTATTTTTTCTTTTAACGTATTTCGAAATACACTATCCACATTTAATAACTGGCTTGCGGCAATGACATTATTAAATAAACCGCGGATGATCTGGTGATCCATTGATGGCCCTGCAACTAATCCGCCCTGTTCCGGTGAATTTGATGGAGTGCTGATCAACCAACCTGTCTTTGGATCTTTGATCAAAAATGAATTAAAGAATAAAGCTGCTCCTTTCATGATCGGGTAAGCTGTGTTCTGTAAAAATTTTTTATCCTGTGTAAATAAATAATGTGCCCATAAATGTCTGCACAACCATGCACCACCCGTAACCCATATACCATGATTGGCAGCGTTGATCGGTGCAGTGCCACGCCACAGATCTGTATTATGATGTAATACCCAACCGGGTGCATTATAATGATCTTTTGCAGTCTGTTTTCCGGTTTCCGATAATTCTTTAAGCATTTGAAATAACGGTTGGTGCATGGGTGAAAGATTGAGTGCTTCTGCCGGCCAGTAATTCATTTCAAGATTGATATTGGTTGTATACTTGCTGCCCCATGGCGGATTAAGCAGATCATTCCAGATGCCTTGCAGATTCGCAGGTCTTGTGCCGGGCCGCGATGATGATATCAATAAATATCTTCCGTATTGTAAATACAAAGCAACAAATGATGGATCACTGGATGTTGCAAATTTTTCTAATCGTTCATCTGTCGGTAAACCCTCGCTTTCGCTTTTACCTAAGTTGATTGAAAAAGTATTAAAATATTGCTGGTATTCATTTATGTGTACCGTTTTGATCTGCTGATATGTTTTACCTTTTACACTCTTCAACGCATTGATGCAGGGTAATGATGGATCCGCCGAAACGTCTTTATAATTATTATAATTAGTGCCCGCGGTGAGAAATACAGTTGCTTCATCAGCATGTTCAATTATCAATTTACTGTTATCATATTTTACAATACCTCCAATTGTTTTTACTTCTAAATAACTTTCGCCCCGTAAGACCCCATTTTTTACTTGTACAGACAATGCGATCGTATTAGCATTGATCTTTTTTACTGTAAAATATTTATGCGGACTGCTTAATGCGATCTCAAAACTGATACTTGATCTTTTCGAAGCCGTTAAATTAATTGCAAGCACCTGGTTTGGCTGGCTAACAAAATATTCTCTTTTATAATTTACTCCATTGACAGAATAAGAAGTGGAAGCAATAGCATTGGAAATATCCAATTCTCTCCTGTAATTGGTTGCCCCGCTTGTATTGCGAAAAATCAAATTCAAATCACCGAATGGTTGATAAGATGCCTGGTAAGCACCCACAGGAGGAGGGTCATCATCCTGCACAAAATATTTCCATTGACCATTCAATGAAATTTTTGCTTCTTCATTATTCATAGGATAAATGCCAATATGTTTTGTCGTATCCTTATACCCATAGACACCACCTTTATCAGAAAAATTCAACACAAGAATTGCAATGGTGTTTTTTCCTTTGTGCAAACCATTTTTTGAGATCTTATATTTTCTTCCTTCATTGTCTTGCTGTGTACCAATTAGTTTTCCATTTATATATGTGTAATCTTGATCTCTTATACGGTTTAAATCCAATATTAATTCTTTATCTACCCAATCATCCGGCAAAATAAAGTTTGTTCGCAACCACACTGCACCATCCAATCCCTCAAAGCCAACCATTTCCCAGCCGTCCCAACTGGGTACCTGCATCGTGAGCCATTTACTATCATCGAAGTTTTCACCAGCGAATTTCTTATCTGCATTTACCTTAGTTATCCAACTGCTTCTTTCGCCTTCAAAACTTTTCAAACCCATAAATTCTTTTTCTGCCAGTGCTTCTGCGTCTTTTTGGTTGCCTGTAAATAATAGCTGGCGTATTGTATCTAAATACTTATATGCTCCCGGTCGGCTATAGCTTCTTGGCTCACCGGTCCACAATGTTTCTTCATTAAATTGTATCCGATCATTTTCAATGCCACCAAATATCATTGCTCCTATTCTTCCATTACCTATGGGTAATGCTTCCACCCATTTTGAAGCAGGTTTATTATACCAGAGTTTCAGATCCTGTGATAAAACTTCTTTCACACTCAGAAAGAGCATGAAGACAATAAGATATTTTGATTTTCCTCGAATCATTTTCTTATTCAAATAACCAGTCAAGGTTTTTATTTTTTGGATCACTCATTTGCATAGCATCATAAACAGATATAACCTGTTGTCCATCTACAAAACCCAATACCAAACAAACACCTTTACCAAGTTGCAACTGATGTGTGCCTGCTTTAAAATTATATGCATGAATATTTACCGGTGGCATTCCGTCTATTGCGATCGCATTACTGATCTTAATTTCAGCTTGTCCATAGTCATCAGCACTCGCATTGGTTTCCAATTCCGGTTCTTTTAAAAATATAGTATCTGTTGTAAACGCAGCTCTTTGTGTTTTGAAAAATCCGACTAGAACTTTCACTGGCTTGTCGCAAGTAAAATTTATAGTTGTTCCTGATCGCTGCTGTTGTTTAAATGATAGTAGCGGTCCTTTTAATCCTTTTAACTCCGGAGCAAAACTTTTAATCACCAGGCTTGTGTCAGTAAAAACTGATGTGTTATCATCTATTACAAAATATTTTTCATTCGTTGTTACTTCTACTGGCTTCAATAATGTTATTTGTTTACCAACACCTCCAGTGTTTCCTTTTAAAGAATCAATTTTATGTTTAAAAGTATTTAACTCAGCTTCAAATACCGGCAACATTTCTTTCCAATGCTTGTAAGTGCCATCAACACCACGCATGGGTATCTTGCGTTGTTGTGTTTGCATGCTATTCGCATAGAGATAAGAATATTCGGTAAGCTTGGTTAACCTTCTATAGATACCAACACTCTGCCACAAATATTCCTCGGCTGTTTCCAAATCCTTAATATCACTACTGTATTTGTACTGTAAGACAAATAGGGCCGCCTGTGCTTTATAGGCAAAATGTGATGCCATTGCATAATAACAGGATATATCATTCTTGAAACGGTCAAATTCTGCATTTTCTTTTTTTAAAACAACTGCATTTATTGCAGATCTAGCTTTATCGGCATGTTGCTTTACTTCGTTCATAATATGTATTGGCGTTTCGCCAACATGCGGTAATTTTTTCCATTCCCTATCTGCATAGTCAATCAACATTTCTCCTTCGGGGCTTTCACTATCATATAATAATGTAAACAAACCATAGCGGTAAGGGTTGATCAGTTGTGTCATCAACATTCCCAGGGTTAACGTTTGCCTGTTGCCATCTGTAATTCCAAAACGACGCAATAACTTGGGAGCTATCTCACCGATTTCTTCATATGCCGTTAAAATTTTCTTTCCATCTTCATCGCTACAACCAAACTTATTCGCCAATAATTTACTCCAGTAAATAATCTCCTCTTCCCTGCTTCTTTTGGCCTTCCATGCATAACGGCTCCAAGCTTTATACCATATCCAATCTCTTTCAATTTGCAATAAGCGTTTGCCTCCTTTAATACTATCTGCACTGTAAGGCCAATCCCAATAAGAAGCCTGCGGATATAAATGCAAACCGTTTCCACCCATGACTTCGTGCATACCTATGACACATTGTTGAATAAAATCAGGTGACCCATAACGAAATGGTTCAAGATTGGCAAGTATGTGAACGTTCTCGATCTGTACGCTGCCGAGCTTACTAAGCGTTTGATGCAATTCTGCCCAACTTCCTCTTGGTCTTGGATACGTTAAGGCCTCTCCATTAAACTTTGCTTCTGTATATAAATTTTTATACAAAGGCAATGCTGCTTTCATTACTGATGGCGCATCGGTATCATGTGCACGTAAAACAATTGGCGGCTCCTCCGTTTTACCTAACGCTTTTAAGCCATCCTGAACGCCGGGAATAATTGTTTTTGTGAACCATTCAATATCGTCGTTACCCACACCTTCCATTGCTTCACCCAAACAAACCATTAACCCAACATTGGGATATTTCTCAACAAATGCCGCGATCGATTTTCTTGTATAATCAGCGATCAGTGGAATAATGTGCCGTTCCCTGTCCTGTGTTTTTATTTTATGATGTTCTGCAAATGGTTTTGATACTATTATATTATAAAACATTTGTATCACCCAGATGCCACGCTTATCCGCTTCGGTAGTTATAAAGCGATATATATCTTCATTCTTTTTGAATGTAGCATCACTCACCTCTACTGCATAAGGATAATCTTTCAATTTCACCAGTGAAGCAAAAGGATGACCATTCCAGAGATAAAGAGAGTTCATCTTGTTCTCCACCATAGAATCCAAAACCTGTAACCATAATTTCTTATCGTAAAACCAGGGAAAAGTTTCGGGAGTGTAAGGATACTCATAAACATTTCTTCCGGGCAGATAGGTTGATTTTTGCAAACCGATGCATTGGCCACGCAACACCATTTCAGGTGCGTCGGCGATATTTAATTCTTTGGGATAGGCCTTTAGCTTACCCAGATGTGAAGCGAATTCCAAACAGCCGTACATCAAACCAGAAGCGTCGCTGCCTTTGATATAAGTAATGTTCTTTTCAGTTTTTATAGAGTATCCTTCTTTTTTACCCGCTGTATAATCAAAATAAATAGAATGATTTTTTCTGTTTAGCCCAAGTCTTTTTTCTGTTTCTCTTATTTTCTGAATTCCAAATTCAACACGAGGTGGGGTAATCATATCCCCAAAACCAACTTGCGCCAATAAGGACTGGCTAAAGAGAAGAAATATTATGAAGAAAATTTTGTTCATTATTGCATTGCAGTACAAGAGTGTGACACAAAGGACGATGCCATGAAATACTATAGCTGGTTTAATAAATAATTATTTTATTACCGCCATTTCGTTCAAATAGATTTCCAACATGGTGTAACCATTCTTACCCAATTTATTCCTATCACTTGCATCATTAACATTTAACCCGTTCTTTTTCTCCCATTCGTCCGGCATACCATCTCCATCAGTATCAATCGGGGCAGGCAACGATTTATATTCAGGCCAACCTCCGACAGCAATTGGCAGATCAATGATGCCGGGTTTACCAAACACCCCTTTCCCAATTGCAGTTCCAGTTTTAGTTTCATTAATTATTCTCTCATCTACCCCATCTCTTTTCGGGAGTATTGCACCGGCATATTTCAAAACATCTTCATATGCATCTTTTGCAGATTGACCAGGCAAAGGAGATGAAACAATAAATGGCACATCTGCTTCTGCATTTTTGGGATCTCCGACCTCTGATAGATCCAAACCTTTGAAATTTTTCTTTGTAAGAGAATTATCTCCTTCCATGATATTCCCATTCAAATACCATTGCCCTGTTCCTTTGGAGTTTTCTTTCTGAAATAAAGCATGAGCAAATTTTAATTCACCAGGCGCTGCCGGGCCGGGTTTATAATAATTGTTTACAATATTTACCTGTGATAATCCACCGGAAATATTTACTTCGCCGCCATAGCAGGCATTTGCATTTCCCCAATTATAAATAACATTGTTCCTGTAATCAACCAGTGCAATCGTATCATGTGCTCTTGCTCCGTTAAAACGAACTGCTCTGCTATTCTGATGTGCAATTAAGTTATGATGATAGCTTGCATATTGCCCGCCCCATACACCACCATAAGAACGATGACCTTTCATATGACCGGCATTGTACAATCCCTCACTTACTATACACCATTGTACCGAGGTATTTTTTGTATCATACATTGCTGCACATTCTTCGTTGGCCCAGCTAAAACTGCAATGATCAACGATCACATCATGACAGTTTTCCATATCGAACCCATACAAGCCGGTTTTTAATGTACCTCCCGGTCTTGAACGAATAAACCGAATAATAATATTTCCATGATTACCTTTTAAAGATGCACCATTAAGTATCAGAGATTGATTTTTTAAACAGATCCCATCGCCTGGCGCCGTTTGCCCTGCGATAGTTAAGTTAGATCGCTTGATCTGGATCTTTGATTGCAATTCTATAATGCCTGAAACGTTGAAAATTATAGTGAGTGGTTCACCAGGAAATTTCTCCAAAGCATTTCGAAAACTTCCTTCCCCATCATCATTTAAATTTGTAACTGCAACAACTTTTCCTCCACGGCCACCGCTTGCATATTTACCAAACCCTTCTGCACCCGGAAAAGCTATTTGTTGCGCAATTATTGATTCATGAAAAAAAAATAGCGATATGATGAATAGTTTTTTCATTATAAATAGATACGTTAATTAAAATGAGTCAATTCTATCCCTCCTCTTTCACTTGATAAATAAGCTGCCTCCACGCATGCCATGGTATGAATACAATCTTCAGCGCTGTTATCCGGTTTTTCAATTGCTCCTTCTGCTGCCAGGAGTAATTGTTCCATGCTGCCGATGAATGCATGCGGAAACCAACTGCCTTCAATTTTCATTTGCTTCCATTCGGGTTCTTTCCCGTCCTCCAACAACACATATTCAAAACTATCTGCTGCGCCGCGGGGATAATCTATTAGTGCACCAAAATTTATCTTAATTGCTCCTTTACTACCTTCAAATTTTATATATGATTGTTGTTTCGGTGTTCCGTAATTATGACAATGATTAGTAAGAATATTCGCCGCCACCATTTCACCATAGTCCATAATTATATTGCTGCGTACCGAAGCCAGTTGCAGCATGGATGGATGCTTGGTTGTTTTGGCATAAACTGATCTTGGATTACCCAGCAGGTTCCTGATCAGGTCAATGTAATGAATGCTGTGATACAGAATTTCAACCCGCGGCGAAGAAACAAGGTAATCCCAGAGATGCCAGGGCGTATAAACATTTACGTTCACTTCAATATCGTTCGGCTCACCGAGACTACCATCGTAAATAAATTTCTTTGCAGCAAGAATATAGGGCGCATAGCGCAACTGAAAATTTATTGCAACCAGCATTTTTTTACCCCTTACCAGTTCAAGTATTTGTGTTGCCTCTGCATAATTTTCACCCATTGGTTTTTGCAACAATACTGTTGAGCCATTTGGTAATTGTTTCAGAACCGGAATTGTTTGTGAACCTGGAACTGCAACATCAAAAACTGCATTGTCAGATGCAGCCTGCAGCATTTGTGTCAAACTGGAAAATGTATTTGGTATTGAGAAAGCGGTTGCTGTTTTTTTTGCCTTTGCTTCATTGATATCAAAAATTCCCTGCACATTGTACCCTGCAATCTTATATGCCGGCAGATGTGCATCATTTACAATACCACCAGCACCAATAATATAGATGGGTCTTTTTTCAGATGGTAATTGCGCAATCATTGGGTCATTTATTTTCTCCGAGATAATTACCATAAGTTAAGAGTAAAATAGCAATCACCAAAACAAGCAACGCACCGATCAACCATCGCAAAGTTCTGGAACTGCATTGCTTCCATTCTTTCATTACTAATCCAGCAACCGAGCTAAAAAGCACGAGCATTATCATATGTATAGCCCAACTGGTGAATTTATATGTTCCCATCCGCACATGTCCCAAACCATAAAAGAAAAATTGTCCATACCATAATAAGCCTGTAAGTATTGACAAGAGATAATTCACCGATAAATTATTTCCACTTGCGTTACGGTATTGGTAAAATGTTTTGTCTTTATTATGCAAATACAAACAATATAATAATGTAGAAATAAACGCACCGGTATTGGAAAAAATATATATCACATTTCCCTGGAAATTACCAGCACCATATTTTGCTGCTATATCCGCGATCGGTTGACCCTGGTCCAAAGAGAATCCATATAACGCAGATAAGATACCAGCAAGAAAACAAAGTGGCAATCCTTTCGCTAATGAAAACTCAGTTTTATTATTGGCATCAGCAGCAATATCTTTTTCTTTATTTCTTCCCGCAAGGCCACATAAAGCAATTCCAATAGCTCCCATCGCAACACCCATTATTAAAAAAACAGCGCCATTACTTTTCAATACATCACCTAACGTGCCATGTACTAATGGTGGTAGCAGCGTTCCTAAGACGCAACTTATGCCAACAGCAATTGCATAGGTCAATGAAAAACCAACATACCTGATGGCAATACCAAATGCAGTACCTCCAATTCCATAAGCAATGCCGAGCAAAAATGATCTTTGCATAGCGGCAGTAGGAGCTTCTTTCAACACAATAGATAATTGAGGTATGGTGAGATAAGCAACAAGTAATGGCATCACTAACCAACAAATAAGAGCCTGGGCCAGCCAATATGTTTGCCAGCTCCAGCCTTTCACTCCTTTTTGGGGGGTATAACAAAGTGCGGCGCCAGAAGCGCCGACCGCATGATATAAAACACCGTTAACTACTTCCATCTTTTGATTAACTGAGCCCTAATTTGTAAAAATTATTTGCATTGGAAAAAAGTACTTTATCTTTTTCTTCATCATTTAACAGATCATTCAGGATGTCGTTGGTTATTTGCCATATTTTGATATAATTATTTGCAAGCATTGACACGGGCCAATCACCACCACAAAAACAATGTTCGGTTCCGAAATATTCCAAAACAAATTCCACATACGGTTTTATATCATCTGCGGTTCGATCTTGAAAATTTCCGGATGCTGTTCCTAATCCTGAGATCTTTGCATATAAATTTTTATGCTGTGCTGCCATCTTCATCAGTTCACCCCATTTACCAAATTTTTCTTTTATCCCGATAGCTGTCGGGATCGGTGGCCAGTTCAAGTGATCGAATACCATTCTCAAACCAGGTATCTTATCTGCAACTTCTATCACCGTTTCAATATGTGATGGCAGAACACCAACAACATCATAAGGAATATCAAAAGATGCAAGCAATTTTAAACTTTCGATCACTGCTGGTTGCAATAACCATTTAGGATCTTTCTCATCATGTATTTGATGACGAACACCCTTAAAATATTTCTCTTTCAAAAATCTTTCCTCAAGTAATTGCTGTGTTGCTTTTGTATCCATTAATGGCAACCATCCAACGACCCCACAGATCCAATCCGTTTTATGAGCAGTCTCCAGCATTAGTTCAGTGTCTTCAATATTTCCACTTGCCTGCACTAAAACACCTGCAATTATACCAGCTTCCTTCCTGTCATTGTCTATTTCTTTTATACTCCATGTTCTATTAAGTATTGAAGTATCTCCTTTTAACCAGGGATACTGAGCTTTTTCGAGATCCCAAATATGCACATGTGTATCGATAATTTTCATATCAGCAAAACCAATCAACGTTTTATTACAGGTTGTAATTCTTTTGCCAACCCAAACTGTGCATCTATTTCTTCGTTATGTTCACCCAACGTCGGAGCCCCTTTATCACTCACTAATAATTTTCCATCAACACGTATCGGGCATCTTGTTGTTTTAACAGATAAGCCATTACTTGTTTTAACCGTTATTTCCATATTCAATACCCGGTAACCTTCTTCTTTCACCAACTTGTCATAATTTAATACAGGTGCACACCAGATATCCGCTTTTTCTAATATTGCTAGCCAATGATCAGCTATTTCTTTTAGTAAATGTGCAGCCAATACTTTTTTAATCTCATCACGTTTATCAAACCAATCACTGGCATTTGAAAATTGTTGCAATGGCTCACATTGCAGCAAAACTCCCAGGCGAACTATATCTGTCATCGCCAAAGCAATATAATCATCTTTTGTTTTGTAAATACCATAAGGCGCCGCCACGTATGCATGCCCGCTATTGATAGCGCTGCGAATGGGCAACTGTTTGCCATCATTGTAATAACAGGTCAGCACTTCAAATTGAAAATCCAAAACAGATTCAAACATACTTACCTGCACCAATGCGCCTTCACCCGTAATGCATCGTTTATATAATGTCGCTAATATTCCCTGAGCAATATGTGTTCCGGCCATTATGTCGACCACCGCCACTCCCATGGGTGTCGGATTTTCATTACTGTTATTACTGAGCCATGTTAAACCCGATGCAGCCTGTAATAAAAGATCTTGTCCCGGCAGATCTTTCCACAAACCTTCATTTCCATAGCCGCTTATCTCAGCATATACGATAGACGGATTTATTTTCTTTACAGTGTCATAATCCAACCCCAATCGTTCCATCACACCCGGACGAAAATTGTGCATCATCACATCAGCCTTTGCTAAAAGTTGTTTCACTTTTTCGAGGTCATCAGCATTTTTCAGATCAGCTGCATAGCTTTGTTTATTCCGATTGATGGCGTGAAAAATTGTTGATTCGCCTTCGATCATCACATCTGATACATATAATTGTCTGCAAATATCTCCGTTACCTGGTTTTTCTATTTTTATTACATGCGCACCCATATCCGCCAATCTTAATGCAGCCGAAGGTCCAGATAAGAATTGGCTGAAGTCAATCACTAATATATCCTGTAATAAATTCATTTCTCTTTTAAGTCGGGACGTTTAAGCGGCCTGAATATTATTTAAATTATGTTCCAAACTACATTACTACTATTAAGCTTCTGTTGCAACGCTCCGTTCATCATTCAGTAATTCTATTCAGCAATTCAACTAATGCCTAATTACCAATTCCAAATTCCTCCATTATTTGTTTACTGTGCTCTCCCAACTTTGGGGCCCCTTCAGCAGCATATAATCTTTCTCCATTAATTCTTATCGGGCAACGTGTGGTCCTGATCGTCTTATCGGAAATATTCAGTACTTGTTCCATTTGCAATGACAGATAAGCTTCATGATCCATCATTTGTTCCCAGTCAAACACTTCTATTGCCCAAAGACCCGATTCGTGCAGCTGATCTATCCAGTGCGATGAAGACTCCTTTACAAAACAATCAGCCAATAGTTTTTTTATTTCATCTCTTTTCGCAAACACTTCATCTTTAGAAAAATTCTTTAATTCTTTGCATTTTATTGCCTCAGCTAATTCATGAATATCCATCATAGCCAAAGCAATATATCCGTCAGTTGTTTTATATAATCCATAAGGTGCACTCAACAAAGGATGGCCATTATTGATCATGCTTCGTTGTGGTTGTTTATCATTAGTAAAATAAGTAGTAAGCAATTCAAACTGGAAATCCAGTAATGATTCCATCAGGCTTACTTCTATTAATGCACCTGCTCCTGCTTTTTGTCTTCTTATTAATGCTGCTATAATTCCTTGTACTAATTGTGCGCCACATAAAATATCACCTACAGCTATTCCAAAAGGAACAGGGCCATTGCTACCATCACCTGTCGTATAAGCTAATCCTGTCATTGACTGCAGCAACAGATCCTGTCCAGGCTTATTTTTCCACGGACCTTCTTTTCCATAGCCGGATATTTTTGCATAGATGAGGCGGGGATTTATCTCTTTTGCAGTTGTATAACCCAATCCTAATTTATCCATTACTCCCGGCCGGAAGTTATGGATCAACACATCTGCTTTCCCGATCAACTTCTTTATTATTATAATATCATCTGCATTCTTAAGATCTGCAGTAAAACTCTCTTTATTACGATTAATAGTATGAAAGAGTAATGAGCTATCATCAGCCCAAAGATTCTTTATCGCTAGTTTTCTTCCCGCATCTCCTCCATTTGGCTTTTCTATTTTTATAACTCTTGCGCCTAAATCAGCCAGGCGCAAAGCAGCAGATGGTCCAGATAAATACTGGCTAAACTCTAATACTATCAATCCATTCAAAGGCAATTCCATCACGCAGGGTTTAAGTTTTTGTGAGCAATGCTTTGCCTGTATATTTTATTCATTTCATTCAATGTTTCTGTCGGATCGCCATTTTCCACCAGGCATTTTTGCAATGGTATTCCTGCATGATCCTGAAAATGGAGGTAACCATTATATCTTGGCCTTATATACACATTATCCATTATGGGTAAAATGTTTTTAAAGAAATCATGTGTCAATTCATTTGCCTCGCCATCTTTCCATGCCGAACGATGTCCGGGCTGACCACCATGCTGAACGTACAACGTTCGTTGCATTTCTCCTGAAACGATCCAAGTCGTAAAGTCGAGTGCAATTTTTTTATGCTTACTAAATGCTGAAACAGCTAATCCTGTTCCGCCAATTGTTGTTCTGAATTTATTTCCGTTGAAAGAAACAACATCCGTATAATGCAGTAATTTTTTTGCATATCCCTTTCTTGAATAGTTGGAATAACAATAAGCGAAAGGGCAATACCAATAGTCATCAGTTGTACTCATCATTTCGGCTACTGCGATAGGGTTACAGCTAAACATTTTTTTCTCAACAATGGAAAAGAATTCCTTCATTGTTTCTATTGCCTGAACTCCTGTTTGCAAACCTATCACTTCATCCAAATTCTGAAAAGGTTCTTTTCCATGCGCCATACAGAAAGAATAAAAACTCATCAGCAGATCAATAGGGATAGCTGGCACTGCAACATTTCCGGCTTTTGCCAGAACAAGAACATCTTCCCATGTTTGCGGAAGAGCAATTCCATTTTTTTCTAATAGGTCTTTCCGATAACTCGCCGCCGGTGTGGCTGCATCAATTGCTAATGCCCATTGAGAATTTTTATAAATATAACTGGGATGAGAATAACCAACAGAGTTTATTAATTGATCTTCTAAATATTCTTTTGATAAATATTCATTCAGTGGCAGTACACATTTAGTTACAGCTGCACACCCTACCCATGGATGATCGATGATCAACAAGTCATATTGCTCAGTTAATTTTTCAATAGGGAAATCAGCGAACTCCTGTAATGTTCTTTTCTCCCACTTGATCTCTACCCCCGGGTTTAGTTCCTCATAACGTTGGGAAGCAGCCAGCAAAGGAGTAATACCCCTGCTGTGCCCCCATGTTATACCACTTAAAACTGCTGCCATTGTTTAACTTCCTTCAGCTTTTTTCTCTACCAAATAAATATGCTCACAGACCATCACCAGTTGATCGTCTTGATTAAAAGTCTCAACTTGTTCGATCACCAATCCAAAACCTGTCTTTTTATGATCTTTCTTTTCTTTGATCCTGGTCACAACATGAATTGTGTCATCAATAAACACTGGCTTCACAAAACGTATCCTGTCAAATCCATAGGTCATGCTTACTTCATTGATAACATCAGCGGTCAACCCGATCGCTATCGTTAATACTAATGTGCCGTGTGCCATTCTTTTTTTAAAAGACTGTGTTTTGCACCATTCAGCATCCATATGATGGGGAAAATAATCTCCTGACTCCTCAGCATGCAAATCAATATCTGCTCCTGTAATCTTACGCTTCGTTGTGGTGCGACCTTCGTTAAGCTCAAAATTTTCAAAGAATTTTTTAATAGTTCCGGTTGTTGATGTTGTTGTATTCATCATTTTCTTAATTAAACCTGGAGTTAAACTGAATTTGGTCGCTAAGATTGTTGTTCAAATGACCTAATAGAGATGAAATAAATTTTTCTCAATGGCATTGATCAGAACATATACAATCGTTAAGACCGGTTTTTGATGTTTATTTCCCGGTTTTTCAAAGTAGAAAATTAGACCTGAAGTGAAGGGTATTCAATGCCATGTTTTACTGTAATGATGGAATATTTTACTATCTGTTTAAAGGGCAAGTTGAGGCAAAAGTTATTACATTACGCGAGAATCAAACATCAATTTGTAATATCTAGTTCGATCAATAAGCTCTAATTTTACAGCAGATAACTTATAAAACATGAAACCAACTGTTATTATCGAATACTGCCCCAAATGCCATTGGTTATTGCGGGCCGCTTACATGGCGCAGGAATTTCTCACCACCTTTGAAAGTGAATTAGACTCAGTTGCTCTTAAGCCAAGCGAAGTAAATGGAGACTTTCATATAAGCATTTATGGCAAAAAGATATTTGATCGCAAAGAATTTGGCGGCTTCCCTGAAATAAAAGAATTAAAACAATTAGTCAGGGATGTGGTTGCTCCGGGAAAAAGCCTTGGTCATACAGATACAAAAACACATCATCAGTCTTAAAATATTTTATGCTGGGTGTAGTCCTCTGTGGTGGTCAAAGTTCACGAATGGGCAGCGATAAAGGCCTTCTGATGCTCAATGACAAAACCTGGACACAAAAAGCAATTGATACTCTAAGCAATTTCCAGATCCCTATAGTTATATCTGTGAATAAAAATCAGCACCAGGTTTACTCATCAATTTTTCCAGTAGATATGTTAATCCCTGATGATCCTTACTTGCAATTGCACGGGCCCTTGTGTGGTTTGCTAAGTGTACATCTTAAATATCCTGAAGAAGATCTGTTGGTTTTTGCTTGCGATATGCCTTTAATAGATGCAGAGCTGATAAAGCAACTTCTTACTAAATACAATGCTGAAACTGCAGTTGCTTTTATTTTTACTAAAGATGGCGAGCCTGAACCAATGCCCGGAATTTATAAATCAAAAGGCCTTGCATATGTTCATCAACAGTATAGCAATAATCAATTACCCAGGTATAGTATGAAATATATGCTGGACCATATTTCGACTTCCACAACTTCCCTTCCTATTGATAAAAAGGATCGTTTTCGCAATTTCAATACACATGCTGAATTGAACGGTCTATAACCCTATCGCTTGTTTCTTCACGGCTACAAAATTTTCTTTTGTTGCATCGCAAACGCAGCAGGAAAAAGTATTGGGCAACTGACTAAATAATGTTCCAGGATCAATTCCATTTTCTGGTTCACCAATCTGCTCATCATAAACTGTCAGGCAATTTTTACATTGATAAACAATATCTCCTTCTTTTTCCAATGGTATAATTATTTTTTTTATCCCCTGAATGACAACCTCTTCCTCTTTCTTATCGGCATGATATTTATAATAAGTGAGAATAGCACGCCGCAATTGCTCAGCCAACAAAAATTTCGGATTGTCTTTACTATAAGCATACCCAGTACGTTCATTAGGATTAAAATCTTTAGCACATAAAATATCATATAGATACAAAAACCCGAACTTTCCGATCCTGATCAAAGGTTTTCGACGTACCAGTATGCTGCTGAACACTTCGCTTTTCATTTGTGTTTTTATCCCGATACATACACCGAACGTCCTTGTATCATCGTCATTCAGGTATTTTACCAAATGATGTTTTAGTTTTAGGGCAGCCATACTATTATCATCGACCTGAAAGTTCAGTTCGTTTGCAGCATGTCGAACATTTATCTGAAATTTATCTAAAAGATAATTCCAATCTTTCCTGTTTTTCTCTTCGATGCCTTTTAAGATTATAGTTTTCCAAGGAGTGGAGCACAACTGCCCGATCTTGGTTTTAAGACAAAGCTGGCAAACTTCTTTTAAAAATTTAATACGGAACAATTCATCACGCCTGTAAATACCTAGCCAATATTTATCATTATAACTATTGAGCCCTTCGTAATAAGGAAGTTTGAATGGTGGCAATGCAAGTGGTCCATCTGCAGGTTTTGTATTGAAACCAGCCCTTCTTGTCATTTCATATAACTCATCACCATTGGCTGAATTATTATCATAAAATTTTCCCCGATGCTGTAAAATGATTTCTTCAATATGTTTTGAAAAAGCTGCGACATCATTTGTATAAACAATATCCTTCCATTCGTAAACAATATTGGTTTTAGGAAAGCGAATAAACAGGTGCCAAAAATGTGAAGATGAAGGTGATGCAACCCAATTGATATTACCAGTAAGCAAAGGAGTAAAACTCTGGTTACTATCACTGATATTTATTTTCAACCGGGGTTGGTAATCTATTATGTCAAATATATCCTTGTAAACGCCTTCGCTCAACCATGTATTGGTGATAAAAACCTCCTCCGCGGGATAAGAGCTTACTATGTTTGGAAATTCATCTTTATTTATTTCGTAGTTGACGCCCAGTGTATCAAGATCATTCGTTATATTTTTCATTTCTACAATAGCCACATCAAATAACAATTGCTGTCGCAGCCCGAATCGCACATAAAGCAATCCTGATCTTTCGGCAGCAAGTAAAATATTGTAGAGATCACCAGGCGAAATAATGCCTCCTTTGAAATTGACCTTCACTGTATTTATATTTTTCATAATGACAAATGTTTTAATCGTTACTTTCAAATTTCACCCTTTATTCTGTGAACACCTGTTCAGATTTCAAAACATTTATGAAAAACATATCCAGAATCTTTAAGTTACAAGGCCAAACTCTTTCATTGCCTTTGCGAAATTTTTATTCTCATGCCCCGGTCTGCACAATTTTAGTAAGGCAAATCTTTGGAGATCTGTCAAACCTTCCCATTGAGCAACTGATAAGTCCCAATTGAATTCTTTAAGTTTTTCGACAAGTTTTCCCGGTATTGAATGGGGATCTTTCCACTCTGGAGTTTTATTTACTTCTATATTCGTTGGATTTCGTTTGGTATGTTTTTTTATCAACCCTGCTAAATACCCGGCATACTGCTCACTTCCCTCATTGAAACCGCAGTTCATTAACGCAAGCTCAATTTTTTCTTCCGGGCTAAACTTCTTCCACTCAGATAATTTTAATTTAATTCCTACCATATCCATCTTGAACCGGATGATCATGGGAATGCAACGAATATTATTTTCCATGAACTCCTCCTCAAATTGGAAATACTCAATTCCATTTAGATTTAAGAATTCCGAGGGGTATGTTTCAGATAATTGTTCGAAAATTACTTCCATCACTAATCAATTTTATGCGCTCAATTTTTGTGAAAATTCAATTACTTCTTTTTTTAATATTCTTGGACTTAATTCCTTTTCCAATATTTCTTTCACTTCCGGCCGGCAACTGCCACAACCCATCCCGGCGCCTGTTAATTGGCAAAGTTGCAAATGATCTCTGCAGCCTTCATTGATCTTATTTATAAGATTACCTTCTCCAACATTATTGCAACTACAAACTAATTTACCGATAACTGGTTCAGTAGCCCTACCGGTACGCAACAATTGCAATCTTTTTTCACTGAGTTCAATTTTATTGTCGATCAGGTTACGATATTCAAGAAATTCATTTTTATCTCCGATCATTATAGCTCCGATCAACCTGTCATTATAAATGATACACTTCTTATAATATCTTTTTGCTTTATCTATAAATAAAATTTCTTCATAGCCTGGCTCGTTAGGGCATTCTACCTCGCCCAAAGAACAAAGATCGGTACCATGCATTTTTAGAATATTCATCAGTAATGAGCCGGTATAATATTTAGAAATATCACCATTCAGATAGCGGGCCACTATTTCTGCCTGTTGCTCCGCCGCAGCAGTAATACCATATAAAAATCCTTTGAACTCTGCTATCTCACCAATAGCAAAAATATTTTTATCGCTGGTTTGCAGATATTCATCTACTATTACTCCTCTTTTACAATCAATACCGGCAGTCTTTGCAACTTCAATGTTCGGAACAGTGCCGATCGCAATTACTATTGCCTGTGCATCTATTGTCAACCCGCTTTTCAATCGGATACCTGTTATACTTTTATCTCCAAAAAATCTGTCGATCTCATCATTATAATAGATATCGACATTCTTTGATATAAGTTCCTCATGAAGTAATTGGCTGCCCAATGGATCAAGCTGCCTGTCCATCAGTCTTGATATCCTTTGCACAATTGTTACCTCAACATTCGCTTCACGTAATGAAGCAGCAAGTTCTATCCCCAGTAATCCTCCACCTACAATGATCACTTTTCCATTTGCCGGATCAATATGTTTTTTAAAACTATCCGCATCCACTCTATTGCGCATTGTAAAAATACCCTGCATTGCCGGCACATCACGCAACATTGCCGCACGACTTCCTGTTGCCATTAGAAGAACATCATACCTATGTTCTACTCCATTACAATCTGTAACTATCTTATTCTTTTTGTCAATGTTTGCAATACTTACGCCCCGATGAAGTTTAATTTTAAATTCCTTCTCTTCTTCGTCGCTCATTTTTACCAAATTATTCCAGGGTAATGCACCACTGATATAATCTGGCAGCAACACACGATTGTAAAAAGGAAAATTCTCTTTGCTAAACACTTCTATTTCGTCTTCTGTATTTAAAGCCCGGTAACTTTTTACAAAACTACAAGCCCCCGCACCTGCACCGATCACGATGATATTTTGCTTTGCCTTCCGATATGATCGTACTTGTACAGCAGTAAATTTAAAATCAGGTTCTTTGCTTTTTGGATCTATTAAATTATTTGTCAGATTATTTACACGATTCAAATCGCTGTTCAAGATTTTTCCCCAATGCATCGGCATAAAAACAACACCGGGTTTTATATCTAAAGAACATTTTGCTTTCACTCTTACATTTCCTCTTTCATTAAACACTTCAACAATTTCACCTTCTTTTATTCTTCTTTTCGCCGCATCATCAGGATGAATTTCAATATATGATTCGCTGATATGCTGCCTCAGTTTGTTTACTTTACCAGTTTTACTCATCGTATGCCACTGATCGCGGATGCGGCCTGTGGTCAATATCATAGGGTGTGTTTCATTTATGGATTCGCTCTGATTGATATCATCAAATGAATGTATCTGTGCTTTTTGCGATGGAGTGTAAAATTTTTTATCAGTAAATAATCTTTGAGTGCCATGACCGTTGATTTGTTTTGTGTATGGCCATTGCACTGACCTTTTTTCTTTTAAAATATCATAGTTTAGGTCACTGATGTCAATTGTTGTGTCTTTGGTCAGCGCCGCATGTTCTTCATAAATTTCCCCAGCATTCTTGAAATTAAATCCATTAAAGCCCATCTTCTCAGCAAATCGGCAAGTGATCTCCGCATCAGGCAAAGCTTCGCCGGGTGCATCTACTATTTTAGAGAGATGAGAAATATATCTTCCCGCATTTGTCATCGTGCCTTCTTTTTCAGCCCATGCAGCAGCAGGTAAAACGACATCTGCATACTTCAAAGTTTCCAATTTGTTGGTCACATCCTGTACTACTACAAATTTTGCTTTTTTTAATCCTTCTTCAGCTTTTCTTACATCGGGTAAACTGATCAATGGATTTGTACAAAGGATCCAGATAGCTTTTAGCTTTCCATCATTTAATGCATCAAACATTTCTGTAGCTGTTAATCCCGGCTTGGATTGAATAGTTCCCAACGGAACCTGCCAGAATTTTTCTACTTCATTTCTTTCCTTTTCATTTGACAGATCACGATGTGCTGGAAGCAAATTGCTTAAACCTCCGACTTCTCTCCCCCCCATCGCATTGGGCTGACCGGTTAATGAGAAAGGCCCTGAACCCGGTTTACCAATATGCCCAGAAATTAAGTTTAGATTGATCAACGAAAGATTTTTGTTTACTCCGATCACACTTTGATTAAGCCCCATCGTCCACATAGAAATAAAACCTTTTGCATTGCCGATATAAGATGCGACAAGACGAATATCTTTTTCAGTTACTCCGCAAATCATTGCAGCTTCTTCTATTGTTCTTTCAAAAACAGATTGCTTGTATTTTTCAAAACCCTCCGTATGATCGGCAATAAAATCAAAGTTAATGTTTCCATCTTCAATTAAACACCTCCCGATCGCATGATGTAATGTGATATCGGTTCCGGGATTCAACTGCAAGTGTACATTTGCCATTGAGCATGTCTGCGTCTTTCTTGGATCACTGACAATGATTTTTATTCCAGGATTTTTCTCTCTTGCTGCTTCAACTCTTCGCCATAAAATTGGATGACACCATGCGGGATTGGCGCCAGCAACAAATATGCAATCTGTCAATTCAAGATCATCATAACTCACAGGCACACTGTCTTCACCGAGACTCATTTTATAGCCTGCAACTGCACTGCTCATGCACAATCTTGAATTTGTATCAATATTATTACTGCCAATAAATCCTTTAACGAGTTTGTTTACTACATAATATTCTTCCGTTAGACATTGTCCGCTTGCATAAAAAGCAACAGAGTCTGGTCCGTATTTATCAATAAAAGTTTTGAACACTGCTGCAGTTCTTTCTAATGCAGTATCCCAACTCACTCTTTGTCTTGGTTGGCTGCGACTGAAACGCATCTCGGGATAAAGTAACCTGTCGCTGTTATCATTTACGGTATAATGAAGATTCATTCCTTTGCTGCAAAGCATACCTTTATTTACCGGGTGATCTTTATCTCCCTCCACAGTAATTCGGCCCAACGCGTCTTTCTGCACATTGATGCCACAGCCAACACCACAATAGCAACAGGTTGTTTTATATACTTTGTTATTCATTAATTCTTAATTTATGCAGCAAAAGCTTTTTCCATCTCATTACTTTCGATCACTTTATTTTCCATTACTTTTTTGCTCATCAATCTTACCGTCAATACAACAAGTCCAACTGCAAACACAGCACCACCTAAATACATGAATGCAGTTGCATATGACATTGATTTAAATAAAAACCCGATCGCCATAGCACCAACGTTACCACCAGCACCTACAATACCGGCGACGCTACCCACTGCTTTTGGATTTATAAATGGTACGATACTGTATGTTGCCCCGTTGGCCATCTTTAAGCACAATCCAAAAAAGAACATCATAATGATTGCGACTACAAGTCCTCCGGCATTTGAAAACAAAATGATGCCAACTCCCTCGAGCAAAAGAAGTATTGCCAGCAATGAAACTTTTCCATTGAATCCATAGAGTCTTCCAACTTTATCAGAAACAATACCACCTAATGCTCTGGCAAATATGTTTATCCATCCAAAAATGCTGGCGAGTAATCCTGCAAAAATTAACGTGGCCCTGTAATCATCATGAAAATAAGAAGCGGCAAAATTGTCAACCGTTATTTCAACACCAAAGCAAGCCGCATAAGCGATCGTCAGCACCCATGTGCGATAGTCTTTTGCTGCAAGTAAAAATGTGTTTTCTCTTTTTCCTTTTTCCTTTGAAGTCAATTCGTCAAAATTTCCCGCGGGAGTATCTTTTGTATACTTCCAATATAACCTCGCCATCACTAATAGTAATACACCGGGAACGATCATAGCATATCTCCAGCTATCAACTTTACTTACCCAACCTGCACCAACCAGGCCTGCAGCGATCAATGGCATCACAATTTGTGTGGCACCACCACCGGTATTTCCCCAGCCACCGGCAACGGCGTTTGCTGTTCCTTTAATATTAGGTGCAAACATTATTGAGGTATGAAACTGTGTCAAAACAAACGAAGCACCGATCACACCAATACCAAGCCGGAATAAAAGAAATGTTGTGTAGCTATCTGCAAGCCCAATAAACATGACAGGGAATGCACAAAGCACCAGTAACGACGTGTACACTTTTCGTGGTCCTAGTTTATCAGTAAGTCTTCCAATAATTAATCGGGCAATGATCGTTACACTCACTGCTGCAATAGCCACATTTGCTTTCTGCCCTTTTGTTAAATGAAGTGACTCACTCACCAGTGGCATTAGCGGAGCAATGCCAAACCATGCAAAGAAGCAAAAGAAGAAAGTGAGCCATGTGATATGAAAGGTTTTCATTTGCACACCTTTCAATGAAAAGATATTCAGTTTATCGAGTGGTTGATTTTGAATAGATGTCATACAATAAGTTTTTGCATTCAAAAATTGTTTTGGTCAATCACCTAAAATTTATAACCGATACCAATTCCGGGATTCCACTTTCCATCACGTGCAGCAGTTTTTGGATTATAATAAAATGGCACTTGTAACACTATATGTTTATAAAAAATGGTGAAGCCAAACCCTGCTGTCGGAATTATTGCTGAATTTTTTGGCGTGCCCTTTTCTACATTATCTTTTTTGATACGCATGGTTGGCAGAATACCAAACCCAAGACTCACTGGTTTTTTTATCAACTTTATAGTAGGCCCGCCGAAATTTACAAACCCTCCCTGGTTCACATAACCAGCCACTGCCATACCATCCCATAAAACTACTGTTGGGCTTTTTGTTTTCTCATTTGTGCTTTGTGCATTTACTGAATTAAATAATCCGAGCATGCATACCCAGCAAACGGTTTTGATAATGACTTTCTTCATAATTTTGTTTTTGGTTTTAGATTGTTTGACAATTTGAAATCTAACTACCCCGGCCGAGCTTCCATTTCGAGTCGGGGTTTTTAGTTTTTTTATTTTTATGAACTAAACTGCATTACTACTATCACCGTTCCTTGCGTCGCACTCTTGTACTTCTATAATCCTATTCACCTTTTACACCGATAAACACTCTTCCATTCTCCACTTTTACGGGAAATGTTTTAATGGCACACATATCTCCATTCAGACATTCACCCGTTTTCAGTGAAAATGTTTTTTTATGAAATGGACAAGCTACCTTAGGCTCTTCACCCAATGCTCCGATCATACCACGACTCAAAGCCATTTGTTTTCGATGCGGACATTCATTTTGTGTAGCATACCACTCACCAATACGTGTAAAATAAAATAATGCGATCTGGTCGCTTTTATACTTCACACATACGCCGCCATTTTCAGGCACGTCATCAGTTGTGCATGCATAAATCCATGTTGCCACTGTAGTTTCTGTTATCATTTTGAAAATAGTTTAGTAGTTGCTTTTCATAAAGCAAGCAATCGTAAATAGCTTCAAATGGCATTACTGAAAAAACAAGCTATCGTGTAAGAGTTAATCGCAGGGTATCAGATTCTATTAGACATTATGGCAAATCAATTTGGGCCAACCAAATCACTTCCACTCTTTCGCTTTCTTTTGCTCCCTCATTTCATCGAATTGAATGGTTGGATCTTTTTCTTCTGGTGCGTTTACAAAATGATTGAATCGCTTACGGATCTCGGGTGTTTCAATCGCTACTTTCCATTCACATTGATAAGTACTTACATGTTGTTTCATTTCCTTTTCCCATTGTTCATTCATACCAAGTGAATCGTCGATCACAACACTTTTCAAATAAGCAAGTCCTCCTTCCATTTTATTCAGCCAAGTAGCAGTTCGTGTAAGTGACTCGGCTGTTTTAATATAAAACATCAGGAAACGGTCAATATATTTTATACAAATTTCTTCATCTATGTCTGATGCAAGTAATAAAGCATGTTGCGGTTTACTTCCTCCATTGCCACATACATAAAGATTCCATCCTTTTTCAGTAGCAATGATGCCAAAATCTTTACTCTGCGCTTCAGCGCATTCACGAATGCAACCACTCACGGCAGATTTTATTTTATGCGGAGCTCTTAATCCGCGGTAACGTTCTTCAATCCGTATCGCAAAACTTACACTATCATGTAACCCAAAACGACACCAGGTGCTACCCACACAACTTTTTACTGTTCGCAATGCTTTACCATAAGCATGGCCACTTTCAAAACCAGCAGCGATCAGTTCTTCCCAAATAGTTGGCAGATCATTTACATGAGCACCAAACATATCAATACGTTGACCACCGGTGATCTTTGTGTAGAGATTATATTTTTTTGCAACTTGTCCGATCACTATTAATTTATCAGGTGTGATCTCACCGCCAGGAATACGCGGCACTATAGAATATGTTCCTCCCTTTTGAATATTAGCCAGGAATCTATCGTTACTATCCTGCGAAGTTGCGTTACCTTTTTTCAGGATCATCTCATTCCACAATGAAGCAAGTATGGAAGCAACAGCCGGTTTGCACACTTCACATCCATGTCCTTTGCCCAAATGACTCAATACATCATCGTATGTTTTAAGATCATTGATCTTTACCAGATCAAACAATTCTTGTCTTGAATAATTAAAATGTTCACAAACAATATTTCTCACAACTTTACCCTGGCTCTTCATTGTATGCAACATCAGGTCCTTCAACATCGGCACACAACCACCACAGCCTGTTCCGGCTTTTGTACATTTCTTAATTGCTTCTACTGTTTCGCAATTAATTTCGCTTACACTGCTACATATTGAACCTTTCGTAACAGCTTCGCAACTGCAGATAAGTGCATCATCAGGTAATGCAGTAACACCAGCACCATTTTCTTCACCACCCCTTGCACCGAGAATTACATCTTCGGGATTTGGAGGCAGCACAACTTTATTCTTACATGTTTGCAAAAGCATATTGTATTGCTCTGCATCACCAACTAATATTCCGCCCAATAAAGTTTTTCCATCTTCAGAGATATTGATGCGTTTATAAACACCCTTATGATTATCATTGATGGCAATTGTCTTAACTCCGTTTCCAGAAATAAATGGATCTCCAAAGCTGGCTACATCCACACCAATTAGCTTCAGCTTTGTACTCATGTCATAGCCTGTGAAAATTTTATTACCACCAGTTAAATTTGTTACAACAGTATCGGCCATTTCATATCCCGGCGCCACCAGGCCATAGATCATGCCTTTATATAATGCACATTCACCAATAGCATAAATGCTTTCATCGTTTGTTTGCAGTCTTTCATTTACTATAATACCGCCACGAGGGCCAACTTCAAGCTCACATTCTCTGGCAAGTTCATCCCTCGGTTTGATTCCTGCAGAGATAACCAGCATATCAACGTCGATCTTTGTATCATCTGAAAACTGCATCCCTTTTATACGATCATCTCCAAGAATAGCAGCAGTGTTTTTATTAGTATGAATTTTTAAACCAAGAGTTTGCAATTTGTTTTTTAAAAGTTCAGCACCTACATCATCAATTTGTCTTGGCATCAATCGTGGAGCAAATTCAATAACATGTGTATCGGTAATACCAAGATCGATCATTGCTTTGGCTGCCTCTAAGCCCAATAAGCCTCCACCGATCACTGCACCGGTTTTAGCTTTCTTTACATAAGCAGACATCATTTCAAGATCTTCTATAGTTCGGTAAATAAAAACACCTTCCTTATCAACTCCGGGAATTGAAGGGACAAAAGCAGAAGAGCCTGTTGCCATGATCAGTACATCATATGATGTTTCAATGCCATGGAATGATCTTATTGTTTTGCTTGTGCGGTTAATATGCTGAACGGGGTCTCCGAGATAAAGAGTAATATTATTATCGCTATACCATGAAGCAGTTGCAAGGGAAAGCTCGGAAGCTGATTTACCGGAAAAGAATTCACTGAGATGTACCCTGTCATAGGCGGGGCGAATTTCTTCTCCAAAGACTGTAATTTCATGTTGACCCGATGACTTGGCTATTAGTTTTTCACAAAACTTATAGCCAACCATTCCATTACCGATTATTAGTATTTTCAATGCCGCTACTTTAAGTGTGAAAAAAGCGGCAAGCAATCATATTAAAATATATTTTATATTATACTAAATGTTAACAACTCAACTATAATATCAATAAAATATATCATATTTAATAAAAATAAGATAATTTATATGATATTAACAAATTTTAATTAATTATAAACATAGTATTTTTTATAATGTTTAAATTTGGCTTTAGATTTATCCGCTTATGAAAGTAAAAAAAATAAAATGTGATCTTGCAACCTGCTCAATGTGTAAGAGTTGCAAGCCAGAATGGCTTAAGGCAATTGATGTAAACAGGAAGCTGATCCATTATAATAAAGGTGAATCCATTTTTCATGAAGGCGATACAGTGAATGGCATGTATTTTATTTTTTCTGGCCTGGTAAAAGTTCATAAAAAATGGAGCGACAGTAAAGAATTGATCCTTCGATTTGCGAAAGATGGAGCTATAGTTGGTCACAGGGGTTTGGGTGGAGATACAATATATCCAGTATCAGCAACTGCTTTAGCGCCTTCAGATATATGCTTCGTCGATCTTGATTTTTTTATGGCCACTTTAAAAGTCAACCCTGACTACCTGTTTGACCTGATGATGTTCTTTGCTGCCGAATTAAAAGAATCAGAAAAAAGAATGCGCAATATTGCTCACATGAATACCAAAGGAAGGATCGGCCAATCCCTACTCACCTTGCAGGATAAATTCGGAACAGATGCTGATGGATTTATCAATATCGAAATTTCAAGACAAGACCTTGCCTCCTATACCGGTACTACCTATGAAACACTTTTCAAGATCATGAATGAATTAGCAGAAGAAACCGCTATTCATCTCGATGGTAAAAGAACAAAACTATTGAACAAACCTAAGCTACTAGAGTATTGCAAAATTGAGTAGGCCTCGCATATTAATTAGTCTGTTGAGATTTATTATTTATAGTATAGCAGAATATTTTTAAACTCCTCAATTATATGGTTCGAACTTAAGCTAGTAAAGGGCACAAAACCAGATTTAAGGCAATTCTTTTCAGGATTGCCTTTTTTATTTTCGGATAAAATATTTATCAGAGGCGGAATTGAAGCGAATAGAAGACGATACTTATTTCTTTTAATGTTATCAGTTCTTCTATGTTTTCAATTGGAGATATAATTCGTATCAGCCGCCAAGTACTTCCACTTTTATCACGGTCGCATTTTCATCCAAAGCTTTTTCTGGGATATTAATAATAACTCCATCATCTTTCTTTTCTGTTTTCAACGAAACTCCATTAGCCAAAAGTTTTGCAGATACAATTTTATTTTTCAGGCCAGGAATTGAAAGCTTACCATCTTTTGGCCAATCAAATACTGAAAAATAAAACAGGGTGTTTTGTCCATTCTCTTTCTTAGTACAGCGGCCCCATGGGAAAAAACCAAATGGACTAGCTTTTGTTCCATAAATTGATTCGCCATTTACTTTCATCCATGCTCCCATTCCTTTCAGGAGTTCAATGCTTTCCTGTGGAAATGTTCCATCTGCTTTAGGTCCCACATTCAATAAATAGTTACCACCTTTTGATGCAATGTCAACTGTGTTTTGAATAATTGTCTTAAGACTTTTCCAGTTATTGGCCCAACTTTTATAGCCCCATGTTTCATTCATCGTCATACAGGTTTCCCAATCTTTTCCATCCAGTTCACTAAGGTTGGGTATTCTTTGTTCAGGTGTTTTAAAATCTCCAGGATAGTTTGGACGTTTCAACCTGTCATTAGTAATAATATTCGGTTGCAATTTTAAAAGAGCATTCAGTTTCTCCGCAAACTCATCTGTCATGCCTGTTGGTGTATCCCACCAAAGTACAGCCACATCACCGTAATTAGTCAATAATTCTTTTACTTGTGGTACGGCGACATCATCAATATATTGTGACATTGTTTTTGTTGTTTGTGCCAGGTCCCAATGGCCGCTATTTGCTTCTGTGTATGCATCAATTTTTGCAGAGTCTGGATTTGCCCATCCTTCACTGGCCACTTTTCTTGCTGCCGCACCACCGGGGTTATTCCAATCCTGCGCCTGGGAATAATAAAAACCTAGTTTGATACCATACTTGCGACAAGCTTCAGCCAACGGTTTCAACAGATCTTTTCCATAAGGCGTTGCATCTACTATATCCCATTTACTTGCCTTCGAATCAAACAGCGCAAAACCATCATGATGTTTTGAGGTGATCACAATATATTTCATCCCGGCATCCTTTGCCATCTTTACCCATGCTTCAGGATCATATTTTACAGGATTAAATTCTTTGGCAAACTCCTGGTATTCGGCTACAGGGATCTTTCCCCGATTCATGATCCATTCACCAATGCGATCTATTTTTTGTCCTTTATACATGCCGGCTGGCACGGCATATACGCCCCAATGAATAAACATTCCAAACCTTGCTTCTCTCCACCATTTCATTCTATCGCTTGAGTCATTGGTTTGTGCTTTTAATGAAAATAAAATGCAGCAGCATAGCATCAGCAGGATAAATATTTTTTTCATTTTCATAATTGTTCCCGCTGTTAGCTTAATAGTATCTTTTAAAAATTTTCTGCGGTTATTAAATAGTTTCAAATGATCCATAGATTTATTTAAAAAAAAAGAAAAGCATGCATTCAATAGCAATGAATACTTTAAATGCATGCATCGATAATAACAAAATTACTCAGGAATTACATCAAGTGGAGGAACATTTAATTCTGCACCCGAGTATCCAATGTTTTGATTGATACGTCCATCTGTATTACCTGAAATAGCTGATTGTGGAATAGGCCATAATACATGGAATTGGCTTATCTTGAACATATCCTGGTGGATAGTTATAAAATTGGTCCTATAAAAAACATTCTTCTCCAAAATTCTATCCACCATAAAATTAGAAGCAGAAAAATTAGTTAGTGAATAGGTTTTACCATTGTAAGGTTTACCAGTTTTTGCAAATAGATAAGCGATCCTGGTCAACTCCGTTTTCCGGCCTTCTTCATAATATAATTCCCTGGCTCTTTCATCTAATATTGTACCTATACTCATATTCGCTGCTGTATAGGGAGCACAGCCTGCCCTTTGTCTTACTCTATTTACATCAGCCGCTGCATTGGCCATATCTCCTTTCCAAACATATGCTTCAGCACGGATCAGATAAGTTTCTGCAAGGCGCATTACATACCATTCTGTATGACCACCCCTCATTGGAGTATTTTCAACATCTGGTATATATATTTTATAGTGTGGCCATGGATACCATTGACGTAAAGTATCGGAGCATAAAAGTGTGCCCGTTGCACTATACAAACGTAATCTTTGACCATAATAAGAATCAGGAGGGGTACTAGTTTTCAAACCTGGGTTGCTATATCGCAGGTTTTCCATATACATCCAGTTCCCGGATGTTGAATCATGCCTAAGGTCATTAACATCATCCCATATTTCATTATAGTGATAAGGAGTTGAGCGGCAACGACCGATGCCACGACCATACAATTGCATATTATCAATCTCAATATTAGCAAGTGGAGAAATACCGGTACCGCCATTTGGTGTTCTGATACCCGCTATGGATATACCGGGAGCTGCATTACGCATGGATTGAATACCACCGGTTCCGGGATTAGTAGGTGTACGGCCCTGATAATAGCCGCCTGGGTTTGCTAAGCCATCCGTAACTAAAAACAAAACTTCAGTATTGGCTGCGGCACCTTTATTAACTGGACGATGTAAATCCCAGATAACATTTTTGGTGGCAATACCTGCATCCACGCCAAATCTGTTAATCATTAATTTATATGTACCATTATTAATTACAGCACTGGCTGCTGCAATTGCATCATCAAACAGGCCTAATGCAAGATCTATTTTTGCTAATAAATGATAGATGGCTCCCTTGTTTACATCTCCCATATCAGCTTTCCAGGGCACCCAAAGAACAGCGCTGTCAAGATCTCTTTTCATTCGCTGCAAGATCACTTCTCTTTTTACCGACGCATAATCTGTTTTTACATCGGTCAATTCTTTTAAAGGACAAGGAACATCACCAAACTGGTTAGTTAAACGGTAATAATCATAAGCCCTGTAAAAATATGCTTTGCCCTTAATGACGTTTTTAGTAGAATCAGGGATAGCAGTTGCTGTCGGAAGCCGGGAAACAATAGTATTTGCTAAACGAATACCAACCCATTCCTGTTCCCAGTACCAACCAATTTTATTTGCATCTGTGCTATTCAGGTTTGCATCCGGTTTAATACATACGTCTAAATTTTGTGCAGGACCTGTTTTATCATCTGTTCCTTCAACGGCTACTTCCGAAAAGATGGTTTCAGAAATGATCGGTGCACCGTCACCATACCATTCGTCCCGGAGGTTTCTTGCACAACCATTTAAGGCTGCATTGAATCCCACAACATCTACTAACGTATTTTCAGGAGAAAAGAAGGAAAGTGGTTTTGGTATCAACCAATCTTTCTTACAACTTTCAGAAACCACCATTCCAATAACGATGATGGCAGAGAGACTAAGTAATTTATATAAACTTTTCATGTGTTTATTATTTAGGTTATCTTATAAGGTTAGGTTTAATCCAAAATTATATGTCCTTGGAACGGGAGTGATGTTCGAAAGACCATCTGATCCATGATATTCAGGATCGAAGTAATCCCATTTTGAAAATACTGCTGCATTTACCACATTGGCATAAAATTTCAGGGAACCTATTTTCCATCTTTGTGTAATTTTTGCTGGGATGGTGTAGGCAAGACTAACATTACTTAACCTGACAAAGGAAGATTTTTTATAAACGTTCCAGGTAATACCACCGCCCCTTGTAGAACCGAGTTTTCCATATTCATTAGTAGGATTGTAAGGAGTCCAGTAAGGTACTTCATAGAAGTTCACCCGATCATAGAAAATATTATTACTATTGTTCCTGGCTCCATTAGTGGCTTCATTAAATGTACTCAGCTGGCCGGTCCTGGCGTACAGGGTAAAAGAGAAATCGAAATTCTTATAAATTTTAAATTCGTTTCTCATGTTCCATGAATATTTAGGAGCAAGATCACCCATAAATCTTTTATCAGCAATAGTATACTTGCCATCTCCATTTCCATCAACGAGGCGCACATCACCGGGTTGAAATCCATATTTAGTTGCTAATGCCTTATCTGCAGTTTGCCAAATCCCCTGCATAGGATAATCGTAAACAACAGAGATGGATTTTCCAATATACCAGTTATTGACTATATCATCTTTTTCTGAACGGCCAATTTCCTTTCCTGTTACGGGATCATAATCAGGAGTAGGTCCGTATAGATGCTTAATTTCATTTTTGTTTAACCAAAATCCAAAAACAGTATTCCATGAAAAATTGGTTCGTTGCATGTTTAGGGTATTCAGACTTATTTCAAATCCTTTGTTTCCCACTTCTCCGAGATTTGTCAATATGCTGGTAAACCCGGTAACGGTAGGTAGTGTGCGGTTAACCAACAGATCTTTGGTGGTCCGGTTATAAATATCAAATGAACCACTTACTATTCCCTTAAAAATAGAAAAATCCAAACCAAGATTTGTGGAACTATTCCTTTCCCATTTTAGATTAGGGTTTGCTAAATTCGTTCCTGCCACATAAGAAGTATTATACCGGGCTCCGCCTGAAGTTATAAACTCGTAAGTACCGGCACCTAAATTGGACAAGGCAGCATAACGGCCAATTTGCCTGTTACCATTTTCACCATACGAAATTCTAAGCTTGGCATAATCCAGCCATTTTAACCCATCCATAAACTTTTCGTCACTAAATGCCCATGCCAATCCTAGTGAAGGGAAAGTAGCTCTTGGGTTTTTTTGCCCAAATGCCGAATAACCATCTCTGCGGGCAGTTGCGGTTAAAAAATAACGTTGATTATAATTATAAGTAACCCTTCCCATCAAGGCATCTCCTGTTTCATATTGGTCATCACTAACAGTGATGGGAGGTAGAGTTGCGAATTGAATTCCGTTATAACCTAAGTTATCACTGGGCGCAAAATTCTCTGCCTGGATAGTTGTATTCCAGGATTGGAATTTTTCCGCATTAACGAGGAGTGTAGCTTCTATAGCATGTTTGCCAAACTTTTGATTCCAGCGCAGGATATTATCCAATTGCCAGGAGTAAACAGTTTGATTTCTTCTGTTTACAACACCTTTTCTCGCTACTATATCGGGTTTTTTAGAAGACAGGTGCTGGTATTCGCGTAATACATCTAACCGCGGAGAAAAGCTGACCTGGTATGAGAACCCAAATGGCAAATTTCCTTTTGCATATAGAATGGCAAAAAAATCATCATACTTATACAAACGATTTGTATAAGCCTGGTCTAAAAATGGATGAGTATTGGAACCCGGATCATCATTGGGACTCTGCCTTAGGGTTACACCATCGGCGGCATAGAAGGAGCCCCAGGGTGTAGTAGAAGCAATATCACCAAATCGAACAGGTACGGAGCTTTCATCCCTGTTAGAATATTGAAAATTCAACCCCACTGTGAAATATTCAGCCGCTTTTGCTTCTAAATTAAAACGGGTGCGGAACGTTTTATATTCATCACCAACCGTTAACCCTTCGTTGGTTAAATAGCCTAGTGAAAAATAATAATTATAATCTTCTTTTCTCTGTGTAATACTTATGGTATGATCATGTTGTATGGCATTGTCATTATAGATCAAGTCTTCCCAGTCAAGAGATTTTCCCGCTTTGTAATTCGCCAATTCAATAGGCTTAAACAAATTGCGTTGAAACCATACATCAGTTGGATTGAGGCCGGTGGATCCATCTAATGCTAACCACTGAGCTAATGTAAAATCTGATGGTAATTTGGTAGGGTCCGTATAAATATACTTGATACCCGGTTTAGTAGTAGAGTCAAAACTGGCTTTAGCCCACATAGCGTCTGAACGGAATTGTAAAAATTCAGTTGCATTTAATAAATGGGGTTGATTTACCAGCTTATTCATACCAAAATTACTATTCAATGTAATTATTGGTTTACCCGCTTTTCCTTTTTTAGTTGAGATCAGTACAACACCGTTGGCAGATCTTGCACCGAATACAGCAGCTGAACTGGCATCTTTTAAGATGTCGACTGTAGCAATATCATTGGGATTAATATCGGCAAGTGTTCCTGGATAAATTACCCCATCCAACACTATCAAAGGTTGTGAGCTGGCTGTTAAGGTTCCCTTCCCCCTGATCTGCAGGCTCCCACTTTGTCCTTTGGTGCTGGGATCAAAACCAACATCTAATCCCGGGGCATTGCCTCTTAACAGATCTTGAATTGATTTTGGATTTTCATTTTCAAATTGAGAGGCTTTTACTTGTGCAATAGCTCCTGTGAGATCTTTTTTCTTGGCGGTGCCATACCCGGTTACTACTACTTCATTCAAAGAAGAAACAATTTCAGTCAGTGCAATGTCAATGGTCACTTTTCCTTTTACTGAAATTTCCTGGGACGCATAACCAGTATAGCTAAATACCAGGACTCCATTTTCCGGAACATCGGCGAACTGAAACCTGCCATCTGAACCAGTAGTAGTTCCCTTGGTTGTTCCTTTTAATACAACGCTCACACCCGGGAGCGGGTTATTCTTACTGTCAGTGACTTTTCCTGAAACAGTAAGAAAAGGAGATTTTGCATTAAGAAACAGCGGGAGGCAAATTGAAACAAAAAGAAAGCAACCAATTTGCCGAAGGATATTGCCACGTATGGCAATAGGTAGTAGTTGTAGTGTTTTATACATATCGCAAGCTTTGGTTTTACAAAAATCATTTGCTATCACATTGCCGGGTTATTAAAAAGATCTCAATAAAAAAACTTGTTTATTAAGCCACAACACTGATAGCCCATTAAATAAAGAGGAATATACATAGGGTATAGAACTCACAAACACCGGAAAAATTCAATTGCTAAAAACGATTATTGTAACGTTGAAATAAAATACATCAAGTCCTTCTTATTCTCAATAATATGAATCAAATACAACACCAGAGCTTTATTCTGCATTTCTTTCCAAATTATCAGTAATCGCTCCCTCCTTTATCTACTCATAAATAAAAGAACATGCTGTCATGCCGATGTTACCGGTAACTGCAATAACCTTATTACCTAATGAAAATTCATACTTTACATTGACGATCATTCTGGATGAAAAATATAACGAGGAGAATAGAAAAATCCAGAAACCAAAAAGCAGTTTTTGTTTCATAAGCAAGCCAGTTAGTTTTCTCGTGTCAGAACAATTTTCGAATCTTTGATATAGAAAATTAGTTCCTTCTAAAAGCAAATCTCACTTAAATGTATTAAAATTTGAGTGTTCTTATTGCACATCTAAGGTCCATAAGGAAAGAAAGGAGCACTACAACGATTGAAATTGATTAGAATCCTGATTTTTTTATTAATTTGTAAAGGTCATTCTGAAAAGATCTGCTTGATGAAAAAAGGAATTACAATCAAAGACATTGCCCTGAAACTGAATATGTCTGTCTCTACTGTATCAAAAGCTCTCAACAACGATCTTTCGATAAGTACTCCCACCAAAGAAAGAGTTAAACAACTTGCAAATGACTGGAATTATATTCCGAATGAAGCGGCGCGTCACTTCAAACTCTGCAAAACGTTTACACTCGGGCTCATTATTCCTGATATGTTGGATCAATTCTTTGTGTTAGCAATAAATGGTGCAGAGAAAATAGCTGCAACTGAAAAATATAATGTGATCATTTCTCAATCGCATGAAGACCCGGCCAATGAAGAAAGAATTGTTGATCTGATGAAACGAAACAGGGTGGACGGATTAATTGTTGTTATCACAAAAAAGACACAGGATATGTCTCCATTCCTAAATCTGAAAAATATCGGTATTCCTATAGTTTTCTTTGCCCGTCCCCCCAAAGATGATTCCTTTGATTATGTAACAGCAGACAATGAAGATGGTGCCTTTAAAGCAACTGAATATTTAATTAAAAAGGGTCATAATCGTATTGGTCATCTTATGGGACCCGAGTGCATGGCTATAAGTCAAAAAAGATTGCAGGGTTATAAGACAGCTTTAGAAAAAAATAAAATCGGATTTGATCCCGACCTTGTAAAGATTGTAGACCTAACAGAAGAATCAACCTTTTTTGCCATGAGCCAGTTTATGAAAATGAAATCTCCTCCATCAGGGATTTTTACTTTCAAGAATTACATTAGTCTTGATGCTATCAAATATCTTAAAAAGAAATTTCCAGGAAGGGTGAATAAAATCGATTTTACAGGATTCGGTAACCTGCCCCTCTTTCCTTATCTTGATCACAAACCGGTTGCATCTATTGAAGAAAGTTCTTATGAGATGGGTGAAGAGGCCGCACAGTTGCTTTTCGACATCATCAAAAAAGAAGATTCGATCGATATGCGTACCGCACAACATATCCAAATTCATTGCAAACTTGTAGTTCATAAATAGAACATACCCCATTTAAAATTTCACCAGTCTAATGTAACATTCTCATGAAAAAAAAAGATATAACAATATATGATATTGCCCAACATTTATCTCTTTCATCTGCCACGGTAAGCCGTGCTTTACAGGATCACCCTTCCATTAAAAAGCAAACAAAACAGAAAGTATTAAATAAAGCGAAAGAACTTGGATATCGCTACAATCATTTTGCCGGAAGCCTGAGAAAACAGCAAACGAATACAATCGGCTTCCTTGTTCATGAACTAAACAGCAGTTTTATTACTTCAGTATTGTCAGGCATTGAAAAAATTACTACAGCCGCAGGTTACAACCTTCTTATTGCGCACTCATCAGAGAATTTTGAAAAAGAGATTGCAAATGCAGAAAATTTTTTTAACCAGCGTGTAGATGGTCTGATTGCTTCTCTTACATTCGAAACAGAAAATCTTAATCATTTTAAGCCATTTAATGATAAAGGAATACCGCTCGTGTTTTTTGACAGGGTTGAAGAGAATAATGATCATAATACTTCTGTTATTATAGACAATTACAAATGCGGTTACCAGGCCACCCGGCATCTCATTGAACAGGGTTGCAGAAGAATTGCAATTTCAACCTCCAGTCTCAAACGAAATGTTTATCGTGAACGCCACAGAGGTTATAAAGATGCCCTGCATGATAATGGCCTAACATATAGTGAAAAACTGGTGATCATAAATGATCTTAGCGAAAAAGCAGCTACCGAAAATGCAAACCGGATATTGAAGATGAATCCCCTTCCCGATGGAATTTTTATTACACATGATTTTTCAGCGGCTATATGTATGCAAATTTTAATTGATCATGGTATAAATATACCTGCTGATATTGCCGTAGTTGGTTTCAATAATGATGATATCAGTAAACTTGTGCAACCTCGTCTTACTACTATTAATTATCCAGGAAAAGACCTGGGAGAGATTGCAGCCCGTAACCTGATCGATCAACTTAATAATAAAAACTTATTGCAAATAACAAACAGGATTATTGTGCGGTCTGAGCTTATCATCCGTCAATCTTCTTTAAAGAAGATTACTTGAGGATGAAGGAAATTAAGATCATAAAAAAAGAAGCCGTCCTTTTGAGACGGCCTTCGATAACTAACCAAACTGCTAAAGACGAAAAGTTGCTACGATAGAATAATTCCATCAATTTCGGCGCTTTCATTCACTGATTCAAGGATCAGCTCAATTATACCATCATCAATTCTTGTGTTAGTTTTAGATGCCACTTCTTTTAATAAAGAAAAGTTTGCATACAATCCTTTAAGAGTGTTTTGGTAAATTTCTGTTTGATTATGCTGCTTAACACTTGAAAGCACACTTTTCATTTCTACTTTGCCCACTGCTTTAATGGCGGGAAGTACGGCTTCAACTATCATTTCTTTTACTTTTGACATACAATTGTTTTTTATTGTTATTGAATATTATAAATAACTTAACCACCATTGAGTAGCCACATGAGTTCTTTTATAATGATCAAACCATTTGCAGAACGGAAATAAAAGAAGCACCAGCCCTGCCCATATAAAATAAACAATGATCAATCCAAAACCATAACCCTTTAGATGTTCATTGTCATTTACGCTGGTTGATAAAATCATATCCTCGAGCTTATAGCCACACATTAATGCACCGACAAGAGCAAATACATGAATGAGAAGAATATGTGCCAGATAATAAGACATAGCAGTTCTTCCAAAGATTGCAATATTGGTTTTCAGTTTGTTTAATCGTCCCTCTGCGAGTGACAGAAAAATTAATGCCGGGCCAATTGTTATTAAAACATAAAGCAAAGAAGGTGGATATTTGGTAACGTTTAAGAAAGACATTGTGCTGAACATTAAATTCTTTTGAATAAACCAATTTGCAGCATCACCATACCAATTACCTGACCTTAGGATAATAAAAAGAACAATTGCACCCAGGCCCATAAGTAAAAGCATTTTTTTTCTTTTGTCAGCTTCGTAATCCGGAACATATAATCTGCCAAAACAATACCCCGCCGCCATCACTCCTATCCATGGTAAAACAGGATAATGAACATACACTGTAACATTCCCAACATTAAAATGATTTACTTCATGAAGAAAAGACCAAAGAAACGCAGACAAGTTATCGCCTGGAATATGTATAGGATCAAGAAGGTTATGTGCAACAATTAATAAAACTGCAATCAACAAAATAAAATACCAGTTCAGATAAATGATTACTGATAATACAATCATACAAATACCAATGGCCCAAATTACCTGCAAATTGAAATATGGAAAGGATGGATTAAATGTTCTGAAAAAATCCAGGACAAATAATTCGATGAACAGCAGAAATAACCCTCTTGTTAAAAGAAAAAAGGACAATTCTTTTTTCCTTTTTTTCACTCCGTACAAATAAGCGGATATTCCCGTAAGAAAAACAAATACTGGTGCACAAAAATGTGTTATCCATCTTGTAAAGAACAATAGAACATTTGTTTTCGAAAGATCTGTAGGGCTATATATAAAAGCATCGTAGTGAAAATAGTCACGAACATGATCCAATGCCATTATGATCATTACTATCCCTCTTAAAAGATCGATCGATTCAATCCTGCCAGTTTTATCTTTTATTGCAATAAGATTCATAGGTGTATGATCTGCCATTATTGACATAGTAGCTTCCTCTCTCCTGTTGCATAAGTTTATTCAAAACTTATTTTCCGTATCCTTTTGTTATTGAAATCTGCCACATAAATATTTCCATACCGATCGATCCCTAAACCTTGTGGTCCGTCAAATTCTGCGGTTTTCCCTTCGCCATCTTTATAACCAGCAACACTACCCGCAATTGTAGTTACTATTCCTTGCGGAGTTATTTTTCGTATTCGATTTTCATCTGTTACATAAATATTTTCCTGTTGATCCATAATCAAATCTTCGATCTGTGAAAACTTAGCTGCTCCGCCTCTCGCATCTGCATAGCCCTTTTGATAGCTGCCTGCAAATGTGGAAACAATTCCTTTTGGTGTAATTTTCTTTATTTGATAGACGTCCGACACAAATAAATCACCTTGTTTGTTAATTGCAATTCCTGTTACAAATTGAAATTGTTTTACGCTGCCACCAGCTATTGTTGTAACCCCACCGTGAAAAGAAATTTTGCGGATACAGTCGTTTTGTGAATCGGCGACA
>Ga0207701_10000018_pt1 | contig 126904 bp, 109 predicted proteins | sample KBSSwiSSwithPhiX_FD_184294 | JGI IMG/M metagenome (GOLD analysis project Ga0207701, IMG submission 184294) | Switchgrass rhizosphere bulk soil microbial communities from Kellogg Biological Station, Michigan, USA, with PhiX - S5 (SPAdes) (version 2) | ecosystem: Environmental > Terrestrial >...
CGTGAAAGACAAGGACGGCAAGGTGACGAACTGGAACATGGAGCTCACCAGCCCCAACACCATTCGCCGCCAGGGTTGGGGGCCGGACGATCTCAAGGCCGGCGACGCCGTCATTTTCGAAGGCTTCGCAGGAAAGGTCGTCGAGAGCCGCGGCTCGCTGCAGACCATCATGAAGAAGAGCGACATGAAACCGCTGTTCGGCCCTGGTGGTCCGGACGCCGCGCAGCCGGTGAAGCAGTAGGTCCTCCGATGATGAGCCGGCACATTCGCGCATCGTTTGCCGTTGGACTCGTGTGCTGGCTCGCCGTCGCAGCTTCGCCAGTCCGCGTCGTTTCCGCGCAGGCGGCAGCGCCCGCCGCCGTGCCGCTCTCCGACCAGGTCTTCAAGAACATCCAGATCCTCAAGGGCATCCCCGTCGATCAGTTCATGGACGCGATGGGGATGTTTTCCGCCTCGCTCGGGTACGACTGCTCGAGCTGCCACTCGCAGGACATTCACTACGACCGCGCCGCGTTCGCGACGACGACGCCGCTTATTACGCGAGCGCGGCAGATGATCAACATGATGAACGGCCTCAATGAGGCCAACTTCGGCGGCCGACCGCGTGTCACCTGCTTCACCTGTCACCGCGGCAGCCCGAATCCGGAGGACGTCCCAAGCCTCGCGCTCCAGTACGCCGATCTGATCGACGATCCGAATGCGATGACGCTCGTCCGGAGTCGCACGATCACGGCCGACCAGGTGTTCGCGAAATACCTGCAGGCGCTCGGCGGGGCACCGAAGGTCATGGCGCTCACGAGTTTCACTGCCCGTGGCACCTACGGCGGCTTCAACACTGGCGGCGCTGACATCCCGATCGAGATCAACGCAAAGGCGCCCAATCAGCGAATGCAGATCGTGAGGGCGCCCGATGCCGAAAACGTCAAGACCTATAACGGCCAGAAGGCGTGGGTCTCGGAAGGCTGGCGTCCGCTGCCGCTCATGGAGCTCACGGGTGGCAACCTCGAAGGTGCCCGTATCGAGGCACTGACGTTGTTCCCCGCGACGATTAAGGACTCATTCACCGGCTGGCAGGCCGGCACGGCCACGATCGACGACAAGCCGGTGCAGGTGCTGCAGGGCAGAAGCGCCGGGCAGCCGCTGCCCGTCAGTTTCTATTTCGACGAGAGCGGGTTGCTCGTCCGCACGATGCGCTGGAACCGCACGCCTGTCGGAACGGTGCCGACGCAGATGGATTTCTCAGACTACCGCGACGTCGCGGGCGTCAAGATGCCATTCAAGACCGTGATCACCTGGACCGACGGGCAGAACACGATCGTGCTCAATCAGATTCAGGCGAACGTTCCGATTGATGCGGCACGGTTCGCGATGCCCAGGCCGTTCGCCAGGAAATAGGGTAGCCGCAGTTCGGGCAGTGGCTGCCAGGCGCATTCGCGCCGGCACCCAATTCATGGCTCCTTCGCCATTGATCCACCTCTGATTGTGACGCGTACACACTGGCGCCGCGCCGATGGAGGTGGCGTCGCACTGGAAGTCCCTCGAGCCGCTCCCAGCGCTGAACAGTGCGCACGGTCCGATCGAGGTACCGTGCAATCGCCTTCCATGTATCAAGTCTCGGCATAGGAGTGTTCACACCGAGATAACGAACAGGCGCCCCGGATCTTACAGGGCACGACATTGGCCGACGCGTGTGGCGCTGTCGCGTCTTGTCGCTAACGACGCAGGCAGGCCGCTGACGTTTTCTACAACCGCATCGGCCGGACACCGTCGGCAGCGCGATCGAAACGAACGCGGCCGTTGCCGCGGGTCGTCGTATCCGCAAAGAGCTGCGATCTCGAACGCCGCGCGAGTGAATGTGTCGCTCGGTGAAGCGGACCTACTTCGAGAGCTTCCGCATATACGCTTCGAGCTTGTCGTTCTCGTAGCGGACTGTGTTGAGGAACAGGCTCTCCAGCAGGTAGGCGCGCCGATCGGCGTCGCTCATCTGATCGATCAGGTGTTTGATCTCGTTGGTCATGTCCTCAAAGGATCGATTCAGCTCGCGCTTGGCGGTGACCTCGCGATAAAGCGTTTCCATGATGGCCAGCAGGTCTCCGTCGAGCTCAATCGAGGCGCCGGTCGTCGTCTTGATCGTGCGCATGGTCAGGCTCCGAAGCTCTTCATGGCTGACGGCTCGTCACCGTGAATCTCGAGAAAATTCTGTGCGCCCGTCATCGTCAGCATAGTTTCGACACGCTTCTGGACACCGGTGAGCTTGAGCGATCCGCCGGCCGCGGTCGCCTGCCGATACAGGTCCATCAGGCAGCCGATCGTTGCGCTGTCAACGTAGGTGACGGCGGACAAGTCGAGGAGCACGTTTGGCTCGCCGCCCGTGATGAGCGACGTGACCGTATTGGCGAACTCGGCCAGGAGCGGATACATCAAGCGGCTTTCCTGGACTCGGACGATGGCGACTCCCTGGGTGTGGTCGGTCGTGAGGTTCATCGGACTGCTCCGGTTCTGCGACGCGCGGGTGTGCGGCGCGTGCCCTTCGTGCGTACGGTTTCCTGCTGTTCGCGAAGACGGGCGATCTGCCGCGCGAGTTCCGTCCGCCCGCGATTGATCCGCGACTTCACGGTCCCTTCGGGCACGTCGAGCTTCTCCGCGATTTCCTGGTAGCTCAGCTCCTGGATGTCGCGCAGCATGACGGCTGTGCGCAGCGAGGGCGCGAGCTTGTCGAGCGCCGCGCGCAAGAGAGCGACGCGGTCACGCTGCTCGAGCGCGACCTGCGGGCTGTCGAGGCCCGATGGACGCGCGAGCGTGACCACGTCGACATCGTGCGTGACGACGTCGTGCTCGCGCCGCATGCTGCGATAGTGATCGATGCAGAGGTTGCGGCTGACGCTGATCAGCCACGTGGAGAAGTTCGCACGGCGATCGAACGTCTTCAGCGACTTGAACAGTTTGAGAAAGATGTCCTGAGTGAGATCTTCGGCTTCGTCCTGACGGCCGACGAACTTATAGGCGACGTTGAACACCTTGCGCCAGTAGAGACGGACGATGTCGTCCCACGCGCGCTGATCACCTTTGAGGCAACGTTCAATGAGGGGATCGATCTCCGGCGGCGCAGCAGCGGAGGGGTTAAGAGCCATCCGTCACGTGCGGTGCTTCGATGGCGGGAATGCGCGCATGATAACATGCGATTCGCTCGTGTACCAACCGTTCCGGCCCGCAGGTGGCGCACTTGCCTGCGACGGCGTCAGCATCCAGTCGATCGTCGAACGCGCAGGCACACCCACTTACATTTACAGCGCGCGCGCGATCCGCGAAAGCTACCGCGACATCGATGCGGCGTTCGCCTCGTACCCGCACGCGATCCACTATGCACTGAAAGCGAACTCGACGCTCGCGATCGCGCGGTTGTTGCGGTCGCTCGGAAGCCGCGTCGATGCCAACTCCGGCGGCGAAATTGCCGTCGCCGAGCGCGCGGGATTTGCCCCGACGGAGATCGTGTTCACCGGCGTCGGCAAAACGCGCGAGGAGCTCGAGTACGCGATCGCGCAAGGCGTCGGTACGATCAACGCGGAGTCCGCCGGAGAACTCGACCGCATCGCGTCGATCGCGCACGCCCACGGCCGCGTGGCGCGTGTGGCCGTACGGGTCAATCCCGACATCGATGCTAGGAGCCATCCGAACATTTCAACCGGTCTCAAGAGCAACAAGTTCGGCGTGCCGCTGCAGGAGGCTCGCGCTATCTATCGGGCGCGCCGCAGCGTCGCGGGGCTGCAGTTTACGGGCGTCCACATCCACATCGGTTCGCAGATTACGACGCTGGAGCCGTTGACGCGCGCGGCCGAGTCCCTTGTATCGCTGGCATTGCAGCTGCGCGATGACGGATTCGCGCTCGAACATATCGATCTCGGCGGCGGGCTCGGGATTGCGTACGAAGGACGTCCCATCATCCAGCCGGCCGACTATGCCGCGGCGGTCATTCCCGAACTGCGCCGCATCGGGCTTCCGGTCGTGCTGGAGCCCGGACGCGCGATCGTCGGATATTCCGGGGCGTTGATTGGCCGCGTCGTCGACACCAAATGTTTTCCCGACGGCCGCAAGTTCGCCGTGCTCGATGCCGGGATGGCGGAGCTGCTACGTCCGGCGTTGTACGGCTCCTTTCACCGCATCGAGCCTGTTGTTCCGCGAAACGGCAGCGAGAGTGCGTGGGACGTCGTGGGCCCGATCTGCGAGAGCAGCGATGTGTTCGCCCGCGAGCGACGGTTGCCCCCGCTCGAAGTCGGCGACCTCGTCGCGATTCTCGACGCCGGGGCGTACGGCTCGGTGATGGGGTCCAACTACAACCGGCATCTGCTGCCGGCAGAAGTCCTCGTCGACGAAGGCACGTGGTCCGTGATTCGGCGGCGCCAGACGCTCGACGATGTCCTCGCCCTTGAAAGCTGATCGCGGCCTGCTGGTTGCGTTCGAGGGGCTCGACCAGAGCGGCAAGCAGACACAGGCGGAGCTGCTTCTCGATCGGCTGACCTCACAGGGTCGTCGAGTGCAGCTTCTCTCGTTTCCCGACTATCAGACCGTGATCGGCGCAGAGATCGGGCGAGCGCTTCGCGGCGAACGCGAGTACACGGCGGACGTCATGCAGCTGCTCTACGTGGCCAATCGTTACGAATTCAAAGGCGACATTCTGCGGGAGAAGGAGAGCGGCACGATCGTCGTGTGTGATCGCTACCTGGCTTCGAGCGTCGCCTATGGCGAGGCGCAGGGTCTCGATGGCCGCTGGTTGAGCGAAATCCAGAAGTACCTGCCGCAGCCTGACATCACGTTTCTACTGGACATCGCGCCGGAGGTCTCGGCGCGGCGGAAGACCGCCGATCGGGACAAGTACGAACGCGATCTGTCGCTGCTGGCGCGCGTTCGGGACAGCTACTTACTGCAGGCGACGCAGCCAGGCTGGGTGCGGCTCGACGCGTCCCGCACCCCTGATCGAATTGCCGATGACGTGTGGAGCGCTGTGTCGAGCGGGGACACTTAACGGGATTTCTCGGCCATGGCCACCGTCAGGGCTCTGACCTCGCGCGCGCCCGCGGCGAGCAGCACCTTCGCGCATTCGTCGACCGTTGCGCCAGTCGTGCGCACATCATCGACCAGGACGATGATGCGATCTTCGATGAACGGACGGCGCCGGCCATGAAGGCGGGCGCGACGGATCAGAAATGGCGAGACAACGAATGCGCCCTGCACGTTGGAATGGCGGGCGTTCGCATTCAGCGCCAGTTGCGGAGGCGTCGCACGGAGTCGCCACAACGCATCGACCATCGGACGTTCAAGACGCTTCGCGAGGTCGTGCGCCTGGTTGAAGCCACGCCGCATCCGTCTCCACGGGTGCAGCGGCACCGGCACAACACAGTCGCAGCGGTCGAGTACCACCGAGCTTGCATCGCGGAGCATGCCGCCAAGCGGGTCGGCGAGTGAACGACGCCCCTCGTACTTGAACGCGTGAATGATCTCCCGCAGGACCCCTTCATATGCGCCCGCCGACATGCCCACGCTGATGTGTGGAGTCGTCCAGGCGGGTGACGCCGAGAAACCGCCGGCCCTGGGGAGCGCGGCGGCCCAGCATGCCGGACATACACAGCCGGAGATTGGCGTGTCCAGGATGGTCTTGCATGCGACGCATGACGGCGCAAGCGTCGCGGCGATCAGCGCATCAACGGTTCGTCGGAGAACTCGTATCGCTCGGCGTTCCCCCAGAGGCGTTCGAGCTCGTAGAAGTCGCGGCACTCGCGGCTGAAGACGTGCACGACGAAGTTGAAGTAATCGAGCAGGATCCACTGCGATTTCTCGACGCCCTCGGTCAGGTGCGGCCGTTCGCCGAAATCGGCCCGCAGCGTCTCTTCAACGGAGTCCGCGATGGCGTGGATCTGCCGCGGGTTCGTGCCCGTGCAAATCACGAAGTAGTCGGTGAACCCGCCAGCCTTTCGCAGATCCAGGACAATGACGTCCTGCGCCTTCTTGTCCTGGACGGCGTGCACCGCGCCGAGCACGCTGCGCGGCAGCTTCGGCGGCGCCTTTCGTCGGGTCGCGATCTTCTTAGAGACGCTCGTCTTCGCCATGCAAGTTGTCTACCGCTCCATACAAATGATGCTTCTGGATATGCCGCGCGACGCGAGCTGGAACGAGGTCGTCGATTGGCAGCCCGCTCGCGAGCCGTTCGCGAATCATCGTCGACGAAACATCGCGCGTGTGCGCGTGGACGAGAAAAATTTGCGTAGGACCATCGAGACTCTCACCACGCTCCGGCGGTGGAGAGGTGCGAGAGCAAAGTTCAGGAACACGCCTGGCGGCCTCGTCGATCGCGACGCCCGGTCGTGCGATCACCACGAAATGGGCGAGGTCGAGGACGCCTGGGTACCCGTGCCATGCGGCAATTCCTGCAAACGCGTCGGTGCCCAGAATGAAGAAAAGTTGCGACGCGCGCCAGCCGGAATCATGCAGCGTCCGCAGCGTCTCTTCAGTGTACGAACGCCCCTGGCGAACGAGTTCCATATCGGAAATGTGCCAGTCGGGCCGATCTTCAATTGCCAGCGCGGCGAGAGCGAACCGCTGGTAGACGGTGGCCCGTGGCTCGCTCACGCGCAGCGGCTGATCGTGGGCTGGGATCAGCACGACTTCATTGAGGGCTAGCGCGGCGCTCGCGGCATCCGCTGCATCGAGGTGACCGACGTGAATGGGGTCGAACGTGCCACCGAGAATCCCCAGCCGCCTCTTCATGCAGCGGGGATGGGCAGTTCGCGGACCGCGGCGATCTGACGCCACATCGCCTCGAGGAGGGGATCGAGGCCAGTGCCCGCCACCGCGGAAATTCGGAAGAACGGCAGGCCGCGATCGCGGACGTGGCGCTCGAACGCCTCTACCCGCGAGGGATCGTCAACGGCGTCTATTTTCGAGGCTGCGACGATCATCGGCTTCGCCGCGACTTTCGCATCGAACAGCCTCAACTCGTCGAGGATGGTGTCGAAATCCTGCACCGGGTCGCGCCCCGATGCGCCAGAAACATCGACGAGGTGGACGAGCACTTTCGTCCGCTCGATATGGCGTAGAAACTGATGTCCAAGGCCATGACCCTGGTGAGCACCCTCAATCAACCCGGGGACGTCGGCCACGACGAAGCTGCGATCGTCGGGGAGCGAAACAACGCCGAGATTTGGCGACAGCGTCGTGAACGGATAATCGGCAATTTTCGGGCGGGCCGCGGAGATGCGGGAGATCAGCGTCGACTTCCCGGCGTTAGGAAACCCGATGAGGCCTGCATCGGCGATTAGCTTCAATTGCAGGCGAAGGAACCGCTCCTCGCCCTCTTCACCCGGTTCAGTCCGCCTCGGCGCACGATTCGTCGACGAAACAAATCGGGCGTTGCCGCGTCCGCCACGGCCGCCGCGCGCGATTAGCACACGCTGACCTTCCGTTGTCAGATCGGCAAGCGTCGCCAGTTCGCCTGTCTCGGGATTCTTGGCGAAAACCAAGGTGCCGATCGGAACGGAAATATCCAGGTCGTTTCCGCTGTGGCCGGTCTTGTTGGCTCCCTGTCCGTGCGCGCCTCGCTTTGCTTCGAACTCGGGATGGAACCGGAAATCGATCAGCGTGTTCTTCGTGGGAGTTGCGACGATGTAGACCGAACCGCCAGCGCCGCCATCGCCACCGTCAGGGCCGCCACGCGGCACGAACTTCTCGCGACGGAAACTCAGGCAGCCATTGCCGCCGTTGCCCGCGCTGACGTGGATGTCCACCTCGTCGACGAACATCTCTATCAGTATAGGGTTTGGTCGTGCAGGAACGGGTCCTTAGACCCGCCCATTACTGGACGGGAATGACCGAGATCTTGCGGCCGTGCTTGCCGTGATCTTCGAAGCGGACCTTGCCATCAATTTTCGCGAACAGCGTGTGGTCCTTGCCGAGGCCGACATTGAGTCCGGGCTCGAAGCGGCGACCCTTCTGACGAACGAGAATCGATCCGCCCGTAACGAGCACGCCGTCGTGGCGCTTCACGCCGAGCCGCTGCGAATTGCTGTCGCGTCCGTTGCGTGAGCTGCCCTGTCCTTTTTTGTGAGCCATACCTGCACCTGCGGAGCGGATCTCACGACCCGCCGTGACCTATGCCTGAATGTCGGTAATACGGACGCGGGTGAAGGTGGCGCGATGCCCGCGTGTCTTCCGGAATCCCTTGCGTCGCTTCTTCTTGAAGACCCGCAATTTCGGCCCGCGCGACTCGCCGTCGACGACGCCGATTACCTTCGCGTTGGCAACAAATGGCGCACCCGCGACGACGTCGCCGCCATCTCTCTCGACAAGCAGCACCTGCTCAAGGGTGAACTGAGTGCCCCGTTCGCCTAACGTGCCGTCCACTTCGATGACGGTCCCGGGCGAAACCTTCAGCTGGCGTCCGCGCGACTGGATGATCGCGTACACGTGATACCTCTCTGCCTAGGCCAAGCTGGCCCGCACAAAGGATTTAGCTTAGCACATGGGGAGTCTGAGGACGTAGGGGCTGGCCTGAAGACCCGCCCCAACATCGCCCAATCAACGATGACTACTCGAGGAGGACGCGAGTCCCTTTGATTCTCTGGCTGCTCAGGGTGCTCAGGAAGCTCGGGATGAGTCGATCCATCAACTCGAAGTATGAGGACAGCGCCGGCGTGCTCTGGTTGGCGTTGTAGAGCACTTCTTCCCGGAAGTTCTCGGAGTGCATGACCGTGCCGGTGCGGCCGTCGATGAAGATGAACTTCGGCTGCAGGATGTAACCCTTACGTTCCATGTAGGTGCGGACGGGAACGACGCGCCGGCGGCCAAAGGAGTCGTATACCTCTTCTTCGCGCTGCACGATACCGGACCGCTGATGCGGCGTGAACATGACCGTGCCGGTGACGATCAACGGATTCTGATACTCCTCACCGATCTTCTTCCAGTACTCGACGTCGGCGAAGAGGTGTTCGTACGGCTCGAGATCCTTCGCATCCTTGATGACCGGTGCCTTGTCGGCCGATGCCGGCTGTGGCGCCTCACCCCGCGCCTCGACTTTCGGATCGCTCTTTCCTTCCTTACCGTCGGATGCTCCGTCGGCCTTGCCATCGGTCCTCGCCGAATCCGCTTTCAGTTCCTGCGGTTCACCTTTGTCCTCGTTGGCCACTTCCATCAACGGGAGAACATCGGTGTCGATGACGCGGAGCTCGGATTTCGTCCGGAGCTGGCTGCGGAGCAGCCGCGTCGTTTCAAGGTTGCCGTCTACATCGTCGGTGCCGCCAGCGATAAAGCCGGCGACGAGGACGCGCTGAAATGCGGACACATCAAGCTTCGGCTTGATTGGGGTCTCGATGGGAATCTCGTAGTAGTTCGTGCAACCCGCGATCAGCAGGATTGCCGCGACGCTGCTAAGGATTCTGGTTGTCCTGGCTATCCTTGCGAGTCGTCCGGTCATTGATTTCCTTGAAGAGCTCGTAGTTCTGTTTGATCAGCGCGTTGTTTGGCTCCAGCTCCAGCGCCTTTTCGTACGCGACCCGCGCTTTTTCGAGATCGCCTTCATGTTCGTACGCGATGGCCAGGTCGTTGAGCGCCTCCGCGTACTTGGGATCGATCTGTACAGCCCGCTCCCACCGGTAAATCGCCTCGCGCCACAGTCCGCGCTGTGCGACCGCGATGCCGAATTGGACCTGCTTTTTCGCGTCGGAGCGCGCGTCAGCAGCCAGCGGCGCGGCCGATGTGCCGAGCAGGAGAAGAATCGTCAGGGTACGAATCGGCATCAGAGAAGTGTCTCAATATACGCTAATGCGCCCTTTCCACCGAGCGCAAACAACAGCCGGTTGCCGTTACCTGCGCATGGGCGCCATGCGGCGGTCGAGCAAGGCATGTGCCACGCAAATCGGCGAAAAAACGGAGATATCGACGGAAGTTTACGTCGCGTGGCGTCTACTCGTTTCAAGGCATGTCCACTGTTTCGCAACAGGTCGAACAACAACGGTCGCGCTATAATTGTGGTCGAGGTCGGTCGCGCGGGCGCATCGAGGATGCGCCATGACGCCAGACGAAGCGATCGCGCTTTCGTTTGCCACCCTTTCCGATCTCCCCCGGGCGGGTCTGACGGACCGCCTGCACGCCGACGATCCCCATCTCCTGGATCTCGCACGTCTCTTGCTGCCGCGCGCTAATGCCGTGCGCATGGCCGCTGCGCGGCGTGGCATTCGTGCAGTCGCATGGAATGATGCGTCGTTCCCTTCAGTGCTTCTGACCCTGCCCGACGTGCCGTCGGCTCTCTGGTATCGCGGCTCCCTTGAAGCCTTGGACGCCCCCGCTGTGGCCATAGTCGGATCTCGCGTCGCATCCGCCGTTGCGATCGAAACGGCCACTCGCCTTGCGACCGATCTCGCGTCGCGGGGCATCACCGTGGTGAGCGGCCTCGCGCGCGGCGTCGATTCGGCGGCGCACCGCGGCGCGCTGCAGACGGGCCGGACCGCCGCAGTGCTCGGCTCAGGACTCGACCGCCTGTACCCAGCAGAACATGAACCGCTGGCCGCCGAGATTGCAGCGGCGGGTGTCGTCCTCAGCGAATTCTCCCCAGACACGCCGCCACTGCCGATGTTCTTTCCGATGCGGAATCGACTAATCAGCGGCCTGTCTCGAGCAGTTGTCGTGATCGAGGCGAATGAGAAGTCCGGGTCGCTGATTACGGCGGCGTGCGCCCTCGAACAGGGACGTGAAGTAATGGCAGTTCCGGGCAACGTCTTGAGCGGTCGAAACCGGGGTGCACACGCGCTGATTCGCGACGGAGCAAAGATTGTCGAGTGTGCGGACGATATCGTAGAAGAGTTGTGGGGCACGGGTCGCCAGCCGCACACCGAGGCAGACGCACTAAGTGCCGCTTCATCAGCTGTTTCGCTGGATCCGATCGTCGGTCGCATGGAGGCCGGTCAGACCTACGACGTGGATGACCTGGCGGCGTTGTCCGGCCTCGAAAATGTGCGGCTGCTGTCCTGTTTGATCGATCTCGAACTGCAGGGCCGCGTGCGCCGCGTTGGCGGCGGCCGTTTCATGCGCTGCTGTTGAACGTGCTAGTGTGAGTTGACTTCTCGGTTGTGATCGATGGCAAAGCCGTTAGTAATCGTCGAGTCGCCAGCGAAAGCGAAAACGCTGGGACGCTTCCTCGGTTCGAAGTACCGGGTCGAGGCGAGCTATGGCCACATCCGCGATCTGCCGGAGTCGGCGGCGGAAGTCCCAAAAGAGATCAAAGAAAAGCAGTGGGGACGGCTCGGCGTCGACGTCGATAGCGACTTCAAGCCGTACTACGTCGTTCCCAACGACAAGAAGAAGCAGGTCGCGCATCTGAAGACGGCAGTGAAAGATGCGTCGGAGATTCTGCTGGCCACCGACCCCGACCGCGAAGGTGAAGCGATCAGCTGGCACCTGACGCAGGTGCTCAAGCCGAAGGTTCCGGTGCGCCGCATCGTGTTTCACGAAATCACGGAAGATGCGGTCAAAGAGGCGCTCGATAACCCGAGCAAGGTAAACGAGGATCTCGTCCGGGCACAGGAGAGCCGCCGCATTCTCGACCGGCTCTACGGCTACACCCTGTCCCCGCTGCTCTGGAAGAAAGTGCAAACCGGGTTGAGTGCCGGACGCGTACAAAGCGTCGCCGTGCGCCTCATCGTCGAGCGTGAGGAAGAGCGCCGCGCGTTCCACACGGCTGTGTACTGGGATCTCGAGGCACGGCTGAAAGGCGAGGGCCGCGAGTTCGTGGCCACACTCGCGCGCATCAACGATCAGCGAATCGCAACCGGGAAGGACTTCGACGCGAAGACGGGCGAGCTGAAGAACGCGAACGCGCGCCTGCTGGACGAAGCGGCGGCCGTTACGCTCGCGGAGGCGATTCGGGCAAATGTTCCATGGAAAGTTTCGAGCGTCGAGCAGAAACCGGGGATTGAACGTCCCGCGCCGCCGTTCACCACGTCGACGCTGACGCAGGAGGCGAGCCGCAAGCTTGGATTCTCGACCGAACGGACCATGCAGTCGGCCCAGCGGTTGTTCCAGGGCGTAGACGTCGGCAACGGCGAGATGGAAGGCCTGATCACGTACCACCGGACCGATTCGACCACGCTGTCGGACAAGGCACTTCAGGAATCCGCCCGCGTGATCCGCGAAATGTTCGGCGGCGAGTATTACGACGCGCCCCGCCGCTATCAGACGCGTGTCAAAAATGCCCAGGAAGCGCACGAAGCGATTCGTCCGACAGACTTCCGCCTTGCGCCGAGCCAGCTCGAACAGGTGCTCGACAGCGACGACCTGAAAATCTACGAGCTGATCTGGAAGCGGACGATGGCGTCACAGATGGTTGACGCGCGCGTGCTTCGGACCAACATCGAGATTTCCGCCAAAGCGCCCGGCGGCGACGTCGCAGTACTGACAGCAAGCGGTAAGGCGATTGAGTTCGCGGGCTTTCGCCGGGCGTACGTGGAAGGCAGCGACGATCCGGTTGCGGAGCTCGAGGAGCAGGAAGCCATCCTGCCGCAGTGCAGCGTCGGCGATCAGATCGATCGCGACAAAACGACAATCGTGCTGCTGGATACGGAGCCCAAGAAGCACGAGACGACGCCGCCCGCGCGGTTTACGGAAGCGTCCCTCATCAAGGAACTGGAGCGACTCGGTATCGGCCGGCCGTCCACGTTTGCGCCGACCATTGCCACCATTGTTCGCCGTGGATACGTGTTCCGGCAGGGCAAGGCTCTGGTGCCGAGCTTCACGGCGTTCGCCGTGACCACGCTGTTGCGCGACCATTTCGGCGACTTCATCGAAACGGATTTCACCGCCGAAATGGAGGAGGACCTCGACGAGATTTCGCGCGGCGAGCGCGAGTGGATCGAGTTCCTGCGCGAGTTCTATTACGGCGACAAGAAAAAGAAACACCGCGGGCTGCTCGGTGCGGTCGTCAAGGGCGAAGAGAACGCCGACTATCCGGTGCTCGATATCGGCGAGGCTCCCGACAGCGGTGAATCGGTTCGGATCCGCATCGGACGGTTCGGGCCGTTCGTGCAGGTTGACGAAGGTGGACCGGGGCGGACGGCCTCGTTACCCGACGACATCGCGCCGGCGGATCTCACGCTCGACAAGGCGCTCGAACTCGTTCGTGCGAAAGCCGAAGGTCCGCGGTCGCTCGGCGTCGATCCCGCGACCGGGATGAACGTGTACGTGATGAACGGCCGGTACGGAGCGTACGCGCAGCTCGGCGAGACGCCGGAAGGAAAGAAAGCCGAGAAGCCGAAACGCGCCTCGCTGCAGGCGGGCATGACAGAGCAGACGGTCACGCTCGACGAGGCATTGAAGCTGCTCTCGCTGCCTCGTGAGGTTGGCGTGCATCCCGACGACGGGCAGCCGATCGTGACGAACTTCGGGCGCTTCGGTCCGTACGTGAAGCACAACGACGAATTCCGATCGCTCGAATCGGATGACGACGTGTTCAACATTGCGTTCGATCAGGCGCTGGCGCTGTTGCGTGCGCCGAAGCAGTCACGCCGCCGGCAGGTCTCTCAGAAGAAGACGTTGAAGGAACTGACCAACAACGGCACGACCATCAAGCTGCTGGCCGGTCGATACGGTCCTTATGTGACCGACGGCACCACCAACGCGTCCGTTCCGAAGAGTGTCAATCCGGAGTCGGTGACGTTCGAGCAGGCGATGGAGTTGCTCGAGGCGCGCCGGAATGCCGCGCCGACCTCGCGTCGTGCGCCAGTTGGCGGTCGTCGTCGTGCCGCTGCGTCGGCGTCTCGTCCCCGCAAGACGACCCGCAAAGCCGCCGGGGCGTAAACTGTGTCGTAGGGGCTGGCGTCGGCCGGCCCATGACATTCAATGATCCACATCGTCGGGGGCGGCCTCGCGGGTTGCGAAGCTGCCTGGCAAGCGGCTTCGCTCGGCGTGCCCGTCGTGCTGCACGAAATGCGCCCGGTACGCGCCACCGCGGTGCACAAGACCGATCAGCTCGCCGAACTGGTCTGCTCGAATTCGCTCCGTGGCGACAAGCTGGATAATGCGGTCGGCCTGCTGAAAGAAGAGATGCGGCGGCTCGGCTCGCTGGTGATGCGCGAGGCCGACGCCAACCGCGTCCCTGCGGGCGCGGCGCTGGCGGTCGATCGTGAGCGCTTCTCGCGGGCGATGACGGACGCCGTGGCATCGCATCCTCTCATTTCCGTTACGCGCGAGGAGGTCTCGCGCATCCCCGACGCCCCGTCGATGTATCCGCTCGTCATTGCCACTGGACCGTTGACGTCGGAAAGCCTGTCGGCCGATATCGCCCGCATCGTCGGCGGCGATCACCTGTATTTCTATGACGCCATCAGCCCGATCGTTCTGGCTGAAACGATCGACATGGCCAAGGTGTTTCGCGCATCACGATGGGAGCGCGGCGACACCGATGACGGTGATTATCTGAACTGTCCGCTGACGAAGGAGGAGTACGAGCGGTTCTACGGCGCCGTCGTCTCTGCCGAATCCGCAACCGTTCACGATTTCGACAAAGAGAAATTCTTTGAAGGCTGTCTGCCGATCGAGGTCATGGCGCACCGAGGTCGTGACACCTTGCGGTTCGGGCCGATGAAGCCGGTCGGCCTCGTCGATCCGCACACCGGACGGACGCCGTACGCGGTGGTGCAGTTGCGTCAGGACACACTCGCAGGCGACCACTTCAGCCTCGTCGGCTTTCAGACACAGCTCAAATGGGGCGAACAGGCGCGGGTGCTGAAGCTCGTGCCGGGTCTCGAGAATGCTGAGTTCGTGCGGTTCGGTATGGTGCATCGCAACACCTACATCAACGGACCGACGGTGCTGCGCGACACCTGGCAGACGAAATTTCGCGACGATCTTTTCTTTGCCGGACAGATCTCGGGCGTCGAGGGCTACGTCGAGTCGGCCGCCTCCGGCCTCATCGCGGGGCGAAACGCGGCTGCGCTCCTTCGCGGCGAACAGCCTCGAGTCCCGCCGCGCACAACCGCGATTGGTGCGCTCGCCTATTACGTCTCGCACGCGGATTCGCGGAACTATCAACCGACGAACATCACCTTCGGCATCATGGAGAGCCCGCCTGCCCGCGAGGGGAAGAGACTGGGCCGTGCCGATCGAAAGCTCGCTACGTCGCAACGTGCGCTCGACGACCTGGATCGATGGAACAGCTCCGCGGCTTTCTCGACTACATCCGCCTGAATCGCAACGCGTCGCCACATACGGTGGCGGCGTACGAGAGCGATCTCTCGCAGTTCATCGCCTTCGCGGGTGAGCACACCGGTCGACGGCATGCGCTGCGGCCGACGCATCTCAGTCTTGATGTGATCCGCGGGTATCTTGGCGAGCTCTATCGTCAGGGACAGGCGCGCACCTCCGTAGCACGAAAGGTATCCGCGCTGCGGACCTTTACCCGTTACCTGCGCCGCGAGGGGTTTATCGATGCCGATCCCGCGGTGCTTGCCGTCGCGCCAAAGCGGGAGCAGAAGGTCCCTGCCCATCTCAGCGTAGATGAGATGTCGCAGTTGCTCGAAACACCGGATCTGTCGACGCCGCTCGGCCGCCGTGATCGGGCCATCCTCGAGCTGTTTTACGCCTCCGGCATCCGCTTGAGTGAGCTGGTTGCGTTGGACCTGGAGGATGTCGATCTCTCGGGACGGATGGTCCGCGTCATGGGCAAAGGACGCAAGGAGCGCATCGTCCCGTTCAACAAATCCGCTGAGAAGAGTCTGCGGAAGTGGTATTCCGACAGAGCCCTGCTCACGCCCCGCGACGCACACAGGCGAAGGACGACGGAGCAGGGAACGCCCCTCTTTGTAAACGCCAGGGGTGGAAGATTAACCGGCCGGAGCGTCCAGCGGCTGGTCGCCCGCTACGTTGCCAGCTGCAGCACGCGATTCGGGATCAGCCCACACGCGCTGCGTCATTCGTTTGCCACCCATCTGCTGCAGGCGGGCGCGGACTTACGCGCGATTCAGGAGCTGCTCGGGCACGTGCGTCTCTCGACTACACAGCGATACACTCACGTCAACGTCGCGCAGCTGCTCGACGTCTACCGGAAGGCTCATCCCCGGGCGCAGAAATCCTAGGAGGGGTCATGTCAGTCCGCCGTCTGTTGATCGTCGCGGCTATCCTCCTGCTCACCGTCGCCGTGTTCTATCGAAGCTGGGCCGCCGGTTCTGGTGCGAGCGGCAAGCTCTTTCCGTACGCCTATTCGATTGACGACCTGTCGAATGGTCTCCGGCTCGTGACGGTGCCAACCGATTATCCGAACATGGTGGCGGTGTACACGGTTGTGCGCGCTGGTTCACGGGATGAAGTCGAACCAGGGAAGAGCGGCTACGCGCATCTGTTCGAACACCTGATGTTCAGAGGCAGCGAGAATTACACGCCGGAGCAGCGCGATGCCCTGTTGAAGCGGGCGGGTGCCGATTCGAATGCCACGACCAACCAGGATCGGACGACGTACTACGCGGTGTTCTCGAAAGAGGATCTCGAAGACGTTCTGAAGGCTGAGGCCGATCGATTTCAGCGTCTGCAGTACGCGGAGCCCGCCTACAAGACCGAATCGCTTGCCGTCCTGGGTGAATACAACAAGAACAGTTCCGAACCCACGCAGAAGCTCGATGAAGCGCTCTACGAGACAGCGTTCACTCGTCACACGTACGCGCATACGACGATGGGGTATCTCAAAGACGTTCAGGACATGCCCAATCAGTACGCGTACAGCCTCGAGTTCTATAAGCGCTTCTACCGGCCCGAGTACGTCACCGTTGTCATTGTTGGCGACGTCAACCGCGAGCGTACACTGGCGCTGACGACGAAGTATTTCGGCGGGTGGGCGCGCGGCAACTACGTGCCGAACATTCCGACCGAGTCGCCGCAGACGGAGCCACGCACCGCCCACGTTGACTGGCCCTCACCGACGCTTCCATGGCTCGCCATCGCGTTCAAAGCACCTGCGTATTCGGACGAGATCAAGGACAAAGCGGCGCTCGATCTTCTGTCGGAGATTGCATTCGGTCGCAATTCGGATCTGTACCGTCGCCTCGTGCTCGAAGAGCAGAAGGTGGACGAGCTGGACGTCGATTTCGGCAACCATCCAGATCCCGAACTGTTCACGGTGTACGCGCGCATCAAGAAGCAAGCGGATGCCGAAGACGTCCGCGAGCAGGTGCTTGCGACGTTTGCGCGGTTCTCCCGCGAGCACGTCGATCAACCGAAGCTCGATGCGACCCGCTCGCGGATGCGCTATGGATTCGCGCTGCGGATGAACAGCTCGCCGGCGATTGCAGCGGCGCTGGCGCCCTACATCCTGCTGCGTCGCACGCCGGACACGATCAACAAGGTGTTCGACCTGTATCAGCAGGTCACGCCGCAGGACATCCGCGCGATGGCGGCAAAGTACTTCACCGAGAGCAACAGGACCATCGTCACGCTGGCGACGCAAGCGGGGACGAAATGAGCGCGAGACATCTCGGATTCGCAGTCGTGCTCGCTGCGCTGCTGCAAACGTCTGCGCTTACGCAGGGCGCCAGCGTGCGTCAGCACGGCGCGTCACCGCTCATCGTCTTTCGGACCCTGTTCATGACGGGGGCGGCGTTCGATCCACCGGGCAAGGAAGGGCTCGCCTCGCTGACAGCCGCAATGCTCGGCGAAGGCGGCTCGCGGTCGAAGACCTACCAGCAAATCGTCGACGAGATGTATCCGATGGCCACGTCGGTGAACTGGCAAGTCGACAAGGAAATGACCGTCTTCACCGGGACGACGCACATCGAGAACCTCGAGAAGTTCTACGCCTTGATGAGAGACATGCTGCTCGATCCCGGGTTCCGTCAGGACGATTTCACACGCGTCCGCGACGACGCGGTGAACTTTCTGACAGTGTCCCTTCGGGAGAGCAACGATGAGGAGCTGGGGAAGGAGTATCTCTACAACGTCATTTACGCCGGTCACCCGTACGGCCATCACAACCGCGGGAGCGTGACATCGCTGCAGAAGCTTACGGTTGACGATGTGCGTGCGTTCTATCGCGAGCATTACACCCACGCCAACCTTGTGCTCGGCCTGGCTGGAAACTATCCGAATGGATTTGCGGAGAAAGTCGAAGCCGACTTCACGAAGTTGCCCTCGGGCAGCGTTGACAAGAAGCGCTTCGACGCGCCGTCGCTGCCCGCCGGCAACCGAATCGCGATCATCACGCGCGACACGCGCTCGACGGCCATCTCCCTCGGGTTTCCGATTGATGTGAATCGTGCATCCGCCGACTGGCCGGCGCTTGCGCTGGCCGTTTCGTATCTTGGCCAGCACCGCAGCTCCAACGGCTACTTGTATGGATGGCTGCGTGAAGCCCGCGGCCTCAACTACGGCGACTACGCCTACCTCGAATACTTCCCGCGCGGCATGTTCCAGTTCGCGCCGGATCCGAACCTCGCGCGCCAGCAGCAGATCTTTCAGATCTGGATCCGTCCCGTCGAAGTGCCCACCGGCGTGTTCACGCTGCGCGCCGCGATCTACGGCTACGACAACTTGGTTCGCAACGGTCTTTCGCGCGAGGCATTCGAGGCGACGCGGCAGTTCCTGACGAAGTACTCGAACATCCTGACCCAGACGCAGAGCTCGCGTCTTGGCTACGCGCTCGACAGCCGGTACTACGGCATCGGCGACTACAACACCTTCGTGCGCGAGTCCCTGGCGAAACTGACCGTCGACGATGTGAACCGTGCGATTCGGCAGCACTTGGCCACCGATCGCCTGCAGATTGTGATCGTCACGAAGGATCCAAAGCCGTTCCAGGACGCTGTGGCGAAGAACACGCCATCGCCGATTGTCTACAACTCGCCGAAGCCGAAGGAGATCATGGACGAGGATGCCGTCATCCAGGGGTACCGGCTCAACGTGAAGCCGGCGCAGGTGACCGTCGTCCCTGTCGAACGAGTGTTCCAGTAGAAGCTCGATGCCCGAGCCTCTGGTTACGATTCGGTACTACGACACTCCTGAGGAAGCGAGACGCGACCAACGAATTCTTGGACGAGCGGGCATCACCGTCTACGTTGGCGGAGGACCCAGAGGCGGTATGCGGTTTCGGATGCCGGCGGGAGAAATTCGCGTACCTGAGAGTCAGGCCGAACGGGCGCTTGCGCTGTTGCCGCCGCAACCCCCGAATTTGCTCGCTCCACCTGAAGTTCCGTCGGTATGTCCGTGGTGCGGCTCCGATCGGGCTCGCTACGCCGGTGCCGTCGCGCGCATTTTGGGATTCTTGGGAATCTTCACCGCGGCGTCGCTCACCGTTCGCCGCCATTTCGAACTGGCGGCTCTCGTCGGCTGCTGTACGGTGTTCGCGATCTGGCGCGCGAACATCGGAGGCGATCTCGTCTGCGCGAATTGTGGGAGGCAATGGCGGCCACCGCGCGCGGCGCCCGAACCTGAACCTGAAGACGAACCGAGAAGCGTGAACCAGCCGGAAGAGTGAACGGCCAGATTCCGGCTACACCATTGCCGCGCCGGAGGACTCGTGCTGTGCCACCGCCGCCTGCGCACGCCGGCCGCGCGGAAAGTCGATGCCGAGCGTCTTGATCTTGTAGTTCATCACGCGCGGGCTGATGGCGAGCAGCTCCGCTGCATCTTTCTGCACCCAGTTCGACATCTTCAGCGCTTCGACGAGCGCGAGCCGCTCGATTTCTTCGAGCGCGATGCCGGTGGGCGGGATCTTCACGATGGAGGACGCCTCGCGTGCCGTGCCCGTCGTGCTCGTGTCGCCGAGCCGGAGGTCCTCGACCGCAATGTGTGAGCGTTCGGCCAGCAGCATGGCGCGTTCGATGGCGTTTTCCAGCTCGCGGATGTTGCCAGGCCAGTTGTAGCGCATCAGCAGCTTCAGCGCGTCGGGATCCAGGCCTTCGATTTTCTTCTTCAGTTCGCCCGCAAAACGGCGGATGAAGAACCCGGCGAGCGCGCCGATGTCCTCCTTGCGCTCGCGGAGCGGCGGCATTTCGATGGTGACGACGTTCAGACGGTAGTACAGGTCCTCGCGGAAGGTTCCGGCTTCCACCATCGTGGTCAGGTCGCGGTTGGTCGCTGCAATCAGGCGGACATCCACGCGAATCGTCCGGGTTCCGCCGAGACGCTCGAACTCGTGCTCTTGCAGCACGCGCAGGATCTTGGCCTGCGTGTTCGCGCTCATGTCGCCGATTTCGTCGAGGAACAGCGTCCCGCCGTCCGCCTGCTCGAAGCGGCCGATGCGTTGCTTGTCGGCGCCGGTGAATGCGCCCTTCTCGTGACCGAAGAGTTCCGATTCGAGGAGGTTCTCCTGCAGCGCCGCGCAATTGACCTTGATGAAGTTCCGAGCGGCCCGGTGGGAGTTGTGGTGAATGGCCCCCGCAATCAGCTCCTTGCCAGTTCCCGTCTCGCCACGGACGAGCACGGTGGTGTTGCTCTTGGCGACCTTGCGCACCACTGCCAACACTTTCTCGAGCGCGCCGCTCGAGCCGATGATGCGCTCGAAGTCGTAAATGTCGCCCTGCGCGTGACGGAGGTAGTCGATCTGATGCTGCATCCGGCGCATCTCGAGCGCCTTCTCGATCTTGACCTCCATCTCCTCGATCTCGAAGGGCTTCTGCACGTAATCGAACGCGCCGGACTTGATGGCCTCGACGGCAGTGGAAACGGAGCCGAACGCGGTCATGAGGATGACGGCGGTCGTGGGATGCAGCTGCTTGGCGGTCTTCAGCACCTCCAGCCCGGTGCTGCCACCCATCTTCAGGTCGCTGACGACGACGTCGAAGAAGCCCTCGTGGAGCTTCTCGATAGCGGCGTTGCCATTCGGCGCTTCCTCGACTTCGTGCCCCGCTTCGGCAATCGCCTGCGCGAGTCCGCGGCGGAGCGAGTCGTGATCGTCTGCGATCAGTATGCGGCCCATTTTGTCCTCTTCTACTTCGCCTTCCGGCTACCGACGCCGGACTTGCGCGGTCGACTCGTCGTTACGTCGTCTGTGCTCTTCGTCACTCGGTGTCTCTGCGCACCGAAACGGGCAGTGTCACACGAACCAGCGTGCCGCTTCCCGGCGCGGTGCGCAGGTCGATTTGTCCGTCGTGGGCGTCAACAATCTTTCGAACGATCGCCAATCCCAGTCCAGAGCCCTGCGCCTTCGTCGTGAAAAACGGGTCGAATACGTGCTCGGCGACGTCCGGCGTCATCCCGGGACCGCTGTCCTGCACTTCGATCCGCACCGCTTCTCGTCCTTCACCGCCGTCATCCTGCAGCATCGTCACCGCAGTGATGACCACCTGACCCTTGCCTTCCATCGCTTCGCACGCATTGATCAGCAGGTTCGTGAACAACTGCGTCAGCTGGTGATGGTCGGCCTGAATCTCCGGCAGGCCCGCCGGCACGTCCACATGCACCTCGGTCAATCCGCGCGCCGCTTTCGTATCTGCCAGGCTCACGGCGGCGTGCAGCGCCTCGGCAATCCCTGTGTGCTCCACCTGCAGGCGAATCGGTCGAACGAACTCGAGCACTTCCTGCACGATCGCGTTGGCCATCTTGGCCTCCGCGATGATGTCGGTCAGCACCGTCTGCGCGTCCGGGATGTCCGGAATCTTCCGACGCAGCAGTCCGGCCATCACCTCGATGCCGGCTAGCGGATTCTTGACCTCGTGTGCGATCGCTGCCGCCATCTCTCCGACCGCGGCGAGTCGATCGCGAAGCCGCTCACGTTCTTCTATCTGCTCGACGCGGGTCAGGTCCTTGAAGAACATCGCCACGCCGGCCATTTCGCCTGCATCGTCCCGCACGAAGGCGAGCGTGTAACCGATCACCTTGCCCGACGGCCGCAGCCGCGTTTCCGCGCGGTTCGGGAGCATGTGCATCTCGAACGCGGACAGCAGCTGGCGCACGACGTCAGGATGCGCGCGCAACACCTCCGCAACCGGCTTCCCGAGGTCGTCCGGCTGCGGCTCGACGCCAAAAATCCGATACCCCTCTTCGTTGAGCAGCGCGACCGTCCCCGCATTGGTGATGGCGAGGACCCCGTTTCGCATTCCCGCGACGATATGGCGGAAGAACGCGTCAGCGGGGCGCGACCCAGCAGGGAAGCCAGGGCCTGAAATCGGGTGGCTCGAGCTGGTGGTCAACGGCGGCAGCTCCACGGAGCGAGAAGCAACGATGGGGCGAAAGGGGCAAACGACATGCCCGAGCTGAACTGCGAGGAATAGGCGGAAACCGCAGACAGTAAGGTCGTTAGGGCTGCCGCTCGACCGGTGCGCATTACGATTCTGTAAGCGTAACGCGGAAATTGTGAGCCAGAAACCCTCTGACTTACGTTTCGGAGGTTACGTTTCGGACGGTAGCTCTGCCGCGTGCTCCTGGAGCGCCTCCCACTGCGCAATCAGATCGCCGACCTCCCACATGAGCGCCTGGTGCCGGTCGGTGACCGGCTTGGCCGCCTCGAGGTTCTTGTAGAAGCCGGGCGTTGCCATCGTCGCCTCGAGTTCCTTGACCTGCGCCTCGCGCTCAGCAATGCGGGACTCGAGATCCGAGATGCGCTTCTGCAGGGCATCGGCGGCGCGCAGTTTTTTCTTGCGCTCGGCGTCTTGCCGTTTCCTTGCTTCTCGGGCTTCGGGATTCGGGACTCGGGATTCGACGGGCTTCGGGCTCCGGGCTTCGGGCTTCGGGCCTTTTGGGGACTTGGGGTTTGGGAGTTGGGATTTGGGATTTTCTTGCTGCTCTTTGCTCCAGAGAAATTCCGTGTAAGTACCGGGGTAGACGATGGCCTCGCCGTGCCCGACCTCGATGATCTTGGTCGCCAGTTCTTCGACGAAGTACCGATCGTGTGAGACGAAGATCAACGTCCCACCATAGTCCTCGAGCGCTTCGAGCAATACGTCTTTCGAGTCGAGATCGAGGTGATTGGTCGGCTCGTCGAGCAGCAGCGTGTTGGACGGTCGCAGCAGCATGCGCGCGACTGCCAACCGCGTCCGCTCGCCGCCCGACAGCACACCGGCCTTCTTGTAGACGTCGTCACCGGAAAACAAGAATCCGCCGAGGATGTTTCGAATGGCGGGCACCATGTCCGTGGGCGATCCCGATGCCAGCGTTTCGTACACCGTGGGTGTCGGGTCGAGCCGCGCCGCTTCGTCCTGCGCGAAGTACTCGGTGACAACCTCATGACCGACTGTCCGGCTGCCGCTATCGGGTGCTTCCTCGCCTGACAGCATGCGCATCAGCGTTGACTTGCCGGATCCGTTCGGACCGACAAGCGCAATGCGATCACCGCGTTCGATGTGAAGCGACAGATTCCTGAAGACCGTCACCGGTCCATACGCCTTGCGGACATGCTTTAGCTCGAGGACGGTGCGTCCGCTCTTCCTGCATGCGGGAAAGGTGAAGTGGATGCGCTTGCGTTCGGGTGGAACTTCGATCGGCACGACCTTCTCGAGCAGTTTGATGCGGCTTTGTACCTGCGCCGCCTTCGTAGCCTGGTAGCGGAACCGATCGATGAACATCTTTACGCGCGCGACCTCTTCGTCCTGCTCTTTCTTGGCCTGACGCAGTCGCTCGAGCATCGCATCGCGTTGCGCCACATACTTGCTGTAATTGCCAACGTAGTCCGTCAGCTTGCGCAGGTTCAGATCCGTGATGCGTGTGACGACGGCGTCGAGAAAATAACGGTCGTGTGAGACGAGGATGACCGCATACGGATACGCGCCGAGATATTCCTCGAGCCAGTTGCGGGCTTCGAGATCAAGATGGTTGGTGGGTTCGTCGAGCAGAAGCAGATTCGGACGTCCAAGCAGCAGCTTGGCGAGCGCGATGCGCATCTGCCATCCGCCGGAGAACGTTTCCGCAGGTCGCGCCGCATCCTCGGGGCTGAAGCCGAGCCCGCGAAGAACGGTGGCAATCCGCAGGTCCATGCTGTAGCCGTCGCCTAGCCGGAAGCGATCCTGCAGCTCGCTGTAGCGAACCAGCATCGCGTCATGATCGTCCTGAGGAATTGACGCGTCTCCAAGCCGGTGCTCGATGTCGTGCATCTCGGCTTTGATGTCGAGTAGCGGTTGGAACGCGCTGCTGGCCTCTTCGAACACCGTGCGGCCTGAGTGCGTCAAGCCGTCCTGCGGCAGATAGCCCATCGTCAGATCCGACGGTTTGACGACGGCGCCGGAATCCGGTTCGTCAAGACCGGCGAGCATTTTCAGCAGCGTTGTCTTGCCCGCGCCGTTAGGGCCGCAGAGGCCGACACGATCACCGTCGGAGATCTGCCACGTCACGTGGTCGATCAGATTCCGGTCGCCGAACGATTTGCTGAGATCGGAAAGCTGGATCACGCCGCGGGTGCGCCGAGCGCTTTCGACGCGGCGGCAAGCACCTGCGGAACCCGGAACGGTTTGGTGAGGTACCCGGCGACGCCGAGATTCACCGCTTCGATGGCGCTCGACTCGGTGGAGAAGCCGGTGATGATGATGACGGGAAGGTCGGCCTTCATGCGCTTCGCCTGTCGGATGAGGGTCAGCCCGTCCATGCCGGGCATCTTCAAGTCCGCGATCAGCAGGTCGTAGTTCACGGCGCGGAGACGATCGAGCGCGGCGGTCCCGTCGGGAGCCGTGTCGACGTCGTATTCGGCGAGCGCGAGCGTTTTCGAAAGCAGATCGCGAATGCTCGCTTCGTCATCAACGACAAGTACGCGCTGTCGGGCGCTGCGGGTGGGCATCGATGGCACTGGCGGTCGGTCGGCCCGCGGCCGCTGAGTGTCAAGCCAGGCGTCGATGTCGCGTTTTCTGAATCGCCACTGGCGCCCTACCCGTACGGCGGGTATCTTCCCCGCCTTGATCAGGCGGTAAACCGTACGGAGGTTTACCTGCAGGTACTCCAGCACCTCCTCCGTCGTCAGGAAGACTTCGTCCGTCGGGAAGTTAAGGGCCAAGGCCCCCTATCTTACCACCCTGTCCGTATGTGTCAGCCGTGCGTCGCCGAAACCGTTTAGCAGGTAACCAGCTGGTCCGGATGAACTTACGCGCCAGAGGTGTGAACACCTGCGTCGTATTATGAACATTACGGCCGTCCGACCACACCCGCCGTCTTATTTGGCGACCGGACCGGAGGGCCCCCGGATCCAGACAATGACGTTGACCGACGACGAGCTCGTCGCCCGATCTGTTAGTGGCGATGCTGAGAGCTTCAATGAGCTCATCCTGCGATGGGAACGGCCCATCTACGCCTTGGCGTACCGCGTCATCGGCCGCGAAGAGGATGCCCGCGACGTATGTCAAGAGACCTTTCTCCGCGCGTTCCGAGCGTTACCGGGGTTCAAAGGCGAGGCGAAGTTTTCCTCATGGCTTTATCGGATCGCTCTCAATCTGTGTCGCGACTGGATTCGCCGCCAGCGGCGGGCGCCGGTTGTCCAGATGCCAGAGGGCGTCGAGCCGACGGAGCTCGCAGCGGAACGTGGTCCGGTCGAATCGATTGAGGATCTCGTTGGCCGGCGTCAACTGAGTGCGGTTGTTGAAGAGGCGATGGCGCTGCTCCCCGAGGAGCAGCGAACCGCGATCATCCTGAAGGAGTACCACGGGATGACGTTCCAGGAGATCGCCGACATGCAGGGATGTCCGTTGAGCACGGTCAAGACCCGTCTGTATCAGGGACTCACCGTGCTGCGGCGGCACCTTGAACAGAACGGGGTTACGTTGAACAGAGTCGAGGGCGTTGCCTCGAGTAAGGTTGCGGGCCAAATCACACCGCGGCTGGTGAAACGATGATGAGTGAAACTTATACCTGCGGAGATCACGGCGCGCTGGTGTCGTACCTCTACGACGAATGCACACCGGCGGAGCGACGGGCGATCGCCGCGCATCTGGTGATTTGCGGGGCGTGCGCCGAGGAGCTCATCGCGCTCGGAGGCACACGCGAGCAGCTCGCGACCTGGACGCCGCCTGATGCGCAGCTCGGTTTCAGAATCACTCCCGAACATTCCAAATCGAACATCCTTCGTCCGGCGCGTTGGTGGCGGCAGCCAATGCCCGCATGGGCGCAGGTCGCTGCAGCCATCGTCATCTTCGCGACCGGCGTGTCGCTAGGCGCGCTGCGTGGGGTGATGCAGCCGGCGGACCGCGAATTCCAGAGGGCATCGGCGGTACGGTCGAATCCAACGGTTGCGACGAACACCTCGAATGCCGCGCCGATCACGCGCGCGGATCTTGTCGCGCTCGAACAGCGGCTCCGTTCGGAGATGTCGCAAACGCGCGCCGTCAACCAGAACGTGTCGGCGTCGCCGGCCGATGCGCGGATTCTCGAGCGTGTGCGCGTGATGATCGATGACAGCGAGCAGCGGCAGCGCCGCGAGCTTGCCCTTCGAAGTGCGGAATTGGTACGCGATTTCGACGCCCAACGGAATGTTGATCTCGCACGTATCGAGCGGACGCTCGGCCAGATGGACGGCACAACCGGTGTTGAAGTGGCGCAGCAGCGCCAGATGTTGAATTACCTGATGCGCGTCTCGCAGCGAGGACAGTAATGAAACCCGTGTATGGAAATCGTGTCGCTCTCTTTTTCACGGTCGGCTTCGTGCTGGCGTCAAACTCTTTCGCACAGGTGTCTCAGTCAGAGGCCGATCACATGCGCGCACGCCAGAAGATCTCGCTGATGGAGAGCGTGCTCGAAAGCGCCGTCGCCAACGGGGCCGACAGCCTGATGCGCGCGGTGCGGGCGGTTATGCCCCCCGACGCGTTGATGCTCACCGGCGCACCGTCGGCCCGCGGGTTCCGGCTGGACGGCTACGGCGTGTTCTTCGATGTCGAAGTTCCCGCTTTCCGCCGCACGATTGCGTGGACCCTCCGGCAGATGGTGGACGACAACGGGCTTGGCGCCGCGGCGGCCGTGAATCAACTGAAGGCGTACATCGCTACCGTGCAGGACCCGCGGCAACGCGCGGCGCTGGAGCGTGCGCTGCGTCGACTCGAGCTGCAGGTCGGACCAGTCGGGCCTGTTCAGCAGGATGCGGCGGCGCGACCCGGGGCGACACCCGTAAGCACCCAGGCGATCCCGAGCACGCAAGCGGTCCCGCTGCCAGCGGCGCCGCAGGTGGATCCCGCGCTTATTGACGATCCGAATGCCGCGTACACGCGTGAAGTCAGTGTAGCCATCATCGATGCCATGATCGAGAACAGCGGCCCGCTGCCGGTCGGAGAAACCGAGTGGCTGACGGTCGCGGCGCGCGACAACGTCAGGCCCGATCGACTCGTCCCCGGCGATACCTCGAACATCAGCAGTATCGTCTTCCGCATCAAAGGGTCCGACCTCGCGGCGTTTCGGTCCGGCCGGATGACGCTCGACGAAGCGCGCAAGCATGTCGAGGTGACGCAATTCTGATCGCGGTACAATTGCGCTATGCGGCGTGTTGTTGTGGCAACCGCGGCGCTGCTTCTCGCAGGCTGCGGTCATCAGTTCGACGTCGAGAAAGTTCTCAAGATTACTGACGTTCACACGGGTTGGTACGACGCCGGCATCCAGGACGGCAAGAACAAGCTCGTTCCGAGCATCTCGATGAAGCTGCAGAACGTGTCCGACGAATCGGTTGAAAGCGTGCAGGTCAATGCCATCTTCAGGCGGGTCGGCGAGCCCGAGGCATGGGGTGAGCATTTCGCCACCGCCATCGACCGCGACGGCCTGCCGGCACATCAAACGACCCCGGGCTTTCTCGTCCTCCGCTCCAATCTTGGCTACACCGGCACCGAATCGCGCCTGCAGATGCTGCAGAACAAGGAGTTCGTCGACGCGAGAGTGGAAATCTTCGGCAAGCACGGCTCACGCACCTGGCAGAAGCTCGGCGAGTTCACGATCGATCGTCAACTGCTGACGCAATAGTGACTTCTGCTCTCGAGCGACGTCTCGGTCCGCTCGACGCCGCTGCGCTCATCGTCTCCAACGTCATCGGCGGCGGTATCCTCTTCACCCCGCCGCAGGTCGCCGCGCTCGTCCCTGACGCCTGGCTGTTTCTTGCAACATGGGTTGCGGGTGGTGCGCTGGCATTCGCCGGTGCGATGGCGTACGCCGAACTGGCCGCGTTGCGGCCTCGTGCCGGCGGCGAATATGTCTATCTCCGCGAGGCGTTCGGCGAAGGAGCAGCGTTTCTCACCGGGTGGACGTCGTTTGTCGCCGGCTTCGCAGGCGCAATCGCGACGAGCGCAGTCGTCATGGTCTTCTACCTCGGACGGTTCGTTCCGACGCTTGCGGCCAGCGGACCGTGGCTGGTTGTTCCCGTCCTGCCCGGGGCGATCACGTTGACGCTCTCCCCGCAAACGTTGACCGCTATCGCGATCATCGCGGCGATGGCGTGGTTGCATCGGCGAGGTCTCGGCCCGGGACGCGTGGTCGGCAATCTTCTCGCATCACTCAAGGTGACGGCGTTCGCGCTGTTCATTGCGGTGGGATTTGCGTGGGGCTCGGGAACCGTCGCGAATCTATCGGAGCATGCGCCGGTCGGTGTCGGCTCGTGGCTGCTCGCCTTGATTCCGGTGATGTTTACCTACTCTGGCTGGAACGCCGCCGCCTATGTCGCCGAAGAGATTCGCGATCCTGGACGCAATGTGCCGCGGGCACTCGCATTGGGAACGGCGGCGGTCGTCCTAATCTATGTGTTGATGAACGCGCTGTATTTGTATGTCATTCCCGCGCGCGAACTCGCCACCGTCAATCGGAGCGTGCTCGACATCATCGCGGATCGTCTGCTCGGCAGCTCCGCCGGCAACATCATGGGCGTCGTCTCCGTCATCAGCCTCGCGGCGAGTATCAGCGCGATGACGCTCGCGGGGCCACGCGTCTACTACAGCATGGGACGCGACGGCCTGTTCTTTCGCCGGACCGCAATTGTCCATCCGCGCTACCGGACACCGTCATCGTCGATCATCGCCCAGGCGGCCTGGAGCTCACTGCTCGTCCTGACGGCCACGGCCGACGCGCTGGTGACCTACACAGGTTTTGCGATCGTGCTGTTTTCAGGGATGGCGGTTCTGGCGCTGTTCGTGTTGCGACGACGAATGCCTGACGCGCCGCGCCCGTTCCGTGCGTGGGGATACCCGCTCGCGCCGGCGATTTACGCACTTGCCAGCTTCGCGATCCTGGTGAATGGCTTGTATCGAGCGCCGGGCGCGACCGGGGCGGGTGCACTGATCATCGCCGCGGGCCTGCCGGTATACTTCCTCTTCAAGAGGCAAATTCCAAATCCCAAAACCCAAAACCCAAATCCCAATGTCGTGTAATTCGTATTGGGACCGTTCGCTTGGGATTCGGGAGATTTGGTTTTGGGATTTCCCTACGGCCGCAACGTCCCGCGATAGGTAATCTTTCGATTCGGCTCAATGCGCACGTCGAAGTCGAGTGGTGCGTGCCCCTGCGCGAGAATCTGGATGTGATGCGCTCCAGCCTCGAGCTTCAGCGCCTGGAAGATTCCGTCGTAGTCGTCCACACGCCCCGCGAAGTACCCGTCAACGTATACGTCAGCCGAGCGCGGTGAAACGATCAGACGCAGCTCTCCGACGTCGTAGAAGAACGGATCGTAGTAGCCACCGGAGTAGCCTCCGTAATAGCCAGGGTAGTAGCTCGGGGGATACCAGGTGTACGGGTCGTAATAGAAGTAGCCGAGCCCGAACGCGCCGTACCCGTAGGGATAGTAGCGACGCGGATAGGAATAGTAGTTGTTGTACACCCTCGGAGCGATGAAGACGCCACGGTTTCGGCCCTCAAAGCCGCCTCGCGCGTTTGTGCCTGCCGTCCGCGCCGGTGGCGGCGACGCTTCACGAGGCACGGCTCGGCCCACGACAGGATTGTCACCGCGGTCTCGTGTGCCATCTCCGCGATCGCGCGCGCCATCACGCCTCCGCTGATCGTCGGCGGCCGGCGCTGCAGCGGCAGGAGCGGCAGCACCCGCAGGTCGAATGGCACTTGTCGCCGTCGAGACTGGACCGGCAGCCGGTGGAGCTGAACGCTCGACGGCACGCGGACGGTCTTCGCGAGTGCTCGCCTCGCGACCGCCGTCGCCGGTTCGAGTCGTTGGCAGAGGCTTCTCGCCTTCGTCCTGTGCGTAGAGCACGGTGGCCGGCGCGATTGAGAGCAGCGCCGCCATCACAAGGAATGGTTTGCGGCTCATAACAGGCCATAGCTGAGCAACGATGCTGCCAGTTTGCAGACCGCGAATTATTGTGCAAATCCAAGCTGATTCCGCCGCAGCATTCGCGAGTTGTCATCGGTAAGAGGCGCCGCCATGCGCCAAGTGTCCTCACTTTTTTGATCCATACTGGCCAAGTGATTCACGCGACGACGATCCTGTCAGTGAGGCATCAGGACCGCACGGTCATGGCCGGCGACGGGCAGGTCACCTTGGGGAACACGGTGTTGAAGCAGAGCGCCAAAAAAATCCGACGGCTGTATAACGACTCGATTCTCGCCGGTTTTGCCGGGTCAGCGGCCGATTCGTTTGCGCTTTTTTCCCGATTCGAGACGAAGCTGGAACAGTACCGGGGAAATCTCGAGCGCTCGGCCGTGGAGCTCGCGCGTGACTGGCGCACCGATCGCCTCTTGAGACGGCTCGAGGCGATGCTGATCGTCGCCGACAAGCGTTCCACGTTCCTGCTTTCGGGCACAGGCGATCTCATCGAGCCGGACGACGGCATTGTCGCAGTCGGTTCGGGCGGACCCTTTGCGATGGCTGCCGCGCGGGCGCTTATCAGGCATAGCCACCTTGACGCTCGTCAGATTGCGAGCGAAGCGATGGGAATCGCAGCCGACATTTGTATTTATACGAACCCGAACCTCACGATCGAAGAGTTATAAAACGGGATTTTGAATGGCAATTTTTCTTCCTGAACGAACGGCGAGCTCGGTTCGCTCGCTCACTCCGCGCGAGATCGTCGTCGAGCTGGACAAATTCGTCATCGGCCAGGCGAAAGCGAAGCGCGCGGTCGCGATCGCATTGCGCAACCGGATGCGCCGTCAGCAGCTCCCACCGGAAATCGCAGAAGAAGTCACGCCGAAGAACATCCTCATGATTGGGCCGACTGGCGTCGGCAAGACGGAAATCGCGCGGCGGCTTGCGCGTCTCGCCCAGTCTCCCTTTATCAAGGTCGAGGCCTCGAAGTTCACTGAGGTCGGCTACGTCGGACGCGACGTCGAATCGATGGTGCGTGATCTCGTCGAGCTCGCGGTGGACATGGTGCGCGCGGAAAACGCCGAGGAAGTGCAGGACAAGGCGAAGGCGGCCGCCGAGGAGCGGTTGCTCGATCTCCTGCTTCCTCCTTCACGCGTAGCGGGTCCCGGCGAGGACCCCGCGGCTGTGCGGGATCAGGCGAACCGCACGCGCGAGCGGATGCGCGAGGCGTTGCGCGATGGCCGTCTGGACGATCGGAGCGTGGACATCGAAGTGCGCGAATCCGCCATGCCGTCGTTTGAAATCATCGCAGGCACGTCGGTGGAGGAGATCGGCGTGAACCTGAAGGACATGATGGGCAACATGTTCCAGGGGCGCACGAAATCACGGCGACTGAAGGTGCCCGATGCGCTCGCTCACCTCGTCACTGAGGAACAGGGAAAACTCGTCGACATGGAATCGGTGAGCCGTGCCGCCGTGCAGCGGGTCGAACACGCGGGCATCATCTTCATCGACGAAATCGACAAGATTGCCAGCCGCGACGGGATGGCTGGCGGCGGCCACGGCGGCCCGGACGTGAGCCGCGAGGGGGTGCAGCGCGACATCCTGCCGATTGTCGAAGGGACAACGGTGAACACGAAGCATGGGATGGTCAAGACGGACCATATCCTGTTCATCGCCGCCGGCGCGTTTCACGTCTCCAAGCCCTCGGACCTGATTCCCGAGCTCCAGGGACGGTTCCCCATTCGCGTCGAACTCGAACCCCTGACGCGCGACGATTTCGTCCGCATCCTGACGGAGCCGCGCAACGCGCTCGTCAAGCAGTACACGGCGCTGCTCGGGACTGAGGAGCTGACGCTCAGTTTCACGCCGGCCGCGGTACACCGGATTGCCGACTTTGCGGCGCGCGTGAACGACGCCACCGAAAACATCGGTGCCCGACGCCTGCACACGGTGATGGAGCGGCTGCTCGACGAAGTCTCGTTCGAGGCGCCGGATCTTGGGCAAAAGACCATCGTGATCGATGAAGCCTACGTCGACCAGATGCTGGCGGACGTCGTCAAGAACGACGATCTTTCGCGGTACATCCTCTAGCCGGGATTCGAGATTCCGGGTTCGGGATTCGAAGACTGCGCCGAATCCGCGGCATCCGAATCCACCTCCGAATCCCGGAATCCCGATTCCGGCCTGAGTCCACAAGATGGCCCACGGCTTGCCCCATGCGCCGCTGTGCGCCCTCTAAACGCGCTAAAACCACACAAAAATGTTCTATAGTTATGGCTCTGAGACATCATCGTATCGGCAGCCTGGCGATCGCACGAATTCGCACGAGATTCCACGATCGCCAGAAATCGACACGTTTGGTGGTTCAGCGACTACTCATACCAGGAATGTAGGAGACCAAATGCCCGCGGCCAAGACCCCTGATCCGACGACCGCCACCCGCGACGCCAGACGACTTTCGACGCTGCTGGAAATCAGCCAGGCGCTGTCCGGCACGTTGAACCTCAAGTCGTCGATGCAGCGCGTCCTCCAGATTCTCATCCGCCATCACGGCGTCGTGCGCGGCATGGTCACCTTGCTCCGTGAAGGCGAGCTGCACGTGGAAGCCATCGAAGGGTTCGATGACCGCGCGCGTGCCATCAGCTTCAAGGTGGGTGAAGGCATCACGGGTCAGGTCGTCCAGAGCGGCAAGCCGATTGTGGTGCCACGAATCAGCAAGGAGCCGGATTTCCTCAACCGCATGCCGCGGCGCGCCGACCTCGCGCGCCACGAGCTGAGTTTCATCTGCGTCCCGATCATCGTGCAGCGAACGACCGCCGGCACCCTCGCCGTCGATTTGAAGTTCAAGGCGGAGCGCGACTACGAAAGCAGCGTCAAGTTCTTCGGCATCGTCAGCTCGATGATTGCGCAGGCGCTCAACGTCCAACGGCTGGTCGAGGAGGAACGGCGGCGGCTGGTTGACGAGAACACCCATCTGCGTCAGGAGCTCCGCGAGCGCTACGACTTCTCGAACATCATCGGGACGAGCGGGCCGACGCGCCAGATGTACGAGCAGGTCGCGCAGGTGGCGCAGACCAATACGACCGTGCTCATCCGTGGGGAATCGGGGACGGGGAAGGAGCTGATCGCGCACGCCATCCACTACAACTCGCTGCGCGCGAAAAAGCCCTTCGTGAAAGTGAGCTGCGCCGCGCTGCCCGATACGCTGATCGAGTCAGAGCTCTTCGGCTATGAGAAGGGGGCGTTCACGGGTGCGAACGCGCGCAAGAAGGGCCGTTTCGAGCTGGCGGAGGGCGGCACGATCTTTCTCGACGAGATTGGCGACATCAACGCGAGCACGCAGGTGAAGCTGCTGCGCGTCCTGCAGGAGCGCGAATTCGAGCGGCTCGGCGGGACCGAATCGGTGCGCGTCAACGTTCGGGTGATCGCGGCGACGAACAAGGATATGGAAAAGGCGATTGCGGATGGCACGTTCCGCGAGGACTTGTACTACCGGCTGAACGTGTTCACGATCTTCGTGCCTCCGTTGCGCGACCGGAAAGCCGACCTGCTGCTGCTCGCCGATCACTTCCTCGAGAAGTTCTCACGCGAACACGGAAAGGTGATCAAGCGCATCTCGACTCCTGCGATCGACATGCTCATGTCCTATCACTGGCCGGGTAACGTTCGTGAGCTGGAAAACGCGCTGGAGCGCTCCGTGCTCGTCTGTGACGGACAGGTGATCCACGGTCACCATCTTCCGCCGTCACTGCAGACCGCGGAGGGGTCGGGCACGGTGACGCGCGTGTCGCTGAAAGACGCGGTCGAGGGATTCGAGCGGGATCTCATCCAGGACGCCTTGAAAACCACCCGCGGCAACCGCGCCAAGGCGGCTCGGTTGCTCGATACAACCGAGCGCATTCTCAATTACAAGGTGCGCAATCTCGGCGTTGACGTGCGTCGCTTCCGGCCGACGGATGCGGGCCGTCGAATGGTCCGCCGCTCCGACGTCGATCAGCCGATGGCATCGGAACAGGCGGCCGCGGTCGAGTAATAGCCCGAAATCACGAAGGTCACGAAGTAAGATTTGAAGGTTCGTGATCTCCAGGGTTCTAAGACCGTCCTCGTGGCCTTCGCGCGTCATCGTGTGTGGCTCCTTCGTGGTCTTCGTATCGTGCGGGAAGAAGGGCCCGCCACTCGCGCCGATCGTGCGCATCCCGTCTGCGGTTGCCACGCTCCAGGCGCAGCGCGTTGGCAGCGATGCGTTCGTCACGTTGACGATTCCGAACACCAATATCGATCGATCGATGCCGGTCGACATCGTTCGTGTCGAGGTGTACGGCTACACGGGTCGCCGCCCGCCGCCGCCCGCCCGTTGGGTTGAGTTCGGCGAACTGGTCGCATCGGTTCCAGTGATTCCTCCGTCGCCGCCGGACGTCGCTTCGGCTCAGCCGACACCTGTTGACCCGTCTACAGGTGCCCTGCCTGGAACGATGGTGACGGTGCTCGAGAAGTTGAGCGGCCAGAAGCTGCAGCAGGGAAAAGTGGAGGAGGCGCCTGCCCGCGGGAGCCGCACGCCGACACCAGTTGCCGCGGTGACCGCCCCAGAGCCGGACGTCCTGCACCGCTTCTACAGCGCGGTTGCCTTCAGCGCGCGCGGTCGTCCAGGGCCGCCCAGCCCAAACGCGGACTTCCCCCTCATCGAAACACCAGAGCCGCCAGCGTTCGTGTCCGCACCGTACTCGGAGACGATGGTTGCGCTCGAGTGGCCGCCGTCGGGTGGCATCCTCGGCTTTCTGTTCAATTCGGCGCTGCCGCCGGAAGAGGCGCCGCTGAATGACCTGTTCGAACCAATTGTTCAGCCGCTGACAACAGCTGCAGCGCCGCAGGCGGCGGTCCCCGCCGGACCCGTGAAGTACAACGTCTATCGCGACCTGGAGCCCGATCCCTTTGCACCGCCGGATACGGTGGGTCCCCTGCCATGGACGGAGGCGCCGCCGATGCCCATCAACGCGGCGCCGCTCGACGCGATGACCTTTTCAGATTCGGTGGAGTTCAACCGCGAGCGTTGCTATATCGTCCGCGCCGTTCGCGGCACGCCGCCCAACATGGTTGAGGGCGACGCATCCGTGCCTTACTGCTTTACCCCGGTCGACCTGTTTCCGCCTACCGCACCGGCACGGCTCGTCGCGGTAGCTGATGAGGGTGGCATCAGTCTCATCTGGGAACCGAACGCCGAGCCCGACGTGGCCGGCTATCTGATCTTGCGTGGCGAGCCGACCGATGCCACACTCCAACCGCTCACGCCGACGCCGGTAGCTGAGGCTCGCTTTCGTGACACGCATGTCAGCGCTGGAAAAAAGTACGTATATGCCGTGGTCGCCGTCGACTCGCGTCTGCCCTTCGGCAACATAAGCGTTGAGTCGAACCGCGTCGAAGAAACAGCGCGATGATGGTAGGAGGGGCTGGCCACAGCCAGCCCAGCAGAGGCTCTTATGAAACTGTTTGTTGATACCGGCAGCGTCAAGGACATCGAAGCGCTTGCGGCCATCGGCATCCTCGATGGTGTGACCACCAATCCAACGTTGCTCGCGAAAGAAGGGGGCGACTATCGTCAGATCCTCAAGCGGATCTGCGACATTGTGAAAGGGCCTGTCAGCGGCGAAGTCGTCGCCACCGACTACGCGGGCATGGTTCGAGAAGGGCGCGACATCGCGGGCATCGACGAGCACATGATCGTGAAAGTGCCGCTGACCAAAGACGGCGTGAAGGCCTGCAAGACGCTCTCGTCGGAAGGGGTTCGGGTGAACGTCACTCTCATCTTCTCGGCCGTCCAGGCGTGGCTGGCCGCCAAGGCGGGCGCCAGCTATGTGAGTCCGTTCGTCGGTCGCCTCGACGACATCGGCAACACCGGGATGCAAATCGTCCGCGAGATTGTGGACATGTTCGACAACGCGGACTATTCGACGGAAGTTCTCGTCGCGAGCGTCCGGAGTCCGATTCACGTCATCGAAGCGGCGCGGATGGGCGCTGACATAGTGACCGTGCCGCCGGCCGTCATCGAGCAGTGCTTCAAGCACCCGCTCACCGACGTGGGCCTCGAGCGCTTCCTGAAGGATTGGGAGAAAGCCCAGGGCGCCAAGGTTTAGTGGCACACCGGATGGACGACGTTCTCGCCGATCTTGATCGGCGCGCGGAACTCGGCGGCGGTGAAGAGCGGCTTCGCCGCCAGCGCGAATCCGGGAAGCTGACGGCGCGCGAGCGCATCGACCTTCTGTTCGATCCCGGCACGTTCGAAGAGATCGACAAGTTCGTCACGCACCGGTGCCTCGACTTCGGCATGGCCGGTCAGGTGGTACCAGGCGACGGCGTCGTTGCCGGCCACGGACGCGTCGCCGGACGTCTCGCCTACGCGTTCGCGCAGGACTTTACGGTCTTCGGCGGATCGCTCTCCGAAACCAACGCCGCAAAGATCGTGAAGATCATGGATCTCGCCATGAAGATGGGCGCGCCGGTCATTGGTCTGAATGACTCCGGCGGCGCGCGCATCCAGGAAGGCGTCGCCTCGCTCGCCGGCTACGCCGACATTTTCCTTCGCAACACGCTCGCGTCGGGCGTCATCCCGCAGATCTCCGCCATCATGGGACCGTGTGCGGGCGGTGCGGTCTATTCACCGGCGATCACCGACTTCACGATCATGGTCAAACGGACCAGCTACATGTTCGTGACGGGCCCCGATGTCATACGCACGGTCACACACGAGCAGGTGACGAAAGAGGAGCTCGGCGGGGCGATGACGCACAACGAGAAAAGCGGCGTCGCGCACTTCGCGGTCGAGAACGACGAAGCATGCGTCCTCCTAATCCGCGAGCTGCTCTCGTTCATGCCCGGGAACAACCTGGACGAGCCGCCGCGCGCGACGTCCGCCGACCCCGTCGATCGCGCCGACCCCCAGCTCGATACGCTCGTTCCGGCAGCACCGAATCAGCCCTACGACATGCTCGATGTCATCCACGCCGTCGTCGACGACCGGTACTTCCTCGAAGTGCACGCGCACTATGCGAAGAACATCCTCGTCGGGTTTGCGAGACTCGGCGGCCGACCCGTCGGCATCGTCGCGAACCAGCCTGCGTATCTCGCAGGAACACTTGATATCGACGCGTCCACCAAGGGAGCACGGTTCGTGCGCTTCTGCGACGCGTTCAACATCCCGCTCGTGACGTTCGAGGACGTCCCGGGCTTTCTGCCGGGAACCGTGCAGGAATACGGCGGCATCATCCGGCATGGCGCGAAGCTGTTGTTCGCGTTTGCGGAAGCGACGGTGCCGAAGCTCACCGTGATCACGCGGAAGGCCTACGGCGGCGCCTATTGCGTCATGTCGAGCAAGCACATTCGGACGGACCTGAACTTGGCGTGGCCGACGGCGGAGATCGCGGTGATGGGCGCTGACGGTGCAGTCAACATCCTCTACCGGCGCGAGCTCGACGCGGCCGCCGACGTCGCCGCCGCTCGAGCGGCGAAGATCGCCGAGTATCGCGAGAAGTTCGCCAACCCATATGTCGCGGCTCAACGCGGATTCATCGACGAGATCATCCGGCCGCAGCAGACCCGTACGAAGTTGATCAACGGTCTCCAGACGCTCGAGACCAAACGCGACAAGAACCCGCCGAAGAAGCACGGCAACATTCCACTCTAGGAGATGCGCGCCCTGATTCCGACTCGGGGGAGGAGTGCGCTCATCGCTGCCACGCTGGCGTACGCGGCGATCACGGTCGCGGTCTTTCACAACCTGCTGCCGTCGATGGCGACCGCACTCTATTCGGGCATCGACGATCCGCTGCTGAACACGTCAATCCTCGCGTGGAACGCGAAGCACGTGCCGCTCACTGCCGCGTGGTGGAACTTTCCAGACTACGCGCCGCTGTCGGGTGTCACTGCGTGGGGCGACCATCTCCTGGTCGCCTACCCGTTGACCTCACCCCTAGTGTGGGGTACCGGCAATCCGGTCATCGCCTACAACACGCTGCTCCTGATCTGTTTCGTGATGAACGGCGTCGCGATGTTCATGCTTGCGCGCGAGGTGACGGGCTCGGCCGCAGCGGCGTTTGTCGGCGGATTGGCGTTCGCGTTCGCGCCGTATCAGGCCGGGCAGGTGGCGCACGTGCAAATGCTCATCGCCTTCGGCATGCCGCTCGCCTTGTTTGGGCTGCATCGGTTCATGGCGGGATCGCCGCGCGCAGGACTCATGTGGTTCACATGCGGCTCGCTGGCGGTCGCGTTTGCCAACGGGTACATCCTAATGTTCTTCCCGTTGCTGGCACTCCTGTGGTTCGTGTGGTTTGCGCGCACGCGATGGCAGCCGCTCCTGCCGCTGGCAGGCGCAGCTATCGCTGTGGCGGTCGCAGCAGCGCCGCTCCTGTGGGGCTATCACGTGCGGCAGCGTGCCTACGGCCTGTCGCGCAACTATGACGAAATCAAGGTGTTCGGTGCGCCTCTCGTGACCCTCGGCGCCGTCGCGCACCAGAACCTCGTCTGGCGCAATGTGCTCACAACCACGCAGATCGAGTCGAGTCTGTTTCCCGGTCTTGCGATCGTGGTCCTGAGCGGCATCGGCGTGGCGGCGCACGCCCGTCGCGCGTGGCAGCGTCGCGATGCGATTGCGTTCTACGCGATTGGGGCGCTGATCATGTGGTCGATCGCACTTGGGCCCGAGCCGTCGTGGAACGGCGTGTCTCGCGTCCCCTACGGACCGTATCGCTTGCTGCTGCTCGTCCCGGGCGTCAACGCGATTCGGGTGCCCGCGCGCGCCTGGCTCGTGGCAGTGCTGTGCCTCGCCGTGACGGCGGCCGCCGGCGCCGAACTATTGCTACGCCGGCGCCGGACGCGCTGGCTGGCGGTCGTGCTCAGTGCCGTTGTTCTCGCCGAGGGCGCGTTCGCGGATACTATCGTCCGCGTTCCCGCTGTGGTGCCTCGCGATTTGATACCGGCGGGCGCGCTTGTATTGGATCTGCCGATCGGTGCCGTTTCCGACAACATGCCTGCCGTCTACAGTGCGGTGATGAACGGCTACCGCACCATCAATGGCTACAGCGGTTACGGGCCGCCGCATCTGCCCGTGCTGCGGGAAGCTCTGGCTGCCCATCAACCGGTGGCGTTCGACGCCCTCCGTCGGCTCGATGATTTGTATGTTGTCGTCAGGCCGGAACTGGAGGCGCCGTTCCTTCGCTGGATGACCGCACAGCCGGACCTCGCGCGGCTGTTCGAGTCGCGCATGTGGACGGTCTACAAACTGCCCCATTTCGGAGGGGTACCGCGTGCACACCTGCCGCTGGCATTGCCGGTGGCCGGCGCGCCAGCGTTCATGATCAGGTGATCCGATGAAGAGGATTCTCGTCGCCAATCGCGGGGAAATTGCCGTGCGCGTGATCCGCGCCTGCCGCGACATGGGGATCGAGGCGGTCGCGGTGTATTCGGACTGCGACCGCGGTGCGCGGCACGTGAGGCTCGCCGATCTGGCAGTGCACATCGGCGGCAATGCACCGGGCGAGAGCTATCTCCGCATCGACCGTATGGTGGACGCGGCCCGGCGGAGTGGCGCCGACGGCATCCATCCCGGATACGGATTCCTCGCCGAGAACGAAGATTTCGCCGACGCGTGCACCGGCGCGGGACTGACGTTCATCGGCCCGTCCGCCGACGCGATCGCGTTGATGGGAAGCAAGACCGCGGCGCGCCAGGCGGCGATGGAGGCCGGTGTGCCCGTCGTGCCCGGAACGGAGGAACCGCTCGGTGCTGATGTGCCGGACGCCACGATTGCCGGGATCGCCGATCGACTCGGGTACCCGATCATGATCAAGGCCGTCGCCGGCGGTGGCGGAAAAGGGATGCGGCTTGTGACGCTCGCCGCCGAACTGCCGGGCGGGATTCGCGCCGCGCGTTCGGAAGCCCACGCGGCATTCGGCGATCCAGCCATCTATCTCGAACGGCGGATCACCCGTCCCCGCCATATTGAAATTCAGCTGCTCGGCGATCACCACGGCACGGTCCTGCCGTTTGTCGAGCGCGAGTGTTCGATTCAGCGACGGCATCAGAAGGTCATCGAGGAGACGCCGTCACCGGTTGTGGATCGGGACCTGCGGATGCGGATTGCGTCGGACGCCGCCGCGATCGCGCGGTCCGTCGGCTACACGAATGCGGGCACTCTCGAATTCCTGCTCGACGAGACCGGTCACTACTACTTCCTCGAGATGAACACACGGCTCCAAGTCGAACATCCGATCACGGAGATGGTCACAGGCGTCGATCTGGTCCAGTGGCAGATCCGCATCGCGCGCGGCGAGCGGCTCACGATCGACGCCGATACGGCCATCAACCCTCGCGGCCACGCGATCGAATGCCGAATCTACGCAGAGGATGCGGATGCCGGCTTTCTGCCATCGCCAGGCCACATCGACGCGCTGCGCGTGCCGAGCGGGCCCGGCATCCGCGACGACAGCGGCGCCGAAGCCGGTGGCGACGTGCCGATCTTCTACGACCCGCTGATCTCGAAGCTGGTCGCGTGGGGCGCCGACCGTTCGCAGGCCATCGCGCGCATGCGTCGTGCGCTTCGCGAATATGACGTGATCGGGATCAAGACGAGCATCCCGTTCTTCCGCTGGATACTCGAGCAGCCGGACTTCGTCGAGGCCCGCTTCCACACGGCCTATCTCGACGAAGTCCTTCGGACGCGCGCCGGCGAGCCCTTCACCTCCGCCGACGATGAACGGATCGACGTGGCGCTGATTGCGGCGGCGATCAGGACCGTTCTGCATCCGCGTAGTGGAGGCCGGGTTCTTTCGGACCCGGCAAACGAAGCCCTCGCAAGTCGGTGGAAGGGGCGTGCTCGCGACGAGGCGCTTCGCGGGTGAAGCTTCATGTCACCGCGGCCGGCCGCACGCGGGTCCTCGACATCACGCCGAACGGAGACGGGTTTCTCGTCTCGCTCGACGGCCGCCAGCACGAAGTAGACGTCAAGGTAATAGACGGCATCTGGTCGATGCTCTTGGGGCCGGCTAAAGCCGGCCCCCACGGTCCCGATCACGTAGGGGCCGGCTTCAGCCGGCCCACGCGTAGTTACGAGGTCGCGTTTTCACAGGGCGCCGAAGGCGCGCTGACCATTCATGTGGACGGTGTTTTTGTCGAGGTGTCGATAAACCGGATGCGGCGGGCCGGAGCAACCGCCGCCTCCGACGCCGCCGACGTGGGGCCGCAGCGGGTCACGGCGCCGATGCCTGGAAAGATTGTCAAATTGCTGGTCAAACCAGGAGACACGGTCCAGGCGCGACAGGGAGTGGTCGTCGTCGAAGCGATGAAGATGGAAAACGAGCTCCGGGCGCGCGCCGCAGGAACCGTCAGTGAAGTTCGTGTGACAGAAGGAGCCTCCGTCGAGGCAGGTGCGATACTGGTTATCTTGGAGTAATTCAAAATTCAAGATTCAAGATGCAAACATTTCGATGTTTGCAACAGCAGGGTGAAAGTCGCCGCGACGTCCACCTGGTTTGTGCGAGTCAGGTCGCGTTTGAATTTTGAATTCTGAATTGGAATTTCTTGCATTACCGCTCAGCCATAGCCGTCTTCCAGCATCCTCTGACCAGGAGGACGCGGCGCGTCGCGCGCGCCGTCGTGGTGACGTTTGCCTGCGCCGTCGCCGTCGCGTTCGTCACCAGCATCACCGTCGATCTCGGGCCTGCGTTGCGTGCGCGCGCGGAGATCGCCGGCTCGAATTATCTCAAGCGTCCGATGCACATCGGACGGCTCTCCGTCCGTCTCTGGCGCGGGACATACGTCGTCGAGAACCTCACGATCGAAGGGATGACGCCGCAGGCGCGGCCGTTCCTGACGGCCAAGCGCATCGACGTCTCGATGCCGTGGAGCACGCTCTTCAACCACCAGATCGTGTTCGACGCGATCGAGATGTCCGACTGGGACATGTATGTCGAGCTGTTCGCCGGCGGCGGCAACAACTTCCCGAAATTCACGAGGACGACAAGCGGCAGCAGCAACTGGACGACGACGCTGCAGTACGTGCGCGCCTCGCGCGGGCAGTTTACGTATGACGATCACGGCACGCCCTGGACCACCGTTGCGCGCAACCTTGACGTGACCGTTGCCCGGCCCGCGTCGCAGTACCGCGGCCAGGCCCGTTTCTCCGAAGGCACCGTCAAGTTCCAGAACTACGAACCCATGCGCGCGGATATGGTGACGACATTCCACATCCAGGACGGCAAGGTCGTGCTCGACGCGCTCGATCTGACAACCGACGGCGCGCATTCACAGATCACCGGCATCGTCGATCTGCGGAACTGGCCCGAGCAGATCTATCGAATCAAGTCCAAGATCGATTTTCCGACGGAGAAATCGATCTGGTTCGCACGTGACAAGTTCACGGTGTCCGGGACCGGCGATTTCACCGGGACCTTCCATTTGTTCAAGGAGCAATTGCCGAGCGGCAGAACGCGGACCGGGCGCGAGCTGAAAGGCGATTTCACGAGCGCCCTGGCGGGCGTCAACCAGTATCGGTTCGGCAATCTGCGCGGCTCGGTCCTCTGGGTGCCGGAGCGAATGGAGGTCTCCAACGCGACCGCGACACTGTACGGCGGCGACGCGAAGTTCAGCTACACGATGGCGCCGCTCGGTGTCCCGGGGATGCCGGCGATGGCGACGTTCGATGCGGAGTATTCGAACGTCGATCTGACCGCGTTCACAAACCTCCTCGAGATGAGGGGCATCCGCCTTGCCGGACGCGCAACCGGCCGCAACGTGCTCGAGTGGCCGCTCGGTAAGTATTCGCAGCATCGTGGCGACGGCGAGATGCACGTCGACGCTCCGCCCGGTACGCAGCTGATGGGTTCACGGATGCCCGTCGAGCGGATCGAGGCGCGCGGGCGGCTGGGCAAACTCTGGGGACCGTTCGACAACACGCTTCCGTCGGAGCCGATTGCGTTCGACGGGACCATTGCCTACGCGTTCGATCCGGACGCGATCGACCTCGGACCCAGCCGGTTCGCGACCTCGAGCACCTACGTCGAATTCGAGGGCCACACCGCGTACGGCGAGAACTCGCGCATCCCGTTTCACGTCAGCAGCTCCGACTGGCAGGAGAGCGATCGTCTGCTTGCCGGTTTGATGACCGCGTTCGGCAATCCCACAAACGCAATCCCTATCGGCGGCTACGGCACCTTCGACGGCCTCATGCTGAATAGCTTCTCGAAGCCGCGCATCGAGGGGACATTCGTTGGCGAGCGCATGCGAGCGTTCGATGTGGAGTGGGGCTCGGCAAAGGGCACCACGACCATCGAGAACAGCTACGCGGACGTGAAGGACCTGGTCATTACGTCCGGTGGTTCCAGCATCGACGCCGACGGTCGCTTCTCACTCGGTTATCCGCGCTCCGACGCGGGCGACGAGATCAACGCGCGCGTCCGCATTGTGAGGAGGCCTGTCATCGACCTGCGGCACGCCTTCGCGCTGGACGGCTATCCCGTTGAAGGACTGCTGTCCGGCGAATTTCACGTGTACGGACAGTACACGCGACCGCTCGGCTTCGGCACGATGGAGATCGTGGACGGGACCGCGTACCACGAGACCTTTGACACGGCGACCGCGGGCCTGCGGCTCGAAGGCTCAGGCGTTCGCTTGGACAACATCGTTGTGGTGAAAGGTGGCGGCCGCGGAACGGGTGCCGCCTACGTCAGCTGGGACGGCACCTATCAGTTCAATTTCGACGCGCAACGGATTCCAATCGAGAGCCTCGCCGTCGTGCAGTCGCCGAACACACCGCCGCTGTCGGGACTGCTCGATTTTCGCGCCGGCGGCAGCGGCAGCTTCGATTCGCCGCGCTATGAGGTGCATGCCACGGTTCGCGACTTCTTCGTGGCCGACGAAGGCATCGGCACCGTCACGGGCGACATCAACATCGCCAATGACGTGATGGCGTTGAAGCTGGAAGCGGCGTCGCCGCGTCTCGCGGTCTCGGGCACCGGGACCGTCGCGTTGAGCGAGCAGATGGACGCAGACCTGACGTTCACCGTCTCCGACACGTCGCTCGATCCCTATCTGCGCGCGTTCGATCCGGCACTCTCGCCGTACACGACCGCGATCGCGAGCGGCAATCTCCGTGTCGTCGGCGAGCTAGCCGACATCGATCATCTCGTCGTCGATACGACGGTGGACAAGCTCGATATGCGCCTGTTCGACTACCGGCTGCGCAACGCGCTGCCGATTCGGATGGCGCTCGATCGCCACTCGATCCGCGTCACCGACATGCGGTTGATTGGTGAGGAAACCCAGCTCGACGTGTCCGGGGTGATCGATCTTCACAACGAACGGATTGCGATGCGCGCCAACGGCGCCGCAAACCTCGGCATCCTGCAGGGCTTCGTGCCGAACATCCGCAGTACGGGCCAGGCAACGTTGGAGGCCACACTCGACGGGCCCATGCGGACGCCGGTGGTCACCGGGACGATGACCATTGAAGACGGCCGCATTCGTCACTTCGATTTGCCGCACGCCCTTGAAAACATTGCTGGCGTTGTCCGGTTCGACTCGCGCGGCGTGACCCTCGACGAAGTGACCGCACAGCTCGGCGGCGGTGCAGTTCGATTCGGTGGTCGCATCGGCATCGAGGGCTACCGCCCTGGCCGCCTCGACGTGACGATGAACGGGCAGAACATGCGGCTGCGCTATCCCGAAGGGATGCGGTCGGTTGTAGACGCGAACCTGACGCTGCTGGGAACCGTGAACGCAGCGACGCTCTCCGGCGTTGTCAACGTTCGCAGCGCGATATATACGCGACGTTTCGACACGGGCGGCGGGCTGATCGATCTGACCGGCAACGGGACGACTCCGGCGCCGGCCTCGATTCAGACCACGGTGCCACTCCGCTACGACGTGCACTTGAATATTCCAGGGACGCTGCGCGTGGAGAACAACACGGTTCGGCTCGTCGCGACTGCCGATCTGGATCTGCGCGGCACCTACGACCGGCCGATTCTCGTCGGCCGTGGCGAAGTGGAGCGCGGCGAGTTCAACTTCGAAGGGAAGCGTTACATCATCACGCGTGGAACGATCGACTTCAACAACCCGACGCGCATCGAACCGTTCTTCGACATCCAGACCGAAACGCAGGTGCGCGTGCCGAGCCAGACCTACCGCATCATGGTGCGCGTGACGGGCACGATGGCGCGTTTCACGCCCACTTTTACCTCCGATCCGCCGCTGACGGAAGTGCAGGTGCTCAGCTTGCTGTTCAGCGACGTGGCGCCCGGGCAGGACGTGGAGTTCAGCCAGTACAGCGCCGTGACGCCGCAAGAACAGTTGCTGCGCGAGCGCGCGGCGCGCGCATTGACCGGTGCGCTGACGACCGAGATCGGCCGCGTGGCGGAGCAGACATTCGGCGTCGACACCTTCCAGCTCACGCCGTCATTGGTGACGCCGAACACGAACTCGTCCCGGCTGGATCCCGCTGCCCGTCTCACGATCGGCAAGCGCATTTCGGATCGCGTGTACCTCACGTACTCGCGCAGCCTGTCGTCCACCACGAGCGACCAGATCATCCTGCTCGAGTACGATCAGACGGATCGCTTCTCGTGGATTCTGTCGCGCAATGAGGACCGGACCTATGCGCTGGACGTTCGAGTCAGGCATACGTTCTGATCCAGTAATGCGAAATTCAAAATTCAAAATTCACACGATATGTGTTACGACAGCTGGGTGAAAGGCGTCGCGCCATACACCTCGTTGTTGCGAACCATTTACTGTCTGCATGTTGCATTTTGCATTTTGAGTTCCGGCGCAGCCTCCGCGCAGACCCCCGCCCCGCCCATTGTCGCCGTCGAAGTGCAGCAGGAAGGCGAACCGGTCAAAGACCCGCTGGTGCTTAGCCTTCTGCAGACGCGGCCCGGGATGCCGCTGTCGATCGCTGACGTTCGCGAATCCATTACCCATCTCATCAGCCTGACGCGCTACGAGGACGTGCAGGTCTACCAGGACCCGGTGCCGGGTGGCGTCCACCTGCGATACGTGTTGATTCCGGTCCACACGGTCGACCGGCTCGAGTTTCGCGGCACGCTCGGAATCCCGGAAGACACGCTCCGGCGCATTGTCGTGCAGCGGTTCGGTAACGCACCCGTTGCGTCGCGCGCCGAGGAAGTCGCCCGCGCGCTGCAAACGGTCTATCGCGAACGCGGGTATGTGCAGGCAGCCATCACGCCACGCATCGAGATCACCCACAAGCCGGATCGCGCGACGATGGTGCTCGACATCAATGCCGGGCCGCGTCCGGTTATCGGCGAGATCGATACGAATTCCGAAGATCCCGCGGACCGAGCGGTGCTGGCCGGCAGTGGCATCGCTGTCGGGCAGCTGTACGACCCGGCAGCCATCGACGCGCAGCTGGAAAAGTATCAGGCGGCCTTGCGCGCCCGCGGCTTCTACGAAGCGCAGGCAAGTCATAGCGCCGACCTGGAATCCGCCGCTGGCGGCGGTGCAGGCGCGACGGTTCACGTCATGATCGATCGCGGGCCGCACGTGTCGGTCGCCTTCTCGGGCGATCCGCTGCCGGAGGCCGAACGCGATCGTCTCGTTCCGATTCGGGCTGAAGCGTCCGCCGACGAGGACTTGCTCGAGGACTCCGCCCGAGCCATCGAGGACTACTTCCGCGCCCGCGGCTACCGCGACGCGACGGCGATGTATACGCGCGAGGAGACGCCCGGCGAACTGACCATCCGGTTCACGATTTCGCGAGGCCCCCGCTATTTGGTGGACGCCCTTACCATCGACGGCGCCACGTCGATTCCGTCATCGGAGCTCGCGTCCATCGTTCGGCTGAAAGCGGGCGAGCCCTTCGTGCAGGCGCAGGTGGACGCGGCGGTCGCCGGCATCCGCGGCCTCTATCGCGCGCGCGGTTTCACGCGGGCGATGGTGACGCCGTCCGTCGCTGTGGTGCCCGCGACCGGCAATGCAGCGGGTGATCGCCAAGCGCAGGTGACGCTGGCCGTCGCCGAAGGACCGCGCACCGTCGTCGGCGCCGTTGACCTGATGGGCAACATGGTGTTGACGACAGCGCAGCTGCTCATGGGCGCCGCGACCGCACCGAGCAAGCCGTACTCGGAGGTTGACGTCGCGTCCGATCGCGACCGCATCGAACTCGAATATCGCAATCGCGGCTACGAAAGCGTCGTCGTGGAACCGCGCGTGATGCTCGCCGACGGCGATACGCGCGCGAACGTGCTGTTCGCTATCACCGAGGGACCGCAGGTGATCGTCGACCACGTCATCATCGTCGGCAACCGGCGGACAAGCACCTCAACGATCCAGCGCGAGCTGACGCTGCGTCCCGGAGAGCCCCTCGGGTACGCGGCGCGCATCGAGAGCCAGCAGCGGCTGACTGCACTCGGGCTCTTCCGCCGCGTCAGCATCACGGAGCTCACGCATGAATCCGAGTCACGGCGCGACGTGCTCGTGCAGGTCGAGGAGGCGCCGCCGACGTCCATCGCGTACGGCGGAGGACTCGAGGGCGGCACGCGGCTCCGGCCGACCGGACCAAACGGGACTGCCGAGGAACATTTCGAGCTGTCGCCGCGCGGCTCGTTCGAGATCACCCGCAGCAATCTCTGGGGCAAGAACCGCGCGGTCGACTTGTTCGCCCGTGCCGGTCTGATTGCGCGTGACGTCGCGATCGCCGAAGCGGGTCTCCCCGAGGTTGCTCCGGCCACAGAGAGCGGCTACGGTTTCAACGAATACCGCCTGCTGGCCACGTATCGTGAGCCGAAGGTGTTCAACACACCGGCTGACATTCTGTTGACCGGCATCCTCGATCAGGCGATTCGATCGAGCTTCAATTACCGGACACGCGAGGTGCGCGCCGAAGTCGGAGGGCATCTCACCGCGCGACTAAGCGTTGCCGGCCGCTACTCGTTCCAGCACACGAAGCTCTTCGACCAGCGGTTCACACCTGCGGAAGAGCCGCTCATCGACCGCGTTTTCCCGCAGGTCCGCCTTTCGACGTTCTCGAACGCGTTGATTCGAGACACCCGCGACGATCTACTCGACCCATCACGCGGGTTGTTCCTCGCGCTGAACAGCGACATCAGCGCGCGTGCAATTGGATCCGAGGTCGGTTTCGTGAAGACGTTCGGTCAGGCCTTTCAATACGTCCGGCTGCCGCTGCGTCGCCGCATCATTCTCGCGACCGCCGAGCGCATCGGCCTCGCGCACGGGTTCCCGCGCCTGGTGATGACGGTCGATCAGAATGGCGCAACCGTCACGCAAAAGGTACAGGACCTGCCCGCCAGTGAGCGCTTCTTCGCCGGCGGCGACACCACGGTCCGCGGGTTCTCGCTCGATCGTCTCGGCACGGCGGAAACCGTCGATCCGCAGACCGGCTTCCCCAAGGGTGGCAACGGTGAGGTGGTGCTCAACGCCGAACTGCGCATCGACACCGTGAAGGGATTCACGGCGGTCACCTTTGTCGATGCAGGCAATATCTTCCTCAACGCCAGCGACTTGAGCTTTACCAATCTACGTCCGGCCGCGGGCTTCGGGGTTCACTATCGCTCGCCAATCGGGCCCGTACGGGTGGAGCTCGGGTTCAACCTCGCGCCGCGCGAGCTCGTGCCGGGGGTACTCGAACGGCGCAACGTGCTGAACATTTCGTTCGGGCAGGCGTTCTAGTCGATGCAGCTTTCACGGCTACGGGCCACTGAGGCACGGAGGCACGGAGCAAGGAAATTGGAAACTCCGTGTCTCTGTGTTTGCGTGGCTCGTGGGGGCGTTGGGCGGATGGCATGGCTGGTTTTCGCGATTGTCATGCTGTGGCGGCCGGCGCTACACGGGCAACAGCTTCTCGATCGGGTCCTTGCGCGCGTCGATGGAGTCCCCATCACATTGACCGATGTGCAGGCGGCGATCGGTTCAGGGATTATCCAGGTTGGATCTGGCGATGCGATCGCCGAGGGCACGCAGCAGATGATCGATCGGCAGCTCGAGCTGACGGAGGTGCAGCGGTTCCCGCCACCCGAACCGTCGCCTGATGCCGTCGCGCGCGAGACGGCGCGCCTGACGATGAATGTTGGTTCGCGGCTGCCGATGCTGATGCAGTCCACTGGCCTGACGGAGCAACGCATGCTCGAGATGGCGCGCGACAACCTGCGGATCGCCGGCTATCTTGACCAGCGCTTCGGAACGACGGTGCAGGTCAGCGATGAGGAAGTCGCAGCGTACTATCGCACGCACGAAGCCGAATTTACCAACGGCGGCGTAACGGTTCCGTACGAAGAGGCCGAGCCGATTGCGCGGCAGCGCGTTGCCAGCGAGCGCCGCCGCGCCACTATCACTCAGTGGCTTCGCGACCTGCGTTCACGGGCCGACGTGGCCGTGAACGCGCCGATTACAAATCGCTAGCCACGAACCACCAACCACCAACCGACCTCCCCTAGACAGTCAGCACCGTCGACCCCGTCGTCTTCCTCGATTCCAGGTCCTTGTGTGCCTGCACAGCGTCTTTCACCGGGTAACGTTGATTGATGTCGATCTTCACCTTGCCGGCTTTGACGATGTCGAACAGATCGCTGGCCAGGGCGAGCAGGTCCTGGCGGGCAGCGGTGTACGGTTGCAGCGACGGGCGAGTGACGAAGAGGTGTCCCTTCAGTTGCGCCGCAAGGTTGACGGGTGGCACCGGACCTGACGCGTTCCCGAAGGTGACCATCACCCCGTACATCGAGAGGCATTCGAGCGACTTGTCGAAGGTGTCCTTGCCGACGCTGTCATAAACCACTGGCACGCCCTTGCCGTCCGTGATTTCCTTCACCCGCGGGACGAAGTCTTCTTTCTTGTAGTTGATGCAGTAGTGCGCGCCATGCGCTTTCGCGAGCTCGCACTTCTCGTCGGAGCCGGCCGTGCCGATGATGGTGACACCGAGCGCTTTCAGCCACTGGCAGGCGATCAGGCCGACGCCGCCCGCGGCCGCATGCCACACGACGGTGTCACCTGATTTCACCTTGTAGGTGCGTTTGACGAGATAAGAAACCGTCATCCCCTTGAGCATCATCGCGGCGGCCGTTTCCGACGTGATGCCGTCGGGAATTTTCACCAGGCGTGCGGCGGGAATGTTGCGCGCTTCGGAGTAGCTGCCAATCGGCTGCAGCGGCGTGCCGCTGGCGTACCCGACACGATCGCCTGACTTCAGTTCCGTCACGCCGTCGCCCACCGCTTCCACGACGCCGGCCGCTTCGCTCCCGATCCCGCTCGGCAGCGGCATCTTGTAGACGCCGCCGCGGTGGTAGGTATCGATGTAGTTGAGACCGGAGACTTCGTGGCGCATCCGCACTTCGCCTGCGCCCGGAGGAGGAAGATCCACCTCCTCCCACTTCATGACCTCTGGTGCACCCTGCTCATAAATTCGAATCGCTTTCGGCATATCTCCTCGTCATTGTCCAATCAAGGCGACTCTCAGAATTTCAAGTGAATTAAACCCTGCATGGCTCACGATTGGGGCAACGCTGTTGCGCCGCTGGAGGTACATCCACGCCCAGAAGGCGCCCAGCGCGGCCGTCGTCACGACCGCGTCCCATCCCTGCATCACGTGACCGAGGCCGAACGCGATGCTCAGGACCCACACGCCCAGCGTCGCGCCTCCAAGGTATTGCTCGAACCGACGGAGCATGAACGCGCGCTGCAGTTCCTCGCGCACCCCGCCGGCGACGATGGCGACGAGCGAAAACGCCGCCGCCTGGCCCGGCGTCGCCGCGAGCTGTTCGAGCGGATTGTTCTCGACGTTGTGGAGCGACGGCGCGAACAGCCGAATCGCATTCAGCACGATTCCGACGCCGACCAAGACCAGCGGCACGGTGGCCAGGCCAACCAGTGCCTCACGAACCGGGTGAGTCATCCCGAACCAGGTCGCATGCGCGGTCTCACCGTGAACGTGCATGAAAAAAACCATCATCACGATCAGCACCGCCGTGTCGGCCAGCGACAGCATCAGCACGAAGGTGAGTGACAGGTGGCCCGCCGCGTCCGTCGATGGGATCCCCATCAGCCGAAGCAGGGCGCCGATGGCAAGCTGCGTCGGGATGCTGGAGCACAGCAGAATCTCCAGGACGGCGGTTGCGCGGTCGCGCGGATCGACGACGCCGGACGGACGGGGATTGATGAAGGATTCAGGTGCGGGCTCGGACATGAAGACCGGGGCTGTAGTCTACCGTCTGGTGTGACGGCTACTGTATTTACCGGACAAACTCCGGCCAAGGGTGGCAGCCGTTGAGCTAGACCATGTAAAAAGTACAGAGTAGTATCCCTCAGATGACCTCTAGTACTTCCGGCGAACGCGTCCTGATCGTCGAGGATGAACCCTCCACGCGCCTTGGTCTCACCGAGCTCGTGAGCACGTGGGGCTTCACAACGGATTCAGCGGCCGACGGTGAAGAAGCGCTTCAACAGATTACGGCGTTCCGTCCTTCCATCGTCATTAGCGATCTGGTGATGCCGCGAATGGGCGGCCTCGAACTGCTCCGCGCGCTCAAGGAAGAGGGGACCGCCATCACAACGGTCATTCTCACAGCGCAGGGGACCGTCGAGACCGCTGTGGAAGCGATCAAGGAAGGCGCCTACGACTACCTCACCAAGCCGGTCGAACCCCAGCGACTGAAAATCCTTCTCGACAAGATCGTTGAGCGCCAAGACACGCTGCGCGAGGTGAAGGCGCTCCGCAAGCAACTCCGGGAGCACGGCAGCTTCGGCAAGATGATCGGCAACAGCCCGCACATGCGGAAGGTCTACCAGACCATCGAGCAGGCGGCGCCGACGCAGGCCAACGTCCTCATCTGGGGCGAGTCGGGCACGGGCAAGGAGCTGGTCGCGCAGACGATCCATCAACTGAGCCCGCGCGGGCAAATGCCTTTTGTTCCGATCAATTGCGCGGCGATTCCCGAGACGCTGCTTGAAAGCGAGATCTTCGGCCACGAGAAGGGAGCGTTTACCGGCGCGTCGGATCGGCGGGAGGGATGTTTCGAGCTGTCGGATCGCGGGACACTCTTCCTCGACGAAATTGCCGAGATGACACCGGCGACCCAGGTCAAACTGCTGCGCGTCCTGCAGGAGCGAAAGTTCCGGCGGCTGGGTGGACGTCAGGAGCAAAGCGTTGACGTGCGCGTGATTGCGGCGACCAATGTCAATCCTGCGGATGCCGTGAAGAACGGCAAGCTGCGAGAGGACCTGTATTACCGCCTCAACGTCTTCGCCATCGAGCTTCCGCCGCTTCGCCAGCGCAAGGACGACCTCTCGCTGCTCGTCCAGGCGTTCCTCGCTGAATTCAACGATCGGAACAACAAGTCGGTATCTGCGGTCGATTCGTCCGCCATGCGGATGCTCGAGCAGTACAACTGGCCCGGTAACGTGCGCGAGGTTCGCAATGTGATCGAGCGCGCGGTCATTCTGTCCAATGGTGAGTTCATCGAGCCGAAGCACCTGCCGCCGCTCGTCACCGATTCCCCCGACGTGGTGAAGCCGGTGATCGCGCTCGAGCCGGGCACAACGGTCGAGGAAGCGGAACGGCGGCTGATCCTGATGACCCTCGAGCACACGCGCGACAACAAGACGCGCGCCGCCGAGATCCTGGGCATCAGTCTGAAGACGCTGCACAACAAGCTGAATAAGCTTCGGGGCCGTACACCGGGCAAGAAGCAGGAAGAAACGGTTTCCCAGTCCTGAAATGCGACTGAGCATCAAGGCCAAGCAGATCGCGGCGGTGACCACCATCGTCGGCCTCGCGGTGGTGATGCTCAGCGCCGTGCACGTGGCCCGCCTCGCGCGTGTCGTGCTGCATGAAAGCGAGGCGCGCGGGCAACTGCTGGCCAACGCGATCTTTCACCGCGCCCGCGAGGTGGTCGTCACCGGCGCGGGCGACCCGTACGCCGCATTGGCCGGCGATCCTGGGCTGCGCGCGATCCTCGAGTCGAGCATTTACGGCGAAAGCGTCACGGGCGCGTCGATTCTCGATACCCAGGGTGTCGTTCGCGCGTCGAGCGATCCCACGCAGGAAGCGAAGCCGTACCCCCCGCAGGAGGATCTCGCGTCCCTCATCAATGCGGATTCGCTCGATCAACTCCGCACCATCTACGCTCGCGACGGACGCACACTCGAGGTGCGTCAGCAGATGGTGCTCGGGGATCAGCCGTTCGGTTCGATTCGCATCGGCGTGTCGACCGTGTTGATGCGACAGGAGCTGGATGCCTCGCTGCGTCCGGCAGTCAATATCGCGCTTGCGTCGCTGTTGATCGCAGTCATGGTTGCCGCCGTACTCGCGCAGCTATTCTTGCGGCCCATCAACGTGATCCGCAGCGGTCTGACACGCCTCGGCAAAGGCGAGTTCGGCGTGACGCTCGACCTGCCACCCGGCGACGAATTCGGCGACCTCGGCACCTTCTTCAACACCGTCAGCCAGCAGCTGTCGGCGGATCGATCGCTGCTCGCGGGTCAGAAAGCGAATCTCCAGTCCGCGGTCGAACATCTCGAGGATGCCGTTGCGCTCTTCAACCCGTCCGGCGAGCTCCTCTTCAGCAATCCCGCGATGCAGCAGAAGCTACCGGTTGACGCCATGGGGCGCGCGCTCCAGGGCCTGCTCCCGGTAGGCGATCCATATCGAAAGATCGTGGAAGAAACGCTGGCGACACGGACATCACGCGGCCCGGTTCCGCTCGGACGAGAGAGCCCCGACCCGTCGAATCCCGAATTCCCCTCGACCTCCCTCGGGGCAAGCCGGGTCCCGAATCCAGGCCAGGCGGATGCCCTCTTGATGACGCACGCGATCGAAGGGACCGACGGGCGTCTGGTCGGTGTGCTCCTCGTCTCGCGCGACTTGTCGTACCTGTCGCAAATGCAGTCGACGCTCGCGTACTCGCGCAAGCTCGTCGCGCTCGGCCGGCTCACCGCCGGCATTGCGCACGAAGTGAAGAATCCGCTGAACGCGATGATCATCCACCTCGAGCTGCTGCGGACGAAGATCCGCCGCGCCGCGGTGCGCAAGGCGGAGCCGGTCGTCGTCGCCGGCGGGCTTGGTCTCGCCGAAGCGCCCGCGATCACCGGTGCGGAGGCGGACGCGCTGCAGCACGTCGCCGTCATCGAGAGCGAGATTCGACGCCTGGACGAGGTGGTGCAGGGCTTTCTGAAATTCACACGACCGGAGGATCTCCGGCTGCAGCCGGTGCGCGTCAAGGACCTGTTCGACGAGATCCTGCCGCTCATCGAACCGGAAGCGCAGAAGAACAACGTGCGTGTTCAGGTCGACGTGCCGCCCGACACGCCGTCGGTCAATGGCGATGCCGCCATGCTGCGGCAGGTATTCCTGAATCTGGCGATCAACGGCTGTCAGGCGATGCCGAACGGCGGCACGCTGCGGTTGTCGTCCGGACGGGCGTCCGGGAACCGGGTGGATGTCCGAGTTCAGGACACGGGGGTCGGCATTGCTGCCGAGCATCTGTCAAAGATCTTTGACCTCTATTTCACGACGAAGGATCATGGGACGGGCATCGGCCTGTCGATGGTCTACCGCATCGTCCAGCTTCACGACGGCGACATCGAGGTTGAGTCGACGAAGAACCGTGGGACGACGTTCCGCGTCTTACTCCCGCGCGCGAATGAGATTTGAAATGCTCAATGCTCAATGCTCAATGCCGAATGCTCAACCGGTGGTTCGCGGTCTTGCGCCTTGGGCAATGAGCCTTGCGCTTTGCGCGTTTGCCGCCGGAGGCTGCGCAAAGGCACAGGCGGCCGCGCCAGCCGGACCGCCGCTCGATGTCCCGGCGCCGCCAGAGCGCGTGCTTGCACCCGTCGAGGAGCCAATCACCGCGTCGGCACCTGCACCCGAAACTCCACCGCCGGCGCCCGTTGCCACCACACCGCGTACAGCCCCGCGACCGCCGGCGAGACGCGCTGAACCCGAACGTCCGGAGACAACTCCTCCTGCGGCCGCGACGACGACGCCCGCGACGCCTCCGGCCGCGGAGCCTCCGCGTGAATTGCGGCCCAACTCACCGAGCGGTGACGCGGCCGCGGAGCGCGATGCGCGCGACAAGCTGGCGCGCGCGGCGCGCGACTTAAGTCGCGTCGATTACGGAAAGCTGAACGCGGACGCGCGATCGCAGTACGACCAGTCGAAGCGGTTCACGGAGCAGGCGCAGCAGGCACTGAAGGATCGCAACTTCGTGTTTGCATCTACGCTTGCGGACAAAGCGGCGGCGCTCGCCGCCGGCCTCGCGCCGCGCTAACGCCCCACCAATCCGACTGACCCTCGTCACGCGCTTGCCATCATGCGGGCAGTTGGTTTATCTTCTGGTTTAACTAGATGATTAAACCATCCAGTCAAGCCCGTGACGGCGACACCGAGCAGCGGATTCTCGATGCCGCCCATACGGTCTTCCTGCGGCGGGGCACCGCCGGCGCGCGGATGCAGGAAATCGCGAAGGAAGCGGCCGTCAACTCGGCGCTGCTGCACTACTACTTCCGCAGCAAGGAACGGCTGGCCGAAGCGGTGTTCCAGCGGGCGGCGATGCAATTGATGCCCGCAGTAATCCGCATCCTCGGCTCCGATGTGGAGCTCGAGGCCAAGGTCGAGCAGGTCGTCGAGGTCGAGCTGCACCAGTTGCAAAAAGCGCCGTACCTCCCTGGTTACATCCTCAGCGAGCTGACCCATCACCCCGAACGTGTCCGTCAGCTCTTCGCCACCGTGACCGGTGTGTCGCCGTCCGAGGTCGGCAAGGGCGTCTTCAAGGTGCTCGGCGCGCAAATCAACGCGCGCGTCAAAGCCGGACGCATGCATCCGATCGCGCCCGAGCAGTTCGCGATCAACCTCCTCGCGCTGTGCGTCTTCCCATTCGCCGCGCGGCCGATGGTGATGGCGCTGGCCGGCTTCGACCAGGCAGGTTTCGACCAGTTCATCGATCGGCGCCGCCGGGAGCTGGCGCCGTTTTTTTTGAGGGCCTTACGGCCATGAAGATACGCACGTCGCTCGTGCTCGCCGGCGTCGTACTCGCCGGGGTCCCCGAAGAGGGGAGGACGCAGGTGGCAGGGGGCAGTAATGCGCAGGTGGGAGGCGGCAGGACCCTCCATCTGGACGCGTTGCAGCAGGCGGCGATCGACAGCGATCCGCGATCGCGCCAGCTGCAGCTGTTCATGCAGCAAACCGATCTCCGGCTTCGCAACATCAGCGCGCAGCGGCTGCCGACGGTGGCGGTCGATGGCCAGGCGCAGTATCAGTCCGACGTGGCGCACCTGGCGACGTCACTTCCCGGTGTCGAGGCGTTATTTCTTCCGCCGAAAGACACGTTCGACAGCGGCATCCGCCTCGACCAGCGTCTCTTCGATACGACCATCAGCGCACAGAGCGCGCTCGAACGGGCCCAGCTCGAGGAGAACCAGACCCGCGTACGCGCGACGCTGTTCGGGTTGCGCCAGCAGGTGAACGACGCATTCTTCGCGGCGGCCGCGCTGCAGGCGCGGGCCGGCGCGCTTGCTGCGACGATCGAGGACCTGAACGCGCGATTGAGAGAGATGACGGCGCGCGTTGACGAGGGGACGGCGCTCGGAGCGGATGCGGCCGCCATCGAAGCGACGCTGCTTCAGCGGCAGCAGGACGCCGACGAGCTGCAGGCGAGCCGGCGTGCCGCGCTCGATCGGCTCGCGACGTTGACCGGACAACCGATTGTCGATGCCGACAGCCTGGTGTTGCCCGATGTGGCTGCCGCGGTCGTGCAGGCGCGGCAATCGCCAGCCACCCTGCGCGCTCGCCCCGAGTACGAGCAGTTCGCACGGACGCGCGATCGGCTCGTCCGTCAGCAGGAATTGACTGCGGCGCAGGAGCGTCCACGGCTGTTCACCTACGGAAAGGTTGGCTACGGAAAACCCGGCCTCAACTTCGCCCAGTCGGCGTTCGAGGCGTATGCATTCGGCGGCGTACGCCTGCAGTGGAACGCGTGGACGTGGGGTTCGGGCAGGCGTGAGCGCGAAGCGCTCGCCATCCAGCAGCAGATCGTGGCCGCCGACGAGGCGGCGTTTGCCAGGAGCCTCACGACGGCGATTGAGGGCGACCAATCCGCGATAGATCGTCTGCAGCGCGCGCTGGCGATCGACGCGCGAATCCTGATGCTGCGTGAGCAGGTTGACCGAGCCACGCAGATCCGTCTGCAGGAAGGCGTCGTGACGGCATCGGACTATCTCGATCGCAACGCCGAGCTGCTGCAGGCGCGGTTCGCGCGCGCGGGGCACGAGGTCGAACTCGCGCAAGCGAGCGCGCATCTGCTGACGACGCTCGGGTTGGAGGTGAGGTGATGGACCGCGGTCGGGATTCGGGATTCGGCTTGCCCCGAGCGACGTCGAGGGGGATTCGGAACTCGCGATGCGCGCTCGTGGTCGCGGCAGTCGCGCTCACGGCGTGCACTCGAGCGCCGCAGCCCGATGCGTATGGCAATGTCGAAGCGAGTGAAGTCATCGTCTCGTCGGAAGTCGGCGGTCAGCTGACCACCTTCACCGTCGAAGAAGGGCAGACGCTCGCCAGGGGCGACAAAGCCGGGACGATCGATCCGACGCAGCTGTCGCTGCAGCGCTCACAGGCGGTCGCGCAGCGCGACGGCGCCTCTTCACGAGCGGGCGAATTCACCAGCCAGTTTCAGGTGCTGATGGCCCAGCGTGACGCCCTGCAGGCGCAGCACGATGCCGCCTCCGCCCAGCGAGGCGCGCTGCAGGCACAGCTGGAGGTCGCGCGCCGGAATCACGAACGGACGCAGCGTCTGTTCGCGCAGCAGGCGGCCACGGCGCAGCAGCTCGATCAGGCCGAGCGTGATGCCCGCGTGCTGCAGGACCAGGTACGGGCACAGGACGAGCAGATCACGGCGCAGGAGCGTCAGGTCGCGGCGCAGACCGCGCAGATTGCTGCCGCGCGGCAACAGCAGCGTACGGCGCAGACACAGGTCTCCGCAGCTGACGCGCAGGTCGCACAGGTGGAGGACCGCATCCGTCGCAGCGTCATCACGAATCCGAGCGCCGGCACGGTGCTCGTCACCTACGCGAAACCTGGTGAAGTCGTGCAGCCGGGTCAACCGCTCTACAAGATTGCCGACGTTCGAAATGTGGACGTCCGCGCGTATGTGAGCGAGCCACAGCTCGCCTCCATCAAGCTTGGAAATCGGGCGCGCGTCACCGTCGATGTGGGGAGCGACGCCCGCCAGACGCTTGACGGCACGGTGTCGTGGGTCTCGTCACAGGCGGAGTTCACACCGACACCCATCCAGACTCGCGATGAGCGCGCGGACCTCGTCTACGCGGTCAAGATTCGCGTCCCGAATGAGAACGGGCTGCTGAAGATCGGGATGCCCGTCGACGTGGAGTTCCAATGAGCGCGAATGGTGGGCCGGCTACAGCCGGCCCCTACGAACACGACGCGATACGCGCGGAATCGATCAGCAAGAGATTCGGGCCGACGCTTGCGCTCGACAACGTCTCGTTCGCCGTCGAGAAAGGGGAGCTCTTCGGCTTCATTGGCCCGGATGGCGCGGGGAAGACAACGCTGTTCAGGATTCTCGTGTCGCTGCTGGTCCCGGATGCAGGACGTGCATCGGTCCTGGGCCTCGATGTGGTGAGCGACTATCGCGCGCTGCGTCAGCGCGTCGGCTATATGCCAGGTCGCTTTTCCTTGTATCCGGACCTGAGCGTTCACGAGAACCTGACGTTCTTCGCCTCCGTGTTCGGCACAACGATCGAACGCGAATACGAACAGATCAAGCCAATCTACAGCCAGCTCGAGTCGTTCAAGGATCGGCGGGCCGCGGCGCTCTCGGGCGGGATGAAGCAGAAGCTTGCGCTCTGCTGCGCGCTCGTCCATCGGCCCGATATTCTGCTGCTCGACGAGCCGACGACGGGCGTGGATGCGGTGTCGCGCCGCGAGTTCTGGGATCTGCTCGGACGTCTGAAGCACGGTGGGCTGACGACCGTCGTGTCGACACCCTACATGGACGAAGCCACGCGATGCGATCGCATCGCGCTGGTGCACCGCGGCCGTCTGCGTGGCGTCGATACGCCGGAGGCGATTGTGCAGGCGTTTGAACGGCCGCTCTTCGGGGTCCGCGCGAACGATCGATACCGGGCGCTGCTCGCGCTGCGAAAGTACGAGCACGCGCACAGCGCCTATCCATTCGGCGACGTCATTCACTACACCGATGACCGCATCGGCGCACCCGTCGATGCAATCGCCGGCGACGTAAGCACATTCCTGAGCGCGAGCGGCTTTTCGGACATATCGGTCGAGCCGCTGACGCCAACAGTGGAAGACAGCTTCATCGCTCGTACGGAGGACGCGGCGTGACCGACCTCGCGATCGCCGTCAAAGACCTGACGCGCAAATTCGGCGATTTCACCGCCGTCGAGCGCATCACGTTCGATGTGAACGCTGGCGAGGTGTTCGGCTTTCTCGGTGCGAACGGCGCGGGAAAGACGACAGCGATTCGAATGTTGATCGGACTGTTGACGCCGACGAGCGGCACCGCACGCGTCGCGGGTCACGACGTCTACGCGGAGAGCGAGGCGATTAAGCGCAGCATCGGCTACATGAGCCAGCGCTTCTCGCTGTACGAGGACCTGACGCCGCGCGAGAACATCCGCTTGTACGGCGGCATCTACGGCCTCAGGCTCGCGCAGATTCGCGAACGCACAGATCGCATGCTGACTCGCCTTGGCCTGGCACAGGTTGCCGATCAGCCCGTCAGCAGCCTTCCGCTGGGCTGGCGTCAGAAGCTGGCGTTTTCCGTCGCGCTCGTTCATGAACCGCGCATCGTCTTCCTCGACGAGCCGACCAGCGGCGTCGATCCCGTCACACGACGGCAGTTCTGGGAGCTGATCTACGAAGCCGCATCGCGCGGGACGACGGTGCTCGTCAGCACGCATTACATGGACGAAGCCGAGTACTGCGATCGGATTTCAATCATGGTGGCGGGACGAATCGCGGCCCTCGGTCCGCCGTCCGAATTGAAGCGGCAGCACGGCGTCGCGTCGATCGACGAGTTGTTCGTGCGTCTTGCCCGACCTGGAGATCAAACGGGCGGGACGGGCCTTCTTCGGCCCGTCAAGGCGGACGATCGATGACGGCGCTTCAAGGTCTCCTGCGCAAAGAGGTTTTCCATATCCGCCGCGACCGGCGCACCGCCACCGTCCTCGTGGCGCTGCCCGTCGTTCAGGTGCTGCTCTTCGGCTCCGCCATCCGCACAGATGTCGACGACGTTCGTCTTGCCGTCGTCGATCCCGCCCCGAACCACGTCACGCTGGCATTTCGTAATCGATTCACCGCGGCGGGTGTGTTTCGCATCGTCGCCGTTGTGCCTCGCACCGAGGACCTCGATCCGTTGTTTCAGACGGGCACCGCGCAGCAGGCGATCGTGTTCAGCCATGATTTCGCGGTCGATCTCGGCAGGGGAGCGCCGGCGCGGCTGCTTCTCATTACCGACGCGACCGAGCCAAACACCGGCAGTCTTCTGCAGGCGTATGCGGAAGCGGTCGTGAACCAATGGGCCAGTGAGTCGGATAGGGCGGGTTCTCTTGGACCCGCCAGAATCAGCATCGTCCCGCAGATCCGCCTCCGCTTCAATCCGACGCGGGCCAGCTCCAATCTGTTCGTCCCCGGCCTGATGGCGTTCGTGCTGACCATCATCTGCGCGCTGATGACCGCCATTTCGCTCACGCGCGAGAAGGAGACGGGGACGATGGAGGCGCTCCTCGTGTCGCCGCTTCGTCCGTGGGAAATCATCGCGGGCAAGGTACTGCCATACCTCGCGGTCGGCTTTGCCAGCCTGCTCCTCGTCCTCGTCGAGGCACGTTTCGTATTCGCCGTGCCCGTGCGGGGCAGCGTGCTACTGCTGTTGGCCGAAGGCCTGCTCTACGTGCTCGTGTCGCTCGCCTTCGGCATTCTCATCTCGGCGCGGACCTCGTCGCAGCGACTGGCGATGATGGGCGTCTTCCTCACCACGCTGCTGCCGAACGTGCTGCTGTCCGGGTTCATTTTTCCCGTGGAGAGCATGCCCGCGGTCCTGCAGTGGATCTCGTTCATCTTCCCCGGACGGTGGTTCGTCGTTATCGCGCGCGGCATCATGCTCAAGGGCGTCGGTGTCGAGTATCTGTGGCGCGAGACGCTGTATATCGCGCTGCTCGCGACCGTGCTGCTCGCCGCGAGCGTCCGTTCCTTTCGGGAGCGACTGGAGTAGGACGTGCGGCGGATTCTGTTTCTGGCGCAGGCCGAAGTGCTCCACATCGTGCGCGACCGCATCCTGCTCGCGCAGACGCTGCTCGTCCCGATGGTGCAGCTCATCATTCTCTCTAACGCAGCGACGTTCGAGATCCGCAACACGCCCATTCAGATCGTCGACTTCGATCGCACTTCCGCGTCGCGCGGTGTCGTCAACCGCCTCGCCGCCAACGGTCACTTCCAGATTGTCGACACGACACCATCGCTCGCTCGCGTCGAGGAGCGGTTGCTCGACGGCAGCATCACGATGGCGGTCGTCATTCCACGCGATTTCGAGCAATCGCTCGTGAAGACGGGGTTGGCGTCGGTGCAGCTGTCGGTCAATGGTGAAAAAGGATCCGCCGCCGGAATCGTCCAGGCGTACGCGACGCGTGTCCTGAAGCAATATGCGGCGGGTGTGACAAGACCCGCTCAACCCGGCGGACCCGACAGGCTCGGCGCCGCACCTCCTCGGATCGACGTCCGGATGCGGAGCCGTTACAACCCCACGCTGAACTACAAGTACTACATGGTTCCCGGCATCCTCGTGGCGCTGATGACGATCATCGGGTCGCTGCTCAGCGCGCAGAACATCGCACGCGAGAAAGAGCTTGGCACGCTCGAGCAGTTGAACGTCACGCCGATTACGCGTGGGCAGTTCATCATCGCGAAACTCCTGCCGTTCTGGGTATTGGGCCTAATCGAGCTTTCGCTTGGTCTCCTGATAGGCACGCTGGTGTTCGGCATTCCCGTGCGCGGAAGTCTGCCGCTGCTGTACGCCGTCGCGGCTGTCTACCTCGCCGTTGCTGTCGGCATCGGACTCTGGATTTCGGCCCTCGTCGATACCCAGCAGCAGGCGATGTTCGTCACCTTCTTCATCGTGAACATTTATCTGCTCATGAGCGGCCTGTTCACGCCAATCGACAGCATGGCACCGTGGGTGCAGACGGTCACCTTCATCAATCCTGTGCGCCACTTCGTGGCAATCTCGCGCGCGATTCTGATGAAAGGGGCGGGGCCGGCAGAAATTGCAGAGCCGTTCCTGATTCTCATCGGCACCGCTGCGCTCGTGCTTTTCGTTGCCGTCCAGCAGTATCGCAAACGGGCCGCCTGATGTCGGGGAGGCGGCTGCGTCGCTGCTACGCCGCGACGTTGCGCGCTGCCATCCCGAGCATCAGGCGACTGACTCCTGTCGTCAGCAGGTTGAGGCCAAGCATCGTTCCGATAACCCACCCTGTCATCGCGGGCCAATGCATCGCGATCAGCGTGCCCAGCAGGGCGGTTACAAAGGCGTTCACCAGTAGCCACACAGCGCCCGGTTCACGACGTTGTGCGGAGTACGCCACCAGATCGATGCCTGCCTCAACCAACAGCAGCATCGCGAGCAGAAGCGTCAGGGCTTCCATTGCGATCGCTGGCTGCGACAGGAAGTACATACCCCCGGAGATGTACACGAGCCCGAGTGCCAAGTGCCAGACAGCCCCTCCGTCGTCGTGGCGGAAGATGCTGATGATGTGCGTGGCGCCTCCGATGATCAGCAGCCAGGCAACCAGTTGGGTCACCGCCAGCGCCCCGACGCCCGGCTCGATGATCGCGAAGAGCCCCAGCAGTATGAACAGGCACGCGGTGATGATCAGCCAGACTCCGGTGTCGTCCGCGAAGCGGCTGGTGAGCGTGTCAATCCGATCCGGAGGAGTCATAGTGCGGTTCCCGTTCCGCGTTCACTGATGTAGCTGCAAGGGAACCACCACGCCGGATGCCTCGCGACGCGAGCAACGGCGTCCGCATTCGGCGGCGGCTCGCCAATGTCGTGACAACCGACCGTGAGTGTGGCTTGAAGCCGCTGCCTGAGGTTTAATACGCAGGCCGACCTTAAGGTCGGCATCTACGTTCGGACGAGGAGAGGACGATATGAAGACCTTCCGGCTGCTCGCATTTGTGCTGGCCGTCTGGGTAGCGACCGGTGTCGCCCAGACCACGCAGGATCTCCTCAACACCGGCAAGAACACCGACGTGCTGACAACGCACAGCATGGGTTACGACCGAAAGAGCTACAGCTCGTTGCGCCAGATCAACAGGACCAATGTGAAGCGCCTCGTCCCCGTGTGGACCACGAGCGTGTGGAACGAGATGGGGGAGTTGGCGGCGCCTGCGATCTACAACGGCGTGATGTACGTCATCAATGGCCGATGGACCTTTGCGCTCGACGCGCGAAACGGCCGCCAGATCTGGCGCACTCCCGTGACCCTCGAGATGGGAACGACGGGCGCCCCGATCACGCGCGGCGGACCGGTGCTCTACAACGGAAAGCTGTTTCGGGTGACCTACGACAACCATCTCGTCGCGCTCGACATGAAGACGGGCAAGGAGCTCTGGAACCAGAAGTACGCGGAGGGGAAGGAAGGGTATTACTCCACGGGCGCGCCCATCATCGCCAATGGCGTCCTGATTTCGGGCATGGCTGGTGGCGAGCGGACGACGCGCGGATTCCTCGACGGGTGGGACCCCGACACCGGAAAGAAGTTGTGGCGCAGGTACACCATTCCCGCGCCCGGTGAACCCGGTTCCGAGACGTGGCCACGCGACAGCGAGGCGTGGAAGTACGGCGGAGGGCCCACGTGGCGCTCGGGTTCCTACGACCCCGAGCTCGATCTCGTCTACTGGGGCACGGGCAACGCGGAGCCGTACGATCCGCATCCGCGTGGCGGCCTCGACAGCTTGTACACGTCGAGCGTGATTGCGATCCGGCCGAAGACCGGTGAGATCGCCTGCTTCTACCAGTTCACGCCGAACGATGTCTACGACGTCGACGGCACCGACGAGATGGTGCTCGCCGATATTCAGGTCGGCGGCCGGCCGCGCAAGGTGATGATGCAGGCGAACAAGAACGGTTTCCTGTACGTCATCGATCGAACCAATTGCCAGTTGATCGCCGCGAACCCGATGGTGAAAGTGAACTGGGCCTCGAGCATCGATATCGAGAGCGGACGGCCGGTGCTCACCGACGTCTACAAGCGGTTCTTCGCCGGTGAAGAAGTCGAGATCTGGCCGTCGCGCGGTACCAACGCCGTGCCGATCGCGTTCGATCCGGCGAGCAGCCTCGTATACGCGAGCACGTGGGACATTCCTCGCATCCAGAAAATCGCGGCGCCGAAACCGCAGGTGCTCGGCGCGGATTCCACGGGCGTCACCGCGCGGGTCCCTGACAGAAAACCGGGCGAGGTCGTCGGCCACTTCATCGCCATGAACCCGCTGACCGGCGAGAAGAAGTGGGATGTGCCGCTCGCCGATCTGCCGAGTTCGGCGGGGACGCTTGCCACCGCCGGCGGACTCGTGTTCACCGGAAAGCTGACGGGAGAGTTCCTCGCGCTCGACGCCGCGACGGGAAAGGCGCTCTGGCAATTCCAGACGGGCTCGAGCGTCAACGCCACTGCGGTCACGTACACACTTGGCGGTCGGCAATATGTGAGCATTGCCTCGGGACGCGGCGGCACGCTCGCCAATCGCTACGCCGCGGAGGCCATTCCCGCGGGTGGTTCGGTGTGGACGTTCGCGCTGATGCCCTAAATGCAGGCGGACCGTTTCAGGTCCGCCGCCGCCAGAGTAGCGCGCTACCCAACCGTCGGTAGTGAAGAGCCCAACCATTTGCGGCTGAACTGTTCAACGGTTCAGCCGCACCGATGCATTGCCGAATTTTCTTAGGAAATTGGTCTGTGCGGAGGGGTGGTCACACGTGCCGCGATTGGCATGCGCCCTGCTCTATACGGGCGCAGTTCGAAAGTTACCTCACCCCGCAGCGAAAGTGGCGGGGCAATCTGCTAGTTACCCTGCCTGTGCACCCGGGGGCGAGTCGAAAGATTCGCCCTCCAGCCTTTCAACTCGGGAATCGGGATTCGGGATTCGCGATTATCATCTCGGCCTACCGCGCTCTCATCGTTCCTACCGTCCTGACCACTCTAGGAGGAAGGGAATGAGCATTTGGCTCACTCGTTGTGCCACCGCCCTCGTCGTGGCCGCGCTCGCATCCGCGAACGCGCTCGCCGATCCAATCCCGCCCGGTGGGCAGGCCGATCGTCTAAAGGTGATCGGATTCTCGGGTCTGGCCGGTCACTACGGCGCGTTCAAGATGGCGCTCCACCATCCGGCCAACGGACGCTGGTATCTCTACATGGGTCACTCCTTCGACCTGGGATGGAGCATCCTCGATGTGACCAACCCGCAGGATCCGAAGTACGTGAAGTTCATCCCGTACGACGGCCCGAAGGACTGGATCACGTCGCAGGTGACCGTTCACGACAACCTGATGATCACCTCGCTCGATCGGCGCAATGCTCCTGGACCGGACATGATCTTCTGGGACGTCAGCGATCCAATCAATCCGAAGGAGATCGCGCGCTGGGGCAGCGGCACGGGCGGCGCACATCGCAATTCGTACCCCGGTGGAAAGTACGCATACCTCTCCACCTCGTACCCTGGTTTCAGAGGCAAGATCCTGGTGATCGCCGACGTCAGCGATCCGGCACACCCGAAAGAGGTGGGAAAGTGGTGGCAGCCAGGTCAGAAGGACGGCGAGCCGCTGTCGGGTCCGCTACCGGGATTTCACGGACCGGCCAACATCAGTCCCGATGGCAAAATGCTCTCGACCGGATACACGCCCGACGTCGTCAATCTCGACATCAGCGATCCAGCGCAGCCCAAGGTGATCGGGAGACTCCCGATCACGCCACCGTTCGCAAGCGTGGGCACGCAGTCGGTCCACACCGTCCTGCCGCTGTGGGATCGGAAACTTCTGTACGTGAGTTCCGAGGCGATGGCTGAGCGGTGTAAGGACAACGGGATGAACTTCGCGGGACTCATCGACAACAGCGATCCCGCCAAACCTCGACTCATCTCCATCTTCCCGACGCCGCGTCCGCCGGCCAATGCGCCCTACAAAGATTTCTGCGACAAGGGCGGACGTTTCGGACCGCACAATACCAATCAGGAACTTCACAATCCGGCTGTCGCTCAGCCGCGAGATCTGATGTTCGTGACGTGGTTCAATGCGGGCCTGCGCGTCTTCGACATCAGTATCCCGACCCTTCCCACGGAGGTCGGGTATTTCATGCCGCCAGAGCGAGCCGGCCTGCCCAGCCAGACGGGCCCACACGATTCGCCCGTGAACTGGTCGGAAGAAGTCGCCGTCGACACGCGCGGCAACATCTACCTCAATGACGACAAGTGGGGGACCTTCATCCTGCAGTACACCGGGAAGGTGCCGGCGAAGGATGTGAGCAGAACCGCGACGAAGTGAGCGCGTCGGCGCTCACGGACGTGCGCTGATTCGCGCAACTTCGTTCGCGAGGTTGAAATTGCTCCACGTTCAATCCACGCCTTGATTTAGACTGCTTGCAGATGCGTGGATTGCGAATCGAAAGGTTATTCCGCGCGGTGGCGTTTGTGGCCGTCGTCACCGCCGTCGCACTCGTCGTTATTAGTCAGTGGCGCGACTTTCGCTCGGCGCAGGTGCGTAAGGCGCTGTTCACGGAAATTCAGCCGGTGCACCTCACCAACTGCGAGCTGCGGCGCTTCGGCGAGCCGCACGACGGCGGCTACCCGCTGTGCGAGAACCTGCTCGGGCGCGTGAAGTCGGGATATTCGTACGGAATTTCCGGGTACGACGGATGGGGGTGCGAGGTCTCCAGGCGTCTTCGAGTCCGGGTTCATCAATACGATTGCTTCAACCTCACCGAACCGTCATGTCCCGGCGGGCAAACCACGTTTCATGGCGAGTGCATCGGCACGTCGAAGGAGACGCAGGACGGCCGCCCGTTCGACACCCTGGCCAATCAATTCGCGCGGAACGGCGACGTCTCAACGCCGATTGTGATGAAGATCGATGTGGAGGGTGCGGAATGGGATTCATTCCTGTCCGCCCCCGACAATGCGCTTTCGCAGATCGATCAGCTCGACGTCGAATTTCACGAGGTGGACGACCCGAAGTACGTGGAGACGATCCGCAGACTGAAGCAGTTCTTTTATGTCGCCCACGTGCATTACAACAACTACAGCTGCGATCCGTCGCTGGCACCCTTTCCAGCGTGGGCATTCGAAGTGCTGTTTGTCAGCAAGCGAATTGCGATGAGCGACGGGGTACCCGCCCCGGCCGCTGCAAACGTTGACGCACCGAACAAGCCGTCGGCGGACGACTGTCAGGCCGCAGCGCGCATTGGGGCCTGACGTTTCGATGATCGGTCAGCATTCTTCCTAGGATGGCGCACCCGATCAACGAGACCCTTCCCGCGAAACGCCCAATCGACGACCTGTTCACCGTGTGGGTGAACACGCATGCGCGCTTCCTGTGGATTGCCCTCCTTGTGTCGGCAGCGGCGCTCCGGGCGCTGCTGATCTGGCATTCTCCGTGGCCGTACGGTTACACGTACGATCAGTACTTCCAGGGCGTCGAGCACCTGATCACAACCGGGCACCTTCCCACCGCGGCTGATTGTTGGCAGTGTTATCACCCTCCGTTCTTCTACGCTCTCGGAGCTGTGTTCTATCGGTTCGGATCGATACTCGCGGGAACACGAACCGGCGCACTGGAGGGATTGAGTGCGTTATCGCTGCTCAGCGCCTGTGCGACCGTATGGTTCTCGATACGGCTCCTCGAGTTTTTGCGGCAGCGTGGCTCGTACCTGCTGCTCGCATCGGCGGTGGTCATCGTCTTTCCGTGTCTGTTTATCAGCAGCTGGAGTGCAGAGGCTGATGGCCTTCAGACCGCGCTGATGAGCGCGGTCCTGTACTACCTGACCAGGTACGATGCCGGCCCGCGCCATGCCGGACTCGGGGTCGTCGTGCTGCTCGGCGTCTTCTGTGGTCTGGCGATGGCGACGAAGTACAACGGTTTGCTCGCCCTCGGCGCGACTGGCGTCCTGCTCTTGCTGCGGCTGTTCACTGACGGTGAACGGCCTCGGACGATTCGCGACGGCCTGATCGTCCTGGCGCTTGCGCTATCGATCGGCTCCTGGAAGTACTTGGACAATCGCCGGCATCACGGAACCGCCTTGTTCGCCAACGGCTCCGCCGCCGAAGGTTTCGCGGTCGGCCATTTTGCCTACTGGCGCGGTTACGAGTATCTGTCGCTTCGTTTCAGGCAAGTAATGGATCTGTATGAGCCCGATGCTCCGACCGGACGGCTGACGGACCAGCCAGTCTATTACAGCGTGCCGACCACACTACACGCGATGGCGTGGACCGACATGAGCTTCTTTTCCGTGAAGTCGCGACATGGAGATCCGTCGCAGCCGTATCCCGACAAGCGCATTCCGAAATGGCTGGTTGGAACGATGCTGGTTCTCGGAATGGTTCCCAACCTGCTCGCGACCGTCGGTTTCCTCTCCGTGACGCGCCGCAAGGCGTTCCGGGCATGCACGATTCTGACGGTCATGACGATCCTCGCTTACGTGGCGTGGTTCACGGGGCAGGACCGTTGGGCGCTGAAAACCAAATATCTGCTGTATCTGTTGCCCGCCTATGCTGCGTACCTTGCCGTCGGCCTGCGTGTCGTCCGTCAATGGAGTCCCGGGACGTTGGCAGGTCTCGCGGTGTGCGGCTTGCTGCTCCTGATCGTCATGTCGCAACTGTTCGCGTACGTGTTCGCCCTGGGGTCCATGCGTATATTCCCGGTTTGACGCGAGGGCCGCTAGGCGAGCGGCGCCTTACGTGCTGACGCTTATCTCTGGGGCAGCGGCATCGGACGCTGCTGATGATCGATGCGCAAACGCAGCGACCGCAATCAGCAGTTGGGCAGGCAGCATCAAGCGGACCGCCTCGCCTGGCAATTCGGCCTGACCGCGGCCGAACACCAAAATCAGTGATGCCATTGATAACGCGGCCCAGGCCAGAGCCGTGCGCCGCGATGACACGACCGCGGCGCCGATCGCAATGGTGACCCAGCCCAGACTTGCGGCAAGCACCAGGGCGGTACCGGCATCGGCGCGCCACACCGCCGACAGGAAGCTCCGCACCGGCAGATCAAGTGCTCTGCCTGCGGGATGGCCCGGGTCGAGAAACGGCCATACTCCGAGGCGAGCGCGGAGCCATACGTACCAGAGCAGCAATGGAATCGCCACGACGCTCCAGCGAAGAAGGGCACGCCACTCTCTCCGCCTGACGTGAGACAGGATCAGCGGTGGCAACGCGAGAACCGCCGTCTCCCGCGTCAGCAACAACAGTGCAGCCGCAACCCGCGCCTGCCGGATCCTGTTCGTCTCTGCGAAGTGGTAGGTCAGAAGCACCAGCGCTGCAATGAGAAATTCGGGAACGAGTAGCGGCACCGTCAAAAACGCACTCGGGACCAGCAGCGCGGCGAGACCCAGGATTGGCGGCCGACCGGCCCGTGCGCTACGAGTGCACGCGAGCGTGGCGAAGAGCAGGACGCCGCTGATGTAGGCCAGCGGCAGCGTTATGGGAATCAGTCGGCGCTGCCCGAGTGCCATCACCCATGCCGTGAGTGGAAACAGAATCCGTCCATAGCGGTATCCCGTTCCTGTCCATTCGCCGGCTCCCGCAAAAATGTGCCCGTCGCCAAACGGGTCGAGCGCCACGCGATAGAAGTGCTGTGCGTCGCTTCGCAGCAAGTCTTCGTATCCTCGAGTCGACGCAACCGTGATCATCACCGCGGCGACTGCGGCCGCAGCCATCGTGCCGAAAATGATGTCTTCGCGAGTGACGGCGCGTATCTCAGTGGTCGTGCCCGCCACGTCAATCGCACCCGAGTACTTCAGAGATGATGTACCTCGGCCGCCGCTTCACTTCCGTGTAGATCCGCGCAAGATACTCTCCCACGATTCCCAGGCTGACCATCAGCGCGCCTCCGATGAGCAGTTGCAGGAGAATGACCGTGGTGAAGCCGGTAACGGCCGTCCCGAGAAAATAGAGATAGAGCGTCCGTGCGCCGATCACGATCGCGAGCACGAAGAACGCGAATCCCAATATCGTGATGACGTGCAAGGCCGAGGTCGAAAACGCGGTGAGAGCGGTCACAGCGTAGCCGAGCAATCGTGGTAACGACCATTTGCCGATGCCTGAAGCCCGCTCTTGAACGGCAAACGCAATCTGAGTGCGCCTGAATCCGAGCCAGGCAATCATCCCTCGAAAGAAAAGATTGCTCTCCTCCATCCGACGCCACGCGTCGACCACCTTCCGATCCATCAGCTTGAAGTCGGACGATGGTCCTAAGTCGTAACCAGTCAGCATCCGGAACAGTCTGTAGAACAATCCGGCGCTGAGCCTGTAGGAGACCGATTCCGTGCCCCGCGCTTCCTTGACGGCTTCGACGATCTCGAATCCACGCTGGCTCCAGAGCGGGACCATCTGGGTGATCAATTCAGGAGGGTGTTGTAAATCGCCATCCAGGACGATGACCGCATCGCCGCCGGCCGTTTCCAGGCCAGCCGATACCGCAGCTTCCTTGCCGAAATTCCTGCTCAAGCGGATGATTTTCAAGCCGCGTCGTTGTGGAAGCGCCACCTTGAGCTGCTGCCACGTTTCATCGGACGAGCCGTCGTCGATCGCCACGACTTCAAATCGGCACGCGGTCTTCTCTAACACTGGATAGAGAGCGTCGAGAAGACCGGAGACGGAAGCAGACTCGTTATAGAACGGTACGACCACCGAGACCAGCGGCGGCTCGACGATGCCCACGTTAGCCTCCGTCGCTGGCACGCCAGTCCGCCATCGTTGACACATCGACTGCCTTGTGGAGGAACAGCGTCCAGGCCGCAAGGAGGATCACAAGCAATATCAAAGAAGACGGTGAGAAGTGGCCAACGAAACTGATGAAGAGAAAATACGCGCCGATGCTTGACCACGACACAATGACCATCCGGCGAAGCCCTTCAAGGGGAGGCCTGCTCCACTGGCTGTCCAACACGATCAACCCCATGGGGAAGAGAGTTACGAGGTCGTAGTAGAGCAGATGCGGCGAAGTGAGCGGCAGTATGGCAACGCTCGCGGTGAGCACCGCAAGTCGGCCCAGTTCCTCCGGTAGTCGCGAACGCAGAATCTTTCGACACTGCCACAACGCCAGCAATCCCAGACCAGCGGAGAGTCCGTAGAGCACGGGCTTCAGCGACACGCGGGCCTCCGGAGAAAACCGCATCATCAGGTCCGCAGGAATGCTCGCCAGCAGGTGCACAGGCACTTGATAATCGTCCCGTGAAAAAATGGCGTCGCTCACGCGCAACGATCGCATCCACGCCGCCAAAGCGCCTTCGGGGACCAGGAAGTAGTTCAGCGCTGCAAACACGCAGAGCCCCAGGATCATTCCGGAAAGAAGACGCATCCGGCCGGTCACCGCGTACGCCATGCTCATGACACCGGCAGCCGGCAGGAATTGCGGCTTCAACGCCAGGCCGGCCCAGGCGAATCCCGCAGCCAACGGCGATCCTCGACTCACGAACCAGTAGCCGATGCTCAATGGCAATAACCCGAAGAGGATTCCGGACTGGCCGATCAATATGGCCATGAAGATCGGAAAAAACAGACAACTGAGGAGCAAGAGATCTCGCGTACGGACGTCAGTTGTCCGGCTCAAGAGAAGGCAACTCAGGCCCAGCGCTGACACGGAAATCGCCTGCCATACCAGCAGCGACACATGCGGTGGCAGGACGCTCAATGGTGCAAATACCCATGCCACGATCGGCGGATACATGAAGTTAGTCGTCGTTCGTTCGGGCAGCCGCGGCAGCAGTTGGTGGGCCGAGTCGTTAAAGGCGGTGTCACGAAAAGAGACAGCGTCAGGCTCGGGATACAGTCGGTCGAACTCCCCGGACGCGGCCAAACGGCCGGCCACATAGAACGAGCTGACGTAGTCGGACGAGTCCGTCACGCCGGGGTCCGCGAAGTCCGTGAAAAGGATGGTCGCCAGGAATGCCACGGATAGCAGACGGGCCACGTCGATCCATGTGAAGAGAGAGCGCCGCGCGGTCCGCTGGCTGCCTCCGGACGGCATGGGCGACTGCGCCGCCTTCTGAGGGTCTGACGCACGCTCGACGCGATCCGACACCGTCACACTCAAAGGATACGATGGTGCGATCGCAAGTTGAGCCCCACGGGGGGTATTATCTCGGCCTACTGCGCACGGGGGGCGAGAATAATCGTAGTCTCCGAAAACCGTACGACGGCCCGAAGGAGTGGATCACGTCCCAGGTGATCGTCCACGACAACCTGATGATCTTCCCGTCGCCGCGGCCGCCGGCCAACGCGCCCTACAAAGACTTCTGCGACAAGGGCGGACGTTTCGGGCCGCACAATACCAATCAGGACTTCACAATCCGCCTGTCGCTCAGCCGCGAGATCTGATGTTCGTGACGTGGTTCAATGTGGGCCTGCGCGTCTTCGACATCAGTATCCCGACCGGGACCTTCATCCTGCAGTACACCGGGAAGGTGCTGGCGAAGGATGTGAGCAACCCCGCAACGAAGTGATCGAATGACGAGGCGACCGTCGACCGCTACACGAGCGCTCCTGGCTTCTTGCGATGGCGGACGATCGCGTCCGCGCTCATGTAGCGGCGCAATATTCGGCGCTGTGCCGAGGAGCAATCCGCGCTGTGCCCAAGGCGAGAGGGAGAGGGGCGTCGGTCGTATGGCGGACTCCACACAATAGCGATGCCGGGTTGGGCGGCGCTCATCGTGATTCAAGTACTGGCGGCGATCTTTGCGTTCAAGCCCGTCGCGATTGGAGCTGTGCTGCCTCTCAGGCTGTTCGTCGGCACCCTCGCGACGCTCGTGCTTCCAGGGGCATTGGCGGCGAACGCGCTGGGCCGGCGGTCGAGGCACTTTCTGGAAACGCTCGCCGTGAGCGTGGCCGGCTCCTTCGTCTTCATCGCCGGATTCGGCATGGCGGCGATGACATTCAGATGGTCGATGGGTGCCGTGATCGCAGCGCTCATTGGCCTGAACGCCGCGCTGACGCTTGTCTGCGTCAGGCGCGGCTCCGCGCGGTTTCTGAAGGTTCGATGGACCGGCGCCAGCGACGCGGCGCTCGTCGCCATTCTGTGCGGCCTTGCGATCGTCGCGTACCGATGGGGCGACGACGTCAAGGCGGTGGGCTGGGAGGTGTCTTTGCACCTGGCCTATGTGCGGGAGTATGCAAGCTCGCTCCCCCTGGGCTTCGAGACGGCCGTGCTCCGGCCGCCGGACATCGTTGCGCAGAACTATTTCTATCTGTGGGAGTTTGTCCTGGCGGGTATTGCGCGCATGGCGGGTGTCGATCCGTTAGTCGCCGCGCTCAAGAGCCGCTGGTTGATGCCGGCGCTCAGTTTCGCCGGCTTTTTCTTCATGGCCCAGAGGCTGCTGGCTTCGACATTGTCGGCGCTGAGGGTGACCTGGGTGATGGTCGTCGCGGTGCTGCTCCAGTTGCTGACGCTGCCGCCCAATCCCTACGAAAAATATATTGAATCGGGACCGTTGCGGCAGGTCGGCGCCTTCCTCGGCAGCATTCATCACAGCGACTCGGCGATGGAGATTCTTCTGCCGGCGCTGATCGGATACCTGTTCTGGGCGCTTCGACGGGGAACCGCCAAATCCTGGATCGGCTTTGTCGGCGCGCTCGTCATCGCCTTCCTCTGGCATCCTCGGGAATATTTTCAAGTGATGTGGTACGGCGTCGTCGTGATGATGGTCGATACCGTCGCGGGTGTTTCAGGCGGGATTGGCGCGTGGAGGCGTCGCCTGGCGAACTACGGGATTATGGTGGCCTGTTACGCTGGGGTCGCCCTCGTCCTCTACGCCGGGATGCCGGCCTCGATTCGATCATCGTCTGAACATATTGTCGGTGCGTCCACTCAGGTGGAGTCGGTTCGCCGGGTCCTTCTATCGATGACGCAATGGCGGGGATGGACTTCCGGAAGCCTGCCGATGTCTTTTCATCTCCATGGGTACGAGGTGCCCGGACTTCCGCCAGGTCCACCCCAGAGCTTCAGTTGGCTCGTCCTCTCGATACCTGCAGCCGCTCTCCTGCTATTTTCCTCGCGCCGATCGGTGCGGTGGGTGGGGCTTTATCTGCTCGTGCTCTGGCTGGTCAGCCTCTCGAGTTACAAGATCGAGGAGGTCCTGCAGGCGGTGACCTATCAAGAGATGCTGATCTCGAAGCCTCGGATGGTCCATCTATTTGCGTATGTCGTGATTGGGCTCGGGTGGACCGAGCTGATGAGGGTCGTGGCGGGCCGGCGCCGAGGGGCCTCCGCCTGGCTGTGTGCATCCATCGGGGCGCTGGCTGCAGGGCTGGCATTCGCGCTCGCCTGGCGGGCGAGCACGCCCGAATTCAAGACCATGATTACGATCCTCAACGCCGCGTTTTTCATCGTGGGAGCGTTGTTGATTGTCTCCCTCTGGAGACGGCGTGATCCAGGCGTCATGATCGGCGCTGCGCCGACGCCTGGGCTCGCCGCCGCCGCGTTCGCGATCTTCGCGCTGCCGGCATGCTTCACGCCTGCGGTCGCGCGCTGGTCCATCATGCTCGGGCACGATCTGGATCCCGCAAAGTTGTTCTCGGCAGAGAACGACATCCGGCTGGCGCCGGACACGATCCATTACTTCCAGACGACGCAGCCGCCGCGAACGAGGCTGCTCGTCGAGCCCAACAGCCCGCACATGGTCGGAGTCTACGCGCCGGTCTACGTGATGCCGCTGTTGGGGAACGTCGGAGCCGATGCGCAGCAGTTGCAGCTGGGGGCACAGGGCAAGCATCCCGTCTTTGCAGAGGGCGCGCCCGGTCTCGACAGCCTGCGCGAGTTCCTCGACAATCATGCCATTCAATACATACTTGGTTCCGGCAAATACGTGCCGCCCTTCTTGGACCTGCCGAAGTCGCGTCCCGATGAGTTTGCGCTGAAGTTTCTCTCGAAGGATCGGACAAACGTGCTGCTCGAATACCATCGTCCAGCGAACTCTCAGTGAACGGAACACCACAAGAACCTCCTCGATGGGTGTCCGGACTCACATCGGCCGCGAGTCTCTGTTTCGTCGCGGTCGTCTTGGCACTCGCGAGCTTCTATTGGGCCGGGTGGTCTGCGACCCCGGTTACGGTTCGCTTGATCGCCGGCGTCACCGCGTTCGGGGTGTCACCCGGGCTTCTGCTGATCGGGCCGTTTCTTTCGAGGAGACGACGCCGAGTCGAGCCCGCCGATTTCCTGATTTCTGTGATTACGTGCAGTTTCTCCTGCAATCTGGTGTTCAATGCCGCGCTCTTTGCGCTCAAGTGGTCGCTGGCTGATCTCACGCAAGCGTATCTGTTGCTCCAGTTGGTGGGCTACATGGTCTGGATGGTCGGGGCAGCCTTCAGCCCGGTCCACTCAGACTGCGTGCCAACCGTCGGCGGGCAGAGCCGCGGACGCATGTCCCCGCCGGCGCTCGCAGCCATTTCACTGCTCGCGATCGCAGCGACGGCGCTTGTGTACATCACGTTCGTGAACGGCGCTCCGCCAACCAACCCGGAAGAATTGACGTGGCTGCGAAAGCTGGCAGGCAATCCGAGCGTCCGATTTGACAACCTGTCTTACCGCAATGGCGATCCGAGCACCTATCTGTTTGTTCCGTTTCAGATTCTCATTGCTGGCACCAGCGTCGTCGCCCACGCCGATGTGGCATTGACCTATTCCGTCTTTTGGGCATTTACGACAGTCCTCTCGCTGTTCCTCATCGGCCGCCTTGCGTACATCTTGTTCGGACGAGCAGAGGTTGCGGCGCTGGTCTGTTTGTGGATGGTCGTAATCGGGTTGTTCGATCGCAACGCAGTAGTGGTTGCGGCGGGTATCGTCACGCCGTATCCAAATCGCTACGGGGTTGCAGGCGGCGTTCTGCTGCCGCTGGTTCTCGTGTTGTTCTGGTCGATTCTGCGCGATTCTGAATTTCAATGGTGGCGATGGGCGCTGCTTGTTTACGTCGCCGTGGAAATGACGTTCGTGCACGCGCGTGAGACCACGCTGGCCGTCGGGACGATGGTGGGATTGCTTGCCGTTCTCGCGGCGCGGCCGAAACACCATCGGCGCGAAGTTGCTCGGATCGCCGCCGTCATCGCCGTCACCGGGGTCGTGTTGTACGTGTACAAGTACGTCAACCTGGCGATCGCGCCCGAGCTCGGCGCCTATGTTGGAGCGATGAGCGAAGCCTCCAGAACCGCTCTCTCGAACCTCATTCGTGAGCACGGATTTTTGGGGGCTCTCGTCGCACCTGTGCCGAGAGGGATGACAGTCGGCGCAAATGCGAACGCGATCTCATTGAACTTTGTCGCCTACCCTGAGTTGTTCCTCGACACTTGGATCCGAGCCTACCCGGGACGGATCTTTCTTCCTCTCACCTTGCTCGTGCTGCCCCTGTACGCATGGTTCGCCCGTTCGCTCACCGAACTCAGTCTTGCGCTGGTGTTGGCTGCGCTGGGCGCGGTCGCCAGTTCAGGACTGCTTGCGCTTTACGTCTCCGCCGCGGTCGGCAACCCCGAGGTGCTCCTTGCGTACAACTTGATTTTTCTCCTAAGTCTGCTCGTGCTGTGCTGCGTCGCCTGGCGAGCCGGCGTGGCGATCGCCAGGTTCAGCAAGGGTTCGTCGGGTCGATCCTGGCTGCTGGTTGGGGCATGCGTGCTGCTGCCCGCTGCGTCGTATTACTTCGGGCCACAGGTGCTCGACTGGCGCACCAGCGTGGGTGGCCGATGGACCGCGAATGTCGGCTGGGCGTTGATCGCCGCGACGGTGGTTGCGATCATCGATCGCCTTCGACGCAGGGATCTGCCGTTATTCCCCGACCCGGAGACGGTCCCCGCGCTTGCTTCGCTCGCGTCCGCATGTCTCATACTCGCGGTGGTCATGCCCGCAGTCCAGCAGAGCGAGGCATGGGATGACAATCCATTTTCGCCGGAATACCCGTCGTATCGGTTTTCTGGGGATTTCGTGCGCGACTACCCGCAGCTGATGGCGACAGGCAAACTGCAAGCGTCAGATTATCCGCTGGAAGTCATTCGCTTTCTCCGGGAGGGCATGCCGCCGAATCAAACGGTCTTCGCCGACGATACGCTCGCGATCCTCCAACGAGTGCCTCACTTCGCGGCCGTTCTCTCGAACAAGGGGACCGTGGCTCCGAGTTACATCGCCAATGGCGAATATCTTCAGACCTACTCCCTGAGCGGGCCGGAATTTGAGATTCGTCCGTTTCTTTCGGAGAGCAGCCACATTCATCGGTTCGAGGAGATGCTCACGCGTTACGGCGTCGATATCGTGCTGGTGAGTCCTCGGGAGTCTTCTGACGTCAAGCGGTATTGGCAGCAGTCGATCGAACTCCAGGCTCGGCTTCGTCCGCTGTTCGAGCGCGATGGATATCTCATCTACGCGGCCGTCCACGGGCCATCCACGGCCGGTCCATGACGATTCTTTCCCGCCAGCGAACGTCCGCCATCGTCTCAACGTGCTATTTCGCGATCCCTCGAAACCCCCTTGCGATGAGCGTCAGTCGTCAGGCACCTGCTTTTCGGCGAGTCGTCCATCCGCATCACCCGGATAAGAGAGAGCCTCAGGAGATTTCATGGTGGACGACCGCGTTTGCACCCGCCCGCCGTCGTGTCAATCGTGTGTGACCAGTGCCGCTAGACGAGCGGTCCCGGCGTGTTCCTATAGCGATTGACGATCGCGTCGGCGCTCATATACGCCAGCGCCTGAATGGTGAGCGTCGGATTGAAACCGCTCATCGTCGGGAACGTCGAACTGCCGACGACGAACAGGTTCGGCACGTCCCAGCTCTGACCGTAGCGGTTTACCACTGACGTTTTGGGATCGCTGCCCATGCGAGTGCCGCCCTCGTGATGCGCGCCCGGCGCGCCCGAGCCTGAAGGCGCTCGCCACACATGCGTCGCCCCCATCGCGCGGCCCAATTCCTCTAGCTTTCGGAAGAGGAAGTCGATCCGCGCAACTTCGTTCGGCCTCCGCCAATCGTAGGTCAGGCGCGGTGCGGGGAGCCCGAACGTATCGCGCACGCTCGGATCGAGATCGATCGTCTGGTCGGCGTACGGCAGGTTCTCGGTTTGCGCGACGAGTGCCGCATGCCGCGCGAAGTATTTTGCGAAGAAGTCTCGATACGCGGCGCCCCACCTCGGGACGCCTGGTGGCGGGTTCATGGCGAGCGCCGCGCCAATCGGACCGGCTTCGAGGTCTGCGGGCGTGACCGAGATCTGCGCGCCGCGGATAAAACTCTGGCCGCCGTGATCGAAATTGTCGGCGTTGAAATCGTCGAGGCTGTGTTTCTGGGCACTCGGGCCCATGTAGATGTTGACGAACCGATCGTCGAATGCGACGAACACCCGCGCGCCGATGTGGGCCATCAGGTGTTTGCCCACCTGTCCGCTCGTGTTGGCGAGTCCGTTCGGGAAACGCGCGCTCTTCGACAGCAACAGCAGGCGCGTGTTGTCGTAAATGAACGGGGCGAGAATGACCAGCGAAGCTTCGATGGTGTTGTCGGAACCGTCGACGCCCCAATACGACACGCCGGTGGCACGGCCGCTGTTGTCGCTGTTGACGCGATAGACCATCGTGCCCGTCAGCAGCTTGAAGTTGCCGGTCGCGTCTGCCTCGGGCAGCTTGGTGACGAGGATGCTCGACTTCGCGCCGATGTGGCAGCCGAACGCCTGGCAGAAACCGCAGTAGCTGCAGCCGGGGCGTCCCTGATAGTTGCGGGAGAGTATCGCCCGTGGGGTCGAAAACGGGTGATAACCGAGCTTGCGGGCGCCCTCCTCGAAGATCACGCCGGATTGATCCGCGACGAGCGGCGGCATCGGGTAATCGCGCCGGCGCGGCGCTTCGAAGATGTTCCCGCCGTCGATCTTGCGCCCCCCGAGATTGCCGGCCTTGCCCGACACGCCGAGCTCGTATTCCGCGCGATCGTAAAAGGGCTCGAGGTCGGCGTATGTCAACGGCCAGTCGGCAAGCGACGAATCTTTCGGAATTGCTGACGCGCCGTAGCGTTCGATCGTCTGCGATCGCGCGCGGAAATCGTCCCCGTGCAAGCGCCAGGAGACCGCGCCGTAGTGGACCGTTCCACCGCCTGCCTGGTTCCCGTAATTGAGAACCGGCAGCGGGTTCGCTCGCGTGCGGCGGTTCGGCCGCCAGGTGACCGGCTGCCGCTTCACGTGCGGACGCAAGTCCTGCCGCTGGAAGTAGCGCAATTCGTCGAGGCCCGCGAAGTCCGCGGTGTTGTGACGCGGCCCGCGTTCGAGGCCGATGACCTTCATCCCCGCCTTGGCCAGTTCGGCGGCGAGTATTCCACCCGCGGCGCCAACACCGACGATGACGACGTCTGTTTTCTCGGTCGCCATGACTCAGGTCGTCGGCTTTGCGGAACCTGTCGCGCCGAAGCCTTCGGCGGAGGCGGACTGCAGGCCGATCATCGGCGCGCGCGTGAACGCCTGCCTGTTTTGCAGGTCGGCTGGCGTATACACCGCCTGCCCACCGGGGAAGCCCACCAGCCGCCAGCCGCTGAAGTCCTTGTTGCCGCCGTACAGCGGGTCCGCAAACATGCCTTCGACGGTGTGCGTGCGAAGCGTTTCGAAGAAGGCCTGCGCCGTGGGCCACGTGAAGCCGGCCGCCTCGCCTTGCTCTAGTGCGGTGATGACCGCATCCTGACGGCCGGCGTCCAGGCGGACGAACGTGTCCTTGTACGTCGTGCGGCAGTACGCGTCGAGCTGCGCCAGGCCACGCCGGTAGAACTCCTGCAGTTCAGCGTATGCGCCGGAGAGCGCGAGATCGATGTAGGTGATTACCGCGGCGTCGCGTGCACCCGGTTTACCCGGGGCGCCGGGCATGAGTCGTTCGGTGAAGGCTGCGACCGTGGCGGCATCCTGCGCGTTGAAGAACGTGCCGTGCGCGGCACCGGGCGCATGCATCGCGGATGCCGTGGCGTTCGCATCTTGGTGCTGCTCGAGATTCTGCGCCGAGACGTCGGGTATGAGTCCCGCGCCCGCGACGGAGCCCGCACCAACCACGGCACGCACCAGGAAAGCGCGCCGCGTTTCGTCATGCCTGCTCATGAGGCGCGCTATTTGTCCGCGCCGCCGGCGCCGGGAGCGGATCCGCCGAATAGATAGCGTGACCCGTCGGCCAGGATGAAATTGCGGCCGACCGCCTTGTTCGTGCCGTCGCGCGCCTGATATCCCTCGATCGTGAATTCGGTGCCGATCTTCAGCGTGTTCTTCGTCACGCCGAGACGAATGAGCTGATTCGGGCTGCCGCCTTCGACCAACCACGGGACGACGGTTCCGTCAGGCTGCTTGATGTCCATGTGGAACCACGAGTGCGGGTTGATCATTTCCCACTTGGTGAGCGTCCCCGTCAGCTTCAGCGGCTTGGTGATGTCGAACTCCGACGAGAAGGCGTGATGCGCGACGAGCGGCGCGGCCATGAACCACGCGCCGAGGGCAACGATCACCGCGAACGTCGTTCTCATGTGATGCTCCCTTTCACTTCGATGCTGGTTTCGCTTCACGCGCGCGCTTTTCGTCCTCGCGGGCGCCCCGCAGCAGGTTGGTGAGGCTGTAGTTGCCCTCGTGGCACGCGTGCTCGAAAATCGGTCCGATCGATTTCTTCCACGGCACTTCCGCCGTCCACGGGCGCGTCCAGACCTTCGGATCGTCCACGGTGAAGCGGTACATCAACGTGTCGTCGCTCACGCGCGTGAACCGCTCGGTCAGCTTCATGTCCGCGCTCGCGCCCTGGGCTGCGAACATGAACATGTCCGTGAAGTTCGTCGTCTCGATGACCAGCGTGTCGCCATCCCAGCGGCCGCGCGAGCTCCCTTCGATCTGGCGGATGCTGGCGGGCAGTGCTGGACGGTTATTCGTCGGGATAATGCGCGGGCTGTGGAGCATCTCTACGAGGATCATCACCGTGTCAGGCGCCTGCACGATCTGGTAGTTGTTGTTGTACGCGCCTGCGAGCATCGGTGGCCCGTCGCGGTCCATCAGGATGCAGCGCACCGACAGCGGCTGGTTCTGCGCCGCGTCGGTGATCGCACCTGCGCGCTTCCGTGCTTCGGCACGCGCCGCGTTGAGGCGCTTGCCTTCCTCCGTCATCGGCGGGAGATGACCGTCGGGCGGATCGACGATCAGCGACGTCCGCAGGTTCAGCGCCACCGGCGCCTGGCTCCGATCGAGGCCGAACTGCGTGAAGTCGTAGTGCACATCCGCAACGGTGCCGGGTGTCGTCTGCTCCGACTCCTCGGCCGCCGCGCGCTTCATCTGTTCGACGACTTCTTCTTTCGTGAAGAACTCGCGGTCGATGCCCTTCGGCCGCTCGAGCGGCGTATAGGTGGTGTTATTCCAGAAGCCCTGGAAGTCCGGGTGCCCGTCAGGCAGGCGCGGCACCTTGTAGTTCGTTTGTGCCGTCGGTGTCGACACGAGGAGCAGCGCGATTGCGATTCCGAGGGCCGTTGCCGCAACACATCGACGCAGCATGTGCAGTCTCCCGCGTTAGTTGCTTGATGGCTTCCGCAGCTGTCCGTAAATCAGGTCTTCGACGAAGGGAACGCAGTTGAACTCCAGCAACTGCGCGTTCTTCTCGACGCGCCGGTAGATCGGCAGCGCGATCTTCCATGGCCGCGTGAATGTCTGTGGATCCTCGATCGTCGCTTCGTATGAAAGGTGATCCACATCGGTCGCCGTGATGCGCTCGACGACGTGGAGCTGATCGCTGTGGAAGTTGCCGGCGCGATCGAACCAGCTCAGATCGTTGAAGCCGGTCGTGTCGATGACGAGCGTCTCCCCTTCCCAGCGGCCGTTCGACCATCCCATCCAGCTGTCGGCCGGCGCTGCTTTGTGATCGGTCATGTAGACCGTGCGCACGGCGCGCGCGTAGGACGACACGATCATGATGTAGGTCGGCGTCTGGATGATCTGAAATGGATACGGGATGTACATTCCGCGCGGCGTGCCGGGCAGATAGCACTTGATCTCCGGATCGAGCTTGATCCGGTTCGCGTAGTTGTCTTTCTTCTTCGCGAGCGCCTCGGGCTTGTAAGGAAGCGGGCCGTCCGTGATCCCGAGACCGCCTGCCGTCGCGAAGCTCGCGCCGAGCTCCTGCACCGGACCGGGTGCTGCCGAGTGCGCCTCGATGTCCCAGTACGCTTCGGTGATGGACTGGTACACGCCGCTGAGATTTGGCTTGCCGTCGGTCGTGCGGGGTGCGCGGTAGGCAGGGCGAGAAGCCGGCGTCTGGCCCGCGACCGTGAAAGACAGAGCGAGGGCGGCGATTGTTCCGACAGCGACGATCAACGCCATCGTAGAGGCCGGCCTCAGCCGGCCCATGAGATTTCGCATGGCTGCTACCGGGGCATATTGAACGCCCGGGCGAGAGCCCCGTCAAGTCCTTAGCGCCTGGCTTGTGTGACTAAGATACGGGTTCCTCCGCCACGTCTGAGCGACGCAGCTCGTCGAGCAGACGCGCGGTTATCACGAGAATAATGGGACCGATCAGCAGGCCGAGCAGTCCGAACGCGGCCGCCCCACCCAGCAGTCCGAAGAAAATGACCAGCCCGCTGATCGCCGTTCGTCCGCTGAGGATCAGCGGACGCAGCACGTTGTCGATCAGGCTGATGCCGAAGATGCCGATCAGCATCAACGCGATGCCCCGACCGATTGCGCCAGACAGCAGCAGCCAGATGCTCGTGGGTGCCCACACGAGCGCGGCGCCCACGACCGGCACAAGCGATAGCAGGGCGATCGCGACGCCCCAGAGCACGGGTGCGCTGATGCCAAGCAGCCAGAACGCCACGCCGCCGATGGCGCCCTGGGCTGCGGCGACGGCCAGGCTCGCGCCGATGCTGGCAATCACCAGATCGCGCGTGTCGTTCATCAGGCGCTCGCTCTGCGCCGCCGGAAACGGCAGCCGGTCGCGCACGTACCGGCTCATTGTCGAAGCGTCCCGCAGAAAGAAGAACAGCGCGAACAGCATCGCGGCGATGGTTCCAAGCGTTCCGAAGAATCCGGCAACGAGCGAGCCCGCCTGCGGCGCCAGATACGCGAGCGCGCGCTCGGCGCCGCGTGCCATGAGCTCGCTCGGATCTTCGGGCACCGCGACCGGACTTCGCCTTCTGATTTCGTCCCACAGTCGTTGGATCTGACGAGGAGCGCGTTGTGAGGCCTGCTGCAGTGACTCGATCGCCTCCGGCGCTTCCCGCGCCAGCGCCGAGATGAGCAATCCCGTGGGCCCGACGATCAGGACGCCGACGACGAGCGTCGTGATCAGCGCAGCGCTGTTTGGCCCCATCCTTCGCGCCAGCGCCATTTGCATCCCGCGAAAGAGGATCGCGAGCAGCACCGCCCAACTCAGCGCGACGAAGAACGGGCTGAGTACACGATAGGAGAGGTAGACCCCCAGAAACACAAATGCATAGAGGATAGGTCTCCTCATCACCGGCTCCTTTCGTGTGCCGCTGGATCGCGTGGCTGATTGTCGGAAGCGCGGCGACGAGCGGCAGCCCGTTCATACCTTATTAAACGCTCCAGTGGGCGAATGTGTTGGTGGGTCTTCGCGGCGTCTGCCCACCTTAGCGCTCATGATCGAGGACGACCAAAAACAGAACGTAGCGGTCAGCGTCCTTGAGTTCGAATCCGCGCAAGCCGCCATCGGTCTCGGTGAGTGGTTCGAAAAACTCGACGTTGCGCGACGAGAACTCTGCCGCCAACGCGTCAGGATCGGGGACATGGAGGTAGGCGTCCCAGCGGGCTATGCCCTGTTGGACGTCTCGCGTGTAGTTCGGCACCGGATCGACGCCGACGTCCTTGAACAGATCATCGCAGTGCCACGCTGGACAATGCCGAAGAAGATGTCGTCAGGTTCGGGTCCTTGAAACGTGATGTCGAAGCCGAGACGGTCGCGATAAAACGCCGACGCGGCGGGGATGTTGTTCACGATGACGAGCGGCGCAATCCTGGAGATTTCTGGCTTAGGCATGATCAGAGACGACGATCGAACGCCAGTTCTTCGACAACAAAGTCCGCGTACTCAATCGCCTCATTCTCGATGATCCATGCACCGACGACGCGGAACGGCACCAGTACGCCAGACACGAGGCGATAGTCGCTGCTTCGCCCGATGAATGGCGTCACCACAGACCGTCCGCCGCCGACATCGCGGTAGCGCTCCGCCGTGAATGTCGTCGGCAGGTCGTCGGCGTCAAACTCGAAGACACCGGTGACTTCGCGTCCGTTGATGCTGAGGGTTGCGCTAGCACGATGGTCGTCGATGGCTGACCAGCGAACGTAACGGCGATCGAAGAACGCCGTCGGCATCCACGTCATCTCGCCAAGGAGTCGCAGCAGCGCGCCCTGATCCAGCTGCGGGCCGCTGCTGTTCGCGATGGTGACAGTCGATTCGGCGCGCACGAGCATGTTCCCGACGCCGTCGACGGCTCGATCGCGCGCATCGACCCAGAGTCCAGGTGCAATACGGACGCGTCCCCACCAGATGAACGCGGGCGGACTGGTCCTGAAGAACTGAGTGCCGCGAATCGGCAGCCACGACCCGTCGAGGGACGTGCGAAACCTGCCGCCCTGCCGCAGCCAGACTGTGCGGATTGGCTCGGAGCGGTGTATGGCCTTACGAATGTACCGAGAGACGGGCAACGGAAGATCGTGTTGTTCTCGTGTCGGCGGTACCGATTCGACCGCGCTGACTGCGACCTCGCGCATCTCGAGCGCGACGCGACGACTGAACCGAACGCTGTTGAACGACGCGATTCCGCCGGTGATTCCGATGATGGCGACGAGCGCCCACGAAATGACCCAGATCACGTCGCTGTTCGTCAGGCTCCCAACCTCGATGCCAGATCGTTGAAGTCACGAGCCGCGACGTCTACCGATGCGTTGGGCTGCAGGTCTGGTTTTCCATCTGGTCCGAATTCGAGGGGCCTGGTCACGAACGCGGTTCGCAGGCCGACGCCTTTGGCCGCCCCCAGATCTCCAAGGTGCGCGGCCACCATCATCACTTCGTCGAGCTTCAGATCCAGAAAATCCGCCGCGGACTGGTAGACCTCGCGGTCTGGTTTGTAGTGACGCGCCAGCTCCGCACCGAGAATGCAGTCCCACGGCAGGCCGCCGAACTTGGCGAGGTCCGTCATCAGCGAGATGTTCCCGTTCGAGAGCGGCGCGATGATGAACTTCTTCTTCAGTCGTGTCAGGCCGCCGACTGAATCCGGCCAGGGTCGAAGCCGATGCCAGGCACGGTTAAGCGCATCCACTTCCGACTCGGACAGGCGGCCGGCCAGGCCGAAGTCGACGAGCAGCTTGTCGAGAATCATCCGATGGAGGCGATCGAGTTTCGTCCACGGCAGCTCGCCCGTGCGGACTCGACTCATCGCGGGCTGATAGCCGCCGCGCCACGTATCGGCGAACTTGACGGCATCGATCTTCAGTCCCTTGCGCGTGGCCAGTTCTTCCACCTGCTGCGTGACGGATGTTCGCCAGTCGACGACGGTACCGAACGTGTCGAAGACGAGCGCCTTCACACGGGTGAAATCAGGAGCCGCCTGCGATGTCTGCCGTGACCCGGCAAGCGCGACGATGGAACCGCTAGCCGCCAACCCGGCTGCGTAGCCGACGAACAGCCGTCGCGAGATCTCGTTATTCATGGATGTGGATGATACGTCCGCGACGCGCGCGATGGCCGATCGAATGCGCAGGCTGGAAATACAAACGGCGTCGTCATTGCAAGGCGACACAGCGAGGGGAGTGAAAATGCGGAGAAACAAGGGGATGTTGATTGGCGGTGTGGCGCTGGTGGCGGAGGGTACGGCGCTCGCGATGTACGGAACGCGCTACCTGGACTTCATGGACCGCCACGGCCTGATGGACTTCGGCAAACGGTTGCTGCGCCGGACCGGCATCAGCTCGCGCAAAAGCCTCGCCGCAATCGGAATGGCTCAGGCAGTCGTGGGGTTGGTGCTCATCGATCGGATGCGCCGCCAGCGGCCGGCTGCGGCGTAGCGTCAGCGCGTGGCGGCGGCCACTTTCGTTAATGGAATTGCTGGCGGAATCGCTGCGCCGCACCCGATTTGATCGGGCTTCCGTGCCCGAACACCGCCGCATCGAAGTCGAGCGCCGCAAGTTTGCGCAGGCTTCGTTTTCCTTCCTCGAGGTCCTCGTAGCAGAGCGCGTAGCCGAAGGTCGGCATGTTCGCGCACGCATCCGCGGCAAAGAGTACGCGTCGCCGCGGCCAGAGCAGCGCCACCTGTCCGGCGCACTGTCCCGGGATGTGAATGGCCTTCAGGCCGCCGGCAATCGGGAGCTCGGTTCCGTCGTTGATCTCCTGATCGATTGCGCACGGTTCAATCGGCGTCGGTTGCTTCGGAATGAACATGCGGTACATCAATCCGCGCAGCAGCCCTGGCGCCGGCGACATCGGGCGCGTCGTTTCACCCTTCCTGACCATCGCCGCATCGACTGGATGCATGTAGACGCGTGCGCCGCTCCTGCGCTTGAGCGCGGCGACGCTTCCCGCGTGATCCGGATGGCAATGCGTGACGACGATGTGCTTGAGGTCGGTGACGTTTTTGCCGGTGGACTCGATCGCGGCGACGATCTTGTCGTCGCTCTTCGGCAGGCCCGTATCAACCAGCGTGAGCTCGCCGTCATCGATGAGAAACGTATTGACCGCGCCGAGGCTGATCTGCCACAGCCCTTCCACGACTTGAGTCGGTGCTGCCATGACCGTGGAGATTACTTCAGGCTTGCCCCAACGAAGCGCTGTATGCGAAGTCGGGTGGCGGGCGAAGGTGGCAGCTGGCGGAGGATAGCCGCCGAAGAGGCGGCGAGATCTAACTCGTTAAAACATTTGAGCTTCGGCTCTCCTGCCCCCAGCGCCCTGCCACCAGCCACCTGATACAATTAGAGACGTATTGCGTTTGCCCCAACGCAATATCTTGTGGTTTGAGCTTGACAACCCCGATCAGTGAGCGCACCATCACACCCGCGCTCAACGAGGTTGAAACGGTTGGAAGCCGCCCAGCGTCCAGCCGCCACGAAAGGTCCTCAGGACATCTCGAGCGCAAACCATAACAAACGATTCGGACGCTCTCTCGGGGGAACGAGCGTCCCATTGTGGCGCGGACGGACCCGCGCGGCGCGGACCGTTGAAGTTCGCGGAAGGATGGAGGGCGAGCATGGAACGAGGGCCTGCACAGACTCAAGGCGCAGTTGAAGCGCGCGCGAAAAAGAGCGCGGAGTCCAGAAGTGCATCTGTTCCAGGCCTCGAATTTCCACGCTACTTCACGCTGCCCGGCGTCGATCCATTCGACGAAATCGAATGGGAGATCCGCTCGGCGGTCATCGGTAACGAGAAGGGGAAGGTCGTCTTTGAACAGCGCGACGTCGAGATCCCTTCCTTCTGGTCCCAGCAGGCCACCAACATCGTCGTCTCGAAATATTTCCGCGGGCAGATGGATTCGGCCGAGCGCGAGCACAGCGTCAAGCAGTTGATTGGTCGCGTCGTCGACACCATCACGCGCTGGGCGCGCGAGCAGCGTTACTTCGCCAGCGACGACGCGCTCGCATCCTTCAGCGCGGAGCTGAAGCACCTCCTCGTCTACCAGAAGGCCGCCTTCAACAGCCCCGTGTGGTTCAACTGTGGTTTCGAGGCGGCTCCCCAGTGCTCGGCCTGCTTTATTAATTCGGTCAAAGACACCATGGACTCGATCCTCACGCTCGCGAGGACCGAGGGGATGCTCTTCAAATTCGGATCGGGCACCGGGAGCAACCTGTCGACGATTCGATCATCGCGAGAGCTGCTCGCGGGCGGTGGCACGGCGAGCGGTCCCGTCTCCTTCATGAAGGGGTACGACGCGTTTGCGGGCGTCATCAAGAGCGGCGGCAAGACGCGCCGCGCCGCGAAGATGGTGATCCTCAACGCGGAGCATCCGGATGTTGAGGAATTCATCAACTGCAAGGTCGAGGAAGAGAAAAAGGCCTGGGCGCTCATTGATGCCGGTTACGACGGCTCGTTCACCGGCGTCGCCTATGGATCCATCTTCTTCCAGAACTCGAACAACAGCGTGCGCGTGACCGACGACTTCATGCGCGCGGTGCTCGACGATGGCGAGTGGCAGACGAAGGCGGTCACGTCGGGCGAGGTGATGGACACCTACAAGGCGCGCGATCTGATGCGCCAGATCGCCGCCGGCACCTGGGTTTGTGGCGATCCCGGCATGCAGTTCGACACCACCGTCAACGAGTGGCACACCTGTCCCGAGACCGATCGCATCAACGCGAGCAACCCGTGTTCGGAATACATGTTCCTCGATGACTCGGCGTGCAATCTGTCGTCGATCAACCTGATGAAGTTCGTCAAAGACGATGGCGAGTTCGATGTCGCGGCGTTCAAGGCGGCGTGCCGGACGATGATCACGGCGCAGGAGATCATCGTGCCGAACTCGAGCTATCCGACGAAGGCGATCGAGAAGAACTCGCACGACTATCGTCCGCTGGGGCTCGGCTACGCGAATCTCGGGGCGCTGCTGATGTCGCGCGGCCTGCCGTACGACAGCGACGAAGGACGGGCGTATGCCGCAGCGATTACCGCGGTCATGACCGGCGAGGCTTACGCCCAGTCGGCGCGGATCGCGCGCGATCACGGCGGACCGTTTGCCGGCTACGAGAAGAATCGAGAGCCGTTCCTGCGTGTGATGAACAAGCACCGCGATGCGGTCAGCGAGGTCAACTCGAAGTTCGTCCCGAACGATCTCCACGCGGCGTCGAAGCAGGCGTGGGACGAGGCCGTGGAGCTCGGCGAGGACTTCGGCTATCGCAACGCGCAGGCAACCGTGCTGGCGCCGACCGGCACGATTGGCTTCATGATGGATTGCGATACGACGGGCGTTGAGCCCGACATCGCGCTCGTCAAATACAAGAAGCTCGTCGGCGGCGGGCTGATGAAGATCGTCAACGGCACCGTGCCGATGGCGCTCGGCAAGCTCGGTTACACGCAGCCCGAAATCGAGGCGATCAGCCACTACATCGATGAGCACGAAACGATCGAAGGGGCGCCGTTCCTGAAGGACGAGCACCTGGCGGTGTTCGACTGCGCGTTCAAGCCGGCGAAGGGCGAGCGGTCGATTCACCACATGGGGCACATCAAGATGATGGGCGCCACGCAGCCGTTCATCTCGGGCGCGATCAGCAAGACCGTGAACGTGCCGCGCGAGGCGACGGTAGAGGAGATCGAGAAGGCCTACATCGAGTCGTGGCGCCTCGGCGCGAAGGCGATCTCCATCTATCGCGACGGCAGCAAACGGACCCAGCCGCTGAACACGTCGAAGGCTGGCGTTGCGGATACGCGCAACGCGGCGGGTGTCTCGTCGAACGTCGGGGCCGACCTTCAGGTCGGCCCGCGGGAAATCGTCCGCGAGGTCGTCAAGATCGTCGAGACGCCGAAGCGCCGGAAGCTGCCGGACGAGCGTAACGCGATCACGCACAAGTTCGACATCGCCGGACACGAGGGCTACATTACGGTTGGCCTCTTCGAGGACGGCACACCTGGCGAGATCTTCCTGGTGATGGCGAAGGAGGGCTCGACAATCTCCGGCTTTGCGGACGCCTTCGCGCAGGCGATTTCCTACGCGCTCCAGTACGGCGTGCCGCTGCAGGCGCTGGTGGACAAGTTCAGCCACGCGCGGTTCGAGCCGTCGGGGATGACGAAGAACCCCGAGATCCGGTTCGCGAAGTCGATTGTCGACTACATCTTCAGGTGGCTGGCCACGAAGTTCCTGTCACCGGAAGCGCAGTACCGGGCTGGAGTGAATATCGAACAGCCAATCGAAAACGGGGAAGCACCCGCGTCTTCCGCCGTCGGGCGAGGCATCCGAATTCGGCCTGAGGAATCGACGCCGCCGGCGAAGAGTGAATCGAAGCCTTCCTCATTCGCCGCGATTCAAAACCAGGAGGACGCGCCGCCGTGCAGCACGTGCGGGTCGATCATGATCCGCAGCGGCAGCTGCTACAAGTGCACCAACTGCGGGACGACGAGCGGCTGCGCCTGATACCGTGCGGCTACGCACGCGAGGCCGACCTTCGAGTCGGCCTTTTCTACTTTTACTGGCTTTTCATTGACCGCAGCCAGCAGCTAGACCCGACGCTTCGTCGGCACCACGAGGAGAACGATGCCGCCGACCAGGACGAGCGCGCCGACGACGGGCGGAATTGGAAGCACCTTGCGCTCCTCGGTCTTCGCCTCGATCGGACCGATGTCGACGACGGTCTTCTGCTGAGTCCAACGGAACCCGCCGAGGAGCAGCGAAACCAACCCGATCACGATCAGCAGGCTGCCGATGACGTACCTAACTCTCATGCTGAGGTCTTCTGCAATCGGCGCGCCGATCAGCTGACGCCCGATGCCCGGGCATCACGCGACCGGGGGAACCGAACTCGCGTGTTTGCGCGCGATTGTGTAATAGATGAGATATCCGACTCCCAGCATGATTAGAATCGGCGCGACAATCGCGAAACCGCTGCTCGCGCCGGTTGGTCGGCTGAACAGGTCTCCGCCCTGGCGAATGACGTAGGCGACAGCAAAGCCGACGCCGAGCGATAGCAGGACGATGCCGTTCCGTAACGACGACTCCAGCGTGCGTGGCGGGGTCTCGGGCGGCAACGGTGGCGGCGTCAACCCGCGCTCAATCATCAACCGCCGTTCCTCGTACTGAAGCTTCCTCCGCTGGTGATCCAGATACAGCCTCCAGAATGCGACGCCGATGCCCATCACGATCGCGACCAGAGGAATCGAGGCTCCGATGATGTCTTCCATTCGCCCTTCTCTCCTGACGGCCACGCCGTCCCATACACCGCATGAGACGACGGCCGCCCCGCTCGGAAGACGCTGGTATTTCGGGCGAAGCAGAGATTGAAGGCGAACATCGCCGCGGTGCTGGGAAGCGCTCCAGCAATGAAGGTGACGCATGCGGATTGACGATGAGCTGATTGACGAGACGCTGCGGAATACGTTGTGGCGGCCGTCGGCCGGGTTTGCACAACGCGTCGCGTCGCGAGCCGTCCAGGTGCCGCAGAACCAGCTCGCGGCGCCGCGGTTCTGGTCATTCGTCAACGTGGCGGCGGTCATCCCGCTCGCCGTTTTGACCGCGGTAGGGGGTTACTTCATCGGTGGATTTGTCGATGTCCTCACGCGAGAAGCGGTGGCTGGTTCGGCGACGTCGGTCGAAACAACATGGGTCTGGGTTGTGGTCTCCTTTGCCATTGCGGCCTCGTGTGCGGGAAATCTCACGATGACCCGCGAATAACCCCCGGCGCGTCGCGATCATTCCATCGAAAATCAAGCGACTGCAGCGTCCCGCGCTGGAACGCCATTTGACCTCTTCACGATCGCTATGGCGCGCAAGCTGTTGCTGCTATGCGGCGTTCTGACGGCGCTCCTCTACGTGGCGATGAACGCCTTTGTTCCGCTCCTGTGGCCGGGGTTCAGTGTGTTTTCACAGACGATCAGCGAGCTGTCCGCGATCGATGCGCCGACTAGGACTCTGTGGGTCGCGCTCGGCGCCGTGTACGGCGTGTTGCTGACGGCGTTCGGATACGGCGTGTGGTTATGCGGCCGCCGCAGCCGGCCGTTGCGCATCGCCGGCGCCCTCATCATTGCCGACGGCGTGTTCTGCCTGTTCTGGCCGCCAATGCATCAGCGCACGGTGCTCGCCGGCGGCGGTGCAACGTTGACCGACACGCTGCACATCGCGTGGACGATGGTGAGCGGCGTGCTGATGATGCTATCGATCGGGTTTGCGGCAGCGGCGTTCGGCAAACGGTTCCGCGCGTTCGCAGTCGCCACACTCGTGCTGCTCGTCACGTTCGGCGCGGTGACGGGAACGTATACGGCAAGCGTCCAGGCGAATCTTCCCACGCCATGGCTGGGTGTCTGGGAACGCATGGACGCCGGCCTCCTGATGCTGTGGTTGATCGTCTTCGCGATCGCGCTCTTGCGCCGCGATGAAACGACAGTCATCGGCATCGCCGAGGAGGGGTATCGACGACTAGGCGGTGTCGATCAGTGGGTGACGATGCGGGGCGAAGACCGCTCGAATCCGTTGTTGATCTGCCTGCACGGCGGCCCCGGCTTTTCAGAGACGTGGCTCCAGCGCTATTTCAACGCGTCCCTCGAAACGAGCTTCACCGTCGTCTACTGGGATCAGCGCGGCGCCGGCAAGTCGTTCCATCCGGGCATCGCGGAGTCGTCGATGAACATGGAGCAGTTCATCGCCGATCTGGACGAGCTCGTCGACCTCGTTTGCACGCGGCTCGGACAGAGCAAAGTCGTGATCTTCGGTCATTCCTGGGGTTCGGCGCTTGGCGCGCTGTATGCCGCGCGGTTCCCGGAAAAAGTGTCGGCCTATGTCGGCGGCGCGCAGATTGGCGACTGCGCCGCGTCCGAATCCGCCTCGTACGCATTCACGATCGCCGAGGCACAGCGACTCAACAACCACAAAGCATTGAAGGCGCTTCGCGCCATCGGTCCACCGCCGTATCCGGGCGCGAGCAGCGTCTTCACGGAACGCACATGGTCGCAGCGTCTCGATGGACAGTTGCGGCCAGCCGCACTGTGGAACATGGCGCGCATCGCGCTCGGCGGGCCCGAGTCCGTCCTCTTCCATCTGCGCAAGACGATCCGCGGCTTCCGGTTCTCGATGAACGCGATGTGGCCGGAAGTCTCGACCCTGAATCTGCTGAAGCTGGTGCCCGCGCTGCGAATGCCCGTTTTCTTCTTCCTCGGAGAGCGTGACCATTGGGTGCCGCCACAGACCAGCGTCGCGTATTTCAACGCGCTCACCGCGCCGGAGAAGACGCTGGTCTGGTTCGAGCGATCGGGCCACGAAATGTTCGCGGACGAGCCAGACAAATTCAATCGAACGATGGTGGAACTGGTGCGGCCTGCCGCTCGCCGCGACCTACGCGGCGCCGCGTAGCGAGAGCCGTCCGCCATGCCGCCCAGCGTGCCGACGCCGCTGAGGAATATCACGCCGACAGACCTCCCTGCGTCGCGGGGAAATCTCATCGTGAAATAGACGCTCGCACGCGCCTGCGTCGTCCGGCGGCGCGTCTGCTTCCTCTATGCCGTTCGCGACGGCCAGGACGTAACCGGTGCGAGACTACATTGAGTGACGGTCTTCACCATCGGCCACTCGACACGACCGATCGACGAGTTCATCAGTTTGCTGACCGCGCACGGCGCACAGCGGCTCGTCGACGTCCGCACGATTCCGCAGTCGCGCCACAATCCGCAATTCGGCCGCGAGCAGTTGTCTGCATCACTCGAACAGGCCGGCATCCCCTACACGCACATGCCAGGCCTGGGCGGTCTGCGTCGTCCGCGAAAAGATTCGACGAATACCGGGTGGCGGAACGCCAGCTTCCGCGGCTACGCGGATTACATGCAGACACGGGAATTCGAAGAGAACCTCGATCGATGTGTCGCGCTGGCAACGCAAGAGCAGGTCGCGTTGATGTGTGCGGAAGCAGTGCCCTGGCGATGCCATCGATCGCTGATTGCCGACGCGCTCCTGGCGCGCGGCGTCGATGTAGGCGAAATCGCCAGCACCACGGACGTGCGTCCGCATGCGCTGACGCCATGGGCCCGAGTTGACGGAACGAAGGTCACGTATCCGGGGCTGCCGCTGACGTGAGTCGAGCGGCCCGGGTCCTGTCGCGGGGATGCCCCTCCCGGCGCCACCCGCTGGCAAGAACGGCTCGACTCAAAGAATGACGCGCGTCGCAACTTCGTGCCACAATCCCGCGCGAAAGAAGACAATCGGAGCCTACGGAAGGAGAATCACATGCGCATTTCGCGTGGTCTGCTCGCGCTTTCCGTACTGGTCATCGTCCTCGCCGCAAATCCATCTGCCGCACAGACGACCGGCGATGCGAAGCTGACGAGGACCATCACCGTCATTTCGAGCGCCGGCGCGCGTGCGCTCGCCGATGCTTGTACGGCCTGGGCCGCGAAGAACAACGTCATCGTCGCGATGGCGATTCTGGACTGGGGCGGCAATGTCATCGAGTCGCACGCCATGGAAGGTGCGGCGGCCAACGCCATCGACACCGCGCTGCTCAAGGCGAAGTCTGCACTGCGCTGGCGTCGTCCGACGTCGGAGACCAACAAGATTGTCCGCAGCGGTGAAAACCTGGCACCAACGTTTATGAACGATTTTCCTCAGCCTGGCGCCGTGCCCATCGTGATGAACGGTCAGGTCATCGGCGCAATGGGCGTGTCGAGCGGCGATGGCGAGAAATGCGCGCAGGCAGCCATCGATACGGTATTCAAGGGACAGGCAAAGTCGTCGACGCAGTAGCCACAGAGCTTCACCGAACAGGCCGCTCACATCCTCACCGTCGATCCGCGCCTTGCGCTCGAATTCGATCACTGTGATCGCAATCAGCGGATCGAATGCGAATGTGCGCCTCGCTACTGTTTCGCTCATGGACCATCACTTCGCGTGGACTGGATTGAGACGGAGAACGGCCGAAACCGGCGCGGATCCGGTGACGCAGGGTCTTTCCGGCAGGGTTCTTCGGCAGCGAAGCAACAGGCACAATCGAGGCCGGACGTGCGTAGACGGGGAGCTGCTCACGGCTGAGTGACCAGAGCTCCGCCTCGGCGCCGGCCCTGGCCCACGGTTCCAGCACGATGTAGGCGACAGCGCCATCGTCGCTACCGATGACAACGGCTTCGGCGACGGCTGGATGCTGCCGCAGCACGCGTTCAGCAAGTCCGGGGTGCACGAGCACGCCCGCAGACGTATACGCGTCTTCTGCGCGACCGACGATGAAGAGAAATCCCTCGGCGTCAACGAACGCGGCATCGCCGGTTCGCAGCCAGCCGTGGTCGTCCAGCGCACGCCGCGTCGCGTCCAGGCGTTTCCAGTAGCCGGCCATTACGCTCGGGCCACTCACGAGCAACTCGCCGATTTCCCCGACCGCGGCGGTGGACCCATCAGGACGGACGATTCGAATGTCCACAAAGGGTGCTGGGTGTCCCGCCGAGCCGAGCTTCCGTAGCGCGTTGGCGCCATCGAGAACGGAGACGAACGGTCCCGCTTCCGACAGCCCATAGCCCTGCAACACGTTGAAGCCGCGCTCGTGGCACGCGCGAAGGAGTCGCTCGTGCACCGGTGCGCCGCCCGTCATAAACATGCGGAGGCTGGTGAAATCGGCGGACTGCCACCGCGGCGACCGTGTGAGCGCATCGAGCAGGTCCGGACTGCCAAATCCAATCGTTGCCCGATGACGCTCCATCAGATCGATGATGTCGTCGGGCTCCGTGCTCGTGGGAATGACCACCGTGCCGCCCTTGAAAAGCACAGGAAGGACGTTGATGCCCGTGCCGCCCGTGCGGAAGAAAGGTGCGACCGCGATCGTCACATCGTCCGGACGGATGTCGATTGTCGCCAGCAGGTTGATCACATTCCACGTGACATTGCCGTGGGTCAGCATGATGCCCTTGGGCACACCCGTCGTTCCCGAGGTGAACGGCAACAGGAACAAGTCGTCGACCGCAACCCGCTCGCCGATCGGTTCGTCGGCGGCGTTGGCGATTAATCGTTCGTACTGGCTGTCATGTGCGTCTCCCGGTTCGACGGTCACCGTCGCGGCTACCGCTGGCGGAAAGCTGACGTCAGACAGTGATGTGTGGAGAAAGACGACGCGCGGGGCTACGTCGGAACAGAGGGCCTCGATCGCTGCTCGTTCTAGGCGGTGATTGATCGGCGCAAGCACGGCGCCGATCTTCGCCGTCGCGAACAGGATCTCGAGGAATGCCGGGTGATTTGGACCAAGCCAGGCCACCCGGTCGGCCCGCTTCACACCGAGCGCCTCGAGTTGGCGTGCGAGGCGACGCACGCGCCCCGAGAGATCCGCATAGCTACGACGCGTCTCGCCGAAGATCACAGCGACGTGATCCGGGGCGATGCTCGCGCGTCGTTCGATCCACGCGCCGATGCTCTGGTTGGTGATCATTTCGCACCTCTCACAACGACACGACCAGCGTGACCGACATGACGTGACTGTGTCGCGTACGCCGCGACGCACCAGGCGAGTACACATTCAGATAGCCAATCTCCACGCCGCTCTTCGCGGTCACCTTGTGCCCGATGCCCACAAATAGCTGGTTGCTGTCGAAGCCACGATGCGTCCGTGCGGTGGAGTTGACGTTGACCAACACTTCCTCGGAAACCACGGCGCGCAGCGTCCCTCTCGCGGCCAGCGGCCAGGTCGCGCGGAATCGCTCGCGTACCCGGACGGCCATGGCGTTGTCGCCCGATACGAATCGCTCCTCCAGTTGCGTTCTGAATGACACGCGCCCCTGGGAATCCCGCCACCGGTACTGCTGGACGAACCGGTGCTCGCGCAGAAACCCGGTGTCTGGAAAACCGGCGACGAATGCGTAGCCCATTCCAACCGCGGATCGCTCGGTCAGGTCGCGATTGGCTGAAACCCACTCGCCCATGAAATCGATGGTGCTGGCGCCATTTCTCGTTCTCACCAGGGAGTCGGCTGCCCATCGCCACGATGAATCAGGGCCCATTCGGCCCTGGACCGAGACCTCCATCCACACGCGTGGTTCCGCCTCGGTCTGAGCGGCCGCCGGTACGGCTCCGAGCGCCACGAGAAGAAGAAGAATGGCCTTCATGTCGTCACCCCCTGGCTTTGGCGACCACCGCGGGTCTTGCGGGGAATCGACGTCTCCGCACAAACTCCAGTGTCCCTTCGCTATTAGGCGCGACGGCCACCCGCGGCGTCCTTGAGCGGCGCTGAATGGTTTGTGAAATTGTTCTGAAATGGCTACTGACGAGGCCCCTGTCTACGAGTTCGAGAACTTCCGGCTGGAAGTGCGCGAGCGTCGCCTGCTGCGCGATGGACACCCGATCCCGCTGACGACGAAGGTGTTCGACACCCTCAGTGTGCTGATCGCGCGATCGGGACGACTGCTCACGAAGGACGAGCTGATGCAGCACGTCTGGCCCAATACAGTCGTCGAGGAGAACAACCTCAATCACAACATCTCGGTCCTGCGCCATGCGCTCGGAGAACAACCGGGCGGCCCGCGGTTCATCGAGACCGTGCCGCGAGTCGGCTATCGCTTCGTTGCCGGTGTGCGGCAGTTGGGGTCCGCGGCGCCTTCGTCTCCGCCGGTGCCCGTAGCCTCGGCGCGGACGCTGCGCCAGGAAATCCGCTTTTGCACGTCAGGCGACGGGACGCGAATCGCGTATTCGACGGTGGGAAAGGGCTCGCCCCTGGCCAAGACGGCCAACTGGCTCAGTCATATCGAATACGAGTGGGACAGCCCGGTGTGGAAGCACTGGGTACGTGAGATCTCCCAGCGGCATTCACTGGTGCGGTGGGACGAGCGTGGCTGTGGCCTGTCAGACTGGGCCGTGGACGAACTGTCGCTCGATGCGTGGGTGCGCGACCAGGAGACCGTTGTCGATACCCTGGGACTCGACCGTTTCGCGCTTCTCGGCATCTCGCAGGGCGGCGCCGTGGCGATCGCGTACGCGGCGCGCCACCCGGAGCGCGTGAGCCATCTCATTCTGTGCGGCGCCTACACGTGTGGCTGGCGGCATCGAGCCGACCCGCGCGAGGTCGAGGCGAGGACTGCGCTCCTCAACCTCACTCGCCTCGGATGGGGCCAGAACAACGCTGCGTTTCGTCAGCTGTTCACGACTCGCTTCATCCCTGACGCGGGCGCGGCCGAGATGGAATGGTTCAACGATCTCCAGCGTGTCTCCACCTCGCCGGAGAACGCGGCTCGCCAGATGGACGCCTTCTCACGCCTGGATGTGCGTCCACTGCTCGCGGATGTCAAGGTCCCGACGATCATCTTCCATTCGCAGCACGATGGCGTGGTCCCGTTTGACCAGGGGCGGCTCCTCGCAGCCGGCATTCGCGGATCGAGATTCGTTCCGCTGCCCAGCCGCAATCATCTCCTGCTCGAGCACGAACCGGCGTGGCCGATCTTTCTCTCAGAGCTCGGGTCGTTTATCGGTTGGTCCGACGCCACGTAAATCGCAAGCGCATTCCGACTGGTGCGCCCATCCACCCCATAACGACCTCGAGTCGAGCCCGTTCTTTCCAGCGAGGACGGCGTGGGGAACTGGGCCGGCTGACGTCGGCCCCTGCGGTACGGACACTTGCGCTACATTCAGCCCATGAAGACGAAACATCGACAGAGCCGCGGCGTCACGCGGCGGACGGCGTTGACGACGCTGAGCGCCGCGGCCGCGCTCACGCTTTCGCCAGATCTCGTGAGCGGTCAGGATGCCGCACCAGCGGACACGACGAAGCGCTGGGGCCGGCTGCCGAACACACTTGGCGCGCGATCGCCGGCGGAAAATCCACGGCGCCTGCCGATCCCGACCAGCTCGCGCACGCCACTGCAGGATCTCCACGGCACCATCACGCCTTCCGATCTGCATTACGAGCGTCATCACGGCGGAGTGCCGGTCGTCGACCCACGCGCGTATCGGCTCACGATCCACGGCATGGTCGATCGGCCGCTCACATTCACCCTGCAGGATCTGAAGCGATTCCCCGCGACGACGCGGACGTGCTTCCTGGAATGCGCCGGAAACTACAACGGGCAGAGCGAGGAACTCACGCCACAGCAGATCTGTGGCCTCACGAGCCAGAGCGAATGGACGGGCGTGATGCTGTCGACGGTGTTCAACGAAGTCGGCGCACAGCCGCGCGCGACGTGGTTTCTCGCGGAAGGGCAGGACGCCGCGGTGATGACGCGCAGCATCCCATTGAAGGACGCCATCGGCGAGGCCATGCTCGCCTACGCCCAGAACGGCGAAGCGCTTCGTCCGGAGCAGGGGTACCCGGTGCGTCTCCTGCTGCCCGGCTGGGAAGGCAACGCGAGCGTCAAGTGGCTGCGACGCATCGAGCTCGCCGATCAGCCCTTCATGACGCGCGAGGAGACGTCGAAGTACACGGATCCGCTCGCCGACGGCACGGCGCGCGAATTCAGCCTGGTCATCGACGCGCGGTCGGTGATTACCTCCCCCTGTTATCCGCAGACGATTGAGAAAGGGTTCGTGGAGCTCCGTGGCATCGCCTGGAGCGGCCGAGGCCTCATCCGTCGCGTCGAGCTCAGCACCGATGGTGGCCGCACGTGGAGGGCGGCGACGCTCCAGCAGCCTGTGCTGCCGAAGGCGGTCACGTGCTTCCGTTATGCCTGGGAATGGGACGGCCGACCGACCGAAATCGTGAGTCGCGCCGTTGATGAAACGGGCTACGTGCAGCCGGAGATGTCTGCAATCCAGCGAGTTCGTGGCCGGCGCACGCGCTATCACCTCAATCCGGTCACCGGTTGGACGATCGGTGCCGATGGACGAGTGCGGTTCGCTGTGCAGAGGGTCCGCGCATGACGCGGCTAACCATCGTCGTGGGCGCTGTCTTCGCGGTCAGCCTGACGGCAGCAGCGCAGTCTCCGCCAAAACGTTTCGGCATCGGCACGCCTGCAACGCCGGAACAGATTGCCGCGCTCGATATCGATGTGCGGCCGGATGGCGCCGGTCTTCCCGCAGGCAGCGGAACTGCCCGCGACGGCGCAGAGATCTACGCGCAGAAATGCGGCGCCTGTCACGGTGCAAACGGGGAAGGCGGGACGGCTGATGTCCTCGTCGGTGCCGAGCCGAAGAATTCCGCGCCGTTCGGTCCCGAGTACGAGCGCTGGAAGGGCGCGCGTCCGGATGTGCCGTTCACGATCGGCAACTACTGGCCGTACGCAACGACGTTGTTCGACTACGTGAGGCGCGCGATGCCGGCAACGGCGCCAGGCTCGCTCACCGCGGACGAGACTTACGCGCTCGTCGCGTGGCTGCTCGCGAAGAACGAGATCATCGCCGAGAGCGAGATGATGAACCGCGAGACGCTGCCGCGCGTCCGCATGCCCGCACGGTCGCGTTTTGTGCCCGACAACCGCCGAGGCGGGGCAGAGGTGAAGTAACGCCGATCAGCTGACAGCCGCGCTGTCCGTGGCAGAGTGTCTCCGGCGCGAAGGAGCGGCGAGGACGGCGTGCGGAAACCCGCCGACAGGACCCGGGCTGGCTCGAATCGAAGGTCCGGCTAAAGCCGGACCCTACGTGCGAAAGTCTCAATACGCCGGTCCGGCGAAACCGGGGCCCCACACACAAGACTTCGTGCCACAATCTCCCCCTCGCATTGATCCACTCAAACATCGCCCGCGTACCGCTGCTCGTCGCGCTGCTTGGTGCGGCGACGCTCGTGCCTCGCGCACAGGACAGCGTTCCCGCACAAAACCCGCGGGTCGTCACGAGCTACGGATCCGAGTCGTTCGTATCGCGAGTGGTCGCGACCGGTCTCGCCGATCCGTGGGAAGTCACGTGGGGTCCCGATGGATTCCTGTGGATTACCGAGCGGGTGGGCAAGCGCATTACGCGTGTCAATCCGGCCGACGGATCGAAAAGGGTCGCGATCACTATTGACCAGGTGTATCAGACCCTGGCGCAGGATGGCCTCCTCGGCATGGCGCTGCATCCGGATCTGCTCAAGGGCAAAGGAACGGATTACGTCTACGTGGCGTACACGTATGACGGCGATCCCGGAGGCGGCGTGAAGCTCCAGATGAAAATCCGGAGATACACGTACGATCCGCGGACGCAGCATCTCTCGAGTCCCGTTGACGTTCTCACCGGGCTGCCGCACGGCACGGACCACGGCGCCGGGCGCGTGGTATTCGGGCCCGATGGAAAGCTGTATGTCAGCCGCGGCGACCAGGGGAGCAACTTCCTCGCGAACTACTGCAACCGGAACCGCGCACAGGATCTCCCTACGCTGGCGGAGGTGCAGGCCGCGGACTGGACAACTTATCAGGGAAAGATTCTGCGCCTCAATTTGGACGGCTCTATCCCCCGCGACAACCCGGTCCTCAACGGCGTGCGCAGCCACATCTATTCCTACGGACACCGAAATCCGCAGGGGCTCGTCTTCGCGGGCGGGCAGCTGTTCGACTCTGAACATGGCGAGAGCATTGACGATGAAGTGAATCTCGTGGTGCCGGGTGGCAACTACGGATGGCCGCTCATTGCGGGCTATCAGGATGACCAGTCGTACGTGTACGCCAACTGGTCGGCTTCATCACCACAACCCTGCGCATCGCTCACGTTCAGTGTCTTCAATCCGCCGCCGTCGGTGCCGCGGCAGAGAGAATCGGCTGCGCACGTGGAGAACTTCAAGCCGCCGGTGAAGACGTTCTTTACGGTGCCGAACACCTACGACCTCCGCACGCTCGGCAACGCCACTGCGGCGCCAGCGGGCATGAAGGTCTACACGTCGCGAGAAATCCCCGGCTGGCATCATTCACTGCTGCTCACCTCGATGATCAGCGGCGTGGTATTCCGCATGCCTCTCACCGACGATCGACGAAGTCCGGTGGGCGCCCCCATCGCGTACTTCAAGACGGGCAACCGCTATCGGGACATCGTCGTCGCTCCCGATGGAGTGCGGATCTTCGTCGTCACCGATACCGAAGGTCGGACGGTCGGTCCGTCGGGTGCGCTGGTGCGGGATCTCGTCAACCCGGGAGCAGTTCTCGAATTCCGGTGGGGCGGCTGAAGCCGGCCCCTACGCGCTAATTCCGCGGTGAGGGCGTCGTAACCCGCGTATACTCGCGTCACCCCTGGCCCTCGTCCCCGGCACGCGACTCGGCCCGTACGAAATCACCGCGCAGATCGGCGTCGGCGGTATGGGCGAGGTGTACCGCGCAACGGACACGACGCTAAAGCGTCAGGTTGCGCTCAAGATTCTCCCCGCGTCTTTCGCCGCGGACCCTGACAGGCTTGCCCGGCTTCAACGCGAAGCGGAAGTCCTCGCCTCTCTCAATCATCCGAACATCGCGGCCATCTACGGCCTTCAAGATGCCGGCGGCGCTGGGGCACTGGTGATGGAACTGGTCGAGGGACCGACGCTCGCCGATCGCGTCGCGCAGGGTGCGATCCCGATCGACGAAGCCTTGCCGATCGCGAAGCAAATCGCCGAGGGACTCGAGGCCGCACACGAACAGGGCGTCATCCACCGCGATCTGAAACCAGCGAACATCAAGGTGCGCCCCGACGGCATGGTGAAGGTGCTCGACTTCGGGCTCGCGAAAGCTATGGAGCCGGCCGTGGGGTCATCGTCCAGCGTCTCGGTGTCGCCGACGATCACGACGCCCGCGATAACACAGACCGGAATGATTCTCGGGACGGCCGCCTACATGAGTCCGGAGCAGGCAAAAGGGCGGACGGCGACCAGGCGCAGCGACGTCTGGGCGTTTGGCGCGGTGCTCTACGAGATGCTGACGGGCAGGCGAGCATTCACTGGCGACGAGGTCTCGGAGGTGCTCGCGTCCGTACTGGCGCGCGAGCCCGATTGGACGCTCTTGCCTCGCAGCCTCTCGCCCGTGCTCGTCAGCTTCCTCAAGCGGTGTCTCCACAAAGATCCCAAGCAACGGGTCCCTGATATCGCGACCATGAGCCTGGCGCTGGACGGTGTGTTTGACCCCGGCTCGTCGCAGAGTGCCGGCATGCCGGTCGCGCCGCAGCCAATGTCGAAGCGCCTCCGTCCGATCGCAGCGGGTGCTCTGATCGCGAGCGTCGCTGTGGGCCTGGGTGGGTGGAGCACCTGGCCCGCCGCTGAACCGCGCGCCGTCACGCGCTTCGACTATGTGCTGCCCCAGGGCCAGAGACTCCCCACAGGTGCGGCCACTGTTCAACTTCTTTCCGTCTCTCCAGACGGTCGCCGCTTTGTGTACGTCACACCAGACGGGTTCTATGTTCGCAGCTTGGGAGAACTGAACGCGCGGCTGATCCCCAGTGCCAGCAACTTGAACCCGTTGAGTCCGATCTTCTCGCCGGACGGACAATCGATCGCCTATTTCGTCGCGGGCGAGGTGCGTCGCATCGCCACGAGCGGTGGAGCTCCCGTGGTTATCGCGGAGGTGCAGGAAGGGGGGCAAACGGGCGGAATGTCCGGAGCGAGTTGGGGAGCGGACAACGCGATCCTCTACAGCCAGTCCGCAGGCATCTGGCGCGTATCGGCCGACGGCGGCACACCCGAAGTGGCCATCCCGGCGGAGAAGGGGGCATCGAAGGGCACTCCGAGCTTACTGCCGGATGGCGAATCTGTGCTGTTCAGTTTCACGACGGCGACGGGAGCCACGCGGTGGGATCAGGCGGAGATTGCGGTGCAGTCGCTCCGTACGGGTGCGCGTAAAGTGGTGTGGCATGGCGGGAGCGATCCACGCTATGTACCGACCGGGCATCTGGTGTACGCCGTGGGCAACGATTTGTTTGCCGTGCAGTTCGATGCGACGCGTCTGATCGCCAGCGGCCCACCCGTGCCGGTGGTCCAGGGGGTGCAGCGTTCCGCGGTGCCGGCGACATATGGTGATACGGCCAATTACGGGATATCCGACACTGGTACGCTGGTGTACCTGTCAGCGGGTTCCTTCGGGGGCACCGGCGGCCTCGTCGCCACGCTGCGAACGCTCGTCTGGGTGAACCGAGACGGCAGCGAGCAGGTCCTCGCCGCACCAGCGCGTCCCTACTCGTACCCGCGCGTGTCGCCGGATGGGACGCGAATTGCCGTCGACGTGCGCGATGCCGAGAGTGACATCTGGGTGTGGAGTGTCGAACGCGCCACGCTCACGCGTTTGACATTCGACCCGTTGTTCGATCGATTCCCTGTGTGGTCTCCCGACGGCCGACGCATCGCCTTCTCGTCGCAGCGTGACGGAAGTCGAGGAAACACGTTCTGGCAGATGGCTGACGGTACGGGTCAGCCCGAACGGTTGGCAAAAGGCGCCAACAACAGCCAGGTGTTCCCAACCTCTTTCTCGCCCGATGGAACACAGCTGCTCGTGCACGGCGACCCTGGCGGCAGACAGGTTGACGACATCGGCATCGTCTCGCTCGAGCGCGAGCTCGACAGGCCCGTCACGCCGCTTCTGGCAACCCCCTTCGAGGAGGAGAACGCGGAAGTGTCACCCGACGGGCAGTGGCTGGCCTACGAATCGAACGAGTCAGGACAGCTGGAGGTGTACGTAAGGCCGTTTCCGAAGATTGACGCCGGCCGCTGGCAGGTTTCGACAGGCGGCGGCAGCCAACCCGTGTGGGCGCACAACGGCCGCGAGCTGTTCTATCGAAGCGGTGACGCGGTGATGAGTGTTCCCGTGGAGACGAGCGCCACCTTCACGTTCAGAAATCCGGTGATGTTGTTCAAGGGGGACTACGCGCCAAGCCTGGGCGGCCGTAATTACGACGTCTCACCTGATGGCAAACGATTCCTGATGCTCAAGGTGGGCGCTTCCGCAGCCGCTCAAGCCCCGCCTGCGCGCTTCACCGTCGTGGAGAACTGGTTCGAAGAGCTGAAGCGCCTCGCGCCGGCCAAATAGATCACCGCGAGGCCCGCGGGATCTTCTCGTCAGACATCGCTGCCTGCCACGCGAACGTCGCCATGAAGATGGCGGACTCTTTCAGCTCGTCCTCGCTCATGCGCTCGGGAAAGTCGGCGTTGGTGTGGCGCGTGCGCTCGTCGTAGGCGCCGAAGTCCTTGATGACATTGAAGCCGGGCAGCCCCGCCTCGTTGAACGGGACGTGATCGGTTGCGCCGATCCCCTCGATGATGTTCCGTGTCGCGCCTAGCTCTTTCAGCGGTTCGAGCCAGCGATCGAAGATCGCCTTCGCCGGGCCGTTGCCTTCCATGTAGAAGCCGAGCGTTTTGCCGCTGCCCGGATCGTCGTTGATATAGACGGCGAGCTGGTCGCGTGCGGCAGGAGTGTTGAAGTGCTGCATCAGATAGGCGCGGGCGCCGAGGAGACCCTGCTCCTCGCCGCTCCACAGGGCGATGCGTATCGTCCGCCGCGGCTCGGTGCCGAGCGCACGCAGGATGCGCGCCGCCTCCATCACCGCCACTGCGCCGTCCGCGTTGTCCGTCGCACCGCTCGCGGTGTGCCACGAGTCGAGATGAGCGCCCACAAGCACCACTTGATCGCGCAACGCAGCATCGCGGCCAGGAATTTCGGCGATCACGTTGTAGCTGTTGCGATCGCTCTCGACGTAACGCGCCCGGAGCTCCACTCGCAGCGAGACAGGATGTCCTGCGGCGGCGAGCCGCGCGAGGATGTTGTACTGCTCGCCGGCCACGATGATCGACGGCACGGCATCGTTCGCGGTGTTGCGATTGCCAAGCACGCCGACCGTGCCGTCGCGATACGCGCTCGGCCTCAGTGCGACGGCTGCTCCCGCCTTCGCGAGAATCGCCATCAGTTCGCTGGTCGGCGTCGTGCTCCGCGCGCCGGGTAGCGTCGGATTGCCTGTGGCCACCGGCCTGTCCTCGAGGCCAGGCTGCGGCCGGTCGCCGTCAACAAACTCCGTCACCGGAAGGTGTGTGAGGACGATGGCGCCGCGAAGCTGTCCCTCCATCGCCTGAATCTGCGATGCGTTCTTGTCGCCGACGTAGATCGCGCGTCCGCTCATCACACCTTTGGTCGATGGGGTCCACGCCTCGCCGTGCGCGATGAGCGGAAAGTAGCGCGGCTCGGTCATCTCGGCGGAAATGTGTTCGAGCTGCCAGCCGCGGCCGAACTCGTACGGCTCGAGATGCGGATTGGTCAGCCCCCACTCCATGAAACGGTCGCGCGCCCAGTTCGCCGCCTGCACGTGTGCAGGCGATCCCGTCAGCCGCGCGCCGATTTCGTCGGTGAGCGTTCGATACAGTGCGAGCGCCCGTGAGCGCTGCAGTCCCTCGGCCCTGATGCGCGCCAGCGCGTCGGCGCCGTCGCGTTGCTGTGTCGCAGTCGAGACGCCAAGCAGGAGAAGTACGAGCCCAGCAACCAACACGACGCGACGCTTCATCGAATTCCCTCCATGGCGCAGTACCGCCAGGCACCAGCGCGACGGTTAGCATAGCTCCGGTGTCCGCCGAAACGGGCGGGGCATCTCGTTGCTGTTCCATCGAACACGATTTCCTCGAAGGATCGCGGAGTTCCTGCCGCGACCGCACTGGCATCACCCTCGCTTTGGATCGAATGGGAAGTGGAACATGATCAAACGCTTCGCACTCATCGGAACGTTCACGCTCGTCCTTGCCGCCGTTGCCATGCCGGCTTACGCGCAGACGCACGTATCGATCGGCATGGGCACGCCGTTTTATCCACCGGTCGCGGCCGTCTCAGCGGCGCCGTATCCGGGCTATGTCTGGCAGCCCGCGCGCCACGTGTGGACCGCCTTCGGGTACCAGCTAGTGCCGGGCGGCTGGGTGCCCGCGCCGTATTACTCGCCGTACTACTCGCCGTTTTACGCGCCGTATTACGCGCCGCGTGGGCTGTCGCTGGGGTTCGGCTTTAACTTCGGCCACGGACACGGCTTTAACGGTGGCCACGGACACGGCTTTAACGGTGGCCACGGACACGGCTTTAATGCCGGCCACGGACACGGCTTTAACGGCGGCCACGGACACGGCTTTAACGGCGGCCACGGAGGCCAGCGCGGCCGGCACTGACGACAGACGCGTTCACGCGTCTTCGCCTGGCCGACCCTTCTCGGTTGGGGTGGGCCGCGTCGGCTAGAAGCTCTCGCGGCCTTCGAGATTCGCTTCGATGTCCTTCTTCTCTCGCCACACGGGATGAAGCGTCTTCTGGACCATCAGCGGCAACTGATCCTCGAGGTGCGACGAACCCGCCTGCGTCGAGTTGCCATACCCGAGCGTGCAGCGCGCCTGCTGCTCGGGACCAAATTCGACCGCGCAGACGATGGTCTCGCCATTGGCCGCGTAATAGCGATTGCCTACCTTCCGAGTGAAGGCAATGGTGCGGAAGAGTCCCGAGCCGCCAGGTCCACCGTTGCCGGGGACGTCCGCATTCCCGCTGGCAAAACGGAAGACGTCACCCCACTTCACGTCGAGCGCGCCGTACAGCTTCTGACACTCTTCAGCGGCTGCCGCAAGCGCCGCGACCGCCGACGCGGGATCATTGAGACCATAGGCCGACTCGTTCGGGTGGGACGGATCGAACTTCACGCGTAGCTTGGCGTCGATCCCACCAGGGCCAGCGAAGTAGCGGTCCACCCATAACTGAAACAGCACGGCGCCGCGGCTGTCGGCGTCAGTCATGCGGTCCCACTTGTCGAGCACCCGCGCCGCTTCGGTGCCGCCATTGGCTGCCTTCAGGAGATCGGGGAGCACGCGGTCGGCGAGCTCCATACGCGTCGAATGTTTCTTCGAAATCAGCTGCTCATAGCTGATCTTCGTGTCTTCCGCGATCATCCGCCTCGAACGGAGCGCGCGCATCGTCGGCATCGTTTCGCCTGACGGCGCGACGTACGGCGCGTACTTCGTGCGGTCGATCAGCGGCAGCGTTGCGTCCCATGGCGGCTGGTTCGCGTTCTGCGTCCACCCGGCCGCGGGGTCGATCGCCTTCGGCAGTTCGTCAAATGACAGGTAGTCGGTCCACATCGTCTGCGACGAGTCGCCGGAGACGACCCCTGACCAGTACTGGTAGTCGTGGCCGTTACGTTTCGGCACGAGGCCGTCGAAGACGAACATCAGGTGACCGTTATCGTCTGCGTAGTTGGCGTGCCACATCGGCACCGACATCATTTGCAGCGCGGCCTTGAACGCCTCGAGATTGGTTGCTTCGCCCATCCGGAACCACTGCTCGAGCATCTTCGACCGGTCGATTCCTGCGACCCGCATTGCCACGGTTAATCCGTCCTGGTCGTAGACGACGGGTCCCTGAATGCTCTTGCGGATCTCGAGTGTCTCCTCGCGGAACGTTCCGTCGGATTGCTTGATCTTCAACGTCTTCGTGGAGCGCTCGAACGATCGCGGCTGGCCATCGTAGAGATACTGGCCGTCCTTCACCGTGAGCTTGAAGAAATCCACCGTGTCGATGGTGTTGACCGTGCGACCCCAGCCCGCGTGGCGATTGAATCCGACGACGGCGACCGGGAAACCGACTTGAGGCGCGCCGTACAGGTCGTAGTCGGGACCGACGAGATGGACTTCCATGTAGCGATAGAACGTGTTGCCCCACGCAAGGTGTGGATTGATGAGGAGCATCGCGTGACCGCTGGCGGAGTGCGCGGGACCGATCGTCCACGTGTTGGAGCCGGCGGAAAACTGATCGTGATCTGGATCGACGTTCTCAGCGACCGCGTCAGCGCCGCGCTTGAATGCGTTCACCTCCCGTTGCACCCGCTCGGGCGACGCCATGTAGCCGTAGTGCACCGCGCGAAGCGGGTGGCCGACGACGTCAACACCTGAGACCGGAAGGACGACGCGCCTGTCAGCGTCGATCGCTTCGGGATGTGCCTTCGCGAAGTCGTTGATGCCTCGCGCGAAGGCGTCCAGATAGGTGCGGAACGTGGGGTCCTGCGCGTCGTACCATGCCTTCGCCCGCTCGGGCACGCCGTTCAGCTGAACCCAGCGATCGAGTTCGACATTCGACGGCCCCCAATACTCAGCCGCCCGGCCGCGAGACTCGCCGTACAAACGCAGCAGCAGGTTGGCCTGGTTCTGCATCTGCGCCCAGCCGTGGGCGTAGAACATCGACTCGCGATCCGCCGCAAAGATGTGAGGGACGCCGTATGTGTCCCACAGAACATCTGCCTTCTTCTCGGCGGTCAGGCGAGATGTGACGACAACGAGGACGATCGCTAGGGCGACAACGAGCGCCGACATCGTACGCAGCTTCATACGGTTCCCCTCGTCAAACGGTCAACGAGAAATGCGAGTACGTGCGGACTATACGCGAGTCGAACAGCTTTTTTCAGCGGGTGGCGGCCGACAGGACCCGAGCAGCTCGACTCGCATCAGTTCGAACGCTCAAGTCGCATCAGTTCGATTATCCTTGCGGCAACCAGCGGAGGATTCGATGAGCCGTACGCGCGACGCACGTCATTCCCGGCGGAACTTTCTCAAAACTGCGGCCGGTGTTTCTGCCGGAGCGATGCTGATACGCGATCCGCTCCGGGCGCAGCGCGCACCCGCCGGCAAAGTGGCCGCGTCGCCGCTCACGAAGATCCACCGGCCCTTCATCATGACGCCGAAGCAGGCGCTGGACTGGCACGTCTTCAAGGCCGACTGCGGTCCAACCTACGCCGGCAGCACGGGGTGGAAACGCTTCACGGATTTCCTGATCTCGAAGATGCCGGAGTTCGGCGGCGTCGATTTCGACTACGTCGAAATCCCGTACGACCACTACATCGTCGAGGACTGGCCAGACCGGCAGACGCACATGCACGCGTCGCCGAAGGCGGTCGAGAAGCTCGTCACCGATGGAACGCCGGTGCCGGTTGTCGCCTCGTACGGGATGACATCAGGCTCCACGCCGGTCGAGGGCATCACGGCGCAGATGGTGTACTACGACCCGGCGCATCCGCCGGCGGAGTCAGAGATCGCCGGCAAGATCCTCGTCTTCCAGACGCAGAAGCAGCCACCGCCGCCGTACACCAATAGCTTCCTCGACAACTACACGCCAACCGACTACGAGTGGCGCTCGCCCGGCAAGTGGCCGGAGCTGTTCACGCCCCCACCGCTTTCATACGGGACGTCGTTCCACGGCCGGTGGGTGTGGAGTCAGTTGAATCGCTTCGCCGAGGCAGGCATCAAGGGGCACGCTGCAGGTATCGTCATCGTGTACGACCTGTCGCCGGCGATGGCATTCGGCCTCGCGCAGCGGAGCGTGTACACCGAGAACGGCCGCGCGGGACTCGGGGCAACGTATATCAACTGCCCGACGCTGACGCTCGATCGCGTGAACGGCGCAAAGGTGCTCGCGGATGCGAAAGCGGGAAAGATGGCGACGCTGACACTGCGCGCACGCTTTCAGCGCGACACCGGGAAGGCCATCATCGCGTATCTACCCGGGAAGAACTACGGCACGCCGCAGGACGAGCAGGTGTTGCTCGCGACACACACGGATGCGATGTCGCTCATCGAGGAGAACGGCGGCATCGGGATGCTCGGCATCATGTCGTACTTCAATCGCGTGCCGAAGAGCGAACGTCCACGCACGCTCGTCTTCTATTTCGACTGCCGCCACTTCATGCCGGGCGCGGAAGCGAGCTGGCCGCAGTACGACTACTACCGGCTCCATCCGGAAAGGCTGAAGTCGATCGTCGCGACGGTCGGCATGGAGCACATGGGCGGGCGGCAGACGATCGAAACGGGATCAGACGGCAATGCCTACGCGTACTCATCGGCACGTCCCGAAGACGGCGGCGTTATTACCAGCCTGATGGATGTGAACAACAACAACATCTGGCTCGTCGAGATGATTGCGCGCGCGGCAACGGACAACCGCTGGCCGCGTGTTGACGTCAAAGCCGGCCCCGACGCGGGACCCGGCGTCAATGGCGGCTTCCAGGGCCGCGTGAAGAGTCCCATGAACAAGGGGCGGGACTACAAGATTCCCGGCTGCGGCCTGGCAGGTGATTGGCCCGGTGCGTGGACGCAAACGTACGCGCAGGTCGATACGGAAGCAGGCCCGCATGGATTCGATGAGAACTACTTCGTCGCGCAGGTTGCCGGCCTGACGCAGATTACCGGCGAGTTCATGCAGGTCAAACCGCTCGTGATCGACCTCGGATGGGGCGCGCTGAAGACCGCCGTGGTCGCACTGAAGGATCCTGCGGCGCTGGCGCAGTACGTCGATGTCTTCCGAAGCATGGAGGCTGGACGACACGATCAGGCGCGCGGCGGCCTGAAGGATCTCGCCGCGAAGCACGCGACACTCAACACGCTGATTGATGCTCAGCTCGCCAAGCTGGGTTGAGCGGGATCGTGATCCGGGAGGGTCGCACGCGAGACTCGATGCGGACGTTATTGGACGACCCTGGAATCGCCGACGAACCGTTTGTAGTCGGAGTAGATCTGGCTTCGTCGTGTCGATTGGAGACCGCCGCTCAGGATGCTCACGGACTCGATCGATTCCGGGAGGAGCAACGCTTCATCAGGGTCGCTGAACGCGACCGTCCGGTAACGAATCGTCGTGTCTTCGCGCATGATCACGACGTAGTTGTCGAGATTGTGCCGTCGTTGAATCCGCGGCGGGACTCTCACGCTGGTCGGTCCGCCGACACTTCGCTCGACGCGCAGCACGTCATAGGTCTCCGCATCCACCCAAATGCGTCCGGACTCGGCGATATGTCCCGACCAGTCGAAACAGTCGTCGTGTCCTTGCTTGTCTTCGATCAGTTCCGGGTTGCTCTTGCGATTGACCGATGCGAAATCGATGCGAAAGGCTGGTTGGTTCCTCTCCTTCGCCACCCTCGCTGCCTTGAATTGGTATTCCGAACGGTGAGCGGGGAGCAGAAAGGCGAGCGGCTCGCTCGACAGCGGATTCGGGTCGGTGCAGCCATCGCGATTCTTCTTGTCTTTCTCGCGCGGCGGCCGGCCGTTGACCTTTCGCACGTCCCGCACCACTCTTGCTTCGCCGGCGACGTCACCGCCGTCGGGTTCGACACGCAGCTCTGATTCGACAATGCGGGCAAACCCCTGGGACGAATACGTGCGATCGATCGGCTGCACTCTGGACGTCTCGATGCAGATCACGCGCTGCGCCCGTTTGTAGAACTCGGCGACCCTCTCAGCGACGCGCGTCAACAATTCGTCGAGGTTCGGTTGCGCCTGCGCATTCGGTGTGGCGGCGAGGACGACCCCAAGCACAACCACTACGACGGACGACGCTGCCCGGAACCAGTTTGTGAGGCGCACAAGCGCCGAGTGCGACACGGATCGATTCTACGCATAAGCGAGCGCATTCATTTGCCGTGGTTCACAATATCGCTGGCTTCAAGTTCGGCGCGGACAGCACGCCCCGCTTTGATCGCGGCATCGGTCTCGAAATGGCCGCCTTCCTTGGCGCCTTCCTTGTTGTAGAGCAGGATCATCGCGCTGCCGCTTGTGATGCTGGCATGGCTGAGCACCTCGAGCGCATGCTGCAATTCGTGCCCGATGGATCCCATGAGATCGCGATCCATCTTTCGCGGGTCGATGCGGATCCATAGCACCCGGTTCGCGCCCATCACCGACATGTCGAGGATCAGGCATGCCCCCAACCCGCGTTTGCAGTGGCCCTCGAGCACGTAGACAACACCATCGGTCGCGCCGATCTGATCGACCAAGCGATGAAACGTCGATGATCCCGCCACGGCGTCGCGGATGGCCGCTGCGAGTCTTCCCGAGCCTCCCCGGACGCGGGCCTCGGGTGACATAAGGCGCGGTCGGCCGGCGGAACTCTCCCCCGATTGCATTGCACGCGCGTTCGATACCCAACCGAGAACGGCTACGCCTACCACTGCGATCGCGAGTGTTCTCGTGGTCCTGTCCATCGCATTCCCTCCAGCGCGCGGCCGTGAGGTCGTCGGCACTCTGGAATGCGGGAACGCGGGTGTGCAGGGTTAACGTCGTCAAAAACCTTCCGGAAATCGTCGATCCGGAGAGTTCAGAGGAGCTCTGACGCAGGCGTAGAATGTGAGGCATTCCACAACCGAGACATCGCGTCTACTGAGGCTGCAGCGGTCACCAAGCGCGGCTGGCGGTCGCCAGACGCTGGCTGTTGCGCGAACTGTCAGGAGAACGGCCGTGAGCGACCCGACGCGCCTCCAGCGTTTGGAACATGTGGTTCACGCGGCACTGGAGCGGCCACCTGGAGAACGGGCTGCCTTCGTGGCGTTGCTCTGCGGGGACAATCTAACGCTGCGTCAAGACGTGGAGGCGCTGCTGGCGCACGCCCAGACCGCGGAGGGTTTTCTAGCCACGCCCTTGGCAGCGGTTGCCGCGCACCTGCTCGGTGAGGGCAGTAACGGATTCATGGTCGGCCGGCAGGTTGCGTCCTACACGATCGGGGCGTGCCTCGGCGCGGGCGGAATGGGCGAGGTCTATCGAGCGCGGGACACCAAGCTCGAACGCGAAGTCGCCATCAAGATTCTGCCTCACACGTTCACGAACAACCCGGAACGCTTGCGGCGCTTCGAGCACGAAGCGCGGATGCTCGCGGCGCTGAACCATCCCCACATTGCGGCGATCTACGGTGTTGAGAACATCGACGGGACCCCGGCCCTGATATTGGAGCTGGTCGACGGGCCAACCCTGGCCGACCGTGTGGCGAAAGGCCCCATCCCGCTCATTGAAGCGGTCACGATTGCTCAGCAGATCGCGGACGCACTCGTCGCTGCACACGAGAAGGGGATTGTGCACCGCGATCTCAAGCCCGCGAACATCAAGATCACGGCTGCCGGTGTCGTGAAGGTCCTTGACTTCGGGCTCGCCACGCCGGCGACCACCGAGCGCTCAACCCCCGACCTCACGCACTCACCCACCGCGATGGTCGGTGGCACACATGAGGGTGTGATTGCCGGTACCGCCGCGTACATGAGTCCCGAGCAGGTACGCGGCGTGGCGGTCGACAAACGAAGCGACATCTGGGCGTTCGGGTGCGTGCTTTATGAGCTGCTGACAGGGAGACGGCTCGTTGACGGTCAGAGCGTGCCGGACGTGCTGGCGGCCGTGCTCACGACAGAGCCTGACTGGACGGCGCTGCCGCCGGGCACGCCCCCGTCGATTCGAAAGTTGCTCCGGCGGTGTTTGGAAAAGGACAGTCGGCGACGAATGGAATCGGCCGCCGACGTCCGACTCGAGATCGACGATGCGCTGAGCGTGGGCGATGGCGCTGAATCGGCGCCCTCAGGCGTAGATCCACCGATGGTGTCTCTGCGCGTCACTCGTGTACGGATGGCGCTCGTCGCCGCCGGTTCGGCGCTTGTCGTCGGCGCCGGTGTTGGCGCGGGCACGTGGCTCACGATGCGGCCGTCGCCGCCGCGTGTCTCAGAGTTGACGATTGCCACGACACCTGCCACGGCGCTATCGGTAAACGGCGTCGATCGCGATGTGGCGATTACGCCGGACGGTTCGCGCGTCGTGTATGTCGGCAACAACGGCACCGAGTTGTTCGTGCGGTCCCTGGAGGCGCTGGAGCCCGTGAGTCTGTACACAGGCGGGCTGCGCGGGCCGTTCGTTTCGCCCGACGGCCAGTCTGTCGGCTTCTTCGACAACACCAACACGTTGAAGAAGGTGCCGATCACGGGCGGACCTCCGGTGACGATCGCGACGCTGGACGGCCCCTCGCGCGGAGCGGTCTGGCTGCCGGACGACACTATTGTGTTTGCGACGTTCGCGTCCGGCACTGGTTTGCAACAGGTGGCTGCAGGCGGTGGACCGGTGACGGTGCTCACCCGTCCGGACCGTGGGCGCGGTGACTTCGATCACGTGTGGCCGGAGGCGATGCCGGACGGCCGCACGGCGCTGTTCACCATTCTCCCTATCACAGGCGGATTAGATGCGGCGCAGATCGCCGCCTTCGACCTGAAGACGCACGCACAGACGATGGTGATGCGCGCGGGCAGCGACGCCCGATATGTGGCGAGCGGACATCTCGTCTACGCCGCGGGTGGGACGTTGCGCGCGGTCGCCTTCGATCCGGACACGCGGACCACGCGCGGCGCGCCGGTCCCAGTCATTCCTGAGGTGCTCACCACGGGTGGCGCGACGGGCGGCGGCGTCGATGCGGTGGTGGCGGATGACGGCACGCTGGTCTACGTCCGAGGCGTTAGCGGTATGGGTGGGCAGCGGGCGCTCGCATGGGTCGATCGGCAGGGCCGGGAGACAGCTATGGCGGCACCCGCGCGCGTATATCAATACCCGCGCCTCAGCCCCGACGGGGGGCGCGTAGCCGTCTGGGCAAACGACTCGGATAACGATCTCTGGCTATGGGACGTAACACGGGTGACGTTGACGCGTCTCACGTTTACGCCGCTTCCGATCGTGGATCTCTATCCGGTGTGGACGACCGATGGCAGGCGCGTGCTTTTCAGCTCCGATCGAGACGGCGAACGGAATCTCTATATGCAACCAGTGGACGGAACGGGTGCAGCGGAGCAGCTGACGACGAGTCCCAACCTGCAGGACGCCACTGCGGTGACGCCGGATGGTGCGCGGCTCATCTTTACGGAGACAACGGCGCAGAGCGGCCCCGACGTGCTGGAGGTCACGCTGATGGGCACTCACACCATCACGCCACTCGTGCAAACTCCGGCGACGGAGCGGAACGGCATCGTCTCACCTGACGGCCGATGGCTGGCGTACGAAGCAAACGACTCGGGAAAGTTGGAAATTTATGTGCGGCCGTATCCGGCCGTGACGAGCGGCCGGTGGCAGGTCTCGAGCGGAGGCGGGACGCAGCCCCTGTGGTCGCGGGATGGGCGGGAGTTGTTCTACGTGTCACCGGCCAATGCCCTGATGCGCGTCGGCGTCGAGCGCAATTCTTCATGGACGGTGACGACGCCGACGATGCTGTTGAAGGACGGCTCGGTGATCACGCTCTCAGGCAATCCGGGTCGAAGCTATGACGTCTCGCCGGATGGGCAGCGGTTCCTCGTCCTCAAACCGGCGAACGCACTGAACGCCCCGCCGCCGCAACTGGTGGTCGTGGAGCACTTCGACGCATTGTTGAAACGCGTGATGCCGACGAAATAGGAGAACCGGGCGTCACCTTATCCGTCGCGACTCAGGCCGTCAGAGTCATCACTGACGTGGCTCACGGCAGTTGACCCGGCGCGTGTTCGTCGATCACGCGCGTGCGCGCGGACACCGCAAACGCGGTGGCGACGAGCACCGCGTGCCGCTGGACGAAGGACTCGTCGCGACATCGGAACCCGATCTGGATGTCGTCGCGCTCGTTCGCGCGTTGGAGGCGTAGGCAAGGTAGAGGAGCGGCAGACCTGAATGCTTGAAGTTCGGTTTTTCGGCGGCCTGAACGCGGACCAGACTGCGGAAGTGCTCCATGTGTCGACCGACACGGTGAAGCGCGATTTGCGGGTGGCGAAACTCTGGCTGCTGCGCGAGTGGTCAGGACATCGGCCGTGATGGACCCCGTGCGGCAGCGGCGTGTCATGGAGGTCTGTCATGAGGCGCTCGAATTGTCGCCAGGCGAACGAGCCGGATACGTCGCGTCGGTCTGCGGCGACGACGTGCCGCTACGTCAAGAGGTGGAGGCGCTGCTGGCGCACGCTCACACGGCGGACGGATTTCTCGCGGCACCTGCCGGAGCCCTCGTCGCGCAGGTGCTCGGCGTCGGTAGTGAGGCATCGATGGTCGGGCGGCAGGTTGCGTCGTACACGATTGGCGCGCGCCTCGGCGCGGGCGGGATGGGCGAGGTCTATCGTGCCAGGGACACGAAGCTCGGGCGCGAGGTCGCCATCAAGATCCTGCCTCGCGTCTTCACGCACGATCCGGAACGCCTGCGGCGCTTCGAGCGCGAGGCGCGGATGCTCGCCGCGCTGAATCATCCCCACATCGCCACGATCTACGGCGTCGAGGAGCTCGACGGAATCCCCGCCCTCGTGTTGGAGCTGGTCGAAGGAGCAACGTTGGCCGATCGACTGGCGAAGGGGCCGATCTCGCTCAGTGAAACCCTCACGGTTGCGCAGCAGATCGCCGACGCGCTCGAGGCGGCTCACGAGAAGGGGATTGTGCACCGCGATCTCAAGCCGGCGAACATCCAATTCACGTCCAACGGCGTGGTGAAGGTGTTGGACTTCGGCCTCGCCAAGCCGGCGACTGGCGAAGGTTCAACTCCTGATCTCACCCAGTCTCCGACGATCACCGTCGGCGGCACGCGTCAAGGAACGATTCTCGGGACCGCTGCGTACATGAGTCCGGAGCAGGCGCGCGGCCGCGCAGTCGACAAGCGGAGTGACATCTGGGCCTTCGGCTGCGTGCTCTACGAGATGTTGACGGGGAGTATCGCGTTCGCGGGCGACACCGTCTCGGACACGATTGCGAAGATCCTCGAACGCGAGCCGGACTGGCGCGCCCTGCCCGTAACAACGCCAGCGAATATTCGTCGTCTGCTGCAACGGTGCCTGGAGAAAGATTCAAAGCATCGGCTACGGGACATCGGCGACGCGAGGATGGAGATCGACGATGCGCTGGCTGCCTCCGCGAGACCCCAAACCCCGCAATCCGGCGGCACTCAACGGCGTTGGCTATGGAGAGTCGTAGGCGCTTCGTTAGCCTTGGGACTCGGAGTCAGTTGGGTAGTCACGCTTCTGCCGCGATCTCCTGTCTCGACGCGTACTCTGAGGCTGACGCTCGCCCCCCCGGCCGGAACGGAGTTTGTTGAGGACAACGGCTTCGCGATGTCACCGGATGATCGTCTGATCGCGTTTGCGGCGCGGTCGTCGGCTGGCACCAGACTGTGGGTGCGGTCCCTGAGTTCATCGACCGCTCGCGAGTTACCAGGCACGGATGACGCGGCGTTTCCCTTCTGGTCCCCCGACAGCCGGTCGCTCGGCTTCTTTGCGGCAGGCAAGCTCAAACGGATCGACCTCGCCGGGGGAGCGCCGACGGTGATCTGCAATGTGGGAGGGGGGCGAGGCGGAACGTGGAATGAGGACGGGCTGATTCTTTTTAATTCCGTTAACGATGGACCGTTGCTGCGTGTAGCCGCTGCAGGAGGAACGCCCGAACCTTTCACGGTGCTTGACAGATCTCAGGGCGAAAATTCGCACCGCTGGCCGGAGTTCCTCCCGGGAGGCCGCAGTTTCCTGTACTACGTACGAAACGACATTCCCGAACGGTCTGGTGTTTACATGGGAACGATGGACAGGCCGCAGGAGAAGGTTCATCTGGCGACGACCACTTCAAATGGGATCTACGTACCGAGCGGAACACGTCAGTCAGGCCACCTGTTCTGGATGCGCAACGGAACGGTGGTGGCGCAAGCCTTTGAGCCTGCGACACGGCGGATCACGGGCGAACCAGTCAGGGTTGCTGAAAACGTTGCGGTCGGAAATGGCAGCGCCCTCATCGCCGCTTCGGTGTCCACAGACGGAACGATCGTCTATCACCCATTGGCCACCAGAACTTATCAGCTCACCTGGTACGGTCGCGATGGCACGTCCCTCAATGCGGTTGGACCACCCGACGCGTACGTCGGGCCTCGTATTTCGCCCGATGGCAGGCGTGTCGCGGTAAGACTTCGCGGAGACATCTGGCAAATGGAATTGGCTCGCGGCATCCTCACGCGAGTGACCTTCGAAGGCCGTGTCATCGCCGATCCGGTCTGGTCGCCGGATAACCAGCGCATTGGGTTGTCGAAGTCGGCAAACGCATCCGGCAACCCCACCCTCTTTTCCAAGAGTGCCACCGGCACTGGTCCCGAGGATCACTTGCTCGACTCCCGCGACACGCTGGCGGCGCAGGACTGGTCGCCGGACGGCAGGGCCATGCTCTATTCGATGCAATCGAATGACCTTTCTTCGCAGGCGCTGGACCTCTGGATAGTGCCTTTCATCGGTGACAAGAAGCCGATCCCCTTCGTGACCACACCGTTCGTCGAGGGTCGCGGTCAATTCTCACCAGACGGGAAGTGGGTCGCCTATACGTCGAATGAATCCGGCCGGAACGAAGTCTACGTCCAGAGTTTTCCAGTGAGCGGCGCCAAGTGGCAGATCTCGAACAGTGGCGGGGATTGGGTGCGGTGGCGGCGAGATGGGAAGGAGCTGTTTTATGTGGCGCCGAATCGCGAACTTCGATCTGTAGCGATCGTCGGTGCCCCCACTTCTCCGGAGTTTGAAACTTCCAGAGTTCTGTTTGTGCTGCCCGCTACGCTGACGCAGCAGGGAGGTCAACAGCTGCCGTACAGCTACGACGTCATGCCCGATGGCCAGCGCATTCTCGCATTGGTGCCTACGGCGGCTGAAAGGCCGCCATTGACCGTCATTGTCAACTGGCAGGCGGAGTCGTCGGCGAACACGAACTGACGTAACTCCCCCCAGTAACTCGCCTCCGCCGGCTTCCCTCGATGCGCGTTATACTCCGGCCCGCTGCAGATGGTTCTATGACAAGAAAAGAGACGCTCAAGCCCGCGATGCTCCTCCCGATCGTCGTTGCACTCTACGGCGGTATCAGCGCGCAGACGCAGACGCCGGCGGCCGGTGGTGCAGCGAGAACCGGAAGCTTGCGTCAGATCATTCCGGGTCATTACGTCTACACCACGAACAACGAAGGCCGGCTCTTCAACAGCGGGGTCGTCGCTACCAACGACGGTGTGCTGGTGTTCGACGCCCTGGATACCGACGCGATTGCGCGCGCCGAGCGGCAGGCGATTGCCAATACGATCAAACAGCCGATTCGCTACCTCGTCTCCTCGCCCTTCCACGATCCGTTCAACGGCGGCAGCGCGGTCTACGCGGACGTCCTCAAGATCGCCCACGAAAACTACCGTGCCGGGCTCATCGATCAGATGCAGCGTGGGAACGTCCCGGCCGACGTGCAGCGAGCGCGCATGCCGAACGCGACATATCGCGACCGCATGACCTTCTACCTCGGCGGCAAGGAGATCCAGGTCCTTCATTTCGGCAGCGCGCACACCAAGGGAGACAGCGTGCTGTTCGTCCCGCAGGATCGGATCGCCTACCTGAGCGAGGTGTTCTTCAACGAAGAGTTCCCGAACATGGCGGGCGGCTACGGCGTGTCGTGGGTGAAAGCGCTGGACGCGTTGAAAGCGCTCGATGCCGACATCTTCATCCCGGGTCACGGCCCCATTCCCGACGATCCGAAGCAGACGCGTGCGGCGCTGGATCGCGCGCGGCAGATCCTCGTGGATGCCCGCGACGGAATCCAGAGTCAGATTGCGGGCGGCGCCACCGAAGATCAGGCGATCGCTGCAGTCAAGCTCGATCAGTACTCCAAGTTGTATGCGTTCATGGGACAGCGGGAAGTTGTTCTACGGCGAATTTATCGAGAGCTGAAAGGAACGCTCCAATGAGTACGAAGATGCAATCGTTCGTCGTCGCCTGCGCGGCCGCGGTCGTCGCGGTTCTCGTAGTGGCCGACCTGAAGGTCGGCCCCTACACGGTCGGGTCCAACGTATACGCGCAAACCGGCGCGGTCCAGTACGAGCCCGACCTCTCCTGGCCGAAGCCACTCCCGAATCGGTGGGCGCTCGGTGGCCTTGGCGGCGTCTGCGTCGATGCCCAGGATCACGTCCTGATATTGAACCGCCAGGACGTGAACGAAGGCGATCTGAACGCGGCACGACTGGCTCCGCCGCTCATCGAATTCGATCCTGCGGGGAACGTGGTGCGTTCATGGGGCGATTTGAAAGTCATGGATCCGCGTCTTCATTCGTGTCACTTCGACGCCGAGGGGAACGTCTGGGTCGCTGCCTCCCCGTCAGGGATGGTGCAGAAGTACTCGCACGACGGAAGCAAGCTGCTGCTGACAATCGGCAAGAAAGGCGTGTTCGATTCCTCCGACGGGACGGCGAAGGGCAAGCCGCTCAACTCGAATGCCGCCGCGTTCTACATGCCGTCGAGCATCTTCGTCGATCGACAGAACGGCGATGTGTACGTATCCGACGGCGAAGGAACAGGCGGGAATCGCCGCGTCGCGGTCATGGATCGGACCGGCAAGTTCCTCCGGCAATGGCAACCGGCAGATATGGAAGTCGTCCACTGCTTGACGATGGCGAAGGACGGACAGGTGTATGTCTGCAATCGCAACGGGTCGCGAATCCAGGTGTACGACAAGATGGGAAGCCTCAAACGGAACATCGAAGTTCCCTGGACGCCTGTGACACCACCTGCCGACGGCAAGCTCACGCAGAGTGGTGGTTCCGCAGTAGCGATCGATTTCTCACCCGATCCGGCCCAGCGGCTGATGTTCGTCATCAATCAGAACAATTCCGAGGTCGACGTGATCGACCGCCAGTCCGGTCAGAAGGTGGCGAGTTTTGGGCGGCCCGGCAGCTTCCCGGGACAGTTCAACCAGCCTCACGGCATCGCCGTCGATTCGAAGGGCAATGTCTACATTGCCGAGAACCGCGGCAAGCGGATTCACAAATTCAGGCCGGTGAGCGGGCGAACGTCTTAACCATCACTTGATGTCTTTGATCCATTTCAGGATCGGGCCAGTCACGCTGTCATCCGCCGTGTTGGGCGACATCACTTCGGAAATGTGGCTGTGATCCTTGAACACGAGGTACGTCGGGCAGCGGCCCGCCTTGCAGAGTTGATCTTTCAGTGTCTCGGCGAACGCGATGATACCGGGCGGATCGAGTTCGGCGGTCGAGATCACGAAAGGCACTCTTGAGTTGATGAGGCCCGGCAGATTCGATCGAGCCAATTGCGTGGCCGCGTCCGGTGTCGGGGCTCCGCGTCCTGCGGCAGGCGCTTGTGCCGCCGCGGGCCCGGAGGCAGCCTGTGGTCCGCAGGGTGGGTTCGGACCCGTACGTGGAGGGGCAGTCGGGAGGATATTGAACGTGGCGGGCGACATGAAGATCACCCCTCTGAGGCCGACACCCTTCGGACCGTAGAGCTCGGGATGGCCGACATATGTGCCGGTCGGCACGTTGCCCGCGGATTGCGCCCACAGGAACGCTCGCCCCGGGTCGCCCTTGTGACGGGCGATGTTCTGATCCACCCACTGCACTACCTTGGCGACGTCTTTCGCAGGATCGTCCCACGCGTTTCCGGGACGACGCTGCATCAAGACGCCCACCATGCCATTCTTGACCGCCCACAGCGGGATGTTGTCGTAGAAGACATCGTTGTTGGGAACCTCCAGATGCCTGTTCCCAGGTCCGCCGGGTACGTAAATCAGGACCGGCCGGTTACCGCCGCCCTGTTCAGGGGTGAAGACGTCCACCACGTTCTTGGGATCCGATCCGGTTGAAACGTCGCGCGTAACGGAGACCCCGTGGTACGGAGGCTTGGGGTGCAGCGATTGATAGAGTCGAGCCGTCTCCACCGTGCACACGCCGCGTCCAATCGCCACGAGCTCTTTGGCGATCTGCGGGGGCACCTGCGCATGTGCGGCTGTCGCGGTGGCAATCAGCATCGCAATGACTACTGATCTCACTGGCTTCAATGTCATCTGAACCTCCTGCTCAGAACATCGCGATCGGGTTGACGGGCGACCCGGTTGCGTTCGGCAGCGCCAGTGGCGTCACCGTCAGCATGAACTCCCAGCGGTTGCGTGACGCGGCGGCTTCGCTCAACGCCTCCAGGTCCGCGCGATCGAGAATGTGGATCCCGAGAATCGCCTGCACGAAGTTATGGACGGCATTTCTGAACAGGTCACCCTGCGGCTGCGGTGAATAGCCGGCAGTTTCCCATACGATCATCGCGACGTCGCGCTGTTTCAGCCAAGGCAGGATCGAATTATCGAACCCAGCCGCGCCGTCGTCGGGCCCGAGTTTCGCGCGTCGCCCGTACCGGCCCCATCGCAGCACCAGCGCGTCTCCAGCGCCTGCCTTGATACCCGTCTTCTTTTCCCACGCCTCGAGATCTTCCGGAAAGATGCGATCGCCAGGCGCGAGGTACGGGACTCCCTTCAACCGCGCGATGTCATACAACACGCCACGCGTGACGATCCCATTCTTCATCGGAAGAACAGAGTTCTTCTCCGCACCCTTTTCCCTGGTAACCAGTTTCGTCGCGTCGTACCCGTTCCACATCTTTCCGCGGAAGAAGGTATGCGCGAGCGAATCGATATGCGTCGCGGCGGCGCCGTGGATGCACGGATACGCCACGCGATCGGTGGCGCCCGTGTCAGTCGCGGTCGTCATCGCCCATTCGGCCGGGCAGGGGACGTCCTCGACCTTGTCGAAAAAGGTGTTGGTGGAGAGTGACACCGGCACGCCTTCCTTGACGAGCGCGAGCGCGGCTTTTCGCTTCGCCGGCGTAATCAGGTTGAGCGTTCCGAGCTGGTCGTCAGCGCCCCAGCGTCCCCAGTTGGACAACTGGGTCTGCCACGCCTCGTACTGCGCCTCGCTCACGAGGGGACGAGAACTCGTCCCCTGTGATGGGTTCTGTGCCGAGAGCGGGACAAACACCAGCGCGCACAGGGCGACGACGCCTGATGTGGTGACGACCAATCGCGCTTTCATTGGCACCTCCACTTTTCTGGTGCTCAATGCTACGCCCAATGCCAGGGCGCGAGACGCTCAGGAGGCGTTCGACGGAGGAGTATGGAGGCACGCTTCGGCCTCGCTGGCCCCCAACTCCAAGTGCGCTTACGGCAGTTTTGAATTCAGGGTGCTGTAGTAGCCTCCAACCTTCGGACCGATTTCCTGGATGGCGGCAATCGCGGCGGTGGTGATAATCCCGATCAAAAGCCCGTACTCAATTAAGTCCTGACCAGACTCCTCCTGGACGAGCCGAACAAGCATCGCCTTCATCGAACTCTCCTTGTCGCTGTGTATAGGTGACCTCGGCTCCCGCTGCCCTGCGCGCACCGTGAGTTAAGGTTGGCGCTGAGTGTATGGCAAGGTCGCTACCGTAATTACGGAACGACCACGAAGGGTCCTAAACGCTGTTCCCACTAGCACTTAGGTTTGGACCCCGTCACAGAGGTAACTCAGCAGTCTGCCTGGCGCGAACCTTTTCTCGCTCTCGACTGAACTTTGACATTCCACAGGCAGCCTGAGGACGGTCCGCGCTAGCATTACGGCGATGGCGAGCATGCGGCACGTGGCTATGGCGCTGGCGATGATGGTACTCGCATCGCTGTCGGTATCGGTGTCGGGGCAGGGCGAGAACCGACAGCCGGCCAGGCCGTGGCCGCCGGCGAAGACGGTCGACGGCCAGCCAAATGTGGAAGGCGCGTGGCGTCCGGTGAGCGGGGGAACCCACTCGCTCGATCCCGCCTTGAGCAGCGCGCAGGAGTTCGATCAGCGCATTTCGGGCGTCACCAAGCGGAACCCAAGCTTCGTCGTCGATCCGGCCGACGGCCACATCCCGTATCAGCCATGGGCCGCGGCGCTGCGGAAGAACCTCGAGGCCGCATACGAGAATCCGACCAGGCCCGAGCACGTGGACACGCAGACCCGCTGTCTGGTACCGGGTATTCCTCGTCTCTATTACTTCCCCACGTTTCGGATCATCCAGCCGCCCGGCAGCGTCGTCTTCGTCTGGGACGAGTACCACACGTATCGCGTGATCCCGCTGGACAATCGGCCTCACCCAGCGCCGGACGTGAAACTCTGGATGGGCGACGGCCGTGGCCACTGGGAGGGGAACACCCTGGTCGTCGATACGACCAATCTAAACGGGAAATCACGTCTCGATGTTGTCGGCGATTTCTACAGCGACAACGTACACATCGTCGAGAGGTTCGTCTTCGTCGACGCGAACACGTTGACCTACGAAGCGACCATCACCGATCCGAAGGTGTTCACCCGTCCCTGGACGCTGCGCATTCCTGAGCGGCGCATGCCGGACGATGAGTTCTGGGAATTCGCGTGTCACGAAGGAAACCTCGATCCGGCCGACCTGGCGGATCAGATCAACGCCAAGCCTGGACAAAAGTAGGCTCAGGGCTCAGGCTTAGGGCCAATGGGAGGTTTGAGGTTTCAGGCTCTCGTTATCAGCCTGGCGTTAATCAGCGCGTGCGGCGGTTTTGATAACCGCTCCAATCAACCCTCGTCACCGTCTCCTGTTCCGGCCCCCGCACCTCCGGTGCTCACGCCGGATGGATTCCGGCTCTCGGGGACCGTACTCGAGCGCACTCCGCAAGGAGTGCAACCGGTTTCCGGAGGAGGCGTCTTCTTCTGGGTCGAAAATCGCTACGGTGGCCACGTCCCGGTCGACGCCGGCGGCCGTTATCTCATCACCGGACTCGCCGCTGCGCGAATCATTCGGCTCACGTGGGTGCCCGATGCTGACCGGCTCGACCTCCACCAGCCATGCCCGGCCAACGTTGCGCTGTCGTCCGCCGACGCGCAGCGGGATATCGAGGTCGTCGGATCAGGTTCGCGCGAGTTCAGGTACGAATCGCCGACGGTGTCAGGTGTGGTTTATGAGACGACACCGAGTGGCCGACGGCCGCTGCCGCATACGCGCGTGCTCTACTCGATTGATGAATCGAGCGGGTTCGATGCCTACACGGACACCGATGCCGACGGCCGTTACATACTCTGTCGCATCCCGCGAGGGAGTGGGCGGCTCGGAGCCGGCGACTGCAACGACGCGGTCTTCTGGTTCCCGGTGGACGTGAACGGTGACACGGTCGTCGACACCGACCTTCGACCCTTCAAGCAGGCGTGCCCCTGATGCGCGGATTATCGTTGTTCCTCGACTAGCTTCGCGGCCTCGATCGCTGCATCGGCCGGCGCATCGATGTTCGGCGCGTCCTGCTCGTTGTCGCAGATGTATTCCATCAACTCCGCGTTCGGCATCAACTCGGCCGTGTAGTTCAGCGTGAACGGTCGCGAGTAGGCGCCGGGATCGTCGACCAGCACGGACGCGTTGAGATGCCCGAGGTCCGCACGCGTGAAGCGCTCGACGACGTGCATCTTGTCGCTGTGAATGTGACCCCAGTTGTCGAACCACGTCAGGTCATTGAAGCCGGACGTGTCGACGACGAGCGTATTGCCTTCCCAATGTCCAATCGAGTGCCCCTGCCACGAGAGCTGGAGGTCGTCTCCAGATGGATGCTTCCGACCATCCATGAACACCTGTCGGTACCCGTGAACGGCTTCCATCACGATGAAGATGTGCGTCGGGGTTTCGACGATCCGGAACGGGTAGGGCTCGGAACGTGGAGTCGCGACGGGAAGGCATTTCAGCTGCGGATCGTCCTGCGATTTCAGCAGGCTCATTCGCTTCAACGTCTCAGGACGGTACGGCAGCGTTTCTCCCTTTGGCAGCAACTGCTCGATGTTGACGATGCCGGCGCGCCGCAGCCAGACACCTGCCAGATCGGGTTGGCCGTTCGGCTTTCGCGGCGTCGGGCCGGTGGGCGCCTTCGTGGTGATGCTGCCACCGGCGCGGGTTTGCGGCGGCGGTGTTGAAGGCACAGTGATCTGCGCGCCGATCGACGCGACGACCGCCGCCGCGAGGACGACTCCGATGCGGAAGGGATGTGTGCGCATACCCGCCTCCGTCAGCGAGTGATATCCGGATTTGAATCGAAGATGGGTTTACCGTTGGCATCAGCGACGGCGCCGGCAATCGCCATCCGCTCACCTTTCCGCGCGAGGTAACCACTGACCGTGATCTGATCGCCGATCTTGACGGTGTTCTGCTTCCAGCCATTGCGGACGAGAATATTCGGGCTCGCCATCTCGAAATTCCAGTTAACAATCTGTCCCTTGTCGTCGCGCACGTCGATATAGACGCGGGCGTGCGGGTTCGTCCATTCCACTTTCGTCACCGTGCCTCTCATTTCAATCGGCTTGGAGGAGTCATACTGCGCCGAAAACGAGTGATGCGCGTAGATCGTGGCCGAAAGCTGGAAGGAAAGCGCAATCGCGCTGAAGACATATCTCATAGCCAAGCCCCTAGTCCCCAGTCCCTAGTCCCCAGTCCCTAGAGATGCAGAAGGCGCTTCGCGTTGCCTCTCAGGAT